>Ga0196971_1000059_pt1 | contig 104421 bp, 91 predicted proteins | sample S1v_1013CmetaG_FD_148660 | JGI IMG/M metagenome (GOLD analysis project Ga0196971, IMG submission 148660) | Soil microbial communities from Anza Borrego desert, Southern California, United States - S1+v_10-13C | ecosystem: Environmental > Terrestrial > Soil > Desert | place: USA: California...
CATTCGAATCTTGAGTGATTTCGTACAACGCTAGGCAGCGTTCCCGCGTCCGGGGATGTGACGCGCTCGTCGCCCATTCCCGCAACGTTTCCGGCGTTTGATCCCACCGGCCACAATCGACTCGTAACATGCTTTTCCAAAGGCTCGTTCAAACCAAACCAGCCTATCAAATCCCGGCTTGAAAACTCCACATCTCATTGTGGATGCGGTTTAGGTCCGGCAGCTTCGTATCACGAGGCGGACAAAAACGTTGCCGCCGAAGGCAAACTTTTCTCAGTCCAATCCCAGGAACGAGTAGATCCGCAGTTGATCCCGCGCCCACAGCGCAAGCCCGGCCCGCTGCCCGACCGTTTCGACGGACAGTATGGCATCGGGATCTTGGAAGTCGATCGAGACCGGCGTTCCGGCCTCGTTCAGCTTACTCAGCAGAAACTCGTCGAGAAAGCGCTCCTCGTTCTGGCTGGACAGGCGCCCGGCGAATCCGCGGCGGTGCATGCGCACATGGAATCGAGTGCCGGCCAGGTCCGGCAGCCAACGAGCGGCGGCCTCTCGCGCTTTCGCTTCGAACTCCGCCGGGGTTTGAAAGCCGAACAGAACCGTGAGGGGAATCGCGCGGGAAATGCACTGCGTGAAGATGTCGGGATCTTTGGCGGACCAATCCTTCAAGGTCCGCAGAAATCCTTCCGTATCGTCGATCTTCATCACCAGCACGTTGAAATAATCGGTTTTTTGGACGGGACCGATCGGCTCGAGCAGATCGCGGGCACGCTTAAACCCAGGCTCGAACACCGAAACAACGACATTCCAGTCGTGCATACCGCCTCCCCGAAAAAGTGGCTCAAAATTCGAAACATCCGGCCGCAGGAGTACAACCTACGAGCGCTTATTGCTCATGGCCGATTTAATCCTGAAAAGTTCCCTCGGGAGCGGGGCAGTTCTGACGCTCAAATGTTTCCATCTATGCTTGCCTTGCGTTATGGTCAGACCTTAAAGGCTGGAATCAGCCGGCGCTCTGTGCATCACGACTCGGGAACATCAGCGTGAGACTACTTTTTCTTGAACATAAGGACGGTACTCCCGCGCCAAAATGGAAAACGCGGTGACGTCCTCGATGAAAATCAATGAAATCAGAAACTATGTCGCTCTTTCCAGCGAACTGGCGACTGGGGGTCAGCCGACGGAGGAACAGCTTCGGCTGCTGGCGCAGGCGGGTTTCGAGATCATCATCAATCTCGGGCTGCTGGACCCGCGCTATTGCCTGGCTGACGAGGCCGGCTTTGTCCGCTCCTTAGGTCTGGCATATCACCACATTCCGGTCGATTTTCAGGCGCCTAAGCAGGAAGATTTCCACCATTTCGTTGAACTGATGGATAGATCAAAGGGCAGGAAGGTGTTTGTCCACTGTGCAGCCAATTACCGGGTCTCGTGCTTCATCGCACTGTATGGCCAAGCTCGGCTGGGTTGGTCTCTTGATCAGGCCCAAGCGCATATCGGACGCATATGGGAACCAAACGAGGTCTGGACGAAATTTCTAGCCACTTCCGGCCCGGCAATAGACCGGCTGGTACAGATGAACGATTCGGAGAGAAGGACATATGAAAATAGACCCCGAGAAGATTGACGAAGCGGCACTCGCTTTACTGTATCTAGGCCTTCATGACAGTGTTCGGGCCTGGAAATCCTTTGATTGGGACGTTATGAACCGGCTTCATGAGAAAGGATATATCTCGAATCCGATCGAGAAAGCCAAGTCGGTGGCATTCACCGACCAGGGCCTGCGCGAGGCCGAGCGTCTTTTTCAGAATTTCTTCGCAGTAACCGGACAGGATCGAAGTTGATTCACGCAGGGGTCAGGCTCTGCGTTTTGGTTTGAAATAAGGCCGCCCCTTGCCCTGTCCGACCGGACAGGGCAAGGGTTTGAAGCCGATACGAAAAAGGCTGATCGAGTGACCTACCGGCCTTTCCGGGATTGCCGAGCAAAAGCACGTAAGCAAGAACGGCAGAGACGCTCACGCGCACCTCTCGTAGTCTATCTGTTTACGACCGTGATGCCGTGCGGCCGTGCAGGGCCTGTCGGAATGTCGCGGTTTAGATCGAGATTGAAATGAGGATCCACGACCAGTTGATCCCCGATGATATTTAGCGCATGTATCTTGTGATCTCCGTCCACCCGGACGACCCCACTCGGAAAGAGATCTTGCACAAGGAAATAGTCGGCGACAACAACACGGTCTTCGTTCGGGCTGAAGGCAACGTAATGAGGGCCTGAGTTCTCGCCCAACTCGACAACGCTGAGAATGGTCGGATGCTCCGGGTCCTCGATATTGAGCCACACCACTTTCCCGTCGAGCCCCTTGTAATTCAATGTGAGCGCGAGGCGCGTGCCGGCCCGGTTGATCTTGAACAAGTGCGGCCACGGATCGGGTGCGCCCGGTAGCGCGAACTGGTTGAAATCAACGACGGGTTGAGCCGTTCCAGCTTTCGGGTCAACGAGATAAAGCTTGCCGTCAAATACTCCGGTTACATAGGCGCGCTGCAGCGGATCGTTCGGAATCAGCTCGATGTTGATGGTGCCGGGCGGGTTGTTCGGGTCACCTACTGTGATCGTCTTCGTGATCTTTCGCTTATCGAGGTCCCAAACACGCACGCTGCCGCGGGCGAGGATTTGACCTTTGACAACCCCCGGGACGAGATTGAGCGTGTGCAGGGGGCAAACGAAGTCACTCGTCAGCAAGAGATTATGCGCCTCGTCAATGGCAATACCGTGTGGGTTGAAGCCATCGGTTGGGGGCACGAGCGGCCACTGTCCTGCCACGTTATAGTTGGCATCGTATTCCACGACCCGTCCCGGTGCATCGCCTGCCGCCCCGCCCATAAAGGTCGTAAAGAACCCGCCGCCTGCCTTCGGTACCCATTCGTCGGCGATCGAAGCCGTGACCGGCAGGGTGTTTGCCTTTAAGAATTTGGGAGCACGCGGGTTCGTGATATCCCAAAAGAAGGCTTGATTCTGTCCCCGTAAAATGCTGAGAAGCCCGCCTCCCGCCAGTGTTCTCCCATCGGCTGATACGCCGACATGATGAGGTTCGTTGCCGATCGCTCCGTTGCTGAGCGGAATGGCGCTGGGCAGTGATTCTGGCAATGGCGAGATGCTGAGCACCTTCCCATAGGTCGGTGAGGCTTGGTCGAAGTCGACAACGGCGAAGAAATCCGGTGCATTGTGAGCCGCGTCGCCTGCCCACACGAACAGAGTGTCTTCGGCTTTTGCGGCGGAGAGTGGCAGAAGCGCCGCCGTGGTCATCGCGATGACAGTGAGCGATTTGAAAAGAGATGCCTTATCCATGATGCCCTCGTAGTATTTTGCGGACAATAAACACGCTTGTTGGCGATGAGGAGAAACTGGCCTCCTCAGATCACCTGCCTAAAGGCATGATCGATAAACGCAAAGGTCATGCCGACCAGCCCTTATCGGTGAATTGCGTTCTGGGCGCTTATACGTGTTGCTGACGGTACAGAATATGTTGCGTTGATGTTGCAGGAGCCGCAGAGAAAAGGCGGAAAGATGTCAGGCGTTCGTCGTTTGACCGATGCCCCACAGTCGGAATGTTCGTTTTCGACCGTGCTTCCTGTCGTTCAAAGCCGTTTGCTTAAAAGCGGATTGCGGCTTGAATGCTGCCCGTCGAGCAAATATCAATGCCGTTATCACATGTTGAAGTTTTTTGCGTAGCGTCTTTTTGTAGATGCTCGTATTAGGCACTTTTCGTATGCATGCGGCATGTGGTAACGGGCTCTGACCCAGCCAATCCGGGTTCGAATCCGAGTCGCTCGCCAACATGAACCGGGTCTTACGGGAAACTGTAAGGACCTAAGGGTCAGGCTTTGCGCTTTTTGCTTCCGGTTTCGCTAAGTTTCAGGAGACTTCGCCGGCCCTTTAAAGAGAATATGAAAGCTTGCCCCTTGATGCCCTCCTTAAGTTATTAGCGCCCGCATTCATCGGTATGCGCCGATCCGCCCGCGGCGCTGCCGAATGACTCCGAGTCGACCGGCTTTGCGCTCGCACGGAGTGTCCATGAACTTTCTTACCTTCTGCTGAGTCACTTAGGAATCCTCTCGCATAGGAGATAGCCATGAGGATTCATCGTCAATTCGCATCAGGAAGCCTATTGATGGCATCCCTCGTGGCAAGCTCGGCACTCGCCCTGGAACCGGGCCAAAGCGAGCCGAAGCGGCTCTTTTCGACGGGCGATTCCATGACGCGGGGATTCAATGCCAATATACCCTTGGATAATCTGAACCTGAGCTGGGTGAACGGTTATCACGGCTTTTGGGAAGATCTCTTCGTTTTGCCCGATGTCGAGTCGCACAACCAGCGCATCGATGCCAACTTCGGAGATGGCGATCGCAGCAATCAGACGGCGGCCGAAAACGGTGCGACGATGGGCGATCTAACGGCTCAAGCCGCCGGCACGGCCGGCCAGAACGTGATGTATGCCACGGTGCTGCTGGGTTCGAACGATGTCTGCAAGGATTCCATCGCCGATTTGCCGACCGATGAGCAGTTCAGGACGCGGTTCGAGGGCGGCCTGGATACCCTGTTGGCGAACTTGGCTGCGGGCGCCACCGTTCAGGTGGTGGCAATCCCCAATATCATCGAGGTCTATAACCAAGGTCGGGTCAAGCAGGCGCTGGGGCTCGTCGATTGCCCGGACGTTTGGACAAGGACGGGCAGTTGCGGCTCGGTGCTCTCGCCTCAGGCGACCGATGCGGATCGGGCCTTTGCGCTGTCCCGAATCGTGGCGTACAACCAAATCCTCCAGGAAGTCACCGCGAGCAAGGCTGCGCAGAATCAGGACAAGTTCATGTCCTTTACCGATATAAGCTTCACCTATCCGTTCACGCAGAGCGAACTCTCCAACCTCGACTGTTTCCATAGTTCCTGGGAAGGGCAGAAGGCTCTCTCCCGGGAGACTTGGAATAGCGGTCCGTTCAAGGATCATCAGGAACTTGATTGAGGCGTCATGAGCCGGATCGCCGCATTCTTATCGGGCGCCGGAGTGGCGGGCGCGATCGCGGTACTCCTGCTTGCCCATTCGCCGCCGGTTCCGATCGGCGATGAGGTCGAGCGTTGGCAGGCACGCGCCGAGAAGGCGGAACGGGAACTCGCAATGCTGCGCGCCCGGTTGGAATCCATGACTGCGCGGCAACCGGCGGCCTCCTCTTCATCCTTCTCATCCTTTCCGACGGCTCCGAGCTACACGCCGCCCAATCCGATTCCTTCATCAACAATCTCTCCGCCGACTCCCGATCCCGATGTCACGTTTGATCCTGTGCGCCACGAGCAATGGGACACCCTGGTCAGCAGCGCGCTCGAACACGAGGTAGAGCGGCGTCTGGGCGAAAGGCTCAGCCCCGAGCGGCTGGAGCGGCTGCTCGAGACGCTGCGACGGTTGCGCGAGGCCTCCGCCAGATTGCGCTCGGAATTGCTCGATCCTCAAGATCCCGATTCCCTGCGCGATCATTTGGCGCGCACGCTCGTCCTGGTGGAATCGGATCGTCTTTTTCGCGAAGAACTCGGCATCGGCTTCTCGGATTTCTTGCGGGGACTCAGCGGCAATCCCGTCGAGGAAGTCCATCCGGCGACGCCTAACAGATCGCTTCGATAACAGCGTTCAATGTGGATCATCCTCCTGATGCTCTTGGCCGGAAGCCCAGTCGCTCTTGGAGACGAGGTGGCGGCCAGAATCAACGAGCAGGCGCTTTGGTTTTCCGAAATCGACGCGCCCTCGCGTCCGAAGATCGTCCGGTTGCACCAAGCTTTGGCCGATCAGGCGGCCCGAACGCTCGACCGGCTGATCGACCGGCACCTTCAGACGTCCTCAGCGGCGACGAGATCCCCCCCGCCCAAGCCGGTCACGGATGACGCGGTCCGCGCCTTTCGCTCCTCGCGAGCGGACGACTTCGAGGGGCCTTTCGCGCCCACCGAGACCACGAGCAACCCGGCAGCAGGAGAGCCCGCGATCCGACACTATCTGGAGCAGAAAGCGCTCGAAACCGCGGAAGCCGAGGCGCGCCACCATCTCAGGGAAGGCCATGCCATCAAAATCCTGCTCCCGGAAGGGCCGGAACTCGAACAGCCGCTGCCCCCTGAACGAACCGTGGCGCTGGTGGATGATGTCCCCATTCGGGCCGGGGCGCTCGAGCAAGCCGCTGCGCTTCGCCTCTATCGGCTGAGAAAGGAGATCTATCTCGAGCGACAGCGCAATCTCGAAACGGCCATCGAGAGTCGGCTCCTGAATGCGGAGGCCCGGCGACGCGGTGTCTCCACCGAGGATCTACTGGCAAAAATGGCGCAGGACACGACAGTCGGCGACGAGGAATTGCATGCTTTCATCAAGGCGGAAAGCGCGGCGGGCCGGCCGATATCGGACCCCGGACGCGCCCGCCAATACTTGGCGTTCCGCAAGGCCTATACTCGCCGCACAGCATTGGTCGAAAGGCTGCGAGCCTCGGCCCGCATCGACATCCTGCTCAAGGAGCCTTCTCCACCCCGTCTTCCCATGACCGAGGCGAATGCCCCTGTCTTGGGTGCGCAGGGCGGGCCACGTCTCGTCATCTACACCAACTACCGCTGCACGCCGTGCCGGGCCACCCATCGGGAAATCGACCGGCTTCTGGCCGCCGATCGAAAAGTGCGGGTCATCTTCCGCGACTTCATCCCGGTGTACGACCCCGTGGCCAATGAGGCGGCCCGCTTGTCCCGCTGTGCCGACCGGCTGGGTGCCTTCCGGCGCATGCGCAACGAGCTTCTGACACGGAATCTGCCGGCCTTCGGCGAAACCTGGTACCAAGACGATGCCCTCCGCTCGCTCTCTGGCCAGCTGGGGATCGATGGGGCCGCTTTGGTACAGTGCCTTTCCTCCGCCGAGATCGGCGAGGCTATCGAACGGGATACCGCACAGGCGCTCGAATTGGGCTTCGAGGAGGCGCCCTCCTATATCGCCCGAGGCATCCCGTTCTCGGGCATGCAGTCGGCCGAAAGCCTGGCTAGAATCCTCCGCTCGAGAATGCCGCAGGGTGAGCCGCATCGGATCGAGCGCGGAGTGAATCTCCACTGAGGCCTGAACGACCGGCGTGTGGTTCTTCGTTTAGGACGAGGGCCGTAGGCGCGCTCGCCTGAGTTAGTATGTTGAGTCGTTAATGCGTGTATGGAAATAAAAAGATGAGTTCGATTGTTTTACTGCTCGTTGCTGTCGCCGCCGCGGTAGCCGTTTTGGCTTTTCTCAGAGCCAAGGCGCAAGGCGACGCTGACGATGAAGTCTGGCCGTTTTACGCCAAAAAGCCTCTTTCGCAACCCGAGCAAATTCTTTATTTCCGGCTTGTTCAGGCCTTGCCGGCACACATCGTTCTCGCTCAAGTTCAACTTTGCCGATTGCTCGGCGTCAAGAAAGGCAACAACTATCAGGCGTGGTTCAACCGCATCAACCGCATGAGCGCCGATTTCGTGGTGTGCAACAAGGATTCGAGCATCGTCGCCGTCATCGAACTCGATGATGCCACGCACCAGAGGAAAGATCGTCAGGCCGCCGACGCCAAAAAAGACCGGGCCCTTGCATCGGCCGGCATTCGCGTCCTGCGTTGGCAGGCAAGATCGCTTCCGGACATCGCCGCCATCCGATCCACGTTCATGCCTGGTTCTGCCGTCAAATGGAACGCCGCCAACCTTCAACGGTAGCTTCCGATCGAATGCCTCTCATCGACCGTTGGCGGCAGACATGGATGGCCTTGGGTGTCGCCGCAGCCGATGAAGCCTTGTTTCGGGACCTGATCGCCCGATACGCCGAGCCTCATCGGAAATACCACACGATGCGGCACCTCGACGAGTGCTTCGACAAGCTGCGGGAAATTCGGGCTGCCGCCGTGCATCCCGAGGAGATCGAGCTGGCCCTGTGGTTTCACGATGCGTTCTACGACGTGAAGCGCCGGGACAATGAAAAGAGAAGCGCCGATTGGGCTCGTTCGATAGTTCTTGCGGCCGGTCTGTCACGTTCAATCGCCGACCGCGTCCACGCCTTAGTCATGGCAACGCGGCACGATGCCGTGCCCAGCGATATCGACGAGCGGATCCTCGTCGACGTAGACCTTTCCATTCTCGGTGCCGAGCCCGACAGGTTCGACGAATACGAGCGACAAATCCGTGAGGAGTACGCTTGGGTTCCCGACTCGCTGTTCCGATCCGAACGCCGAAGACTTCTCACGGCATTTCTGGAGCGCCCGAAGATTTTCAACACCGAGCAATTCGTCTATGCCTATGAAGCTCAGGCAAGAGCAAATCTTCAGCGGTCGATCGAGAGGCTCGATGGCTAGAGCGCTTTCTGCTTTGGTGTAGCGCCCGCGGCAGTGGGCAATACCGATGTTTGCCCGACTACTCCGTCGCCCCATTCACATCCAATCTTTCGCCTTTTTCCTGACCTGTTCGTAAAACGCATCCATCACTTCGACGAAGGACACGTCCTTGGGCCAGAACGGTGGGAAATCGCCCCCCTTTTTGACCAGAATGCCCGAAACCGGGGCGGGCTCCGGGGGCTCTACGCCCGAGGACAGCTTCTTGGTGCCGCGCCAATAGTCTTTGGGAGCAACGGCTTCGGGCACGGCGATGGGCTTCGGACGGCTGAAGTAGGATTCCGCCGAACACAACTCTCCCCCGTTCTCCGTCAAAGCGATGGCCAGGGCGGCGCCTAAAGGCGTCTTCTGGAGCCGCCGGGCCAGTTCGGCACGGGGCAGCCCCCGCAGCTCGAACAATAGAAAGGGATCGTGATCCAGCCGCGAGGCGAGCAGGTAATACAGCGCGGCGATGTGCTTGCACGGATTTTCCGGATCGGGACAGGAACAGCGAGTCTTGATGTCTTTCCGGCTCCTCGGCAGGAGATCGACGTCCAAATCCTCGAACGGCTTCTCGATCTCGTCCGGCATTTCGTTGAGCAGCAAGCGGGCCAGAAAACCCGCCCGGCTCCCGATGAGCCGGATGGCGTTATCCCAGGCGGACTCCGGCAGGGGCAAGAACTCGATGTGGATTTCATAGATGGGTTCCTCGTAAAACCCGAGGTAAGGGCTCATCCGTCCCCGCACCCGCGCATGGACTTTGTTCTGCTCCACCCGCCAGCCGAGAATGCGGTGGGTGCTGAGATATTGGCGTCCGCGCATCAGCCGCTTCGGGTCGGTAAACGTCTCCATCGCTTCGATAAAGCGCTGGCCCCACCAGGTTTTGCCGATCTTGCTCATGGGCTACTCCATCACTGCTTGCTGATTGAGGGCGATCAGCTCCTTGAAGGCCTCGTTGTCCAGTCGGGTCAGCCACGATTCATCATTCCCGACGATCAGCGAAGCCACCTGCTTCTTGTCTTCGATCATGCGATCGATCCGTTCCTCCAGCGTCCCGAGGGTGATGAATTTGTGGACGAAAACATTCTTGCGCTGCCCGATTCGAAAGGCACGGTCGGTGGCTTGGTCCTCGACTGCCGGATTCCACCAGCGGTCGAAATGAAACACGTGATTGGCCTTGGTGAGCGTGATACCCACTCCGCCCGCCTTCAGCGACAGTATGAACACGCCGGGCTCGGTGTCCGGATCCTGAAACTCGGAAATCATCCGCTCGCGCTTCGCCGGCGGCGTTCCGCCGTGCAGGTAAAACACCGGGCAGCCGAGGGCGTCGCGCAGATACTTGTACAGGCTCTCGCCGACTTCGGCAAACTGAGTGAACACCAGGGCGCTTTCGGTCTCGGCGATCACGTCGGTCAACATGTCGTGCAGCCGATCGAGTTTCGGAGAACGCTCGGGCGTGAACTCGCTGCCGTCACGCAAAAATTGGGCGGGATGATTGCACACCTGCTTGAGCCTCATCAGTGCGGACAGCATCAAGCCTTGCCGCCCGATGCCCTCGGCCGACGCCAGGCGCAGCTCCACGTCCCGCACCACGGCCTCGTAGAGCGAGGCTTGCTCCTTGCAAAGATGGCAGAATTGTTTGTTTTCGACTTTGTCGGGCAGGTCCTTAATGATGTTGGGGTCGGTCTTGACCCGCCGCAGGACGAATGGCTCGATCAATTGCTTCAATGTCTCGGTTTGCACCGGATCGTTGTCCCGCTGAATGGGAAGCTCGTAATGCTGGCGGAACTGCGTCTGCTTGCCCAGGTAACCGGGGTTCAGAAAATTGAAAATCGACCAGAGGTCGAGCAGCCGGTTCTCCACCGGCGTTCCGGTCAAGGCCAGGCGATGCTCGGCGTTGAGCCTCAAAACCGCCTTGGTCTGGGCGGACAGGGGATTCTTGATGTTTTGGGCTTCATCGAGCACGACCCGCGCCCACTGGACCTGAGAAAACAGTTTTTCGTCCCTCCGGACCAGAGCATAAGACGTGATGACCGCGTCCTGTTCCAGGCACATCTGCCGAAACCGTCCGACGTCCCGAAAACGGCCGCCGCCGTGATGGACCATGGCCCGGAGACCTGGCGCGAAACGCTCGAGCTCTTTCTTCCAGTTGCCGATCACCGAAGTGGGCACGACCAGCAAGGTCGGCGCATGCTGATTCATCTCGACCCGCTCCTGGACCAAGCGCGCGATCACCTGCACGGTCTTTCCGAGGCCCATGTCGTCCGCCAGGCAGCCGTTCAGCCCGAGACCTTCCAGATAGCAGAGCCAGGCGAGCCCGCGCCGCTGATAATCCCGAAGCCGCGCGATCAAACCCGGCGGGTCGTCCACCGGCTGCAAACGGCTGTGATCGCGGAGCTTCTCCAACATCTCCAGCAGAGCCCCCTGAGGATCGATCTCGAACAGCTCCGAATCCTCGGCCGTCTTCCGCATCAGCTCCGGCAGACTCATGCCGCCGTCTTCGCTCCGGTGCTTGCGCCAGAATTCCAGCATCGCGCGCATCTTTTCCCGATCTAGCGTGAGCCACTGACCGCGATAGCGAACCAATGGCGTCTTGCTTTCGACCAGGCGCTCCCATTCGGCCTCGTCGATGGTCTCCGTTCCCAGCGCCAGCTCGTAGCGGTACGCGATCAAGTTCTGCAGACCTAAATCGCGGCGAGTGCCCGAGTCCGAGGGGCTGCGGCGGCTGGCGTAGAGGCGGATTCTGGCGCGTCGACGCCCTTGCGGGGTCCACCAGGTAGGCACCATGACGGTAAACCCGGCATCCTCCAACACCCAGGCATCTTCTTGTAGAAACACGAAGGCTTCCTCCAGGGCCAGATCGACTCCGGTGGGGCGCGCCTCGTCCAAGCCTTCCCACAATTTGGGATAGATCCGGGCCGCCTGCCCCAGCCCGAGCAGCAGGTTTTTTTCGAAATCCGCACCGACCGGCTCGGCGAAAGCGTGTTTCTCCGCAGCGCTCAACATCCAGTATTCGGCCAAAGGCAAGCGCAAAGTCGGATCGCGGCGCGGCGAGAGAAGAATTTCCAGCCGCCAGGCGTCGTCTTCGGAAGATGCTTCCTGCAAACGGAACACCAATTCGAGATCCGCTTCCTCGCGCCGCCCCAGCAGATTGCGTCGCCAGCCGAGCCATTGCCGGTAAAGCTCGACGCCCTCGTCGACTTTCCAGGGATGGCCCGCCGGCGCGCCATTGCGGCAAGCGTTCAACAGCGTGCCCTCGATCTTCCGGCCCTGCTTGATGGCGGATGCCGCGTGAACGACGGTGCGGTGCACCAGGACATCGGCACAATGCCTGAGCAGACTGGTGTTCTCGTAGACGACACGTCCGGCCGACGCACAAACCGGCGGCATCCGCTCGACACCTTCCCGAATCAAGCGCTCGTAACTGTCGGAAACGATTTCCCAGCCGGCATAGATTTCATAGCCTTCCGGCGGCATGGTTCGGTAGAACAGCGCCGGTATATAGCGATCCTTCACGATCACCGATTTGAGCGATTGCGTGAAGTAATACCAAAACAGCAAATCGACGCCCGCCTTCGTCTGCGAGGTCCGGTAAGCCGACAGAAAACGCAATTCGCCGAGCTGTTTGAAGGGGTGGGCCAGGCGATAACAGTCCACCTCCCAGCACGTTAAAGCCGCCTCGCCAAGCTCCTCGTCCGCGCCGCTCTCCAATTCCGAGCCTGCCAGCGGCATACCGTCGACGGTCGGCAGGAGAACCATCTGCGGCGCGAAGTGGAACCGGCGTTCGTAAGGTGAGATGTCTAGCCCTAACTCGCCTTCCAGAAAGGCGATCAGTTCCGCTTTGGCGAGACTCCCGGGATGGCGGCCCGGAGGCCCCGAAACGTTAGCCGGGCCGTCGCTGCGTTCTATCCACAGCCAAAAGTCGCCCGGCTGGACGAATTCGTCGGTACACTCGGGAATCCATGTGCAGTGCAGGACTTTCATGTCGCTTATTTCGCAAGCCGAAAATCGGCTATTGTACCCGGCAAGAGCCGGTTTTCGCCGATCTGTGAATTATTCGTTATATCTGCGGTGAATCCGCTTCAGCTCAGCCTAACAATAAAGCACCATGCACGACCGAGCGCAACGGTTATCCATCCGGGTTATCCATCCGGCTGACCGGCCTATTGTAAGTGTCGATTTCCGGCCCTGCTGTCGATAAGTGGAAAAGCATGGCGATTGAATCGGCGGCGTTCGGCTTCTGGCCGATGCCGGAAAGGGAACGGCGGTGGCAGGAAATGGCATTCCCTTACTTCAGAGCATACGACGAAGCGCGCTACCGGTGCAGCTCATGTAGGTTGCTGTGACGAAGGAAGAATCGCGATCCAAGCGATGGTTTGCGATTGGGAAGTGCACCTTTCGCGACTGATGCGGTTCGTACCTCACCGCACCCGACGTTCCTGACGAAAATCCGTACAAATAAACTGATTCAGCCGCTCAAACGTCCCACAATGCACTAACCTACGCCACCTCCCGCTTTGCGATATCCACCCATTCCTTGTTCAACCGGTAGCTGTGCCTCGACGCCGCTTTGGCGTCCTTGAGAATGTCTTCGAACAACGCCCGCGCCTCGGACGTTTTTCCCAGGCGTTTCAGCAGCAGGGCATGGCGGCATTTGGCCTCGGCACCGGCGGAATATTTGGCCAACGCGCGGTATTCGTCTAAAGCCCGATTCAGTTCGCCGAGCGCTTCGAGGGAGCGGGCGTAAAGCAGGTGCGCCTCCTGGTTTTCGAATTCGGGATTGGCTCCGAACAGCGTTTCGAGCGTCTCCCGCGCCCGTTCGAAATTTTTTGCTTCGACCAGCGCCCTGGCCAGGCCGAACAGGAGGTTGGGATCGGTGCGGTACATCCCGGTGAGGGAGCTCTCGTAAAGTGCGATGGCATCGTCGAGCATGCCATGTTTGAGATATTCCTGTGCCAGTGCGCTCCGGTTGCCTATGGTATCCGACATCTCCAGCGCTTCGCGGCGTTTTCTGAGTTCTTTTTGGGGATTGAGAGTCTTCAGCAGGGCCTTGGAGCCTCGCCGGGCAGTGCGGCTCTGGATGATCTCGGGCAGCAGCACCATCACTAGATAGAGAATGCAGCCGAGCAATGGCAGGAAGATGATCAAGAATACCCAGAACAGCGACTGGCCGTGGCGAATCGCGTGGACGGCGAATCCGATCTGGATGAGCAACATGAAGATTCCGGCAATTTCCATCAGATGTCTCGTTTTTTGTTGTTCATTAAGGAAGTGGACTCGGCTATCGAGCCCCACTCGATGGACAGGCAATAGTGAGCTTGGTTCGCACATAACTCCGGATGGCCTCGTTCATCAGCGGTGAATCCGGCGTTTGCCGGGTTTCTCGGACCGAAGAGAACGGCAAAGGACTGATCGTATCATGTATGGGGAATACCGATGATCGAAGCGCATCGATGGATCCGGTAAATCGTTCGCAAAACCGTTCCGGAATCGCCGGCGCTCGCGCGCGGTCCAAACCACTATGAAATTTCGCCTTTTCCAACTCTGGGAGACGCTCCGTTTGAGCTATTGGTTCGTCCCCGCTGTCATGTCGGTGACCGCGGCAGCACTGGCGGTATTGCTGTTTCTGATCGATCGCGAAGCCCGCGAGCGATATCTGCCGTTTCTCTCGGATCTTTACGTGATGGACGCCCCCGGAGCTCAAGCCATTCTGTCTACGCTGGCGTCCTCGGCGATCACGGTGGCCGGGGTGGTATTTTCCATCGCGATGCTGGTGCTCTCCAATGCCTCGGCACAGTTCGGGCCGCGGCTGCTGCCCAATTTCATGCGGCAAGGCGGAACGCAAATCGTGCTAGGCGGGTTCATCGGGACTTTCATCTACGCCATTCTGGTGTTGACCCGAATCCGCGCCACCGAGAGCGGGGCGGAGATTCCCCACCTCTCGGTCAGCATCGCGCTGGTGTTCGGGGTGCTCAGTTTCGGGCTGCTGATCTATTTCATCCACCGCGTCGCTACATTCATCCAAGCACCGAACATCGTCGAAAATGTCGGCACACGCCTGATCGAGACCTTCGGCAACTTGTTTCCGGAGGCCTCCGCCTCCGAGGGGCGGGATAATCCTTCGGAGGAGGAGCGGCAATTGCCGGACGACTTCGCGGAGCATGCCTCGAGTATTCCGGCGCCCGGCAACGGCTACCTCGATGCCATCGAATTGGAGCGGATTCGGGACATTGCCGAGCGGCACAAGCTGCTTATCCACCTCCTCAAACGGCCGGGACAATTCATCATCCAAGGCCATGTGCTGGCGTTGGCCTCGCCACGCGAAGCGGTGACCGAGACGATCGTGGAAGAAATCGGAAAATGCTTTCTGCTGGGACCGCAGCGCACGCTGATCCAGGATGCCGAGTTTGCCGTTGACCAACTAGTGGAAGTGGCGGTCCGCGCCCTTTCGCCCGGCATCAACGACCCTTTCACGGCCATCACCTGTATCGATTGGCTGGGAGCGGCGCTGTCGTTCCTGGCGGGCCGGAAGCTGACCGCTCCTCTCTGCCGTGGTGCCGATGGGCGGATCTGCGTCGTCACCGATCCTTACACCTACGAGGGCATTCTCGATGCGGCATTCAATCAATTGCGCCAGCACGCCCGGACGAACGAAGCGGTGGCAATTCACCTTCTCGACATGATCGCCGTTCTCGCGGAATCCGAGCTGCCTTTGCCGTATCGCCACGCTCTGGCGCGGCACGCCCGCTTGATCTATCAGGACACGCTGACCAATCTGCCGGATTCCCGCGACCGTGCCGATCTGGAGGAACGCTATGGGCGTGTGTTGAAAATATTACCGAATAGCAGTTCTCGGACGGATTAAGGCAGGGGGCGGTCTCAGATCGAGAGGACCACATCAAGGCTCTTCGATATCATCCACGTACACCGACTCCGCGACACCCGGAGCGGAGACATGAACCGCCCCTCGGCAAGCGGAGGCGGTGGATCGAAGATGTGCCCGATTCTCACCCACAGCGTTTCCGGAAGACCATAGCTCGTGCTGAAATAGTCGCCCGTATACCAGTCGTGGCCCGCTGGGTTTTTCCGCAGTCCAATCTATCGCTGATGCCTCGAATTTCAGTCTCCAGACAGTGGCGTACAACAGTTGCGCGGCGCTTCGGCTCAAAAGACATATTGCAAGCCCAAAGTCACCCGCAAGTCGGTAGACGTGTTGCCCACCCCGATGCCCGTGCCTATCGAGAGGATCGTGGCGGGCTGGAAAAGCTGGCGGAGGCCCAGTTCGATCATCTGGTTGGTTTGGTCTTTCTCGATCTCCTGCTCCCGCAGATAACTGGCGATCACCACGGTGGACGGCTCGAACCAGTGGCTGAAACCGGCGGCGACCAGATAACGATGGTCCCGCTCGTCGCTATAGTGATCGTCGTTCCAGAGCCAAGCCGCATTGACATGGATCCGGCTCGTACCGGAGGCTTCCAGAAATTTGGTCGCCATCAGCCTCAACTCGGTGTCCACCCCCCGGGTGGCGCCTGCCGCCGGAAAATCCGCACGGACCGAGAAAGCGAAGGCGGGCACATAGCCGAACTCCGGGTTGATGGCATGGAATATTTCCAGACTCGGATTGCCGCTGCCGGTCCGGTCGTCTCGGCCGAACAGGTCTTTCCGTTCCACGTCTCCGAACACGAACGGCACCATGACCCGGAACAGCCAGCGTGGCGTGAAAAAGCCTTCGATGGCGGGGCTCAGCACAAACTGATCTTGATGCTCGCGGGTTCGCAGATAATGGAAGGTGTTCTGAATCTGACGCGTTTGATCGGCGATCGGGAAGGCATCTTCCAGTTCCACCGGCAAACCCGGTTCCAGATTCCTGATCTCCTCGCTTCTCTCGTCAGAAAAGAGCGCCGGGCAAAAAACCGCCAATTGTACGAACCCCATGAGGCCGATCCGTTGGCACAACGATCTCATCGTCAGGGCCCATCCTTAAACTCTGAATTTAAACCCGACCGGAGCCGAGCCGAGCCATGCCGCTAGCGAAAGCATACGGGCTCATGCGTATTTTCCGTTTCCGTGCGGACGTTCGTTAATGGCATTGTGGAACTCCCTGAGCGGTTTCGTGATCAGCTCGATTCCTTCAACTGACGGTGCTGACTCTCGTGGCGATATGGCCGACCTCGTTATGGGCTCTGGGCCTGATGCTGATTCAGCTTTATGCGGGGAAACGCCGCATCCTGCAAGGCATTTCGCGCAGCCGGTGGTTATCCAAGGCCGGTGGAGGCCGGTGACCCGACCATGAGATCGCCGGAGCGACCCGTCACCATCGTCGTGCTCCTCGGAGTCTCGGGCTCCGGAAAAACGACCATCGGTCAGCAGCTCGCCGCACGTCTCCGCTGGCCGTTCTTCGATGGGGACGATTTCCATCCCGAGCAGAACATCGCGAAAATGGCACAGCATCAGCCGTTGACGGATGCGGACCGGGAACCCTGGCTCGAGCGGCTCGCCGAGCTGATCGAAACCTCCACCGACACGGGGCGTTCCGCCGTCATTGCCTGCTCCGCGCTCCGGCAAACCTATCGGGACCGGCTTGCGCGCGGATATCGCGAGGTGGTTTTCGTGTACCTGAAAGGTTCCTTCGAGCTCATTCGTGACCGGCTCCTGCACCGGCGCGGACATTTCATGCCGGCCGACCTTCTTCCCAGCCAATTCGCGGCACTCGAGGAGCCCGCCGATGCCATCACGATCGACATCCGCACCCCGCCGGCAGCCATCGTGGAGACCATCGTCCGCTGCCTCGAAGACCGATGGGTTGCCCTTCCGCGAAATACTTAAGTAATTTCAACGGCCGGCGCGGCTTGCCGTTCATGTCGCCCCTCCCTACAATCGTAAGCTTGTCCATCATCCGGTTATCAGGGAGAAGATTATGCTGATGTTGTCTGTTGCGGTTTTTACCTTAGTGGCAATCATGGGGGCGGGTATGGGAATCGATGCCTTCAAGGGACGAGGCAGCCCCCGGTTGTTCGCCCTGATACATGGCGGCTTCGCGCTGTTCGGATCGATTCTGGTGATCATGGTCGCGTTGGAAGGTAATACCGATCTTTATCTCGTTGTCGGCCTGGCGCTCGTCATTATCGCCGCCGGACTGTACATCTCGTTTCAACGAGCCAAAGGCATTCAGCCCAGAGCCCTGGTTTTATTGCACGGCGGAACGGCCGCCGCGTGCTATGCGCTCCTGGCCTATTACGCGTTGCGCCCTTGATCTCAAACCGTCGGCATCTTGGATTCGCGGCGCCGACCGTAGCTGTTATCACAATCGATTCTTAAGATCTCGGGTTAAAATACCCGCTGACCATGCTTTTGACACCCCCGCTTAGTCTTTACATCCACCTACCCTGGTGTGTGCGGAAATGTCCCTATTGCGACTTCAACTCGCATGTGGCGGACACCATGCTGCCCGAACGCGAGTACGTGAAAGTATTGCTCACCGATCTCGAACAACAATTACCCTCCGTCGAGGGGCGCCAGGTAGAGACGATATTCATCGGCGGCGGCACCCCGAGCCTGTTCAGCCCGAGCGCGATTCACGATCTATTGGAAGGAGCTCGTTCGCGGCTCGACATAGCGGCCGACGCCGAGATCACGATGGAAGCCAATCCGGGAACGGTAGAAATCGCGAAGTTCAGAGGGTTTCGCGAGGCCGGGGTGAACCGTTTGTCGATCGGCATCCAGAGCTTTCATGATGCGCATCTGAAAAAGCTGGGCCGCATCCACGACAGCCGGGAGGCACGGCTGGCTGCGGAAATCGCCTGCGAAGCCGGATTCGACAATTTCAATCTCGACCTCATGTTCGGCCTGCCGGACCAAACGGTAGACCAAGCGCTGACCGACGTTCGAACCGCAATCGGTTTGAGACCGACCCATATCTCGTTCTATCAGCTCACCCTGGAACCTAACACCGTGTTTCACAAATACCCCCCGCACCTACCGGAGGACGACCGCATCTGGACCATGCAGCAAAGCTGTCAGGCGCTTTTGGCGGATCACGGCTATCGCCAGTACGAGGTGTCCGCCTATGCGCAGGCAGGGCGCCGCTGCCGACACAATCTCAATTATTGGCGCTTCGGGGATTATTTAGGCATCGGCGCGGGCGCTCACGGCAAGATCACAAACGCCGCCCAGCAAACGGTAACGCGGACCTGGAAGATCAAACACCCGCAGCACTATCTCGAGTTCGCCGGCCGGCCGGACCGGCAGGGCGGGCAGGCCGCAGTCCCGCAACGCGACTTGCCGTTCGAATTTCTGATGAATCATCTGCGCCTCCGGGAAGGCTTCGCCGAAGTAGCCTTCGGCGAACGCACCGGATCGCCCTTGGAGGTGCTCGAACCGGAACTTTCCGGCTGCATCGCCGCCGAATGGCTCGAACGGCATGACGGCGTCATTCGCTGCACCGACGCCGGCTGGAATTTTCTGGATAATGTGTTGCAGCGTTTTCTGAAATAACCCTTCACGTTTATGCGCGCCCCATCCTCCCCAAGCCCGCTGGCTCCGGTGAAGCCCGCCGACTCGCTCGTCCGCCCGACGCTCGAGGATCTGATCCGCCTCAGCCAGCCCGCGGCCGGGCTGACGCTGGCCCGCCCGACCGTTCGCGCCTTGCAGAGCGGACAGTATCTCTCGGCGTTCAAAGGGCGCGGCATGGAGTTCGACGAAACCCGGCCTTATACCCAGGGCGACGATGCGCGTAATCTGGACTGGCGGGTCACGGCGCGCACCGGCAAGCCGCATACCAAGCTTTTCCGCGAAGAGCGCGAACGCCCGGTATTCCTGACGGTGGACTATCGATCGGCGATGTTTTTCGCAACCCGCGGCATGTTCAAATCGGCCATGGCTTCCCGGCTCGCCGCACTCATCGCCTGGAGCGCCCGCCGGCACGGCGACCGGGTCGGCGGACAGATTTTCTCCGAGGCCGAAAGCGTCGAATTCAAACCGGAGCACGGGCACCGCGCAGTGCTGCGACTCCTCAAAACGCTGGTCGACCAGGCGAATTCCCAAACCGTCGGCGTATCGGAAATCGCCTTGCAAGACGCCCTGGCACGTCTGCCGCGCCATGCCCGTCCGGGCAGCCTGGTGTTCGTGTTCAGCGATTTCCGGCATCTGACTGCGGCAGGCGAAATCAGCTTGAGCCGGTTGTCGCGCCACTGCGATCTGGTGCTGGTATTCATTTTCGACCCTTTGGAGCAACACTTGCCCTTGGGTCCCCACCGGTTCAGCGACGGGCGCCGCGATATCTTGTTGAATGCCGATGTGCGAACCGCCGACGCCTACGAACGCTCGTTCCAGGCCCGCGAAGAACGCTTGCTCGAACTGGCCCGCCGGCACGGCATCCGCCTCGTCCCCTGCCGCACCACGGACGAGCCTTTCCTCGTATTGCAGCAGAGCAGCCGCCCATCGCTTTTCCACGCTTGAGTATGGAACCCTTGCCGTTACGCGATATTCACCTGCCGGATCCGATAAGCTGGTGGCCGCCCGCCATCGGCTGGTGGATCGTATCGGCCGCGGCCCTTTTGCTGATCGTGACAGCGGTAGGGCTGGTTCGCCGCTGGCGGCGGGTCACGGTGGCAAAGCTCGCTTTGCGGGAACTGGATGCGCTACAAACGGATACCACGCTGACGACGGCCGAGAAACTGAGAAAATTGTCCGTTCTGCTGCGCCGGGCCGGCTTGAGCGCCTTTCCCCGAGAAGAGGTGGCGGGACTTACCGGCGAGGCTTGGCTGGAATGGCTCGACCGTCCGCTCAAGACGCCGCGCTTTTCTCAAGGTGCCGGCCGAGCACTGCTGGATGCGCCTTATCGTCCGGCGGGCAAAGCGGATATGGACGGCTTGATGGCGCTTTGCCGTGACTGGCTTAAAACCCTGCCTCAAACCGTCGTGCCAGCTCGAAAAACCACGGCCCCCAAGCGCACGTCGACCAAGCCATGATCGAATTCGCCTGGATCTGGGTCTTTCTGGTTTTGCCCCTGCCCTGGCTGGTCCGCCGCTGGCTGCCCGCGGCGCCGGAGCAGGGCCATGCCGCGCTCCGGATGCCGTTTATCGAGGAGCTTGAATGCCTTCCCTCGAGCCAAGGCATCAAGCGGGCTAAGCCCTATGCTCTCTGGATCGCCGTCGCCAGCTGGGTGTTGCTGGTTAGCGCGGCGGCACGCCCGCAGTGGCTCGGCGAACCCATCGAGCAGGCCGTGAGCGGCCGCGATCTGATGCTGGCGGTCGATCTTTCCGGCAGTATGGAGATCGAGGATTTTTTCCTCCATGGCCGGTCGGTGGATCGCCTCACCGCCACCCAATGGGTGGCCGGCCAGTTCATCGAACGGCGCGTAGGCGACCGCATCGGTTTGATCCTGTTCGGCGAACAGGCCTACTTGCAAGCCCCTTTGACCTTCGACCGCACCACGGTGCATATCCTGCTGGACGAGGCCGTCATTGGGCTCGCCGGCGACAAGACCGCCATCGGCGACGCCATCGGTCTCGCCGCCAAGCGGCTTAGGGACAATCCCGCCGAGCAGCGGGTGCTGATACTGCTCAGCGATGGCGCCAACACCGCCGGGGCGGTCTCGCCCCTGCAGGCGGCCGAACTCGCGGCGCGCGAGAAGCTCAAAATTTACACCATAGGGGTCGGCGCCGATCAGATGGTGGTCAACGATCTTTTCGGCACGCGGCGCGTGAACCCGTCCCAGGATCTCGACGAGGAAACCATGAACGCCATCGCCGAAAAAACCGGCGGGCGTTATTTCCGTGCACGGGATACCAACGAGCTAGAGCAAATCTACGCGCTGTTGGACGAACTGGAGCCGGTGGAGCGGACCAAGCACTTCTATCGGCCGCGGACTGAGCTCTATCCGTGGCCTCTGGCTGCCGCGCTACTGTTGGCGGGCATGTTGGCCGTAACCAAACTGCGCGAATGAGATGCCGTGAAAAAACCTACTTTGCGGCTCGCGACGGTTTTTTCGACATCAGCGAGTCCATGAATCGCGACGACGATTGCCAATGACCGACTTTCATTTTTTGAGGCCCTGGTGGCTTTTGGCCGTCCTTCCGCTCGCGGCGCTCCTTTGGGGGCTTTACCGGCGCCGCCGGAGCACCGGAGACTGGAAGGACATCTGCGATGCCGCGCTGCTGCCCCATGTGCTCATCGGCGGGGACGGCCGAGCGAGCCGTCATCCGTTGTTCATCGCCGCCCTGGGCGGTTTGCTTGGCATCCTGGCTTTGGCAGGACCGGTTTGGGAGCGGCTGCCCGCGCCCGCTTTCCGCAACATCGCCGCCGTGGTCATCGTACTCGATCTGTCTTCGGCCATGGATGCCGCCGACCTCAAGCCGAACCGCCTGGAGCGCGCCCGGTACAAGATTGCCGATATTCTGAAGGCGCGCAAGGATGGCCAAACCGCCTTGGTCGTCTATGCGGGCGATGCATTCACGGTCACGCCGCTGACCAACGATGCGGCCACCATCACCGCGCAGCTCTTCGCCCTCGGCACCGGCTTGATGCCGGTCCAGGGCGAACGCATCGATCTGGCCCTGGAGTCCGCCGCTCGCCTCTTGCGGCAAGCCGGCTTGCGATCCGGCGATATCTTGCTCGTCACCGCCGGAGAACGGGCGGCCGAAGCCGAAGACGGGGCACGCCGACTAAAAGCCGACGGCTACCGTCTCTCTGTGCTGGGTGTCGGCACCGAAGCGGGGGCACCGATACCCTTGCCCGAAGGCGGATTTTTGAAGGACGGAATCGGCAATATCGTGGTTCCGCGGCTCGATACCGACGCACTGAGGAAATTGGCCCGGACCGGGGGCGGCATCTACCGGGATCTCACCGCCACCGCGGGCGATCTCGATGCACTGTTAGGCTTTTTCGAACAGCATGCCGCCACCGATACGCAGAACGAAAAAACCCTGAACGTGGATCAGTGGAAGGAAAACGGCGTTTGGCTGCTGCTGGCCCTCCTGCCGCTGGCGGCCTTGTCGTTCCGGCGCGGATGGCTCGCTGCCGGACTGTTGGTTCTGGCAATCCCGGTTCCGAACGACGCCCAGGCGCTCGACTGGCACAACTTGTGGCAGACGCCCGACCAGCAGGCCCAACAAGCCTTTCGGGACGAGAATTATGACAAGGCGGCCAAAAAATTCGAAAATTCCGAATGGAAAGCGGCCGCGCAATACAAAGCCGGACGCTATGAGGAATCGGCCAAGACCCTAGAGGGATCGAATTCGGTGAGCGGCCATTACAATCGCGGCAACGCCTTGGCCCGTCAGGGACGCTATCAGGAGGCCATCAAGGCCTATCAGAAAGCTCTGGAGCTCGACCCCAAACACGCGGACGCCCGCTACAACAAGGAGCTTGTCGAAAAGGCCTTGGAAAAGCAGAAAAAGCAGCAGGAAGAACAGCAGAAAAATCCCAAAGATTCGGGCTCGGAATCCGAATCCAAGTCCTCGCAATCGCCACAGGGGCAAACGGGGGGGCGAGATCAGAAAAGCGATAGTGGCGAGCCGCGCAAACAAGCGGGCAAGGAGCAGGACGCCCAGCTGCAGAACGACGGCTCGAACGGCGATACCAATTCGCCCGAAAGCTCCGACACCGCCTCCGGATCGGAAAGCAAGACGCAAACGCAAAATCGGCCGGGTGACGAAAAGAAGCCCGAGAACGCATCCGAACCGCAACAAGCTGCGGGCCAAGCTCAGGAGCGGCAGCCGAACGAGCGCAACGGGAAAGATACCGCCGCCGCGGCAGCGGAAACGGAAAAGACCGACGAAACCCGACAGGCCGAGGAGCAATGGCTGAGGCGAATCCCCGACGATCCCGGCGGCCTTCTGAAACGCAAGTTTTATTATCAGTATCGTCAACGACAACGAACTCAAGGCGCGGAGCCGAGACCATGAGCGTATTCTTCTTCTCGTACCCATGTTTTCTTGGGCCACATCGCTCTGGCCCGAGGCGTATCGCGGTCTTGGGTTTCACGCGGGGATGGCCCGCTTTACGTAGGCTGATTCGCCTGCTGCCCCTGATCTTCCTGTTCCATGCCGGAATGGTTTCGGCTGCGGCGATCAGCGTAACCGCCGACCGCAATCCGGTGCCGCTGAACGAGTCCTTCACGCTGGTCTTCTCGGCGGAAAAAACGCCGGACGACGATCCGGACTTTACGCCTTTGAAAAAGGACTTCCATGTTCTCGGCCAAGCGCAAAGCAGCCAGATTTCGATCATCAACGGCCGTTACAGCAAGCGGACGGAATGGCAAGTCACCGTCATAGCGAAGCGGGAAGGCGCGCTGACCGTCCCGCCGATCGCCTTTGGAGCCGACCGCTCCGAACCCTTGACTCTTCAGGTCACCGGATCGCCGCCCCCGATGACGGGCGGCGACGGCGAGGATCTTTTTCTCGAAGTCGAGGCCGAGCCGAAGAACCCCTATGTCCAGGCGCAGGTGATCTATACGGTTCGGGTATTGAGCCGCATCCATTTCAGCGGCGCGAATCTCAGCGAGCCCTCGGCCGACAATGCCTTGATTCAAAAGCTCGGCGACGATCGGCGCTATAACACCTACCGTAACGGCGTTCAGTACACGGCGATCGAACGAAAATATGCGATTTTCCCGCAGAAAAGCGGGACGTTCCTTTTGGAACCGTTGACCCTCGAAGCACGGAGTGCGGCCAGCGGAAGGTCCGTTTTCAACCAGTTTTTCAATCATTCGACCCGCATTTTGAGGGCCCATTCCGATTCGGTGAGATTGGATGTCCAACCGATCCCGGTGGCATTTTCCGGCAAACATTGGCTGCCGGCGGAACACCTCGAAATCGAGGATTCATGGTCGCAGAACGCCCCTCAAGCCGCGGTAGGCGAACCGATCACCCGAACCATCACAGTGCGCGCCGACGGAGCGACGGTAGGGCTGTTGCCCGAACTGGAGCCGCAAGCGTCCCGGCAATCCCCCTCGGATATCAAGCGCTACCCCGATCAACCGCTGCTGAACGAGGAAAAACTGACAACCGGCCTTGCCAGCGTCCGGCAGGAAAAAATCGCGCTGATTCCTGCGCGTTCCGGGACTTACCGGCTTCCGCCGATCGAAATTCCCTGGTGGAACACCAAGACCGAGCGGATGGAGATCGCCCGGCTTCCCGAGCGCACGTTGACCGTGTTGCCAGGGGCGCAAGCGCCGGAAACCGCTCCACCCCGCGTGCCGACAACCGGTCCGGAACGGTCAGCCACTCCGGCACGACCGGAATTTTCGCCTCTGGGCAAGGCGCAACCCGCCAGCGGGATGTGGTTTTGGCTGGCCCTGCTATTCGGACTGGGTTGGCTCGGAACTGCCGTGGCCTGGTGGCTCAACCGGAAGCCGCGGAAAATGCCGGCCTCTCGGTTACCGGACAATTCCCAATCCGAGCGCTCCGCCGCGGACGCTCTGAGAACAGCCTGCCAGAAAAATGATGCCGCGGGAGCGCGCCAAGCCCTATTGGATTGGGCGAGACAGCGTTGGCCGTCGGCTTGCCCGATGGGTTTGGAAGATCTGGAGGGCCGCTGCAGCGGCGAATTGGGTCGTGAGATCGAGCGGCTTAACCGGGCACTTTACCGAAACCCGGAATCGGGTTGGCAGGGGCAACTCCTTTGGGCGACTTTCCGGTCTGATCCGGTTACCCTATCCAAGGCGAGCGATCCGTCCGGAGCCGCGGACCTCGAGCCTTTATACAAGCTCTAGCCCGCATTTACGTGGACAAAATTTGTACGATGGATGAATACCGGAAACGACTCGATACGACTGGACGATGACGGTTTGAAATCGCCGGAGGCTATTCCAGCCATGGTGGGCATCGGGGCTTCGGCGGGAGGCCTAAACTCGCTGCTGGATCTTTTTCAAGCCATCGAGCCCGGCATCGGCTTCGCCTTCTTGATCGCCCAGCATTTATCGCCCGATCATGACAGCAAGCTGGCGGAAATCCTGGCCAATACCGCCAAATTGCCGGTCATGGAAGCGCGTGAAGGAATGAGGATACAGGCGGATCATGTTTATGTCATTCCGCCGGATGCGGATATCAGCGTCTCCGTCGGTTGCCTGAGGCTTCAGCGCCGCCAGGGATGTTCGCCACCTCATCTGCCGGCCGATCATCTGTTTCGCTCCCTGGCTCGTGAGCTGGGAAAAGAGGCCATTGGCATCGTGCTGTCGGGAACCGGGTCGGACGGGGCCAAGGGGCTTAAGGCGATCAAAACCGGTGGCGGAGTCGCGTTTGCGGAAGATCCGTCCTCGGCCCGATTCGATGGAATGCCGCGCAGCGCCATCAGCATGGGATGCGTCGACTACGTATTGCCGCCCAAAGAGATCGCCCGGGAACTCGCAAACCTCGGCCAACTGGCCGGGACCGCCGGCAACTTGGAGACCCTGGCGATTCGGGAACAGGATCTGAAGCAAGTGTTCCGCACCGTTCTCGCGACTTGCGGGCTCGATTTCAGCCAGTACAAACGCAAAACCATTTTGCGGCGGCTCATGCGGCGAATGGGGCTCAACAAGATCCACAGCCTCTCCGATTATCTCGCCCTGTTGCAGAGCCAGCCCGCCGAAGTCGAGGCGCTATGCCAGGATTTTTTGATTCGAGTTACCGCGTTCTTTCGGGACCCCGAGACATTTCGAGGATTGAAGCAAGAAGTCTTTCCGCGTCTGCTGCAAGGCCGGTCTCCGGACAATCCGATCCGGATTTGGGTGCCCGGTTGCGCGACCGGCGAGGAGGCTTATTCCATCGCCATGACGCTCCTCGAATTTCTGGACGAGCAAAAGGTCAACGTTCCGATCCAGATTTTCGGCAGCGACATCAATCCACAGGCTATCAGCCTGGCGCGGGCGGGCCGCTATCCCGAAAACGTCAGACTTCATATCTCCGAAAAGCGGCTCGGGCGTTTCTTCATCCGGACCGACGGGCATTATCAGATCATTCCGGCGATCCGGGAATCGTGCGTCTTTGCCGAACATAACGTGGCGCAAGATCCGCCCTTCTCTAAACTCGATCTGATCAGCTGCTGCAATCTCCTGATTTACCTGGATCCGGAATTGCAGAGACAGGTCATGTCGACCTTTCATTACGCGCTCAATCCGGGTAAATTTCTCGCGCTCGGCCCTTCCGAAAATATCGGCCCACATGGTTCGCATCTCTTCGAACCTTTAAATAAGAATTGGAGCATTTACGTGCGGAAGAACATTCCCGGACGAATGTTGCTGGACTTCGGCGGGAAAGAACAGAGGATACTTCAGCCTGAAAAGACGTTGGCAGAGCCCCCTGCGCCACTCCAAAACCCCGGATTGGTCCAGCGGCAGGCCGACAACATCCTGCTTGCACGCTACGTTCCGGCCGGAGTACTGGTCGATGACGATCTGAACGTCCTCCAGTTTCGCGGCCATACCGGATTTTTTCTCGAGCACCGGCAAGGATCGGCGAGCTTAAATCTGAAAAGCCTGACTCAGACCTATCTTTTTATCGAGCTGTCGGAAGCCGTTCAGGAGACGCGGTCGACCGGGCAGCCCGCCAGACGGGAAAACATCCGCATCAGCGGCGATGGCGAAGAACGGTATATTCGATTCGAGGTATTGCCGCTCAACGACGCTGAAGGCGCCGCACAATACTTCTTGATTCTCTTCGAAAATTCGCCGTCCCGGCTTCGAATCAGTGCCCCGGCCGAGTGGCTTCGCCGGATGTCCTCGGTTCTGGCGCGACAAGTGGGCCTGTTCAAGTCCACGCAGGCTGGAGAGCAATTCCAATTTTCGGAGCTGAGACGAGAGCTCGACGCCACGCAGCGCCACTTGCAATTCGTCATCGAGGCCCATAACGCCTGCCAGGAAAAACTGAGATCGCTGGAAGAAGAACTCTTGTCCGCGCATCAGGAATTCCAGAGTACGAATGAAGAGCTCGAAACCGCCAAGGAGGAATTGCAGTCCGCCAACGAGGAACTGGCTACGGCAAACGAAGAGCTGAGGGTGAGCAACCACGAGCTGAGCCTGGTCAATCTCACCTTGAAGAACGCGCAAGACTTTAACGAGGCTATTCTGGGAACCATGCGCGACGCTTTGGTGGTGCTCGATCGGGATCTTCGGGTAAAGCGCGCCAATCGGGCCTATTTCGAAATGTTTCGGACCAAACCGGAGGCCATCCAGAATAATTGTCTCTACGACACCGGCAACGGCTTTTGGGACAGGCGGGAAATCAAAGAGCTTCTCCAGCGTGTGGCGCAGGGCGGAAGGACCCTAGAGAACTATGAGGTCGTCCAAGCGCATCCCGAAATCGGCGAACGCATTCTGAATCTGAGTGCCTATAAACTGCTCGGGGAGGATCATCTGAACGATCTGGTCCTCCTGACGATTCAAGATATCACCGAGCGGCGCGGCATCGAGGCCGCCCTGCGGCAGCGAAGCGAAATTCTCGACCAGGCCCACGAGGCCGTTCTGATGTGGGATCTCGGCGGCACGATCCGCTATTGGAACCGTGGCGCCGAGGAACTGTACGGATACAAGCGTTCCGAGGCTATCGGGCAAGTCAGCCACGCCTTGCTGAAAACCGAACGCGGCATCAGCTCCGAGGAGTTCGAGCGCATACTCGCCCGAGACCGGCAATGGGCCGGGGAAGTGATTCATACCACCCGTACCGGAAACCGAATCGCCGTCGACAGCCGTAACACGGTCGTGGTCCAGCGCAACAAGCCGCCTCTCGTGCTCGAGACCAATCGCGACATCACCGAGCGCAAGGATATCGAGGAATCCTTGCGCGAGGCCCACAGGCAAAAGGATGAGTTTCTGGCCATGCTCGCGCACGAACTGCGCAATCCTCTCGCACCGGTCCGCAACGGCCTTCACATCCTACAGACGGCCAACCCGGACAAGGTTCCCATCAAGCAGATCCACGCCATGATGGACCGGCAACTCACCAAGCTCACCCGCATCGTGGACGACCTGCTCGATGTGGCGCGCATTACCCGCGGCCAAATCGAGCTGCGTGAAGAAGTGATCGATCTCGTGCCCCTGATCGTCCACGTCTTGGAGATCGTCAGATATCAGCTCGACGCGCGCCGGCACAAGCTCGCTCTGGATCTGCCCGGCCATCCGGTGTTCGTCAGAGTGGACCCCACCCGCATGGAGCAGGTCGTCGAGAACCTACTCTCCAACGCCGCCAAATATACGCCACCGGGCGGTCACATCGAGGTCACTCTCCAGGCCGATGGCAATGAAGTCGTGCTGCGAGTCCACGATGACGGCCGTGGCATTAGTGCCGAGGCTCTGCCGCATATCTTCGACCTTTTCGTGCAGGCGGACAGAGGTTTGGACCGCATGGAAGGCGGACTCGGAATCGGGCTCACGCTGGTACGCCGGCTGGTCGAATTGCACCATGGCCGGGTAGAGGCGAGAAGCGCCGGACTCGGCCTCGGGAGTGAATTTTGGGTATATCTGCCGTTATGGCAGGGGATCGACCAAAATCCGCAAGATACGACCGCTCTTCGATCCGAGCTGGTCTTGGTGCCGCGCCGTGTCCTGATTGTCGACGATAATCACGATGCCGCCGAGAGCACCGCGCTGATCGTCAGCGCCTCCGGACACACGGTCGAGGTCGCTTACGACGGATCTATGGCATTGAATATCGCGGCGAGCTTCAAACCCGAGGTCGCGTTATTGGACATCGGATTGCCTGGAATGGATGGCTATGAGCTGGCCAAGCGCCTTAGGAGCTTGCCCGGTATGGAAAATGCGCTCCTGGTGGCGATCAGCGGCTACGGCACGGAAGAGGATCACCGCGCTTCACAGGCGGCCGGCTTGGACTGCCATTTGGTCAAACCCGTAGATCCCGACACGCTGGCCCGCGTATTGGCCACCGCAGCGGAAAATCTCTGACTTCTCCGAACCCAAGACATCGGTCGATAAGCTCTGATGGCTCTGGTGCGCCAAGGGCATCGGCCGTGTCAGCCCAGGCGCTCGACCAATCGCCAATAGGATCGCATCCGGCGATACGTGCAACGGTCGCCGGGAGCCGCTTTAAACTCGGGATGGGCAAGCAGCCCGTCCAGACAGGCGGCAATACGTCCGGCTGTCGATGGCGAGGGACTTCTGGCATACCGCATCAGCAGAAAACGCAAGCTCTCCTGCAATAAATCGGGGGATAGCGCCGCATCGGCGCATACGCAGCTCTCGACGGTCATGTATTTCTCCTCGGCGTTTAACAGACGTGCCGATCGGCGCTCAAGCTGACCGACAGCAAAAGGCGCCTAACAAGATCTTTCGAACACGGATCCAGGCAACGAAAATCCTCGACGTGCAGATTTCCGTTCTCGAACAGTTCGATCAGCTTGATGGCGGACATTTGCAGCCGCACGCCGTCGGCAGACGGATTTGAAACAAATGTACGGTTGGTAGCGTTCACGGCATGGCTCCCGCGAAGAATGAACACGGCTCAAATGATAATCATTATCATTTAAATGTCAAACCCCTGCACTCCGGTTACAACCCGGAGTAAGAAATTCTTGAGACGAAGAGCGAAGCCGTTCTATTTATGCGGCTCAGCTCACGGTTGGGCAGGATTCGGTATCTATACTTGGATGGTCACGCGAGCGTCTGCGCCGAACGGTCATGTGTGAAATGAAATTCTCGGCGTAATGACAGAGTTTCGATGCCCCGGGACGAAGATCTGAGGTCGTTATCAATCCACCGTTTCAGCCGAGGAAGAATGCCTATGAAATTCAAGAATTATTTGAAACTTCTGGTCTACAAGGACGGCTCCGATCTTTATCTCACCGCCGGCGCCCCGCCGGCCGCCAAGTTCCAGGGAAAGCTGACGCCGATCGATACCGTCCCGCTGACTGACGATAAGATCAAGGAGATCGCCTATTCGGTCATGGATGAGGGGCAGCGCCGGGATTTCGAGCGGCGCCCGGAGATGAATCTCGCCATCAGTGAGGAAGGCGTGGGGCGTTTTCGCGTGAACATCTTCAAGCAGCGCAATGTGCATGCGATGGTGGTACGGAATATCAAGGTCAACATTCCCAAGGTGGACGATCTGGGCCTGCCGGAAGTTCTTAAAAACGTCATCATGGAAAAGCGGGGCCTGATTCTGTTCGTCGGCGCCACCGGTTCCGGCAAATCGACCTCGCTGGCGGCACTGATCGACCATCGCAACAGCAATTCCGCAGGGCACATCATCACCATCGAAGACCCGATCGAATTCATGCACCCGCACAAGAAGTGCCTGGTGAATCAGCGGGAGGTGGGCGTCGATACCCAGACCTACGAAGACGCCCTCAAGAACACGCTCCGGCAGGCGCCTGACGTCATCCTGATCGGCGAAATCCGTTCCCAGGACACAATGGAATACGCCATCAATTTCGCGGAGACCGGCCACCTGTGCCTGTCGACCCTGCACGCCAACAACGCCAACCAGGCGCTCGACCGGATTATCAATTTCTTCCCGGAAGAACGGCGGAATCAGCTGCTATTGGATTTGTCCCTCAACTTGAGGGCTTTCGTCTCGCAGCGCCTGGTGCCCACAGTAGACGGCAAACGCGCGGCGGCCATCGAGATTCTGCTCGGAACGCCTTTGGTCTGCGACTTGATCCGCAAGGGCGAAGTCCACGCGATCAAGGAAGTCATGGAGAAATCCGAAGGTTTGGGCATGCAGACTTTCGACAGTCACTTGGTGAAGCTGTATCAGGCCGGTCGGATCACCGCCGAAGAAGCCATCCGCAATGCGGATTCGGCCAATAATGTCAGACTGAAAATCAGCCTGGGCCAGCAGCGTGCGCCCAAGGACGCAGCGCCGGAAAGTACCGAGTCTTCCCGAGATCAGAGCAGCGAAGCTGCCGAGAGGGCCCAAGCCGACGAATCGCCATTCGGCACGATGAATCTGAGCCTGGAGCCCGTCGGCGACGAAAGTGAGGCGGCCGAGGAGTCCCATTGAGTCTCCCTGATCGCGAATCCTGGAAGAGCTTTCAGGCCAGGACACTTCTCGCCGCCCGACGCATCTCCTTGCCGCCTCTAATCTCGGCGCGGAGATGTGTGGCGCCGAATTCCCACTGCCATATCGGATTAATTACCGTCCCGATTTGTAAGCGTTTTCTGGCTTGACGAGTGTCGCAATAACAATTCATTATCGCCGCGCCTTGGTTCTCCACATGTCCGAAATCCGGGCCCTGGCCTTTCAGAGTAACCGCTTCGGGCATAGCTGCCCTATCTGGACACCGAGGGGACAATCGATTTTGAATTTAGGGTGTAAAAATGGCGATGGTTAACTCGAACAGCACATTGGCTTTAGGATTGCGGCTTTTTATACGCCTTCAAGGCGTAAAGTTTTGCGCCATTTGGTGTGTCTGTTTCTAGTTAGATTTTTTGGGAGTCGCATGGAACTAAAAGACTGGTTGATGATTCTTGCAACACTTGCCGCACCTCTCTTCGCGGTTCAGGTAACTCAATTCGTTGACCGCCAGCGGCAAAAGCGTGATGAACAGCTGCGTGTATTCAAGACATTGATGGCCACAAGAGCCGCGATACTTGACCCACGTCACGTGGAAGCGCTCAACATGATTGACGTCGTTTTCCACAAAAATTCAAAGGCTGAGGTGGAAATCAGACGCACGTGGAAGCAATATCTTGATCACCTCTCCGACAAGCTCTACCCAAAAGAGTCTTGGAATGTCAAGCGAGTTGAGCTTCTGATCAATCTGCTCCACGAAATAGCTATATTCCTGGGTTTCGATTTCGACAAAACTCACATCAAGAACCAAGCTTACTACCCTGATGGTTTTGGAAATGTCGAAGAGGAGCAAAACGTCATCCGCCGCTCCTTGGCTGAGATACTCAGCGGAAATCGCCCGCTGCCAATGTGGGTCGCGAACTTGCCCGCTCGACAAGAGGAAAAAATCTGACGAATAAAGCACGTGTAGGATGCGGTGACGCAGGAACCGCATCGTTCGAATTCGCGATCGATGCGCCTCCTTCGTCGGTGCATCCTACGCGGGCTGTCGCTCCTACCTTACGAGACACAGCCCAGTCAATAGTGACGCTTGACAATACTAACGCCTCTCGTCAGCATTGTTGTCATGATCGAATCGTTCAAATGCCGCGAAACGGAGGCCCTGTTCCGAGGTGAGCGAGTTCCGCGTTTCGTCAATATTGAACGGGTGGCGCTCCGAAAACTGACGCAGCTTGATGTCGCGGGGCGCTTGGAGGACTTGAGGGTTCCTCCCCAAAATCGGCTGGAAGCCTTGAAAGGCGACCGAAAGCATCAGTGGAGCATTCGCATCAACGACCAGTGGCGCGTCTGTTTCCGCTTTGAGAGCGGCGAGGCTTTCGACGTCGAGATAGTCGATTACCATTGAGTGGATACTTATGCGCGATATTGCTCCTGTCTCTCCCGGCGAACTGCTCCTCGAAGAATTCCTGAATCCGATGGGTATTACCCAGTACCGGCTGGCAAAGGAAATCGGCGTGTCCCAACGCCGCATCGGAGAAATCATCGCTGGAAAACGCTCCGTTACTGCGGATACCGATCTTCGATTGTGTCGGTTTTTCGGCTTGTCCGATGGTTATTGGCTCCGCGTCCAAGCGCATTACGACACCATGGTTGCGCGCGAGACAATGGCCGAAACCCTTGCGCAGATACGGCCTTGGGCGGAAACGCACCCGGATTCGTAAATCGGTCTGACGCTTCGCTCGTAGGGTGCATTAGCGTTAGCGTAATGCGCCGAATGGAACGTCTCCATGCGGCGGCGGATACGGGAATACCTTAATCCGCCCTACGCCAGCTCACTACTCCCCAACCAGCCACTCCACCCGCCACGTCCCTTGGCCGTCTACCGCCAGTTTTTCCCATAGCCAAAGCAGCAGACTGCGCAGCTCTTCTTCCAGTTTCCAGGGCGGGTTGATGATGACCATGCCGCTGCCGTTCAAGCGGAGGGTCTCGTCAGGGTCAAGAATTGAAAACTCCGCGACCAATACCTTGCGGATGCCGGTGCGCTGAAGCCGGCGCAGAAAGTCGTCCGCCGTGGCCCGGTCCTGAATCGGATACCACACCGCATAGATACCCGTAGCCCAGCGCCGGTAGCCTTCCTTCAAGGCATCCAGAAGACGGCGCCGCTCGTCCTTGAGTTCGAAGGCCGGATCGATCAGCACCAAACCACGCCGTTCAGGGGGCGGCAGCAGCGCCTTGAGCGCCTGATGGCCGTCGAGATGATAGATCTTGACTTGTTTGTCGCCGGCGAACTCCTCGCTGAGTACTTTGACTTCGTTGGGATGAAGCTCGGCTAGCGCCATCCGATCGCCCGGGCGCAGAACATGGCGGACGATGCGCGGCGAGCCGGGATAAACGCGCAGTTTGTCGTCTGAATTCAAGGCGCGTACGGCTTCGAGGTAATCCCGGACAGCCTCGGGCACGTCTTTAAGCTTCCACAAGGGGCCGATGCCGGTCTCATACTCGCGATTCTTGCGCGCCATGGCCGAGCCGAGATCGTAACGCCCGGCGCCGGAGTGGGTGTCCAAATAGAAAAACGGCTTTGTCTTATTCAGCAGCGAACGAATCAGTAGCGTCAAGACCAGATGCTTGAAAACATCGGCATGATTGCCGGCATGAAAACCATGGCGGTAGCTCAACATGGGAGACAAAGCCTTTTAGGAGGACAAACCATTGATCAGAAACCGATCAAAAGTTCGGTTTTTTCTTGGCCGAATTGTAACGTTCGATACTGCTGGTGATTTCCTGCTTCGCTTCCTCGCCATCGTACCAGCCTTCGATCTTGACCCATTTCCCGGGTTCCAGATCCTTATAGTGCTCGAAGAAATGAGCGATTTGGGCGAGCTGACTTTCTGGAATGTCGCGGAAGGAAGTGACTTTGCTATAAAGTGGCGTCAATTTGTCGTGGGGAACCGCAATAATCTTGCAATCGCCGCCTGCTTCGTCGGTCATCTTCAATAGCCCGATCGGCCGGCAGCGAACCACCGATCCGCTCAACAGCTTCCAAGGAGCAATCACCAGCACGTCCACCGGGTCGCCGTCTTCGGACAAGGTATGCGGCACGTAGCCGTAATTGCAGGGATATTGCATCGCCGTGCCCATGAAGCGGTCGACGAAAAGCGCTCCGGTTTCTTTATCGACCTCATACTTCACCGGATCGCTGTACGCCGGAATTTCGATGATCACATTGATGTCATTCGGAACGCTCTTGCCGGAACTGACTTTCATCAAAGACATGGGGTCGGATACTCCTTTAGCTGAGGTAAAACTGCGGGATTATAGCAACGTTTGCTCATCCGTCGGTTTGCAAAAAGTCGCAGTCCGATATGATGCGATCTATCCGGCGAAATCAGCCAGTCAATACGCTATGCTCCGGACGATATCAGAGTTTCAGGTACGGAACCGTGAATCCTTTGCTTTTTAAAGCTCACCCTTTACTGTATCTCTCCGTCGATCTCTTGATCCGCCCGTCCGCGTACTCGGTAGATGATTTTTCGAGGCTGATCCTGATTTACCTCGTCATCAATCTCTTGTGGACGGTGGCATTGCGGCTCGCGGTGCAACGAACGGTCGGTATCCGGCTGACGCCTTTCCGGGCCTATGGCCTGGCCTTGCCTTCCACGGTGGTTTACGCGCCGTTGATGCTCACGGTATCGAGCGACATACTGTCGCATGCGTTTCGTTTGGAAGAACGCTATATCTTGCTTTTCGCCATCACGGTCGCGGCACAGATGCTCGCGGCTCTTTATGGTGTTGGCATCCGTTTCGATCGGACCGGACAACCGATCGGCGTCCGCGCCGGTATCGTGGTCTCCTTGTCTCTTCTTTTGGCGTCGATTCCGCTCAGCTTGCTGCTGCTCGGTCTAAATGCGGTTTTCCGGGTCGTTTGAGACTGCTTTGGATGCCCATTGGCTTTTGCCGCAAAAATTTGGTCGGACTATCCCATTACCCTATAATGACGAGCCTCTAGGGCCCGCTCGTAACCACTGTTTTTAAGGAAGGTCATCCGTGAGCAACAACTTTATCTTTACTTCCGAATCCGTTTCCGAAGGCCATCCGGACAAGATCGCCGATCAAGTCTCCGATGCAGTTTTGGACGAAATGCTGAGACAAGATCCCAAGGCCAGAGTCGCCGTGGAAACCTTGGTCAAAACCGGAATGGTGATTTTGGCGGGTGAAGTAACCACATCGGCATGGGTAGATACCGAGGCGCTGGTGCGTCAGGTCGTGCGCGAAATCGGCTACGATGATCCATCGATCGGATTCGACTGGGAAAGCTGCGCGGTGCTTACGGCCATCGGTAAACAGTCGCCCGACATTGCCATGGGCGTCGACGAATCCGAAGACCACGAACAAGGTGCCGGCGATCAGGGTCTGATGTTCGGTTACGCGTCCAACGAAACCGACGTGTTGATGCCGGCTCCCATCACTTACGCCCACCGACTGGTGCAGCGCCAGGCGGAAGTGAGAAAAAAGAAATTTTTGCCCTGGCTGCGTCCTGATGCCAAGAGCCAGGTGACCTTCCGCTACGAGGACAACAAGCCCGTTGCCATCGACGCGGTGGTTTTGTCCACTCAGCATTCGCCGGAAATCGATCAGAAACTCCTGCGGGAGGCGGTGATGGACGAAATCATCCTCCACGTGCTTCCGGAGGAATGGCTGCACAAAGACACCAAGTATTTTATTAACCCGACGGGTAAATTCGTCATTGGCGGTCCGGTGGGCGACTGCGGATTGACGGGCCGCAAGATCATCGTCGATTCCTATGGCGGCATGGCGCGGCACGGCGGCGGTGCCTTCAGCGGCAAAGACCCCTCCAAAGTGGACCGCTCCGCGGCGTACATGGGGCGCTACGTGGCCAAGAACATCGTGGCTGCCGGTTTAGCCGAGCGCTGCGAGATTCAGGTATCCTACGCCATCGGTGTGGCCGAACCCACCTCCATCAGCGTCAATACCTTCGGTACCGGCGTGATTGCCGAGGAGCGTCTGGTGCAACTAGTGCGCGAGTATTTCGATCTGCGTCCGAGAGGACTGATCCGCATGTTGAACCTGTTGCAGCCGATTTATCGTCCCACGGCCGCTTACGGACACTTCGGCCGCACTGAGGACACGTTTACCTGGGAGAAGACCGACAAGGCCGATGCGCTGCGCGAAGCGGCCGGTTTATCCTCGCTGTGATGTTTTTCCCGGCCGCAGGGTGAGGCGGTGTTGTGCGGACTGAGGAGCGCTGCGACGGGATATCCGCCAGGCTCGGTCGGCACGACTGTTATGTCAACGGCGCTCGGTTCATCTCCGCTGGTCGGGACACCTGACCAGTGTTTGTGACCGGTGGAGAAATTCACGCAATGAGGAGCATGAAACATGAACGCTGTCGTAAATCCTGATTCATTCAACGACTATCGCATCGCCGATATCGGGCTAGCCGACTGGGGGCGCAAGGAAATCGCCATCGCCGAGACTGAAATGCCGGGCCTGATGGCGGTACGCGAGGAATATCGCGCGCAGCAACCTCTCAAAGGCGCCCGGGTTGCCGGCAGTCTGCACATGACCATTCAGACCGCCGTGTTGATCGAGACCCTGGCGGATCTGGGTGCAGAAGTCCGCTGGGCATCCTGCAACATTTTCTCCACCCAGGATCATGCCGCTGCGGGCATTGCCGCCCGCGGCATTCCGGTGTTCGCGTACAAAGGCGAAAGCCTCGAAGAATACTGGGACTTTACTCACCGCATCTTCGAATGGCACGACGGCGGTACGCCGAACATGATCCTCGACGATGGCGGCGACGCGACGCTGCTGATCACGCTGGGCTCGCGCGCCGAAAGGAACCCTTCGCTCCTCGACAAGCCGACGTGCGAAGAAGAAGAGGTGCTGTTCGCCGCCATCAAGAAACGTCTGGCGTCCCAGCCGGGCTGGTACTCGAAAGTGCAGGCCAATATCAAGGGCGTTACCGAGGAAACCACCACCGGCGTGCACCGCCTGTACCTGATGGAACAGGAAGGCCGCTTGCCTTTCCCGGCGATCAACGTCAACGATTCGGTGACCAAATCCAAGTTCGACAATCTGTACGGCTGCCGCGAATCGCTCGTGGACGGCATCAAGCGCGCCACCGATGTAATGATCGCCGGCAAAATCTGCGTCGTTCTCGGCTACGGCGACGTGGGCAAGGGCTGCGCCCAAGCGTTCCGGGGGCTCGGCGCCACCGTATGGGTCACCGAAATCGATCCGATCTGCGCCTTGCAGGCGGCGATGGAGGGCTACCGCGTGGTCACCATGGACGATGCTTGCGACAAGGGCGACATCTTCGTTACCGCCACCGGCAATGTCGGCGTCATCAGCCATGATCACATGGCGAAGATGAAGAACAATGCCATTGTCTGCAACATCGGCCATTTCGACTCGGAAATCGAAGTCGCGAGCCTCAGGCAATACACTTGGGAAAACATCAAGCCGCAGGTCGACCACGTCATCTTCCCGGACGGCAAACGCATTATCCTGCTGGCGGAAGGCCGTTTGGTGAACTTGGGGTGCGCCACCGGTCACCCAAGTTTCGTCATGTCGAACTCGTTCACCAACCAGACCCTGGCCCAGATCGAACTGTTCTGCCATGGCAACAAGTACCAGAACAAGGTCTATGTACTGCCCAAACATCTGGACGAGCACGTGGCGCGCCTGCATCTTAAGAAGATCGGTGCACAGCTCACTCAGTTGACCCCGGGACAAGCCGCCTATATCGGCGTGCCAGTGGACGGGCCGTACAAACCGGACCATTACCGGTATTGATCCCGCGAGGCAGCGATTAGGGTAGTATCGGCTATCCTGCGCCTAAAGTTTTGGCCATGAAGAAATCCTGCCTTGTGCAGGATTTCTTCTATTTGAGATACGATGAATCCCATGGAACCAAAAAAAAAGCATCCGAGAATCTTCAGCCTGGAATTCTTCCCGCCCAAGAACCATGAGGCGGAAGACGCTTTCCGTACGAATCTGGCGAAACTCGCGGCGCTCAAGCCGAAATTCTGTTCGGTGACCTTTGGCGCGGGCGGAACGACGCGGGAAAAGACCTTCGAAACCGTCGTCGAAATCCAGCAAAGCACCGGCATCGAAGCGGCTCCGCACATCTCCTGCATCGCCTCCACCAAGGCCAGCGTGCAGGAGGTTTTGGAGGCCTATAAAACCCAGGGCATCCGGCATATTGTCGCGCTACGCGGAGACATGCCCTCGGGCATGCTGTCGCCTGGAGAGTTCCGCTATGCCAACGAACTGGTGGAATTCATCCGGCGGGAAACGGGCGATCACTTTCACATCGAAGTAGCGGCCTATCCGGAAATGCATCCTCAGGCGGCCAGCATGGAGACCGACCTGCGCAACTTCAAGCGCAAGATCGACGCGGGTGCCAACAGCGCCATTACCCAGTATTTTTACAATCCGGAGTCCTATTTCCGCTTCGTCGACGATTGCGAAAAAATGGGCATCGACATCCCGATCGTGCCCGGCATTATGCCGATTTCCAATTATTCGCAGCTGGCCCGGTTTTCCGATGCCTGCGGCGCGGACATCCCGCGTTGGATACGGAAACGGCTCGAAGTGTTCGGCGATGATCGCAAATCGATTCGCGCCTTCGGGTTGGAAGTGGTGACCGACCTATGCCGCCGGTTGCTGGAGCAGGGGGCTCCGGGGCTGCATTTCTACACTTTGAACCGGTCCGAGGCGGTGTTGGGGATTTGGAAGAATTTGGGGATTACGGCGGATTGAGAGGTCGTGAGAAACCTACTGCGCGTTCCGATTCCGCGCCTGCGATGCTCAACGTACCCCCTTGTACGCCTGCGCTTCTCGGCGCGACCTCGGGCCGCTCGCGACGTTTTTTTTACGACCTCTGAGGTTTACGCCCACAAATCCGCCAGAGAAAAACTGATGGCATCGAACGGCGGAGCCTTGACCGGATCATCGTCCTTGAGCGTGGCGATGAGCAGCCAGCCTTCCTCGCGCAGCGCGAAGGCTTCCAGGGTATGTACCAGAGGGTCGACCAGCCAGGCGTAGGAAACCCCGTAGCGAGCATACAATGGCAGCTTTCGGGTACGGTCCTTCTGCTCGGTCGAGGGCGAAAGAATTTCGCACACCCAGTCCGGTACGACTTCGAAACGGTGGTCTTCGGGCAGCGTCGGCATCCGTTCGCGCCGCCAACCCGCGAGGTCGGGCACGGCCACTTCGGTATCGCGGATAAAGTGAACTTCCGGTTCCACCAGAATCCACCAACCGCCCGGGCCGCCATCGCCGTAACGGAAAGGTCCTCCGATTTTGCTCTGCAGGCCGGACTCCGCCGCGGCATGGGGTCCGGCGGAACGGGGCTGGGTATACAGCTCGCCGTCGAGCACTTCCCCCACCAGATTTTCCGGCAGTGCAAGCAATCGTTCGTAAAGACTCTGAGTCATCAGAGTATGAGGCCGGCTCACGAATGTATCTCCTATGCGATCACCGCTATTTTTCACTTGATTCTTGTATTCGACCATGAACAACCACGACTGGTCCAGCCGCGACCTCGCCGTCATTTGGCACCCCTGCACCCAGATGAAGGACCACGAAGCCCTGCCGCCGATTCCGATCAAGCGCGGGCAGGGCGTGTGGCTGGAGGACTTCGAGGGCAATCGCTACCTTGACGCTATCAGCTCCTGGTGGGTGAATCTGTTCGGCCATAGTCATCCCTACATTAACACCGCTCTCAAGGATCAGCTCGAATCGCTGGAACACGTGATCCTCGCGGGATTTACCCACGAGCCGGCGGTGCGGCTGGCCGAGCGGTTGACTGGCCTCGCACCGAAAGGATTGTCCCGCTGTTTCTATGCCGATAACGGCTCGTCCGCCGTCGAGGTGGCGCTCAAAATGAGCTTCCACTTCTGGCGGAATGCCGGAAAACCGGAGAAAACTCGTTTCATCGCCTTGAGCAATAGCTATCACGGCGAAACCTTGGGCGCCTTGGCCGTCGGCGATGTGGCGCTCTACAAGAAAACCTACGAGCCGCTCTTGCTGAAACCCATCACCGTCGAGAGTCCCGACTGCTACTTCCGAGAGCCGGGCGAATCCTGGGCCGATTATTCGCGGCGGAAATTCGCCGAGATGGAACAAACGCTCGCGGCTCATGCGGCGGAAGCCTGCGCAGTGATTGTCGAGCCCCTGGTTCAATGTGCAGGCGGCATGCGCATGTACGATCCGGTATACCTTAAGCTCCTGCGGGAGGCCTGCGACCGCTACGGCGTGCATCTGATCGCCGACGAGATCGCCGTCGGCTTCGGCCGTACCGGCACCTTGTTCGCCTGCGAGCAGGCTGACGTACGCCCCGACTTCATGTGCCTCTCGAAAGGATTGACCGGCGGTTACCTGCCGCTGTCGTGCGTGCTGACCACCGAAAAGGTCTACGTCGCTTTTTACGATGAATACGCCAAGCTCAAGGCATTCCTGCATTCCCACAGCTACACCGGAAATGCCCTCGCTTGCCGGGCGGCGCTGGCGACTCTGGATTTGTTCGAGCGAGAACATCCTTTGGCAGCCAACCGGCTTTTGGCACAGGTTATGGCCGAATCCGCCGCGGCGTTCGAAGGTCATCCGCACGTCGCCGAGATCCGTCAGACCGGGATGATCCTGGCCATCGAACTGGTCAAAAACAAAGCTAATCGCGAACCCTATCCGTGGCAGGACCGGCGGGGGCTTCGGGTGTATCGCCACGGGCTGACGCGGGGCGTGTTGTTGCGCCCTTTGGGCAATGTCATCTATTTCATGCCGCCTTATGTCATTACCCCCGATGAAATCCGCTTTATGGCGGAAGTCGCGGGCGAAGCCATCGATATCGCAACGGGAGATTAGAGATGCGGATTTCCAGGCTTTATCTTTCTCAAGCGCTTGAGGAGGGCGCGGTCCTTCGGCTGGACGAAGAAAGCACCCATTATCTCCGCACCGTGCTTCGCCTGAAAAAAGGCGCGGACTTGACCGTGTTCAACGGCGACGGGCGCGAATATTCGGCGCGTATTGCGAATGTGGGACGCGATGAAGTTCACGTGGAAATCGGCGACGGCCGAAGCCGGGAAGTCGAATCCCCGCTCACCACCCACCTCGGTCTCGGCATCTCGCGCGGCGAACGCATGGATCTCGCCATCCAAAAAGCCGTGGAGCTCGGAGTGACCCGCATTACGCCTTTGTTCACCGAACATTGCGTGGTTCGCCTCGACGAAGCGCGGCGTGGAAACCGGCGCCAGCACTGGCAGCGAGTGGCGAGCAGCGCCTGCGAGCAATGCGGTCGGAATCGGGTGCCCGAGGTCGAAGAACCGGCCGAGCTAGAGGATTGGATTGCTGGCCGCGAAGGTTTGCGGCTGTTCTTCGACCCGCAGGGCGCGGTCGGCTTGAAGGATCTGCCACCGCCGGAAGGATTCGTGAGCATCCTTTCAGGCCCCGAGGGAGGATTCGCCGCAAGGGAACGGGCGCTGGCCCGGGAAGCCGGGTTCACCCCGGTTCGGCTAGGCCCGCGCATCCTCCGAACGGAAACCGCAGTGCTCGCGGCCCTGTCGGCGATTCAGGCGATTTGGGGAGATTTGGGCTGATAGTGCATACGCCGGACCCAATCGGCCGGGAGCCGGTAGGCACGCGCAGCGCCCCAAGGGGACGGCAGGGAGGTGCCGTATGACAAATCGGCAGGACAGCCGATTTGCACGCGCAGCGCCCCAAGGGATGGCACAAGGAGGTGCCGTATGAATCGCCGACGCCTTTCGACCGTGCCCAGGACAGGCCATTCCGGCCTACACACTGGAAGAATAGATGTAGGCCGGAATAAGGGGCGCAACCGTTCCCGGCATGCTCGCGCTGATCAGGAACGGGCCGGACCCTCCCTTACACCCGATTAATCCCTAAAATTCACATACTGCAGCGGCAAGTCCAGCTTGGCCTCGCGCAGCAGGGCAATGGCGTCCTGCAGATCGTCCCTTTTCTTGCCCGTCACCCGAACCTGTTCCCCCTGAATCGCGGCTTGCACCTTGAGTTTGCTGTCCTTGATCAGCTTGACGATGGTTTTAGCCAGCGTCGAATCGATCCCTTGCCGCAAGGTTACGGTCTGACGCGCCTGTTTGCCGGAAACTTGAGGCGGATCGATCTTGAGACAGGCGATATCGATGCCGCGCTTGGCCAGCTTGGTATGCAGGATGTCCAGCATCTGCTGAAGCTGGAACTCGGTCTCTGCATGCAGGGTCACGACGGCTTCCGCGAGATCGTAATGGGCATCGGAACCCTTGAAATCAAAGCGGGTGCCGACTTCACGGTTGGCTTGGTCGACCGCATTGCTCACTTCGTGCAAATTGACTTCCGATACGATGTCGAAAGATGGCATAACATGTCCTCTCAGAGCGGGTTTGAAAAAATGTCGCGAGCACTCAGAAGCTGTCTTCAAGCGTCACGAGCGACGTCAGGGCAAGGCGCGAAAGGGCGACCCGAAGCCGCGGGACCCGCGGAGGGAACAGCCGCAAGGCTGGCCCAAAGGGCGAGCCCCAGGGATGGGGCGAGTAGCAACCGGAGTGTACAGTACATGACCCTTGCTCCAGGAGAGAAATGGGACGCGCGATAGCACGCCCGGTAGGGTGACAAATCGGCAGGATCGCCGATTTACTCGCCTCATCCTTGAGGCCCGCCCTCCGGGCCGTGCTTCGCACGTTCCAATTTGCTCCCGGCAAATTGGTGCACGGCTTGGCCGCCCGTAGGGGCGAACCACAGGGATGTGGTGAGTGAAAAACAGAGATGGTTTTTATCAGCATTTTGAGCCCTTGAGCAACGCCGGCATGGCGGCACGCGGTAGTTTGAAGACAGCTTCTCAGAACTTGCGAGCCTTGGCGATAACCTCATAGGCGCTGCGGATTTGTTGGGTCTTCTCGGTGGCTAATTTGACCATCTCCTCGGGCAAACCGTTGGCGACCAATTTGTCGGGATGGTGCTGACTCATAAGCTTCCGATAGGCGCGCCTGATTTCTTGGTCACTGGCCGAAGGCACGACGCCCAGGACGGCGTAAGCATCGGCGGCCGACGGCCGACGGACACCCGCGGGGTGTTGCCGGCGCCACTGGGAGTAATAGCTCGCAGTGCGGGCGAACCGCAGTTCCGCTTCCACGCGGGCTTTAATGGCATGAAACTCGAAGCGGGAAAATTGAAGTCGATCGCAGATCCGGAGGAGCAACTGTTCCTCGGCGGTATGAAGCCCGCCATCGGCATAGGCTGCTTCCAGCTGAAACTCGATGAACAGACGCAGCAGCGAAGATCGACGCTGACACTCGGCTCGAAATTGGTCCAAAGTGCCATCCAGCGGAAAATCGGGGCGCTTACCCTCGTTGAACAGCCGGATGGCGGTTTTGCGCATGTCATCCGAAAGCTCCATCCGACCCATGATGGCCCGAGCGGCTTTGATTTCAGCTTCCGATACCCGTCCGTCGGCTTTGGCGACGTGCCCCATGACCGAAAAAGTGACGGTAAAAAAGGCCATCTGCACGCGGTTCTGCGCACCGGGAGCGAAATCCGTTTGCAGCAGACCGACATTGCCCATGACCCGGTCGAACTGGTGCCCCAAGGCGGCACCCAAAACAGCGAACAGCGGTCCCCCCACGAACAAACCGAACGTCCCGCCGACGACCTTGCCGAGCCAAGTCATAATTGAAGTGGTCTTTTATTCTTGCAGTAAAAGCCACAAAGTTACATGATTGATGGTTATTCATAAAGCCCACAATGCTGGCGCAGTCCGTGCTTCACGGCCCGCCAAGACGCCGCCGATTTGGTCTGAACCAAAGCCCGTTTCAACCACTGTTACCGAAGAGGAATGATGAACGCTCCGGACACCCTGTATGAAAGCTCGCTGCAAAGCTTGAGCCTTCGCGGTCGCGGCAAGGTCCGCGATATTTACGACATCGACGACAGCCACATGCTGATCGTCACCACCGATCGCCTGTCCGCGTTCGACTGCATTCTGCCCGATCCCATTCCCGGAAAAGGGCGGGTGCTCACGTCGGTTTCCAATTTCTGGTTCGGAAAGCTCAAGAATGTTATCCCTAACCATTTGTCCGGTCTGACGCTGGATCGGGTGATTTCCGATCCCATCGAGCGCGCTCAGGCGGAGGGGCGGGGAATCGTCGTCAAAAAGCTCAAGCCGCTTCCGGTGGAAGCCGTCGTGCGCGGTTACCTGATCGGCTCCGGCTGGAAGGATTATCAAAAAACCGGCGCGGTTTGCGGCATTCCGCTACCTAAGGGATTGCAGCTCGCGGAGAAGTTGCCGGAGGCTATTTTCACGCCGTCGACCAAGGCGGAATTCGGCAGCCATGACGAAAATATCAGTTTCGAGAAAACCGTCGAACTGATCGGAAATAACTTGGCGGAACAAGTCAGGCGCGTCAGCCTGAAACTCTACACGGAAGCGGCGGCCTATGCCCTCGATCGGGGCATCATCATCGCCGACACTAAGTTCGAATTCGGTTTGGATGGTTCCGGACAGCTTTATCTGATCGACGAGGCGCTGACTCCGGATTCGTCCCGTTTCTGGCCGGTCGATCAATACCGGGTCGGCATCAGTCCGCCCAGCTTCGATAAGCAATTCGTGCGGGATTATCTCGAAACCCTGACCTGGGACAAACAGCCCCCGGCCCCTCATCTGCCGCCCGAAGTGATCGCCAAAACCGCCGAGAAATACCGGGAGGCGGAGGAGCGCCTAACCAAGCCCTAGCGCATCGCGAAAACGGGTTGACCTCTATGGTTTGGACCCGATAATACCTGGCTCGATTTCAAAAGACAGGGTACACGATGATACACCGATCGAACCAGCGCCTTGCCTGGCTGTTGCCAGCCATTCTGTTGACCGGGCCGCACACGGCGGCAGCCGAATCGCTCGAGGATTTTCAAACCTGGGGCAATATCACGGCCGTGGGCGGCTTCGGGTTTATCGATCCGAAGTTCAAGAGCGTCCGTTATTGGCTGGAAGGCCAAGGGCGCTTCGGCGAAGACACCTCCCGCTTATCGCAAAGCATGGTGAGGCCCGCGCTGGGTTACGCGCTCAACGATAAGGCAAGCGTTTGGCTAGGCTATGCCTGGATTTTCACCGATCGGCCGTTCACCGGGCGGCGCTTCGACGAAAATCGTATCTGGCAGCAGTTCCTGTGGACGCAGCCCACGGCATTAGGCACCTTCACCAGCCGGTCGCGGATCGAACAGCGCTTCGCCGAAACCGGCAGTGATGTCGGCTGGCGTTTCCGCCAATTCATAAAGCTGTCGGTTCCGCTCGACTTCGTTCCCGACTTTAGCCTCGTGGGCTGGGAAGAAGTGTTCGTCAGGATCAACAAAGCCGACTGGAGCGGGGACGATGGACTCGATCAAAACCGACTCTTCGTCGGCTTAGGATACAACTTCAATAAAGAGATCAAGACGGAGATCGGCTATATGAACCAATATATCCGGAGAGCCGAGGCTCCGGATCGAATCAGCCATGTCTTGTCGGTCAGCCTCTTGTTGAATTATTGATACCTCGGCCGGCACGGCGCCATTTTTTAGGAAAAACGATCCGGGAGGATCGCCGACGCACCGTCCATATCACCGGTCTCCCGGTATGTCAGAGGCGCTGCGTCCGACCTCAGCAAAGTTCCATTGACTACGCGGCCGAGCACCAACACATGATCCCCGGCCGGGCATTCCCCGGCCAAATCACACTCGAACCAAGCCAGGGCATCGGCCAAAAGCGGCGTACCGCCACGCCCGTTGCGCCAGATCACGGAGGCCAGTTTATCGGTGCTCGCGGGACCGCCGAAATGTCGCGCCACATCTAGCTGTCCCCGGCTCAGCACATTCACCGAAAACGACCCGCCCTGCCTGAGCAACCCATAAGAGGAATGATGAGGATTGATGCTCAGCGCCAACAGCAAGGGATCGAAGGATACCGGCATAAGCCAGGCCGCGGTAAACGCATTGTGGCGGTCGCCGGCGGCGACCCCGATGACGTAGACGCCGGAAGTGATCCGTTTGAATAAATCGGCCATCGTGTAACTCATGTTCGGCCCCCTGGGTCCGCAAACTCGCTAATCGCAGCCCTATAATACCGTCATCCCAACTTTAGACGACTGCAGCATGAGCAAACTCACTCACTTCAATGAATCGGGCGCCGCCCACATGGTCGATGTCGGAGGCAAACCGTCCACTCAGCGGGTGGCGATCGCCGAGGGTTATATCGCGATGCGTTCCGAAACTCTGGATTTAATCGTGCAAGGCGGCCACCAGAAAGGCGATGTGCTGGGCATCGCCCGCATCGCCGGCATCATGGCCAGCAAGAAGACGTCGGAACTGATCCCGCTCTGCCATCCGATCGCGATCACCAATGTGGACGTGATCCTCGAACCCGAACCGAAAAGCCAACGCGTGCGCTGCGAAGTTACCGTCAAGACGGTCGGGCAAACCGGGGTCGAAATGGAAGCGCTCACCGCCGTACAGGTGGCTCTTCTCACCATTTACGACATGTGCAAGGCGGTGGATCGCGGAATGACCATACAGTCGGTCCGACTGATCGAGAAGGTCGGCGGAAAATCCGGGCACTGGCAGCGGAAGGAATCTTAGCCCGGATCGGGAGAGAGCGGAGTAGGGAGCGCGTGGCGTAAGCGCCATTCGCTCCAAGTCACATAGACCATCCGTGGTCTGGCGCCCAAAAGCGAATTGGATCTTTCGATCGCGCTTTCGGCGAATTGTGCCGGCACGGGGTTAACTCAACCGAGCGTCTTCTTTCTCAGGCACGCGGCGTTTTCCTTTCGAGCACCAAGAAACTGTAGCTCAAGCCGCTGTCCGGATCCTCCTTCACATCGAGACGCTCAATTTCCGACCATTCCTTCCATTCGAATTTGGGAAAAAAGGTATCGCCTACAAACTCGCGGTGAATGAGCGTGAGATAAAGCCGATCGGCCTTCGGCAGTAATTCCTCATACAAAGAAGAGCCGCCGATGACCATGATTTCGTCGGCGTCGGCCTCCTTAAACGCCTCGTCCAGAGTATGGACTACCACACAGCCCGGAGCGGCGTACTCCCTGTCCGAGGTCAGGACGATATTTTTCCGGCCCGGCAGCGGTCGGCCGATGGATTCGTAAGTTCTGCGACCCATGACCAAAGGCTTTCCCATGGTGATCTGTTTAAAGCGCTTGAGATCCGCAGACAAATGCCAGGGCATTCGGTTATCCACGCCGATCACCCGGTTCTCGCCCATGGCAACGATAAGAGAAATCTTCATAATTCCGCTTTTTCCGCGCCCTGGGTCATCGGCATCGGTTCCTCACCCCTTAGCTGCTTCAATGTCGGGTAATCCACGTACCCTTTCGCGCCGCCGCCGTAGAAGGTCGATGCATCCGGCGGGTTCAGCTCGGCACTCTGTCGAAAACGCTCCGGAAGATCGGGATTGGCGATGAACAGGCGTCCGAACGCCACCAAGTCCGCCCGCTTTTCCTCAAGGCAGGCTATGGCCTTGGTGTAGTCGTATCCGCCGCAAACGATCAGCGTGCCTCGGTATTTGCCACGGATCAACTTCATCATCGCCGGCCCCCGCGGATCGAATGTCGGGGAGGCGGGATCGCGGGCTATCTCGGGCTCGACGAGATGAAGATAGGCAAGATTAAGAGCATTCAGCCGTTCGGCGACGTAACCGAAAAGTTCTTCCGGGTTGTCGTCACCCATATCGTTAAAAGTGCCGAGCGGCGACAAACGGACGCCGCCCCGCTGCGATCCCCATATCTGACACACGGCTTCCACCACTTCCATTAGTAATCGAGCACGGTTTTTCACCGAACCGCCGTATTCGTCGGTGCGGCGGTTGGAACTTGTATTGAGAAATTGGTCCAACAGGTAGCCGTTGGCGGCATGGATTTCAACGCCGTCGAAGCCGGCCTTAAGGGCATTGCTCGCGCCGCGTGCGTACTGCTTCACGATATAGGGCATTTCTTCGGTCGCCAGCGCTCGGGGCGTTACGAAGGGGACCATTTCGCCTTCGCCTCGCTCTTTGGCGATGAAGGCCGTCCCCGATGGCCGAATGGCCGAGGGTGCCACCGGAAGTTGCCCGTCCGGCTGCAATGCGGGGTGCGAAATTCGGCCCACGTGCCATAATTGCATAAAAATAAGACCACCGGCTCGATGAACTGCATCGGTAACCGAACGCCAGCCTGTGACCTGGTCGGACGTGTGAATACCGGGCGTCCAAGCGTATCCTTGGCCTTGCTGCGAGACCTGCGTAGCCTCTGAAATGATGAGCCCGGCGGAGGCCCGCTGGGCGTAATAGCGTGCATTGAGATCGGTGGGAACATTCCCCGGCTGCCCGGCTCGGGAGCGGGTCAGAGGTGCCATCGCCATGCGGTTTTTGAGAGTATAGGGTCCTAATGTATAAGGCTCGAAGAGTATGTCGCTCATGGTTCTGGTCTGGATATATTTTGAAGGATGAATACACGGACTGACGCGGGCGGGAACATATGGGCGCCTTTTCGAGTCAATCATGGCTCTGTTCAGTACTCGCTCTATTTGACTCCAGTTAAGCACAACCGGGTCGCAACTTTTTCTGATAAAAAACTTGCGTTAGCATTGATTCAAATCGGACATAACTTGCCTGGAAAAAGCTTATGTGTTTTGAGCAACAAAAAGACGTAGCATTCGGCTTTACCGATCAGCATCTTCCTCGGGGAGGTCACCTCTGCTACATCTACACCGATGAAGAAGAGCATGCTCGCACAATGGCGCAATTCGTCGAGAGCGGTCTGAGATCCGGCGAAAAGGTCGCCTACTTCGCGGATGTTTCGTCCGGCGATGAGCTTGAGCGCTATATCGGAAAATTGGGGATCAATTTACCCGAGCATCTCCGGCCGGGCCAGCTCATTTTAAGCGAAGCCGAAAAGACCTATTGCCCCGACGGGGCCTTTCTACCAGAACGGATGATCGAGACCTGGCGTTCGATGTACCGTCAAAGCATCGATGAAGGATTTTCAGGAGTACGCGTTACCGGCGAAACCGGCTGGACTTGCAATGTTCATCCCGGGCTGGAGCGCTGGTTCGAATACGAATCCATGCTCAACGTCGTTATAAACGATGTTCCTTTCAGCAGCATCATTTGCCAGTACAACGCCAACCGATTGGGTGGAGCCAATCTTTACGAGGTTCTGAGGGTGCATCCCCTGATGATCGTTCGCGGGCAAATTCTGCATAATCCCTATTACGAAGCGCCCGAGCAATACTTGGCCCGACTTCGAACCCTGGCGTGATCGGTACCCAGGTACCCGGTAGCGTGCGGTCGTTTTTCGGCCTGCACGCTGCATGCTCTTCGCTCCTGCCTAACGCCGAGTTGCTTCCATTATCCACCGGTAGGTGGAAATAGTGCTATGACGAATCCCGAAACGGCCACCTGCCCGCCACAGCCCGAGATATTAGGGAAACTACTGATCGTACAACAAACCCTCGGGGTTTTGTCCGCCAAGGAACAACAAGCGGCTTTCCTTTGCCGGGCATTGCACGACATTCCAGGGATCGAGGATGTCCATTTCTGCTTTTGCGGATCATTCGTACCCAAGCAGCCTGAAGCTGCCGGATTCTGTGCGTGCGATCACTGCAAGAGCACCGTTCCTACGGTTGGGCTCACGCGCTGTGGTGCCGTTCCGGATACTGCGCATGAGTGTATCCCATTACGGACGGCTACGAAGCTGTACGGTTTCCTGATACTTGGAATCGGGAACGTACGCAGGTTCGTGCCTTATGCACCGTATATCGTCAACACCGCCAATTTCCTGGCGACCTTGCTGGAGAAGCGCGAAACCAAGGAACGGCTGGAACAGGTACTCAATGAGCTGGAGAGCCAGGTTGCGGCGCGTACTGCCGATCTTGTTGAGAAAAATGCCCGCCTGGAGGCGGAAATCGCACGGCGGAAATCGGCTGAGACCGCGCTACATGAGGCCTACGAGCAACTGGAGCAACGAGTCGAAGAGCGTACCGCCGCCTTGAAGTTCAGCGAGGAAAGGCTTCAAAGCATTATCACCACAGCCGTTGACGGCATCATCACCACCGATCGTGCAGGTTGCATCGAACTTTTCAACGCGGCTGCGGAACGGCTATTCGGTTATGCCGCCGCCGAGGTGATCGGCAAGAACATCCAGATGCTGATGCCGTCACCCGACCGAGAACGCCATGACGATTTCATAGAACGTTATCTTGCTACGGGTGAGAAAACCATAATATGCCTCCGTCGGGACGTTGAGGTCCTACACAAGAATGGCTCCGTTTTTCCGGCTGAGCTTACGGTCAGTGAAATGCAGATCGGCGGACAGAGGAAATTCACCGGAATCATACGCGATATTACCGAGCGTAAATGGGCCGAGACCGCACTTAGACAAAGCGAAGCGCGCTTCCGCGCCATGGCCGAAACAGTGCCGGATATTCTGTTTACCAGCGATTCGGAGGGCTTTGTCGACTATATCAGCCCACGATTCTATGAATACACGGGCTTACCGCCGAACTCGAACAGCGCCGATTGGGTGGCGACCATACATCCGGACGACCAGGAACGGACTAGGATGCACTGGCAGCACGCGGTAAAAACGGGAGAGCCATTCCAAACCAGGTATCGTCTTCGCTCAACCGAGGGATCTTACCAATGGTTTCAGGTTCGCGCCCGCCCCATTCGCGATGCGAACAGTCACGTGACTAAGTGGTTCGGAACCTGTTCCGATATCGATGAACTCGTCCGGGTTCAGGATGCGCTCGAGGAGGCGGATCGGCGCAAAAACGAATTCCTGGCCATGCTTTCCCACGAATTGCGTAACCCCTTGGCCCCCATCCGCAATGCAGTTCAAGTGATGGGATTGCTGAATTTGACCGATCCCAGGTTGCTGTGGGTCAAGGACATGATCGATCGCCAGGTCAAGCATTTGGTTCATCTGGTCGATGATCTTTTGGATGTGTCGCGCATCACCCGCGGCAAGATCACGCTCAAGTATGAATCGGTCAAACTGTCTCAGCTCATCGAACGCGCAGTCGAAGCTACCGAAGCCATCATCGAAGCCCAGCAGCATCGACTTTCGGTCTCATGTCCCGAGCAACCGGTGCTGCTGAGAGGGGATGCGGTCAGGCTGGTTCAGGTATTCACCAATCTTTTGAACAATGCGGCCAAATACACGCCCCACGGCGGCCACATTCAGCTGACGGCTGTCCCAAATTCACAGGAACTCGTAGTGTCTGTGAGGGACAACGGCATCGGCATTTCGCCTGAACTCCTGCCACACGTCTTCGATCTTTTCACACAGGCCGAGCGTTCGTTGGACCGGTCCCAAGGTGGTCTCGGCATCGGTCTGACTTTAGTGCGGAAGTTGGTTGAAATGCACGGCGGAAGTATCGAGGCCTTGAGCGCCGGTCCCGGTCAAGGGAGCGAGTTCGTGGTCAGGCTACCGCTGACCGGACAGCTCCCCGGCGGAAAAACGATTAGAGATAACACGGGACCAGGCACGGAACAGGATGATTCCCGGTCATTATCGAATGCCTTGGATAAGAAATTACAACGTTCAGGCGGTAAGGTTCGCTAATCCGACAGAACCAATAATCCTAGACATGGTGGAGCAGCGCTTCGCTCTCGCTCGAACCGCTTAAACGTCCGGGCAAGGTGGCCAACCCGAAAAGGCGGCTAAACCGCCACTTCGGCCGGTATGTGAGGGTGAGGATCGTAGCCCGCCAGTTCGAAATCTTCGATCCGGTAATCGAATATATCGGCGGCCTTACGTTTGATATGTAAGCTGGGAAATGGACGGGGTTTTCGTTCGATTTGAAGCTGTGCCTGGGGAACATGGTTCAGATAAAGGTGCACGTCACCACCGAACCAAACGATCTCGCCTGGCGTGAAATTGCAATGATCGGCGAGGAGATGGGTCAACAAGGCGAGATTGGCGATATTCCAACCTAGTCCTAGATACGCATCTGCCGAACGCTGCATCAACGCCCCCGACAAGGTATTGGTAGCCTGGCAAACGAAGAATTGATAGGTTTTATGGCAAGGCGGAAGCGCCATTTCGTCCAACTGGGCTACGTTCCACCCCTCGAACAGTAGGCGGCGCGAGGTTGGATCATTCTTTAGTCCATCGACCAATTGCTGCACCTGGTCGATCTCTTTCCCATCGTATCCCTTCCAACGACGCCATTGATATCCATACACCGGGCCCAAATCGCCCCAGCGTGCAGCAAAACCGTCATCGCTCAAGATGCGTTGTTCAAAGTCTTCCTGGCTTATCGATTCGCCGGTCGCATTCCGATATTTTTTTAATGGCCAGTCGGTCCAGATACGGACGTTTTGCGCCAACAGCTCGCGGATATTCCGGCCACCCGACAGCATCCACAAGAGTTCCTTAAATGCCGTCTTCCAAAAGATTTGTTTGGTCGTGAACAAAGGGAATCCTGCCGCAAGATCGAACCGCATCGTATAGCCGAACAGCGCGCGCGTTCCGACTCCGGTTCGATCGATTCGCTCATCTCCTTCGGTTATCAGCTTTTGAAGTAATGTGAGGTATTGCTCTTCAGGATGGGACATCATGGCTGGCGTTTTAGTTGTGGTAAAGCCGGTCTGTATTAGCGGTATGAGCCTTAGACGCTCAAGACTCATCCGTCCTCAGACCGGACGCCACTGGACGGCGGTAGGCCAAAGCGAGAAGCAGAATACCTAATAGGATCATAGGAAAGCTCAAAACTTGCCCCATGGTCAGCCACCCGAAAGCGAGGTATCCGATGTGGGCGTCCGGTAACCGCACGAACTCGACCATGAAGCGGAAAATGCCATAGAGCAGCAGAAACAGTCCGCTCACGGCCATTCTGGGTGGCGATAGGCGGCTGAACAGGTATAAAGCCACGAAGAGAACAATGCCTTCCAAAAACGCTTCATACAGCTGGGAAGGATGGCGCGGCTCCGGGCCGGCACCTGGAAATACCATTGCCCAAGGCACATCAGTAGGTTTTCCCCAAAGCTCGCCGTTGATGAAATTGCCGATTCGGCCCGTAAATAATCCGATCGGCACATACCGCGCAATGAAATCGGTCACCGCAAAAAACGAACTGTTCTGTTTCCGCGCAAAAATCCACATCGCTGCGAGCGCGCCCAACATGCCGCCGTGAAAGGCCATCCCACCTTCCCATACTCTGAACAACATGAGCGGATCTTGAATGAATACGGAAAAGTTATAGAACAGCATGTAGCCGACTCGGCCTCCGATCACCAGACCGAGAGCGGTATAAAAGATGAGGTCTTCCACCTGAGCAGGGGTCCAAGGAAAGCCTGGTTCTTTCGCCCGTCGCCGAGCCAACCACCATGCGCCGCCGATGCCAATGACGTACATCAGCCCGTACCAGTGAATCTTCAGGGGACCAATACCGATGGCCACTGGATCGATAGAAGGATATGGCAACATTAAGCTGTCTCTCCACAATTAGGGTTCGGATTGTGTCCGGGGATTCAAAAATGAGTGGTCGCGCGATTGGAAGACCAGGATAAGTTAAAAGTATACCCCGATCGCGCGCCGAACGAGTTGCAGAAGAATGAGAAGACCCAGCTCTATTGTTCCACGTGGAACAATAGAGCTGATTCAGACAGCTCGGCCCCGCCAATCTAGGCCATTGGCATTCTTCACCGCAAGGGCAAGAGGTGATAGTCCAAAAAAAGGCTACTTGCGGAGCCTTTTCGTTACTAAAGAGTTCGCGTGTTCTTTTCGATGCCCGTGGCTCAAATATCCAGATTCGCGACTTCCAGAGCGTTCTTCTCGATGAAATCGCGTCTCGGCTCGACCTGATCGCCCATTAGCGTGGAAAAGACCTCGTCGGCAGCGATGGCGTCCTCGATCTTCACCTGAAGCAACCGGCGAGTATTTGAATCCAGCGTCGTCTCCCAAAGTTGCTCGGGATTCATCTCACCGAGTCCTTTATAACGCTGGATATGCTGACCTTTCTTTGCCTCCGACATCATCCACTGGAAGGCGTCCTTAAAATTCCGCACCCGCTCCCGTTTGTCGTCACTTGCGATGAAGGACTGTTCGCCGAACAGTCCTCCAATCTTTTGACCGAATGAGGTAAGGCGTTTGTAATCCCCGCTGTTGAAGAACCCCGAGCTAATATCAAAGGTCCTGTGCACGCCGTGCAGCCGCTTGCTCACATGTGCCCGGAACTCGTCAGCCTGACTCGCAAATTCCAGGTTAACGGCAAAGATCGAACTGCGTTCGCTGGCGTTCAACCGCTCTACCAAAGCTGCAAACCATGCTTCGCACGCTGTGCGGTCGGCGATTGTTGCAGCATCCAAAACCGGATAATCGACCAGTAGATTGAGCAGGGTCTCGTCGTAGCGATGGGCAAGGCGCTCAATCAGTGCCTGGACGTTCAGGTAGTCCCTTGCAAGCTGCTCCAATCCTTGCCCCAGTATCGGGGGTGTCGTTTCATCGGTATGCAGACGGGTCTTGTCCAGAGCCAATTGCAGTAAGTAGTTATCCAGTTCCGTATCGTCCTTTACGTACTGCTCCTGCTTGCCTTTCTTGACTTTGTAGAGCGGAGGTTGGGCAATGTAAATATGGCCCCGCTCAATCAGTTCCGGCATCTGACGATAGAAGAACGTCAGAAGAAGCGTCCGTATGTGAGAACCGTCGATATCCGCATCGGTCATGATGATGATGCGATGATAACGCAGCTTATTCGGATCATATTCCTCCCGGCCGATGCCGCACCCGAGCGCAGTAATCAAGGTGCCAACCTCTTCCGAAGAGAGCATCTTGTCGAACCGAGCCCGCTCCACATTGAGAATTTTCCCCTTGAGCGGGAGTATCGCCTGCGTGCGGCGGTCCCGGCCCTGCTTGGCCGAACCACCCGCGGAATCACCCTCGACGATAAACAGTTCTGACAGGGTCGGGTCGCGTTCCTGACAATCGGCCAGCTTGCCAGGAAGCCCCGCGATATCCAGTGCCGTCTTGCGGCGCGTCATCTCTCTGGCTTTGCGAGCCGCTTCGCGTGCGCGCGCCGCATCGATCATCTTATTGGCGATCGATCGGGCGATAGGGGGATTCTCCAGCATAAACTCCTGAAACTTCTCCCCCATGGCCGATTCCACCACCGGCTTGACCTCGGACGAGACGAGCTTGTCCTTGGTCTGGGACGAGAATTTGGGGTCAGGAACTTTTACCGAGAGGACCGCCGTCAGACCCTCGCGCGCATCGTCACCCGAAGTAGCGATCTTCTGCTTTTTCAGCAAGCCCTGATCCTCGATGTACTGGTTGAGCGTGCGCGTGAGCGCGCCACGGAAGCCCGCCAGGTGGGTTCCCCCGTCCCGCTGAGGAATGTTGTTCGTAAAACAAAAAATATTTTCCTGATACGAGTCGTTCCATTGCATGGCGACTTCGACCCCGATGCCATCCTTGTCCGTTTGGAAGTAGAACACTTTGTCGAACAAGGGCGTCTTATTCTTGTTGAGATGCTCGACGAACGCACGGATGCCGCCCTCGAACTCGAACACATCGCTTTTCCCGGTGCGCTCGTCCTCCAGAGAAATTCGAACCCCGGAATTCAGAAATGAGAGTTCGCGAAGGCGCTTGGCGAGGATTTCGTAGTGAAACTCGATATTGCTGAAAATGGCGGAACTAGGCTTGAAGCGGATCGTTGTGCCGGTCCCGTCCGCATCGCCTATCTCCGCAAGCGGCGCCAAAGGCTCGCCCTCACGATACTCCTGCCGGTAACGCTTGCCGCCGCGCTGGATTTCTAAAACCAAATGTTCGGACAATGCATTCACCACAGAGACGCCGACGCCGTGAAGACCGCCTGAAACCTTATAGGCATTGTCGTCGAATTTTCCGCCGGCATGTAAGACGGTCATGATGACCTCAGCGGCGGAGCGTCCCTCTTCTTCATGAATGTCGACGGGAATACCCCGACCATCATCCGCCACGGTCACCGACTCGTCGCTGTGAACGATGACTCGGACCGTTTTGCAGTGACCGGCCAAGGCCTCATCGATCGAGTTGTCCACGACCTCGAATACCATATGGTGAAGCCCGGAGCCATCATCGGTGTCGCCGATGTACATACCGGGCCGTTTGCGGACGGCATCAAGCCCTTTCAGGACCTTGATGGCGGAGCTGTCATAATCGTTAGCGAGTTTGGTCATGCTCATTTTTTAATTCACGCTTGCTTTACTTGCCCATGTTCCACGTGGAACACCGCGGCATCGTCAACGGCCTCTTTGATGATTTCCTCCATGGTGGCCGTGATGAAAAACTGAGTGCGCCGCTCCTTCAAAAAACCGAGAAGCCGATTCTTATTGTTTTCGTCCAACTCGGACGCCACATCGTCGACCAGCACGCATGCACTCATGCCGGCGCTCTCTTCCATAAGAACGGACTGAGCCAGCAAAAGCGCGTAAACCAAAAGCTTCATTTGGCCGCGGGAGAGATAAGCTTTTGCCGGCCGACCATCCAGCGTAATCGAGAAGTCGGCCTTGTGAGGACCCGATTGAGTATGTCCAAGGCGAATGTCCGATGCGATATCCTCCTGCAACGTCACTTCCAGAGTTTTGTTCTTGTTCCACCCCGATTGCACGTGCAGATCCAGCTTAAAGCCGGCAAAAAATTGCGCGGCACTTTGTAAAAAAAAAGGTCTAAGCCTTTCCGCGTAACGTTCGCGCGCACCATCTATTATTGTACCGTACCGCGCCACCTCCCGGTTCCATAGCTCGATGTCACGAAGACGTTTTTCTCGCAGCAGGATATTGCGCTGGCTCAATGCCTTGGCGTAGCGCCGCCAGCAATCAAGATATGACTCCTCGATATGAAACACGCCCCAGTCGAGAAACTGGCGCCGGTGTTTCGGAGCGCCTTCGAGCAAAGCCCCGCTCGCGGGCTGAATGACAAGGACGGGAAACGTACGAATCAGTTCGGCGCTGGAATGAATCTTCCTGCCCGCAAGGTGAATCTCTCGCTCATTGCGTGCGATACGAACGCCGATCGGAATAGTGAGCCCCGGATCGGTCTCGATTTTTCCGGTCACCATCAATGCGCTCTGACCGAAACGGATTGCCTGACTAAGCTGGGCCGTCCGAAATGAGCGCGCGCGCCCTAATAAATAAACCGCCTCGAGCAAGGAGGTTTTGCCACTGGCGTTGGGGCCGATAATAAAATTGAGCCGCGGGGATGGCTCTATCGCAGCGGATTCGATGTTGCGTACATCATAGGCCTCGATTCTGACCAGACTCATACGCGGTCTCGCTCACCCATAACAGTAAGCACGGATCAGCCTGTAATCGCGCCATAATCTGACTGGCGAAGAATGCCGCACGCTAGAGACGCATGGGCATGACGATGAACTTGAACTGCCGGTCCTCGCAATCCTCGATCAAGCAGCTGTTAGCGCTCTCGGTAAACGACAACTTAACGCGATCGGAATCCACGTTGTTGATAGCGTCCAAAAGATAAGTCGCATTGAACCCAACCGAAATATCCTCGCCCTCCAGTTCGACCCCAAACCGTTCTTCGGCCTCTTCGTGTTCTGGATTTTGGGCTTTGAGGCACATATTGCCGTCTTTGCTCACCTCCATGCTCACGCCCCGGTACTTCTCATTCGACAATACCGAGACGCGCGTCAAAGCTCCTTTGAAAGTAGCCTTGTCGACCATGACAACCCGCGTCAACTCGCGCGGCATTACACGCTGATAATCCGGAAATCTTCCTTCGATCAGCTTGGCGGCAAAACTGACCACCCCCAAATCGACACGCAGATTGTTCGGCGCAATTTGAACGGTTACCGGATCCTCTCCTTCACCCAACAACCGGTTCAATTCCAGAATACCCTTTCGCGGAACGATGATCTGCCGACTTTCCTCCGGGCCGCTGTCCAGCGGCTGCTCAAAAAACGCAAGACGGTGTCCGTCTGACGAAACCGCCTTAAGGACTTGGCCGCCCAAATCCAGCAATAATCCGTTCAGATAATAACGGACGTCCTGCTGCGCCATCGCGAAGACGGTCTTTTCAAGTGCACGTCTCAAGTAGTTGCGAGGAATGGAAACTTCGATTTCCGACGTTCCCGCATCGAATTCCGGATAATTGGTTGCGGGCAGGGTACTTAAATTGAAACGGCTCGATCCGCATTGGATAAGGAATTTTTCCTGTCGACACTCGATATTCACCAAGCTTCTTTCCGGCAAGAGGCGGCAAATATCCACGAACTTTCGCGCCGGCACCGTAACCGCCCCCGGATCGCCACCTTCTACCGCAGCCTTGGTAACCAGCTGAACTTCCAAGTCCGTGCCCGTCAACTCCAGCGCGTCCTCCGACAGCTTCAACAGGACATTGGACAGGATCGGCAAGGTCTGGCGCCGCTCGACGACGCCGACAACCTGTTGCAAGGGCGTCAGTAAATTCTCCCGGGTTATGGTGAACTTCATAATCAGGTGATGTGTTGGTGCGGAACTCGTTAAACAAAAAAAGCCGATTTCCTAAATCGGCGATCCATCAAGTCTAGTTCGACAATGTGCGCATGAGGTTCGAATAATCCTCGGCGAACTTGCTGTCGCTTTCCTTTAACTCCTGAACCTTCCGGCATGCGTGCAAAACCGTCGTATGATCGCGCCCGCCGAACTGCTGCCCGATTTCCGGCAAACTATGATTGGTCAGCTCTTTGGCCAATGCCATGGCGATTTGCCGAGGACGCGTCACCGAGCGAGTCCGCTTGTTCGCTAAAAGATCGGCCACTCGGATCTTGTAATACTCCGCAACCGTCTTCTGGATATTTTCCACGTTGATCATCCGGTCCTGAAGCGCGATCAAATCCCGCAACGCCTCTTTTGCGAATTCCAGCGTGATCGGCTTGCCGGTGAAATGGGCGTTCGCGATAACGCGCCGCAAGGCCCCTTCCAGTTCACGGATGTTTGAGCGAATCCGCTTACCGATGAAAAAAGCCACTTCCGGCGACAAATCGGCGCCGGCGTGTTGCGCCTTACTCATGAGAATGGCCACGCGGGTTTCCAGATCCGGCGGCTCGACGGCTACCGGAAGCCCCCAACCGAAACGCGACTTTAACCGCTCCTCAAGTCCCTTGATTTCCTTGGGATAGCGGTCGCAGGTCAAGACCACCTGATGCTTGTTTTCGAGGAGACTGTTGAAGGTATGAAAGAACTCCTCCTGGGAGCGCTCCTTGCCGGCAAAAAACTGAATATCGTCGATCAACAAGGCATCGACAGTCCGGTAATACTCCTTGAACGCGCCGATCGCATTATGCTGAAGCGCCTTCACCATATCCGAAACGAAGCGCTCCGAATGCAGATAAACGATGTTTGCCGAGGAGTTCGCCCGGAGAATTTCATTCCCGATGGCGTGCATCAGATGGGTCTTGCCCAAACCTACGCCGCCATAAATAAATAAAGGGTTGTAAGCCCGGCCGACATTCTGCGCCACCTGGATCGATGCGGCCTTGGCCAGCTGGTTGGATTTGCCCTCGACAAAGTTGTCGAAGGTAAAAGCCGTGTTAAGGTTGTTCGGAAGGCCTTTCTTGACCCCGGACGGTCTCTTGATCGCCGGTGCGGCTGGAGACGCCTCCTGCTGTTTTCTGGTGCCGATCTCCAGAACGACATGCGGTCGCGGCTGAATCTTTTGGTCGGATAGAACTTCTTCGATCTTACCGATAAAATGTTGCTTTACCCAATCGAGCACAAAGCGGTTAGGAGCCAAGAGTTTCAACTCGGAACCGTTTTCGACCGCTTGCAAAGGCCTGATCCACGTATTGAACTGTTGCGGAGGCAACTCCCCCTCCAACTTGCTCATGCACTGATTCCACAGCGCGCTCATTGTGCAGCTCCCTTATTGTGCTCGAGGAATAGGACATAAGGCATAGGCGATGAATGCGTGAGCGCTTTAACGGAATTCCCTATCATACCGCAAGAGCCGACTTATCCACAGCATTGACAGAGTATCGCCTGTAAATTAGCATGCATAGCTTTGTATTTTCTTTGCGGAATTCAGCAGGTACACCATGAAAAGAACCTATCAGCCCAGCAAGATAAAACGCGTCCGTACTCACGGCTTTCGCGCGCGTATGAAAACCCGCGGCGGACGTTTGGTTTTGAATGCGCGCCGCGCTAAAGGCCGCAAACGGCTTACTGTCTGACGTTTGGCGTCGCCTCGCTACGGCTTTTCACGAACACGCCGCTTAAGTACCGCCGCCGATTTCCAGCGCGTCTTCGAGCAGCCCTGCAAGTCCGCAGACCAATACTTAACCGTGCTCGCGCGAACCAACGGCAGGAATCATCCGCGTCTCGGGTTGGCTATCGCCAGACGACAAATCCGTAACGCCGCCGATCGCAACCGTATCAAGCGCCTCATCCGCGAAAGCTTTCGCCTACAGCAGCCCCTGCTCGGCGGACTCGATATTGTGGTGATGGCGCGTAGCGCCGCAATTCAGGCAGACCATGAAACAATCCGAAGCTCATTGCATAAGCACTGGGAAAACCTGGTGAGGCGATGCAAGCCGTCTTGGTCTTCCTCATCAAACTCTATCAGTACCTGATTAGCCCTTGGGTGGGGCACCATTGCCGTTTCCACCCAACATGCTCCAGCTACGCCTTGACCGCTATCCGGCGGTTCGGATCTCTGCGGGGCTCTTATCTTGCCGTGAGGCGACTGCTGAAATGCCATCCCTGGCACGAAGGCGGTGTTGATCCCGTCCCAGAACAATTCGGAAAATAAGAATGGATAATTTAAGGTTCGTTCTCTTCGTCTTCTTCATATTTCTCAGCTTCATGCTGTGGCAACAATGGCAGGTGGATTACGGGCCCAAACCCGAACCCGCTGCGCAGTCCGAGTCGGCTCCGCCGACCGCCGCGGGCGATGTACCCGAGTCTGCTCGAGGCGTCGACGATGTCGCGAAGAAGCCTGAGCCGTCCACCGCAGGCGCCGAGCATCAGCGCGTCACCGTCACCACGGATGTCGTACACGCAGAGATCGACACCCAGGGCGGCGATTTGCGCATACTCGATCTGCTCGGTTATCCCCAAAGCAAAGACCAGCCCGACCAGCCGGTTCGGCTGCTCAGCGAAGAAAACAATTTTTTCATCGCGCAGAGCGGATTTTTGGGAGAAGAGGCTGTTTCGCCCACCCATCACAGCACTTGGCAGGCCGAAGCCGATGCCTACACGCTGGCAGACGGCCAGGACACCCTTCGCGTACCGTTTACGTGGTCCAACGGTAACGGCATCAAGATCACCAAGACCCTGGTCTTTACCAAAGGCAGCTATCTGATCGGACTCGAGCAGCAAGTGATCAACCAGTCCGGAACCCAGTGGAAGGGACGTCAATACGTTCAGCTGCAGCGCAAGAATCCCGAAAGCAAGGATAAGGACGCCTTCGTCCGGACCTATACCGGCGGCGTGCTCTACACGCCGGAAGAAAAGTACGAAAAGATCACGTTCGAGGATATGGCGGATTCGAACCTGAATCGGAAAGCCAAAGACGGCTGGATCGCCATGATTCAGCACTACTTCCTGGCGGCCTGGATTCCGTTGGCGACCGAAGAGCATAGCTACTACACCAAGGCCCTTTCCGACGATCATTTTGTCATCGGAGCCTACTCGCCCACGCTCGAGGTCAAAACCGGCGAAGAAAAGGTCTTCAAGGCCAATTTGTTCGCCGGCCCCAAACTCCAGCGAGTGTTAGAGCAAACGGCACAGGGCCTCGAACTGACGGTGGATTACGGCGGACTGACCATCGTCGCCAAGCCCATCTTCTGGCTCCTGGAACAATTCCATAAAATCTTCAACAACTGGGGATGGGCGATCGTCTTCGTCACCATTACCCTCAAGGCCCTGTTCTACAAGCTGTCGCAAGCCAGCTATCGCTCCATGGCCAGGATGCGGAAGCTTCAGCCCAAGCTTCAACAGCTAAAGGAACGCCATGGCGATGACAAGCAGAAGTTCAACACGGCGATGATGGAGCTTTACCGCAAGGAAAAGGTCAACCCCCTGGGCGGCTGTTTGCCGATTCTGGTTCAGATTCCCGTCTTCATCGCCCTGTACTGGGTTCTGATCGAAAGCGTGGAAATGCGTCAGGCGCCGTTCGTCCTTTGGCTGAACGATCTTTCCTCCAAGGACCCTTACTTCATTCTTCCGCTGATCATGGGCGTCTCCATGTTCATCCAGCAGAAGCTCAATCCGCCGCCGGCCGATCCGGTGCAGGCCAAGGTGATGCAGTTCTTCCCGGTCATATTCACCGGCTTCTTCGCCTTTTTCCCGTCCGGACTCGTGCTCTACTGGGTGGTCAATAACATCCTGTCCATTCTCCAGCAGTGGCACATAACGCGGCAGATCGAAAGGACCGCGCACGCCTAGCGCGATCCTCTGCACGGCAGGGCTGGCTCGCAGCCCTGCCGCCCGCTCAACTCGCAACGGCGCGACACGCCGGCATCCCCGCCTCGATCCGGAGCGGCTGTTTCTTCCGGAATCCATCCCATGAACACCTTATCTCGCGACACTATCGGCGCCATCGCCACGCCACCCGGCAGGGGCGGCATCGGCGTGATCCGCGTCTCCGGCAATGCCGTGCCCGCCCTGATGCGTGCGGTTCTACGGAAAAACCTTCAACCGCGCTACGCCCATTACGGCCATTTCTATGACCAGGACGGTTCGGTTGTCGATACCGGATTAGCTCTGTACTTCCCGTCGCCCCATTCTTTTACCGGCGAAGACGTCCTCGAGCTGCACGCGCATGGCGGCCCGGTCGTGCTTGACTTGCTGCTGCGCCGCATCTTGGCCTTGGGCGTACGGCTGGCGCGCCCGGGAGAATTCAGCGAACGGGCGTTCCTCAACGACAAGATTGATCTGGCTCAAGCAGAGGCCATCGCCGATTTGATCGAGAGCACCACCGAGCAGGCCGCCCGATCCGCCCAACGCTCGCTTCAGGGCGAATTCTCGATCCGCATCCACCAGCTTGTCGAAGCCCTGATCGAACTCCGTCAGTACGTCGAAGCATCCATCGACTTCGTCGACGAAGACATCGATTTCCTGTCCGAAGGCCATATCGCCGAAAAGCTCGCGGAACTCTTGGCAACGCTCCGACGCATTCGCGCTTCCGCCCGCCAAGGCTGCCTATTGCGCGAAGGCATGACCGTTGTCATCGCCGGCCGTCCCAATGCCGGAAAATCCAGCCTCCTGAATCAACTGGCGGGACGCGAAGCCGCCATCGTCACCGAAATCGCCGGCACCACCCGCGATACCTTGCGCGAACATATCCAGATCGACGGCATGCCGCTGCATTTAGTGGACACCGCGGGCCTCCGCGAGAGCGAGGATGTGGTCGAACGCGAGGGCATACGGAGGGCACGAGATGAAATTCACAAGGCGGACCGGATATTGCTCCTGATCGACGATCGCGCTCCGGACGAAGCAGAAGCCCTGCTCCAAAGCCTTCCCGCCGACATCCCGCTCACCCGCGTCTACAACAAGATCGATCTCACCGGAAAACCCGCCGGTTTCGTCGAAGAACGTAGCGGCCCTACAGTGTATCTCTCCGCCAAAACCGGCGAAGGCATCGAACATCTTCGGAAACACCTCAAAGCCTCGATGGGCTATGACAGCGAAGCGAACGACGTATTCATCGCCCGCCGCCGCCACCTCGACGCCCTCAGCCGTGCCGAAAGCCTCATCGAGAACGCCGAAACCCAACTCCAAATCCGCGCCGCCGAACTCCTCGCCGAAGACCTTCGCGAAGCTCAGCTCGCCCTGTCGGAAATCACCGGCGAGTTCACCAACGAAGATCTTTTAGGCCGGATTTTCTCGAGTTTTTGTATCGGAAAGTAATTTTTTGAATCTTTCGTCCCCTCTTTCAGATCACCCGGATTCATCGGACATCATGAGCGCTGTGCTGCATACAGGATTTGATACATGCCCCTGACGCTTCCCCAACTCGAACGCCATCTGTTCAATGCCGCCGACATTCTGCGCGGCAAGATGGATGCCTCGGAATTCAAGGAATACATCTTCGGAATGCTGTTCCTCAAACGCTGCTCCGACGTCTTCGAACAGCGCCGGGAGGAAGTGATCAAGCTGGAAATGGAAGCCGGTAAGAGCCGCGCCGACGCTGAAACCGTTGCCGAAAATCCCCGCTGGTACAAGAAAGATGGCTTCTTCTGGGTGCCGAGGCAGTCGCGCTACGACTTCTTGCTGAATGAGGCGCACCAGAACGTCGGCGACTATCTGAACAAGGCGCTCACCGGCATCGAAACCCAGAACACCAGCCTCCATGAGGTGCTGGAGCACATCGACTTCACCCGCAAGGTCGGCCAGAGCAAAATCCCGGACATCAAGCTGCGCCAGCTCATCACCCATTTCGGCCAGCACCGGCTGCGCAACGAGGATTTCGAGTTCCCCGATCTGCTCGGCGCGGCCTATGAATACCTGATCGGTGAATTCGCCGACTCGGCCGGCAAGAAAGGCGGCGAGTTCTACACCCCGCGCTCCGTGGTCCGGCTGATGGTGCGCCTGGTCAAGCCCGAGCTGAAGCACCACATCTACGACCCATGCTGCGGCTCCGGCGGCATGTTGATCGCCGCCAAGGAATACATCGACGAACACGGCGAAGACGGCCGCAAAGCCAACCTGTTCGGGCAGGAGTTCAACGGTACGGTCTGGTCCATCGCCAAGATGAACATGCTGCTGCACGGCATCAGCACCGCCGACCTTCAGAACGACGACGTCCTCGCCGATCCGCGGCATGTCGAAGGCGGCGAACTGGTGCGTTTCGACCGCGTGATCACCAATCCGCCGTTCTCGATCAACTGGGGCAATGCGGAGAAAAACGCCGACGGTACGCCCGCCTGGTCCCCCAAGTTCCCGGAACGCTTCCGCTACGGTCAGGTGCCGTTGGGGGCCAAGAAGGCCGATTTGATGTTCGTGCAGCACATGCTTGCCGTCACCCGCGACGGCGGCATGATCGCCACCGTCATGCCCCATGGCGTGTTGTTCCGGGGCGGTGAGGAAAAGACCATTCGCGCTCGCCTTATCGACGACGACCTGCTCGAGGCCGTGATCGGGCTGGCCCCCAATCTGTTCTACGGCACCGGCATCCCCGCCTGCATTCTGGTGATGCGCCAGCGGGTACAGAACGGCGCCAATCGCGTCAGCGGCAAGCCCACCGAACGTCAAGGCAAGGTGCTGTTCATCAATGCCGACCGCGAGTATTTCGAAGGCCGTGCGCAGAACCACCTATTGCCCGAACACATCGAGAAAATCGTCACGACCGTCGACGAGTTCCGTGCCATCCCCGGCTTTTCGGCCATCGTGACTAACGCCACGCTGAAAGAAAATGACTACAACCTCAACATCCGCCGCTATGCCGACAACGCCCCGCCCCCCCGAGCCGCACGATGTGCGCGCGCATCTGATCGGCGGCGTGCCCAAGGCCGAGGTGGCCGACAAGGCCGCGCTTTTCGACGCTCACGGCCTGAACCCGCTGGACTTTTTCGACGAACGTGACGACAAGTACTACGACTTCAAGCCGGAACTGACCAGCCGCCAAATGCTCAAGCCCGCCATCGAGAGCAACGCGGGACTGCAAGCGAAGGAGGCCGCCATTCGAAATGCCTTCGAAACCTGGTGGAGCGAACATAGCACCCGCATCACCGCGCTGGCCGGCCGGATGGACAATGCCGCCAGCCGGGTCGCGCTGCGCAACGACCTGCTCGAAAGCTTCAGCCGGTCGCTCGAAGCCGTGGGTCTGCTCGATCCCTTTCAGGTCCGCGGCATCGTCGCTGGCTTCTGGTACCAGAGCAAATACGACTTTCTGACCTTGATGGCTCGCGACAGCAAAGGCGTGGTCGACGCCTGGCGCACCAGCATCGTCACTTCGCTCGAAGACAAGGCCAGCAAGGAAAGCCCGCTGGAGCACAAGCTGGTCAAGTTCCTGATGAGCGACTTCGTCGAGGCCATCGACGAACTGGAAGCTCAAAAGGCCGAGTTGGAAAGCCGGATCAAGGCCGCCAGCCCGGCCAAGAACGAAGAAGGAGAGGAAGGCGAAGCGAGCGATGGGGCCGCCGACGAAACCGATGAAGAAAACGCCGTCGATGAGGCGCAGCTCAAGGTCTGGAAGAAGGAGCTCACGGAGGTGAAGAAAAAGCTCAAGGCCAAGAAGGAGAGTTTCACCGCCCACATCAACGCCGCCGTCGACGGACTGTCCCTGGAGAAGGCCGCGGAGCTCTTGCTGACCATCCTGCACGACGACATGAAGGCCATCGTCGAGCGCTACATCGCCGCCCAGCGCAAGCAGATTGTCGCCGCGTTCGAGAGCTGGTGGGACAAGTACAAGGTGACGCTGACCGAGGTCGAAGGCAAGCGGGATGCGGCGACGAAGACCTTGCAGGCCTATTTGAAGGGACTGGGATACGTTTAATCGTTTCAACCTTCCGATCAATTGTTTCGGCCATTCCCGATCGATACAATCCAAGTTGCACAACACATACATCGATAAGGCTGTTCACTATGGAAACGCTGACCATTTCCCCCAAATTTCAGGTCGTCATTCCCAAGGAAATCCGCGATCGCCTGCACTTGACCGCAGGTCAGAAAGTGCAGGCGATCGCCTATGAAAACCGTATCGAGCTGATTCCCGTACGCCCCATGCACACCATGCGGGGCTTTCTGCGCGGGATCGATACCGAGATAGCGCGCGACGAGGATCGCGTATGAACGTGGTGGATTCCTCCGGCTGGCTCGAATATTTCGCGGAGGGTCCCAACGCGGACTTTTTTGCGGCCCCCATCGAGACGGTCGACGACTTGGTCGTGCCGGTCATCAGCATTTACGAGGTCTTCAAGCGGGTCCTGCAACAGCGTGGTGAGGGCGCGGCGCTGCAGGCGGTCGCGCTCATGCAGCAAGGCCAAGTGGTGGAACTATCCGTGCCCTTGGCCTTGTCCGCTGCCCGCTTGAGCTCGCATCATCGCCTGCCCATGGCCGACAGCCTCATGCTGGCCACCGCCCGAAACTTCGACGCGACGCTCTGGACCCAGGATGCGGATTTCGAGGGCCTTGCCGGCGTCAGATACAAGCCGAAAGGAGGCGGGTGAAGATGGTTGCGGTCGGAATGGGGGGCAGTGCCGTAGCGAAGGCGTTGCAGGAATTTTTGAAGGGGCTCGGGGATGCTTAAATCGACCAGCAGCGGACTGCAATCCCCGTATCAAGACTTCTTGCAACAGTTGCCTACTGATTGGGAGCAGAAATCGTTCGTCCAGATCGGAACCATTGTGGGAGGAGGCACCCATCGCGCGATGTTCCTTCATTCTGGCGAGGCCCAATTCCGTGGGTTACGCCTGGCGAGGTCAGTAGTAAGACGTCCAAATACTTGCACGACACAAATGACCATATCAGCGCATCGGGACTAGCTGGCAGTGGCGCAAACCTTCTTCCCGTCGGGTCGTTGATGGTGACCACTCGGGCGACGCTCGGCGCGCGTGCCATCAACGCCGTCCCGATGGCAACCAATCAGGGTTTCAAGTCGGTCGTTTTTCGACGACCAGGCGATGCTGACTACTACTTCCATCTTTTGGAGAAAGTGAAGCCGGAGTTAGTGCGGCGCGCATCGGGCACGACCTTTCTGGAAATATCCGGCACAGAATTCGGCGCTATCGTCGTACCCAGTCCTCCGTCGAACGAGAAGCTGACGATTGCCCAAATCCTCGACACCCTCGACACCGCCATCCACGAAACCGAGGCGATCATCGCCAAGCTCAAAGCCGTCAAGCAGGGCCTGCTGCACGACCTGCTGACGCGCGGCATCGACACCAACGGCGAACTGCGCCCGCCCCGATCCGAGGCGCCGCATCTCTATAAGTTTTCTCAGCTAGGCTGGATTCCGAAGGAGTGGGATGTAAGAAAGGTCTCCGAGGTCGCCGAGGTGAAGTCCGGCTCGACTCCTTCCCGAGAACAGGCGAATCGCTATTTCGCCTCAATTGGCATTCCTTGGGTCAAGACTTTAGACCTGAATGAAGATGTGATTTGGGAAACTGACGAGAGCATCACTGGAACGGCCCTCAGGGAAACGTCGTGCGTCCTGTTGCCAAAAGGAACTGTCTTGGTCGCGATGTATGGCGGATGGGAACAGGTTGGGCGAACTGCACTTCTAGCTGTTTCTGCCACCACAAACCAAGCGATTAGCGCCTTAGTTTTTGGGTCAGAGCGGACGGTGCCAGAGTTCGTGTTGCGCGCGCTGCAACACGGCAGGCCCCGCTGGCAAAGAGTGGCAGCCAGTACCCGAAAAGACCCGAACATTACCAAGGCGGACGTACTTGCCTTCGAAATTCCCTTCCCAGCGCCCGAAGAGCAAACTGAGATAGCTCGTAGGGTGCGAGCGTCATTAGACCGGTTGCGGCTTGAAGCCGACTCATTGGCTAAGCTGCGAATCCAAAAGGCCGGCCTCATGGACGACCTCCTCACCGGTCGCGTCCGCGTCACGCCTTTGCTGAAAGAAGCCGCCGCTGCATGAGCCACGTCCTGCCGCCTTGCGAATCCCTCACCGTCGAATTCAAGAGCGACCGCAGGAAGTTCTCCGACGCGGAATTAGTGGAGGCTGTCGTCTGTCTGGCCAACACCGAGGGCGGCGAGCTGTGGCTGGGGGTGGAGGACGACGGCACGCCCACAGGGCTGCATGCCGAGCACCGGATGCTGGCGGGGCTGGCCGGGATGATCGCGGCGCGCACTTCGCCGTCATTGACCGTGAGCGTCGAAGCAGTGGAGCTGGCCGGCGTGCCGGTGGCGCGCATCAGGGTGCCGAAGGCGCACGGCGAAGTGGCGACGAACGGAGGCGTGTATCTGCGTCGCCGGCTGAAACATGACGGCAAGCCGGAATGTGCGCCGATGTTGCCGCACGATCGCATTAGCCGCGCGTCCAGCTTCGGCCTGATGGACGTGTCGGCTCAGCCGGTGGCCGGGGCGACCTTGGCCGACCTCGACCCGCTGGAACGCGAGCGGCTGCGCCAAGCGGTGCAGCAATACGGCGGCGACCGGGTACTGCTGGAACTGGACGATGAGGCGCTGGACGGCGCCCTGGGCCTAACTGCCCGCCAAGCCGACGGCAGCCGGGCGCCCACCCTCACCGGACTGCTGCTGGTCGGGCGAGAACCGGCACTGCAACAGTTGGTGCCCACGCATGAATTCGCATTTCAGGTGATGGCGCAGCAGGCTGTGCGCTTCAACGAATTCCGCCGCTTTCCGCTGCTCAAGGCGCTGGACTGGCTGGAAATCAACTTCCGCCCCTATAACCCGGAGGACGAGTTGCAGGTCGGGCTGTTCCGCGTGCCCGTGCCCAAGGTGGACCTGGGCGCCTTCCGTGAAGCAGTGGCCAATGCGCTGATCCACCGTGATTACCACCGCCTCGGCGCGGTACATGTGCGGCTGGAGGATGATGCGCTGGTGGTGAGCAACCCGGGCGGGCTGGTGGACGGCGTGACGCTCGCCAACCTGCTCACCACCGAGCCGCGCCCGCGCAATCCGCTGCTGGCCGATGCGATGAAGCGCATCGGGGTGGTGGAGCGTTCCGGACGCGGGGTGGATACGATCTACCGGGGAATGTTGAAGTTCGGCCGCCCGGCGCCGGATTACAGCCGCACCGATGCAAACAACGTGGTGCTCCGCCTGCCGACCGAGGAAGCCGATCTGGGCTTTGTGAAACTGGTGGTGGAGGAGGAAAACCGCCGCCAGGGGGCGTTGCCGGTCGATAGCCTGATCGCTCTGGCCGCGTTGCGCGAGTTGAAGCGCCTCACCGCGGACGAATTGGCCGGGCGCATCCAGCGCGATACGCCGTCGGCCAAGCGCACCCTGGAAGCGCTTACCGAGGCCGGCCTGGTGGAGGCGCATGGATCGACGCGAGCTCGCAGCTATACGCTGTCGGCCGCCTTGTATCAACGGGCGGGAAAGAAAGCCGCCTACACCCGGCAAAAGGGGTTTTCGCCTATTCAGCATGAGCAGATGGTGCTTAACTTTGTTTCGCAGCATGGCCGCATCAAACGGTCGGAGGTCATGGAGCTCTGCCACCTTTCCGAGGATCAGGCGTTCCGTTTGCTGAAGCGGCTTATGGACGGGGGGCTTTTGTCGAGTCATGGCGAAAAGCGCGGGGTCTATTACACCTTGGTCAGGTCTTCATGAATAACGCGGTTATGCGCGGTTATGCGCGGTTATGCGCGGTTATGCGCGGTTATGCGCGGTTAGGGGGATGGAAAATGGGCTGGGAACTCGAAGACGTGGAAAAGCCCTTCGTCACCCAACTCGTTGCGCTGGGCTGGACGCATATCGAAGGCAGCCTCGACGATCCGGCCGTTACCGGCCGAGCCAGTTTCGCCGAGGTCATCCAGGAAGGCGTGCTGCGCGAGCGACTGCGCGCTTTGAACCCAGGCCCTGACGATGCGCCCTGGCTGGACGATCAGCGCCTCTCCGAAGCCGTGGCGGCCATCACCCGGCTCGGTACGCACAAGCTGATGGAGGCCAACCAGAAAGCCACCGAATTGCTGCTCAAGGGGCTGACGGTCGAGGGCCTGCCGGGTTGGGACGGCGGACGCGGGCAGACCATCCGCTACATCGATTGGGACACGCCGGCCAATAACCGCTTCACGGTGGTGAACCAGTACCGGGTGGATTGCCCGCCCGGCTTCAATTCGGCCAAGGCTTTCATCGTGCCGGACCTGGTGCTGCTTGTGAACGGTCTGCCGTTGGTGGTGGTAGAGTGCAAAAGCCCGTCCATCCCCGAACCGCTGGCCGAAGCCGTGGATCAGTTACGCCGCTACAGCAACCAGCGCCGCGCTGCCTTTGAAGTGGACGACAACGAAGGCAACGAGTCGCTGTTCGCCACCAACCAGTTCTTGGTCGCCACCAGCTTCGACGAGGCCCGCGTGGGCTGCGTCGGCGCCAGCTTCGAGCACTTCGCCCGGTGGAAAACCGTGGTCGGCCCCGACGGCTCCGGCAGCGAAACGGATGTGGCGGCAACCTTGGGCAAGTCCACGCTGTCCGAGCAGGGACGCCTGATCGCGGGTCTCTTGACGCCGGCGCACCTCTTGGATGTGGTACGGCACTTTATCTTGTTCATGCAGATCGGCGGGCAGACCATCAAGACGGTGTGCCGGTATCAGCAGTACCGGGCCGTGAACCGGGCCATCGCCAAGCTCAAGACCGGCAAGACCCGGCGCGAGCATGGCGAGTACGATCAACGCGGCGGCATCATCTGGCACACCCAGGGCTCGGGCAAAAGCCTGACCATGGTGTTCCTGGTGCGCAAAATGCGCCTCGATCCGCAACTCCGACGTTTCAAGGTGATCGTGGTTACAGACCGCAAGGATTTGCAGAATCAGCTTTCCGTCACCGCCACGCTGACCGGCGAAACGGTCGAGGTCGCCGAGAGCACGGCCGGTATCAAGGCATTGGCGCGACGCAAAGGGCCGGGGCTGATCTTCGCCACCATCCAGAAATACCGCGATACCGACACCGTCAACGATGCCCCGTTGACGGCGGACGATCTGCCCTCTACGCCCAAGGTGGCCGATGCCAAGTCCGCCGGCTACAAAGCCAATCAAGCGTTCGAGGTACTGAACGAGGACGACGGCATCCTCGTACTGGTGGACGAGGCGCATCGCACCCAAGCGGGCGACCTGCACGCCAATCTGTTGGCCGGCCTGCCGAACTGCGCAAGGATCGGCTTTACCGGCACGCCCATCATCATGGGCGAGAAGAAGCGCACCCATGAAATCTTCGGCGAGTTCATCGACCGTTACACGATCAAGGAAGCCGAGGCCGACGGCGCGACGGTGCCGGTGCTCTACGAGGGAAGGACGGCTCGAGGAGCGATTAAGGACGGCGCGAGCCTGGACGAGCTGTTCGAGGATCTGTTCCGCCAACACACGCCGGAAGAGCTGGAGGCGATCAAGCGGAAGTATGCCACCAAGGGCCACATCTTCGATGCCCCGGCGCTGATCGCCGACAAGGCGCGCGACATCATCCGCCATTACGTCACGAACATCCTGCCCAACGGCTACAAGGCGCAGGTGGTGGCCTACAGCCGCCCGGCGGCCGTACGTTATTTCGAAGCGCTGCAAAAGGCGCGCGATGAACTGCTGATCGAGGCCGAGGGGCTGTCTCCGGAAGACAAGGCCATGGACGACGAAGCCCTGTGCCAGCGTCCGCCCAAGGTACAGGCTGCCGTGCAGGCCTGGCGCTACCGGGACACGCTGCGGGCTCTACAATTCGCGCCGATCATCTCGGGCAGCAACAACGACGATCCGGCCTGGAAGCCGTGGACCGACAGTGCCGCGCAGGAACAGTTGATCAAACGTTTCAAAAAGCCGCTCTTCGATGCGCAACCGGACAAGACCGATCCGCTGGCGTTTTTGGTCGTGAAGTCGATGTTGCTGACCGGCTTCGATGCGCCGATCGAGGGTGTGATGTATCTGGACCGGCCCATCCGCGAGGCCGAACTGCTGCAAGCCATCGCCCGCGTCAACCGTACCGGGTTCGGGAAACGCTGCGGCATCGTGGTGGATTACTACGGAGTCGCCCGGCACCTGAAAGAAGCTCTGGCGGCTTATGCCGATGAAGATATCGAAGGCGCGCTGGCCAGCTTGAAAGACGAGGTGCCGGTACTGCGCGATCGGCATCTGCGCGTGGTGAACGTATTTCGTCAGCAAGGCATCGATTCGCTCGACGACATCGAAGCCTGCGTCGACGCACTCGGCAATGAAAAGCTGCGCGCCGAGTTCACCGTCAAGCTCAAAGCTTTCCTTGGATCGCTCGATACCGTGCTGCCGCGGCCGGAAGGGCTGCCGTATTCCGGCGACGCCAAACGGCTCGCCTATATCTACGCCCGTGCCCGCAACCGCTACAAGGACACGCCGGTGCTGGGCAAGGATATCGGCGCCAAGGTCCGCAAGCTGATCGACGATCATGTCATCTCGCTCGGCGTGGACCCGAAGATACCGCCGATCCAGCTGACGGATGCCGAGTTCGATACCCGTCTTGCCCGTAGCGCCAACGACCGGGCCAAAGCCTCGGAAATGGAGCATGCGATTCGCGCCCATATCCGGAAGCACGTCGATGAGGACCCGATGCTCTATCGCAAACTCTCGGAACGGCTGAACGACATTCTGAAACGCTTTAGCGAGCAGTGGAACGAGTTGATCGCGCAACTGCAGAAGATCATCGATGAACTACGTTCGGGCACGGCGGGCGAAGACGGGACCGCGGGCGATCTGCCCGAACACTACGCGCCTTTCCTGCGCACCGTGCTGGACGAGGTCTGCGGAGGCGAGATTCCGATGCCGGCCGAATTGGCCTGCTTGAAGGACGTGACCGTCGAATTGGTGGATCTGCTGATGGACGAGCTCAAGAGCAACCCCGGCATCTGGAAACCCTACAAACGCGCCGATCAGGAGTCCCTGAACGGTGTTTTGTTCGACCATCTCATGCGGCTGCGTCCGCCTCTCGTCGATGCCGACAAGGCGGGCATTTTGGCCGACAAGCTGATGGAACAGGCACGTGCCAATCATGAGACGTTGCTGGAAGCATGATCGTGGCTCCGGTGGAAGTGAGTGAGATCTTGTGCGTGGACGATTTGTGCTTTGCGTTGAAGCGCAGTCCGCGCCGAAAAACCATGCAGATCACCGTGGACCGGAATGGCGAACTGGTGCTGTCGGCGCCCCTGGAGGTCGAAGAGTCGAAATTACGTCAATTCATCCTGGAAAAACGGTTCTGGATCTACACCAAGCTGGCCGAGAAAGATCGCCTGCAACGGCGAGTGCCCGGCAAAGAGTATGTGGATGGCGAAGGCTTTCTATACTTAGGTCGTAGCTATCGGTTGAGGCTGGTCGACGACCAGGACGTACCGCTGAAACTGGCGAATGGCCGTTTTTTGCTGTTGCGCAACGAGGTGCCGCGCGGACGCGAGCACTTCGTCCGCTGGTACAGCCAGCACGCAAGGACGTGGCTTTCAACTCGGTTGACGGATTACCGCGCCCGAATGGAAATCGATGCCGCTGGACTGAGGGTCCAGGACCTCGGATATCGCTGGGGCTCCTGCGGCAAAGGCAATTGGCTGTATTTCCACTGGAAAACCATCCTGCTGCCCGCCCGGATTGCGGAATACGTGGTCGTGCACGAGATTGCACACCTGCATGAACCTCATCACACACCCGAGTTTTGGCTCCGAGTCGAACGCGCGATGCCGGATTTCGCGCAGCGCAAGACTTGGCTGGCTGAACACGGGATGGATGTCGAAGGAATCTAAACATAGCCAACTACCTCACGAGCGAGCACTTTGAACTGCTAAGTCATTAGGCTTTAGCGCGCCCTATCAGGCCAGCCAAAGCTGAAGTTGCTGACAAATACCTACGGAATCCATGTCTTTATCCACGACCAAAACCTCCGCACTTCGCCATCCCGACTTTGCCTTTTACCTGTGCGCCCGGTTTCTTGGCGCCGTCGCGGTGCAAATGCAAAGCGTGGCCGTGGGTTGGCAAGTCTATGCGCTGACCGGCGATGCGCTCGATCTCGGCCTGATAGGGCTGTCCCAGTTCGCGCCCTTCGTGCCGCTGGTGTTGATCGCCGGGCAGATGGCGGATCGCTTCGACCGGCGCCGGATCATCATGCTCTGTTATGCCGTGGAAATGCTGTGCGGCTTGTTGCTCATGGGGTTTACGGTGACCGGCCTGGAGGTCGTGTGGCCGGTATTCGCCACGATGGCGCTTTACGGCTCGGCCCGCGCCTTCATGATGCCGTCGAGTCAGGCGATCGTGATCAATCTGGTGCCCGCCGAAAGCTTCAGCAATGCCGTAGCACTCAGTTCGTCGAGCTTTCAACTGGCGGTGATCGCGGGTCCCGCACTCGGCGGCGTGCTCTACCTCGCCGGGCCCATGACCGTCTACACCACGGTATCCGTGCTGCTCGGCCTCTCGGTCATCCTGACGCTGCTGATGCACCGCCTTCCTCAAAAAACCGGCGAACGCGAACCCATGAGCTGGCACACCGTTTTGGAGGGCTTGCGTTTCGTGCGTTCGCGGCCGACCGTATTCGGCGCCATTTCGCTCGATTTGTTCGCCGTTCTGTTCGGCGGCGCCACGGCGTTGCTGCCGGCCTATGCCAGCGACATCCTGCACGTGGGCCCGACCGGACTGGGTCTCTTACGCACCGCGCCGGGAGCGGGCGCCGCCCTGACCGCCCTGATGCTCGCCTTCGCGCCCATCTCCCGCCACGTCGGACGCTGGATGTTCGGCGGCGTCGCCCTGTTCGGCCTGGCCATCATCGTGCTCGGCCTGTCGACCAGTTTTCCCTTGTCGCTCGCCGCGCTTTTTTTGCTGGGCGCCGGCGACATGGTCAGCGTTTACATCCGCCACATGCTGGTCCAGCTCGAAACGCCCGATACGATTCGTGGGAGAGTGAGCGCCGTCAATTCGGTCTTCATCGGCGCCTCGAACGAATTGGGCGAGTTCGAATCCGGCATTACCGCCACATGGTTCGGGCTAGCTCCCGCCATTATTGTCGGGGGAACGGTCACACTGGCCGTAGCGTTAATTTGGATGTACGGCTTTCCCGGCTTGCGCACGATGGACCGCTTTCCGCATCGAGCTTCCAAAATACCGTCCTTCGGAAAACGGAACAAAATCAAACCAAAGCCAGGTTCAGGCAAACGGCGACGCCGCTGAAAACTCCCGGCACCGCCCGATTAAGGAAGCTTTAATTAAGTCCTTCGACAGGCTCAGGACGAACGGTAACGTATGGATTCCGTTCGTGGTGAGCTTGTCGAAGGGCATGAACGGAATTCACTTGTTCAGAGCTTCCTTAAGATTTCCGGCGATATGAACTTTCATTTATCGTGGGTTATGTTTAAAGTCTTCCGCCGGTAATTCCGCCTTAAGGCCCCCTCAGCATCCGAGTTTCAAGCACGATGGCATCCGTCTCTCAATCCACCCTTCAGAGTGGGCGGCTCGCTTATTCGCTAAGCTTGATCATTTTCGTAGCGGCTTATTTCGTGACGGCGAAATTCAGCCTGTTGCTGGCGACCGTCCACGTCAAGATCACCCCGATTTGGCCTCCGACCGGCCTCGCCTTGGCCGTTTGTCTCGCCTTCGGCCGGCACTGGTGGCCCGGGATTTTTCTCGGAGCCTTGGCGGTCAATCTCACGACCGGCCCGGTATCGCTTTCCGCATTTGCGATCGCCATCGGCAACACGCTCGAGGCCCTCGCCGGAGCCGCTTGGATTGCTCGCTTCATGCCTGCGGACCGAATTTTTTGTACGGTTCGGAACGTCTTGCAGTTTTTGACGCTCGGCGTGCTGGCCGCGCCGCTGATCAGCGCCAGCATCGGAGCCTTGAGCGTGACGCTGTTAGAGGCAGGGGCATCCCGCCCCATTTTCGATCTGTGGTGGACTTGGTGGTTAGGCGATGCCAGCGCCGCGCTCGTGGTGGCCCCGCTGTTTTTAGCGTTGGCCGACTGGTCTAAGATCAGAGGTCTGAGCGCAGAACAGGCGCTCCACACATTGCTGACAGTGCTGGTATCGCTCTATGCCTTCGGCGGATGGCTGCACCCGCATACGGTCCATTATCCCTTGGTCTTCCTCACCATCCCGCCCCTCATTTGGGCGGCTTTCCGCTTCGGCTCGCTCGGCATTGCGAGTACCTTAACCATTAACATCCTGATCGCGACGGCCAGCACGGTCAACGGGATCGGGCCTTTTGCCCAGTATCCGACGAACACGTCTTTTTTGCTGCTCGATGCTTTCATCCTTATCGTCGGCGGCACCACCTATGTCATGTCGGCTCTGGTGGCCGAACAAAAAGCCATTCAGGCCATGCTGCGCAACCGTGGCGAGCTTCTCGAGCAGCGGGTCGTGGAGTCGACCCGGCAGCTTGAGGAAGAGCGCGAACGTTTCGAGAGCATCTTGACCAACATGCGGGACGCCGTTTGGAGCGTCTCTCCGGACGGCGAAAAGGTGCTGTTCGTCAACAACATCGTCGAGACCATTTATGGCTACAAGCGGGAAGCGTTCTACGCCGACCCCGAACTTTGGATGAATGCCGTTCACCCGGACGACCGCGCGCTTGTCCGCGCCAGGTTCGCCGAGCTGCTTCGCGGCGCCAACTTTGACGCCGTGTACCGGATCATTCGCCCCGACGGCGGAGTACGCTGGGTCCACGATACGGGTTATGCCGTCACCGATGCAGTCGGATGCCGCACCCGCCTGGACGGCATTACCCGGGATGTGACGGCGGAGAAGCTGATCGAGGCCGAGCTCCGTCTCGCCCAGGCGGCTTTCGAGACCACCGCCGAAGGCATCGTCATCACCGATGCCGAGACCCGGATCATCGCGGTTAACAAGGCGTTTACGGTCATTACCGGCTATTCGGAATCCGATCTGATCGGCAAGACCCCGCGTCTCTGGCAATCGAAACGCCACAATGGAAGTGTTTACAAGGAATTGTGGGCCGCGATCAGGACAGGCGGGCAGTGGCGGGGCGAACTCTGGAACCGGCGCAAGAACGGCGAAATCTTTCCGGCAATCGAGAATGTCAGTGCCATCCGCGATCGGGACGGCCAAATTCTGAACTATGTCGCCGTACTGTCGGATATCAGCGGCGTCAAACAATTCGAGAAGCAGTTGTTCCAGCTCGCGCATCACGATGCGCTCACCCAGTTGCCCAACCGCCTGCTGTTCACGGATCGCGTGGATCACGCCCTATCCCGTGCACATCGCGAAGGGCATCGGCTGGCCGTCCTGTTCATCGATCTCGACCGTTTCAAGAACATCAACGATAGCCTGGGTCATGCCGTGGGCGATCAATTGCTGTGCGAGGTCGCGTCTAGGCTGACCTCCGCCGTCCGCGAGAACGATACCGTGGCCAGGCTGGGCGGAGACGAATTCGTCATCGCCCTGGAACATATCAGCACCGCCGAGGGCGCGGCCGCACTCGCCGAAGCGCTGGTCAGCACCCTCGGCGAATCGGTCCGGATCGACGAGCACGAGCTTTTTATCACCCCCAGCATCGGTATCAGCGTTTATCCGGACGATGCGAAAACCACCGAAGAGCTGATCCGGCATGCGGATGCCGCGATGTACCACGCCAAGCGGCTCGGGCGGAATCGCTTCCAGTTCTACTGCGAATCGCTGACGCAGGAAATCCTCGAAAAAGTGCAGCTGGAAACCCATCTGCGTCAAGCGCTCAAGCGGGGTGAGCTCGAAGTCTATTATCAGCCTCAAATCGATCTGTTCGAGGGCACCGTATCAGGAGCCGAGGCGCTGGTGCGATGGCGTCATCCGGAAATCGGTCTGGTATCGCCCATCCGGTTTATCCCGCTGGCCGAGGAAAGCGGAATCATCTGCCAACTCGGCGAGTTCGTGCTCCGCGAAGCGTGCCGACAGGCGAAGACCTGGCTCGATCAAGGCTTTCCCCTCAAGCGAATTGCCGTCAATGTGTCCGGGCAACAATTGCTCGATGCCGATCTGGCCGAACTGGTCTCGCAAGCGCTCGTCGAAACCGGGCTCGAGCCGCACTACCTAGAAATCGAGATAACCGAAACCATCGTCATGCAGCAGACCGAAAAGACATTGAACACCCTTCAAGCCTTGCGCGCACTCGGCGTGAATCTCGCCGTCGACGACTTCGGCACCGGCTATTCGAGTCTCGGTTATTTGAAGCAATTACCCGTGCACCGCCTGAAGATCGACCGGTCGTTCGTCATGGATGTCCCGCACGATCACAATGACGAAGCGATCATTCGGGCGATCGCCGCAATGACCCGCTCGCTCCAGCTGGAATTGGTCGCGGAAGGCGTGGAAACCGCGGCGCAACACGCTTTTCTCGCCGCAGAAGGATGTCAGATGGGCCAGGGCTATCTGTTCGGCGAGCCAGTGCCGTCTTCGAAGTTCAGTTTCGAACCTCGCCCGATGCCCGCCGACGCGATCGATTTTTCATTTTTCGGCAGGGGAACGGACGGCTAAAAACGGCAAGAGAACTCCGCAAAGGAGGACCAGCGTACAGCCGGCCAGGGCTTTTTGATCGGGAATCTTCGCGAACAGCAACACGCCCCAGATCACGCTCATGACCGGACCGATGTAGCCTACGGAGCTGACCAAAGCGGCAGGGGCCATTTGATAGGCTCGCGTCATGTACAACTGGGCACCGCTGCCGGAAATCCCCGCGAGCATCACCCAGCCCCAAGCACTTCGCGTAGACGGCCATAGAACGCCGAAAAGTCCGAAATAAACGAGATGCACTATCACAGCGACCAGACAGAAATAAAAAACGACCACCTGCGGCGGATTGCTCCGGCCGGCACGGGCCACCATCAAGTACGCCAGAGCGGCCAGGAATCCGGAACCCAGCGCCATAGTCCGCCCGAGGAAGTCTGAAGGATTGGGCCTCGGCTGGAACAGCAGAAAAAGGCCCGCGAGCGATCCGAATATGGCCAGCCAGACGGACAGGGAGTTTCGCTGCGATAAAACGGCAGGCCCGAGCAGAGCCACGAACACCCCGCTGCTCGCCGACAAAAACGCACTCTCGCCGGGTCCGATCCGCTGAATGGCCGCAAATGAGAGCATCAGCGAAACCGCTCCGAACAAACCGCGCAACCAGAGCGATGCCCGCCGGTCGCCGAATAAAGCCCGGCCTTGCTTGAACCACAGTGCCGGCGCCATGAGGATGACGAGGTTCATCGCCGCCCGAATGAAACTAACCATCGGTGCAGCAACCGGAGGAACGGTCAGGGCCGCACCGTATACACCCACCCCCATCACCGAAAACAGGAAAGCGGCGACGACCATGTAGCCAAGTCCTCGCGTTCGAGCGTGGCATAGACGGCCGCCTTCCGCGCAACCGGCGGTGTGATCGGGATGGTTGGAAATCACGGGTGGATCTGTCTTATGAAGAGTTCCGAGAGCTTAAGCGAATGGGAGATGAAGGCATTCGATTGACCGAATGTTTCCCGATAATGGAAGAGATTGCAAATCCCTCGAGATATCCCGGCGATCAGGGTTTTCTTTCCGATCGAATCAAACTATTAGCGCCCGTGACATACTTTTGTCTAACGCGGCATTCGTAGAATTAACCATAGGCAAAGCCATATCGTCATGCTAGAGTTCGAAAACCTGACATGTTCCTTCCGCGGCATTTGGTAATTCCTTCCTGGATCCGGCGTCGTTCTGTTCCCGAAGTCCTCGCCTCATACCTCAAGAAGTAACTCGCTAGGTTTGTTCTCGGCCGTAGAGGCTGGTTTTGTTTTTTGATGTTCCGGCTCATGTCGGAACGGGAGTTATTTTCAAATGAAGAATATTTATGTAGGCAACTTATCATTCCAGACTACGGAAGAAGAGCTTCGTGGGCTGTTCGCCCAATATGGCGAGGTTCAGTCGGTGAATCTGATCACCGATCGTTTTACCGGACAATCCAAGGGCTTCGGCTTTGTCGTAATGGATAGCCGTGGCGGACAGGAAGCCATCGATAAATTGAACCAAACCCAATTCGGCGGCCGTTCCATCACGGTCAACGAAGCGCGTCCCCGCGAAAACAACCGTGGCGGTTCTGCTCCACGTCGCAGCGGTGGCGGCGGCTTCGGCGGTCAGCGCCGTGGTTACTAACCGGTAACCGAAAAACATCTTTAAGGAGCAGGTTGTTGCCGCCTGCTCCGTACTCCGCCGGCCCGAGCCTGTTTTCTGCCGACCACCAGAGCGGTTCAGAAACAGTATCGGGCCAGAGTATATGTATTATTGTCGACTGAAGCCGGAAGAAGAATACTTCGAATTGCCGATCGCTCTGGACGAGCGCGCAAATATTGACGCCTGAGTATGAACGAACTGCCTTTGCGGCTTCACGTAAGCCGAAACTTGGCCGGTCGAATACGGAGTCAGTAACACAATCGTCGCGGACCAGCAGCCTTGGCTACTGTGCGGGATATGGCGGCGTATCGCGAATTATGTGTGCAGTAAACGTACAAGAACGACCGGGACCTTAGCCGTAGAGGAACATCCCTGTTCAGTATCGACATCCGCTGTCACTAAAAACAGTAAGCTTGGTCCGCTGAAGAATTCCGGATCAAAATGTCCCGACTCCTTTCGAGACACCCTGAGTCCGTTCGGAAAATCCCTTTCCCAATGCGATATCCTTAAAATCCGTTCGCGTTCCAAATCCTGCACGGAATATCCTTATTCCGTTCGGAACATCCTGTTCCTCGCGACATCCCTAAGTCCCTTCGCAACATCCTAATCCCTACCGGAACGTCCTCTGTTCCAGATCTTAAACTGGAACTTTGCGGAGCTCCCGGTTTAAGATGGTTTCATTAAACCTACATATCGGCCCGAGACAAATACGTACCGCTTCGTATGTACGCAGGGTTTACACGGATTGGCGCGAAAGCCCTAATGCCACGGATATTCCTTTCATCCCTGCTCTGCAAGAATGTCATACATGGCAAGGGTTCAGGCCTCAAATCGTCTGCGGTTTTCTTCCTGGTTCTGTCTCAAGCGCCCGTAGTTTGTCATCCAGCTCTTGAAGCTCTTGTTGCAGCTTCGGCAACAAGTCCTTTTTGATGGATTCCTCGGTAGCCGCCTGCGCCCTTTGTATTTCGTCCAGTAACCGTGCCCATTCGTCGCGCAGCTTTTGCGCCTCTTCCGACTCCGGCACCCGCCGCATATCGGACTCGAAGCGCTCCAACTGGTCGCGAAGAATACTCAACCCCTCGGTGAAGCCGCGTAACATTTCCCCGAACGGGAAAAGCGGCGTCTGTTTTGACGAACCCCGAACTGTGGCGCCGTCCGCCAAAGGCGTGTCGCCCGCTTTCCCCGACAGAATCTCGACACGAGCCCTCCCCGGATTGTCGGGGTCTTCGTCCACTAAGAAACGGGCGCTCCGTGTGACTCCCGAAGCAAGCTCGGACTCGATGGCAAGCTTTGCCAGGTAACCGCTTTGTCCGGCGGCTTCCACGGCCGTAACCTTTCCTACCGTTTGGTTTCCGACGACCACGGCATCCCCCGGCTGCAAACCGCCCAATTCCTCGAGCTGCAAGTTAAGATCGAGTGCGTCGCGGCTGCAGCCGAACAAGAACAGGATCAATGCGACGACAAATGCGGTGTGCCTGATGGGCATGACGGTATCTCCAGGATGTGATGAATCTCGCCCCAAGAAGGTCTCGGGTACGCGGCAGAAATCGCCTTTCGGCGAAACAAAGCATTTTATTGCAAGTCTCATAGGTAGATTTCGGGATCGCGAATAGATTCGAGCAAGGAGAATTTCATGGCGCATATCGATCCGGAAGGCAGACGTTTACCCATCAAATTGGATACCGCCACTAATGGCGAGTACCTGCCGATGCCGCTGACCGAGCCGGTGCATACGGCGAAGCGGCTGGCCCACGATCAGGTGTCGAAGGTATCGCGACGGCTCGGCATGACCCGACGGGCATTTCTAAAATCGGTGTCAGGCGCCGCAACGACGCTGTTGGCCATGAATCAGGCTTTTGCCGCTTTCGGCCGCACCGCCGGCCGGTTCGAAATCCCCTTCGAAGCGGCGTACGAACCCGAAGCGGCCGAGGCGGCTTTAGGCGGAAAAGAGTTCATCTTCGATATCCAGGGACACCATGTGAATCCCAAGGGCCCATGGCGGCGACCGACCAATCGCTGGACGTATAGCCTCCGCTTCTTTCCGCAGTCCGATTGCGGCGACGGCGCCATCGAGTGCTTCTCGGCGGAGCATTTCATCCGCGAAGTATTCCTCGACAGCGATACCACCATGGCGGTCCTCTCCGCCGTTCCGGCAGCCCCAGGCGACGATCCCTTGACCATAGAAGACGCCGCCGCCACGCGGGCTACGGTGGACGCTCTGCAGGGCTCGCATCGGCTGCTGATCCATGGGCTGGTCCGCCCCAATTTGCCGGGCGAGATCGATGCGATGTCGATGCAAAAGGAAAAATACGGCGTCGCCGCCTGGAAAACCTACACCCAGTGGGGCCCCTCGGGAAAAGGGTACTGGCTCGACGACCTCAACGTCGGCATTCCCTTTATCGAGAAAGCGCGCAGCCTGGGCGTGAAAGTCATTTGCATCCACAAAGGGCTTCCTTTGTTCGGCCTCGACTATACGCATTCCACCTGCCGCGATATCGGTGTGGTCGCCAAACGCTTTCCGGACGTCGCTTTTATCGTCTATCACTCCGGCTACGAACCCAAACGCAAGGAAGGGCCCTACGATCCCAAAGACGCTTCGGCCGGCGTCGATTCTCTCATCAAATCCGTTCAAGACAACGGCATTCCGCCGAACAGCAACGTTTATGCGGAACTCGGCAGCACCTGGAAGCTGCTGATGCGGGATCCCGACCAGGCTGCCCATGTGCTCGGCAAGCTCTTCAAATACGTGGGCGAAAACAATGTGCTGTGGGGCACCGATTCGATCTGGTACGGCAGCCCCCAGGACCAGATCCTGGCTTTCCGTACGTTCCAGATCGGCGAACCCCTTAGGGGACGCTACGGCTATCCGGAGATGACCGCCGACTTGCGGGCCAAGGTGTTCGGCCTGAACGCCGCCAAGCCTTATGGGATCTCGCCGGAGGAAATACGACGGCGCACCGCTTCCGACCGGGTCGCCGGCATCAAGCAGGTCTACTTGGAAGATCCCGAACCGAGTTTCGCCAGCTACGGACCCAAGACGAGGCGGGAGTTTTTCGACCTGCTTCGGCTGAAGGGCGGACCGTTGTAACCCGATCGAGAGAAGGGCGTTTCCACTCATCTCGAGAGAGGCCATCCATCATGAGGAAAAAGCCATGGCCGAAACAGACCGGAATCCAGCGGCAAAGCCGCTCGAAGAGGGCGATATCTTTTTTCTGTACCGCCCGAAAGTGGAAGAGGAAAATCCCGAGGGCGAAGAGGATGTGCAACGCTTTTACATGGTGCTTCGGCCGAAGGGCAGGCATCTCTATCGCCTGTTGGTGGTCGGCCGAAAACGCCTGCCCGACCCGAACCAGGCCGGCCGGGAACGCTTCTGGGGATTCGTGGAGAAAGTAGCCACCGAGGTCCGCCCGATCGCGGAGGAGCTTAAGGAACAGCGCTATTCCACCAAGACCCGCGGCGAACGCCAGGTTCCGGCAGCGCGCCCCGCCGGAGAGGGCGTCTACCGCATCGTGCGCCACGGCCGAGCGACGCATCTGATCTATGCACTGGAACTGCCCAAGCGTACCGGCGAGGTTCAGGATGAACTGAATATCGAGGAAGAGGCTAGCTATGTACTCTCCGTAAAAAACCCGCTGCAAGACCGCCCCGATTCCCCAAGCGACCGAGGAACGGAGGACGTCCATTACCCGCCGGATTTACAGAGCGTTTTCCGCAACCGCCGTTTCAGCGAAGCCGATCCGATCCGCCTTTTGGATTACGAGGGCGCTCAGTTCCTGTTGGTCGCCGCCGGCGAAGATGCGGAGGAAGAGATGGGCGTGGAATTACACCCTCAGGACGAAACTCCGGACACGGCGGACATTTTCCGCGAATTGCGCTTGGAACGTTCCCGGCACCCCACGGCGCCCCTGTTCGAGGGCTACTGGCAATAAAGCCCCAAAGCTTGGGATCGCTCCAGATGCCGCCAGGAAAGTTACAACAAGACCATCAATAAAATAATGACCAGAATGATGGTCAGGATGCCGCTCGGGTAATAACCCCATCCTCTGCTGTACGGCCACGTGGGCAGAAGGCCGAAAATCAATAGGACCAGTATTACCAATAATATCGTTTCCATCGAAAGTATCCTTAAATCCTTAAACAGTGTTCCTCGAAACTCGACCACTCAACAGCAAGCAATTTCGCTGATTGGAGAGTCGCAAACATCCTCGCCGCAAACACGGCATCCATCTGATCGAAACAGAGTCCGACGGCTATGAATGTAGTCGTCGGCCTACCAATGAATTCTGACCTTTCTCTCGCCCCAAGCGACCGCTTTCCTCACTTTTTTGCCCATGTGAATGTCGATACGTCGCTTCCATCTCCCATCCATCTTGTCCAGCACGACAAATTCGCCTATGCCTTCTATTTTGACTTTTCTTCCGCAGTCGAGGCCGATCTCAAACAGATCGCGAGAAACGGCAATAATGTTGTTGCTGGATTTCATGGGCTCGTTGCAAGCGCCGATGTGAGGCGTACTGTCGGTTTGCGCGACGATGGAATTGTAGGCAGTGGCGGTGACAGTCATCGACTTGGCTTCGAGGGGAGCAGACAGCCATAACGCTATCACAAGCAGGATAGCGCCGACTGACGTGCACTTCGTATCCATACTTGTTCCGTTAATCCTTCATCAAACTTTCCTGCCCATTGCCAGGGCTATAACCCAGTAGACATTTGTTTTTCTTCCGGGTTCGCCCTTCGATTGACAAAGATCAAAATGATGGCCGTGCCTATCGGGGCGGTTCGGCCTCGCGCCATTCTCCCGGCTTGAGATCGCCCAGCGTCCAGGACCCGACCGCCCAGCGAATGAGCCGCAAAGTCGGAAATCCCACCGCAGCCGTCATGCGCCGCACCTGACGATTGCGGCCTTCCCGCAGCGTCAGCTCGATCCAGGTGGTAGGAATGGCGGCGCGATAGCGAATCGGCGGATGGCGAGGCCAAAGGCCCGGCGACGCCTCAATGATTCGCGCCTTGGCCGGTCGCGTCAGACCGTCGTTCAATATCACACCACGGCGCAGCCGCTCCAAGGCCGCCTCGTCCGGAACGCCTTCCACCTGCGCCCAATAGACTTTCGCCAGGTTATGACGCGGATCGGCGATGCGCGCCTGCAAGCGGCCGTCATCGGTCAGCAAGAGGAGTCCTTCGCTGTCGCGATCCAGCCGACCGGCAGGGTATACGTTCCTGAGCGAAATGTAATCGGCGAGCGTCGCGCGATCGTGTCCACGGTCGGTGAACTGAGAGAGGACATCGTAGGGTTTGTTGAAGAGTATCAGGCGGGACACGGTCTTGGTTCGCTTCGGACGGCCTGGAATGGGTAGAATGGAAAACCGTACAAACTACTATGCAATTCTTTCCGTGTCCAAACCGAAACCGCCCCGAACCCCGGACCGCTCGCCCCGCCAAACACGCACGCCGAAACGCCCGCAGCCGGAGAAATCGACCGGCCACCCGCCCGAGCGTACCATCAGAATCGCCGGGCTGCCGGCGGTTACAGCCTTGTTCAAGCACGATCCCGACCGGGTCCAGCGGTTTTTCTACGAGGAGCGCATGGTGCCGCGGGTGGGGGAGTTCTGTGCGCACATGGCGCGGCTCCATCGTCCCTACCGTATGGTGGACACGGAAGAATTGTCGCGCGTCGCCGGCACTGTGCTGCACGGCGGCATCGTCGCGGTTGCCGAGCCGCGGCCGATCCCGCCCTTCGATCCCGCGGAAGCCCATCGCTGGGTGAGAAGCGGGCAGCCTTTGTTCATCCTCGACGGGATCAGCAATTCTCACAACCTCGGCGCGATTGCCCGAACGCTGGCTTTTTTCGGATTTGAGAATCTGGTGATTTCCGACCATCCGGCTCAAGCCGGACTTTCCGAATCGGCCTATCGCGTGGCCGAGGGTGGACTCGAGTACCTGCAAATCCATCGGGCCACGTCTTTGCCCGACACATTGAGGCGCCTAAGACGCGACTACCGCGTCGTGGGCACGGCCTTGGGGCGCGGCGTTCCCATGGAAACGCTGACAGACGACCCTCGCCCCGTAGCCGTGGTTCTCGGCAACGAGGAAGAGGGGCTTCCCGCCGCGACGCTCGCGGCTTGCGAAGCCATCGTGACCCTGCGGGGTTCCGGCCAGGTACAATCTCTCAACGTATCGGCGACCGCGGCGATCCTGGCTTATGCGCTGCGTCCAAGACCCGATGCCACGCGGCCCATGCGTCGCATGAACCCGCCGCGGGGAAAACCGAAGGCCGCCAGCACTCCGAAAAGCCGCCCGATAAAACGAGTTTGATTGAAGCGCCCGATTGACTGCGTCAAACGGAAAAAACCTCCATGGCAACACCACCCAAAACCCTATCGACGATCACCTGCCCGGAGTGCGGATTTTCGCGGGACGAACAGATGCCCATCGATGCCTGCCAATGGTTTTACGAGTGCATTGGCTGCGGACGGGTTCTGAAACCCAAGCCGGGAGATTGCTGCGTCTTCTGCTCCTATGGCACCGTGCCGTGCCCGCCGGTACAAACCCGTGGCTCGGATTGCTGCTCCGCAGCAAGCGGCCGCATCGGCGATATTTGACTAAAGTTTTCATAACCAAATTAAACCGCCTGTCGCCTTGAATAATATCCGTTCCTCTATTTCGCCCAGACACCGTCTGCTGAGCTACGGGCTGGTGGCCTTGCTTCTTATCGCCGGCTATCTGGTTTTTCGCGGTTATTCATGGACCGGCTCGGGGCATCTGCACACGCTTCTGGAAGCCGCCGCGACGCTGCTGGCATTCATCGTCGGCGCGATGGCGCTGGTCCGGTACTACAGCCGCAAAAGCAATACCTTTCTGATCATCGGCACCGGTTTCCTGGGCACCGGCCTTCTCGACGGCTATCACGCCCTGGTGACCTCCGAATGGCTGAGTCTGCGGTTGCCTTCGGGATTGTCGTCATTGATACCGTGGAGCTGGATGGCATCCCGTTTCTTTTTGGCCTTCGCGCTGCTGTTGAGCGGCTGGGTTTGGCGCCGTCAAGCGAAACTCGGCGAAGCCGGCCGACTGCATGAAAGAACCGTGTATTTGACGACTGCCGCGGCCGCATTGCTGAGCTTTCTTTTCTTCGCCTTCGTACCGCTCCCGCCGGCCCATTACTTAGCTTCGTCGAGTCCGTTTCATCGTCCCCAGGAATTCATTCCGGCGCTGCTTTTTCTCATCGCTCTGATCGGATATTTGAAAAAAGGCAGATGGAAGAACGACAGTTTCGAGCACTGGATGGTGCTGTCGCTCATCGTAAGTTTGGTATCCCAAGCCGTCTTCATGCCGTCTTCGAGCCGCCTGTTCGATCTTGAATTCGCCTTGGCCCATCTGCTCAAAAACGCCAGCTACGCTTGTGTGCTGATCGGTCTTATGATCAGCATGTATTCCACTTACCGGCTGGTGGAGAACGAAATCGCGATTCGCTTGACCGCGGAAGCCAAGGCCGAGCGATTGGCGCTTTTTGACGAGCTCACCGGGCTGGAAAACCGTCGCTCTCTACAGGCCCGGATCGGCCAAGCATTGGCGGCATCGAGAAGGCATGGCTGGCACGGAGCGCTGCTCTTCCTGGACCTCGACAACTTCAAGAACATCAACGATTCGCTGGGCCATTCGGCGGGAGACGCGCTCTTGCAGCAGGTAGCCAATCGTCTGGCCGCGCTGGTTCGCAGCGAGGATACCGTCGCACGGTACGGCGGCGACGAGTTCGTGATATTGCTCTCCGAGGTGGCCGACAAGCCGGAGAGTGTCCGCGACAAGAGCTGGAAAATCGCCGAGAAAGTGCTTGCCTCACTGGGCGAACCCTACCGACTCGGAGGCCATGCTTATCATGTGACGCCGAGCATAGGCATCGTCCTTTTCCCGGAAGCGGTCGAAACCGGCGAAGATGTGCTCAAACAGGCGGATATGGCAATGTACCGCTCGAAGCACGAGGGTCGAAACACCATCCGGTTTTACAACCCGCAGATGCACAAAAGCGCTCAGCGAAGGCTTGCTCTCGAACAAGAGCTTCGCAACGCGATCGACCGGCTCGAGCTGCGCCTGCATTTCCAGCCGCAGTTCGATCTGCAAACCGGCCGGCTCTCGGGCGCGGAAGTGCTGCTGCGCTGGCTGCATCCGGAAAGAGAGATGATCGGCCCGACGGATTTCATTTCTCTTGCTGAAGAATCTCGCCTCATATTGCCCATTGGCGAGTGGGTCATCGGGCAGACAGCTATGTACCTGCGCCACTGGGAACAAACCGGCTTGCTTACCGACATCCGCACCGTGTCGATCAATCTCAGCCCGGTGCAGTTTCGCCATCCGCAACTCGTAGATACGATATTGCGGATACTGGCTCAACGGAAAGTCGATCCTGGCCTGATCACGTTCGAGCTGACCGAGAGCGCCGTGATGGAAGATGTCAAAGGCACGCTCAAGAGAATGCACCAGTTGAAGGAGGCGGGTGTGCGTTTGTCCCTGGACGATTTCGGGACCGGATACTCCTCGCTGGCCTATCTCAAACAGCTGCCGCTCGACGAGCTGAAAATCGACCGCTGCTTCATCAGCAGCATCGGACACAACCAGCAAGATGCCGCCATTGTGGAAGCCATCGTCAACTTAGCCCAGCACCTCAATTTGGATGCAGTAGCCGAAGGCATCGAAACGGCCGAGCAACTCGAGTTTTTGCAGCGCATCGATTGCGGGTTCGGCCAGGGGTATCATCTCAAGAAGCCCATTGACGCCGATGAGTTCGAGGCGTTTATCGGCCGGAAATCGGAACCGCGCACCCCACGCTACACTCGAATCCTTTAGCCGGGCCATCCAACCGGCTTGGATTACCCATTTCAATATTGAGAAATCGCATTTGAGCTACCGAAACGCGACTCGATAATCGCCATTCGGTTTTCACAAGGAGAGCAAAGGTGAAAAGACTAATCTTGTGCCTGCCGCTTCTGATGGGAAACGCATGGGCAGCCGACGAACTCATGCAACGGGCGCAAGCCCTGTTCAAACCCATTCCCACCGAACCGCCGCCTATCCGAAACACCGCCGTTACGCCAGAGAGGGTCGAGTTGGGCAAGATGCTCTACTTCGATCCGCGTCTTTCGAGGAGTTGGATGATCAGCTGCAATAGCTGCCATAACCTGGCGCTGGGCGGCGTCGATCTCGAGCAGACTTCCATCGGCCACGGCTGGCAGAAAGGCCCCCGCAACGCACCCACGGTGCTGAATTCCGTGTTCAATATCGCCCAGTTCTGGGACGGGCGGGCCGCCGATCTCCAAACGCAAGCCAAAGGGCCCTTGCAGGCGAGCGTGGAAATGAACAACACCCCCGAGCGGCTCGAAAAAACTCTAAATACCATCCCCGGATACGTCGAGCGCTTCAAGCAGGCTTTCTCGAACGAACCCAACCCGGTAAGCTTCGACAATCTGGCGAAAGCCATCGAGGCCTTCGAAGCGACCCTGATCACCCCGAACTCCAAGTTCGACCGCTATCTCAAGGGCGACGACAAAGCGCTCAACGATCAAGAAAAACAAGGCCTGGCGCTATTCATGAACAAGGGTTGCTCGAACTGCCATAACGGCATCAACGTGGGCGGCAACGGCTATTTTCCTTTCGGCGTCGTAGAAAAACCGGGGGCTGAAATCCTGCCGTTGAAGGACAAGGGGCGATTCACCGTCACCAATACCGCAAGCGACGAATACGTCTTCAAAGTGCCTTCCTTGAGGAATATCGTGCTGACGCCGCCTTATTTCCACTCCGGCCAGGTGTGGGATCTCCGGCAGGCCGTCGCCATCATGGGCACGGCTCAATTGGGCGCCAAGCTGACCGATCCCGAAATCGACTCGGTCACTACCTTTTTGAGAACCTTGACCGGCGATCAACCCAAAATCGAATTGACCCACCTGCCGCCTCACACCAAAGACACGCCCTTGCCGATCGTGGAAGTGACGCCTGAGGGCACGGTAAAACCCGAAGGAACGGTTAAGCATTAGCGGTGTAGGAGGATTAGCCTAGGCAGGCCGGGATAAGCTTGTCCTGAGCGGAGTCGAAGGACGTTAGCCGTTCCCGGCCTACCAGCTAACGCTTATTCCGGTTACACGAAAAAGATGAGAGGGAACATCGATCAGCGTTCCAAACCGGCATAATACCTCGCTAGCTGCCTGATCTCCTCGTCGCTGAGCTGCTGCACGATCAGGCGCATGCGCCGGTAGATATCGTTGTGGCGCGCGCCGGATTTGTATGCCAACATCGTTTGCTCGAGATAACTGGCTTTCTCACCGGCGAGCACCGGTGTGTCCAGGGTTTGCCCTTGTCCGGCGGAGCCGTGGCAGGAGGCGCAGGGTGCGACGATGCGCCTTCCGTCGCCCTGACTGACGAGTTCGCGGATCGCGTCCGGAACCTCGCCGATCCTCTGTGCAGGCGGCGCGGGCTGGCGGCTGTACCATGCCGAGACGTCCGCCATGTCCTGGTCCGATAAGCCAGCGACTATGCCCACCATGATCTCGTTCGAACGGCTGCCGTCCTTGTAATCATGGAGTTGCTTATAGAGATAGGTCGCCGATTGCCCTTGGAGATAAGGGTATTCGCTTTCGGCATTTTCAGGTGTGGCGGCATGACAGCCCTCGCACGCTTGCGCGATTTCCTTTCCCTTCTCAGCGTTGCCGTTCTTGACGAACGCCAAGGTTTCCGGCGTCCAGGCCACGTGGGTTGAAGGTTCCGCCGCAACTTGACCATTAACCGCCGCGAGCAATATCCATCCGAGCAAATAGGGCTGTTTCATCTTAGTAACCCCACGCGACCGAGCCGAAGGTCTTCATCAGAAAAAATTGAGCGATCGGATAACCGAAGTTCACCAGCATCAGCGCGGCTATCGCGATATTCCACACTCTGAAATCATTCAACAGCGGATGCACCCGGGTCACCGGTTCCAAGTCTTCAGCGTATTCGATCTCATAAGTCTGCACGGGTACGGTTTCCGGCTGTTGATGCGATTTTACGAGGATGTAGACGAACAGCGCGGCCGAAGCCGTGAGCACGGTCCCCCCGACGACCATGGTCAGCGCATAGGGATCCCAGGCAAATGTAAGCGGGCTGTTGTAGGTCACGGTCGAAATGCGGCGCGGCTGTCCGAGCAGCCCCAGAATATGCCAGGCCGTCGTCAGAATGGTAAATCCCCAAAACCACGACCACAGCTGCACGAGAACCAGCTTGGATGAATAAACCGGCTTACCGGTCAATTTGGGCCAGAGGTAATAGGCAATGGCCATGTACATGATGATGGTGGTCCCGCCGAAAATGAGATGGAAATGGCCGGCCACCCAAGCCGTATTATGGACCATGGCATTCAGGGCATAACTGGCATTGACGATCCCGCCAAAACCGCCGAGGACCAGCATCGACGCCGCCAGAATTCCCGCCAGCACCATAGGATTACGCCAAGGCAGAGCCCCAATCCAGCCGAACAAGCCCGTACCGCCTTTGGCACGGCCGGCCCATTCCAACGAGGCGGTCACGGTGAAGGCGGTGAGCAAGGTGGGCACGGCCACCAGAAAGGTGAGCACGCCGTGAGACAGCTTGAAACCGGCCCCCTGTTCGGGATCCATGTAAAGATGGTGAAAGCCGATCGGCAGGCTCAGCACCAGCAGCATGACGAAGGCAATACGTCCCAGCTCATGGCTGAACAGTTTGCCGCCCGCTGCCTTGGGGACGAAGCTGTAAAGCGCGATATACGCGGGGATGAGCCAGAAATAGACGATAGGGTGCAGGGTCCAGGCAAAGAGTGTTCTGGCGAGCCCCACATCCACGGTCTGTTTGAATCCCAAAGCCCAGGGAATGAGTTGGAACAAGATCTCTGCCGCCACGCCCGCACTGGTCCAAAGCCACAGAATCGCATTCGCGGTGGTGGCGAACATCGGCAAGGGAACCGGCTCGCCCGGATGGGCGTCCTTCCATTGCCTGTACATGACGATCATGATCACGCACCAGAACCAGGAGCCCACCACCAGCAGTGTCGCGCCGATGTAGAACAGCGGATGGGCCTGTACCGGCGGATAAAACGTGTAAAGCACGGATGCCTGGCCAAGCAGCAGTGGAATTGCGGCCATTCCCGTGCCGACCGTGCTTGTCCAGAAGCCGATCCAGGCCCATTTCGGATTCCATAATGGTGTTTTCAGGCTGGACACGGCCGTGACATAACCGAACCCCATGATGAAGAAGGTCGTCAATACATAACCCATCACCACCCCATGAACGCTGACCGAGGCGAAGTAGACGGCGGGGGATTGAATCGCCGGAATCAGGCCGCTACGCTCCAGCACTTGGTAAAACCCGAACAGCGCCGCCAAACCGAAGGCGCCGAAAGCCACCCAAAAATGGCTCAGGGCCAATTTTCTCACTTCGATATCCGCCATGAGCTTATCTCCTTACGGGTTGCGCGCTGGGTGCGGCAGGCCAGCTTTCCTTGGCCACCACCGTCACCTTGCTCCACATGTGATCGTGTCCGAGTCCGCAGTATTCGTTGCAGAGCATGGGATATTCACCGGGCTTCGGGAAGGTCGTGGTAACTTCCGAAACATAGCCGGGGACGACCATGGTGGCCATATTGGTCATCGGGACGTGGATGCCGTGCATCACGTCGGCGCTGGCGATGCGGAAAGTAATCTGGGTTCCGGCCGGAAGCTGAATCTCGCGGGGATAAAACCCGTACCGAGCGGCAACCAAGGTCACTTTGATAGTGCCGTCGGGCTGGGTCCAAACGCCCAGTTTATCTTCGGCGAATTCCTCGCTGAGATGGAGGCTGGCGGAATCGATGGTTTCGATATGGCCGGGCGGGTGGATGTTCCGTGCGATGGCGGTATAGAAAATGGCGACCAGAAAGATGCCGATGACCGCCAGAACTACATAAATCCATTTTTTCTCGAGCGGATCGATGTGCATGGCTTACCTCACTGTATGCCGCCGCGCGGCAGAAACACGCCAAAGTAAAGAAAGAGCCAGGCGATCACCATTCCGGCGACGATCAGGCAGAGCAGCGTCCAAGTGCCGATCGGCGTAAATTTCGAGGGATCAAAACGTTCTTCTTCATTCTTGATGTCCATATTTGTCCCCTTGACAAATTAGCCGTGCGTCAACTCACATGGAGTGTGCCCCGCCTGATTGCCAAACGCAAGCCTTAATCCGTTACGATTTGGCGGAGAAGCAACAACTTGCGCCGGATATACGATAGCGTCGATAGCCGAGAATCGGGGCGCATGGTCCAAAGAGGCAAGCAAAGGTCCAACAATCCCGGGGAAAATACCCAGCCGTATGAGTCTCGATTCCTCATGAGTTTCCCGACCGTCACCCATGCGGTGGACCACGCGGGCTAGTTCTCCACTTCACGGATAATGCGGCAGGGATTGCCCGCCGCGAATATGCCCTCCGGGATATTGTCGGTTACCACGCTGCCTGCGCCGATGACTGACCGCGCACCGATGCGTACCCCAGGGCAGATGATCGCCCCGCCCCCGACCCACACATCATCTCCAACTTCAATCGGCTTGGCGAACTCAAGACCCCTTCGCCGCTCCTCCGCGCTCATCGGATGCGTTGCCGTATAGAGCTGCGCGGCGGGCCCGAACAGCACATCGTTCCCGATCGATACCGGGGCGACATCAAGAATGACACAATTGAAGTTGAAGAAGACCTTGCTGTCGAGTTTGATATTGCTCCCGTAGTCGCAATAGAACGGCGGCTCGATCCAAACCCCTTCGCCCGCCGCCCCGAACAGCTCTTTGATGATGCGGGCTCGCGCCTCCTGCTGGTCGTCGCGAGATTCATTAAGCGCCTTGAGAAGGAGGCGGGCGCGTCGCCCTTCGCTGGCAAGCTGAGCATCGCGCGGGTCATAGAGCTCACCGCTCAACATCTTGTCCTTTTCGCTTTTCATTAGCCCTCCCGGAAGCACGCTCTAATTGCTCTACCGTTAGACACAAGCGGCAAGCCTGGAGGGGACGCATCAGTACCTTCAACGGCTTCGGTTCGCGATGCGTACCCTGCAAGGCTATTCCTACTGAAGAATTAGACATTTCTAGGACGGACGGCTGCCGTTATGCGGAAAACTGACCAGAAAACGATTGGATGAGAAGCGATGCGGAAAATGGCGCACTCGACCACTGGCATAGCCCGGATAACCCGCGGTAAATCAGAATGGACAGATTGAGGTACGAAACCCATCCTTTTACCATCGTTTCAATCACAAACAGTCGCTTTAACGGCGACCTCTTATAGGGGGAAAATCGTGAAGATCCTGAAGAGGATTATCCTATTCGTGCTGAGCTTTTCGGCTTTATCGGTTCATGCCGACTGGAGCGCGGAAGACGAACAGGCCTGCCGTAATAATGTGGTCGGCAAATTCAAATATTACGTACTGGCCTTATCCTGGTCGCCGGAATTCTGCCGGTCTCATCCCAGTCTCCAGGACGAGCCGCAGTGCCGGGAAAATCGTCAGTTCATCGTTCACGGCCTTTGGCCGCAATGCGAAGATGATGCTCCGCGGAATTGCCGAAGCGGCGGCCATCCATATCCAGTTGATAATCGTAAAATTTACGCTTTCATGCCGTCGGACTACTTGATCCGCCACGAATGGCAAACCCACGGAACCTGCACTGCGCTATCCGGCAACAACTATTTCGGCCTGACCGAAACGCTTTACGGGAAATTGAATTTGCCTCGGCTCGCGGGCAGCATCCCGGCGGATGAGATCGAGCGGCTGTTTATGGAGAAGAATCCAGGGCTCGATGCCGACGAAATCGTTCTGTCCTGTCGCGCGAACGGCCAAAAAAGCAGCACCAAGACCTTGGATGACGTCATGATCTGCTTCGACCGGAACACCCACGCCTTCACCCGATGCGAGAATATCCGGGACACCTGCGAGAACCTGAAAAAGGTGACAATCACCCGCAGCCCGTAAGTCCAGAGACGAGCGCAAGGCTTTACCGGGCTAACTCCGCCTCTATCGCCATCCCCGCGTCAGTTGCAACCCGCGCTTACGGGAAAGGCGGAATAGTCGGCTCGGTGCCTTCGCATTCTGCTTCGGGATGATGCTTTTTGATCAATTCTTCGATTTCCTCCACCCGGTCCCTTGGCACATCGATCATGACCAGCAACTCGCCCCGCTCCATGGCCTCTTCATAAGCCTGGATTTGACTGTTGCCGATGCTCGCGCCGATCATGCTCGACGCCCAAGCACCGAATCCCGCGCCCAGCAGCGAAATCGCCAAGACCGCTCCGCCTCCGAGGACCAATCCGGTCGGCAAGGCCACCGCAACCAACCCGGCCAGCATGCCGGTCATTCCACCGACGGCGATGCCCCGCTCCAGGGCCGGGATAAAATCGGTCTTTTGCAAGAACGTCGCCTCCGGCAAATCTTCGAGCGGCGTTCCCCGTTTCGCCAGAACATGGATGTGCCGTTCCTCTACCCGAGCCAGAAGCAGCTCGTCCACGATCTTTCTGGTAATCTCAATATTGGGCACCAAAAAATAGATTCTCTTCATAACCTTCTCCTAAGCGTGATCTCCGGGCCGTTTCCCGTACCTCCGTGGTCGACCGGCTTGTTGATTCAGCCGTCGGTGGACAGTATTTCCCGCCTCCGGAGATCGGCCATACCCGGTTCATCGGAGTCATTCATTACCTTCATAGCGACTTACAGTCGGATGAACACCTCGTGAGCGCAACGCCGGTCCCTTAAAGCATCTCGATCGAAATATCATCCAACTGATAGCATCCGATTAGCCGTGTCGGACTGCCCCGCCAAATCATCGAACACCGTCTTTTAGACAGCACCGCTACGGAAGGGGTTCTAAGCCGCACTTACCCTACCATGTGGGGAGACTCGGATGATCACAGACTTTTTTCTGTCTGCGGAGTGCCGAAACATGCGTTTTCGACAGGCCATTCATGACCCAGTCATGGCGTAACAGGCAAATAAAAAAGGCCATCGTGTGTCGACGTGCCCTATTTCTTCTTAGAATTAAGGACCTCTTTTCTCGCCCAGGCGAACCATGCGCTCACCACGACTGGATTGATTTCGCCACCGGCAAGTGATGCCGGGCAAAAGGGGCGGAGAGGGGAATTCGGCCATCTTAAAACGGTTCGATCTCAGAAGCAGACCCATAAGCATAGCGATTGCAACTCGCATGAGCCTCGATTACGCCACCCTAGACCTTCTCCGCCAGAACCATCCGGCCTGGCGCTTGCTGCGCTCGGATCACGCGCCGCTGGTGGCGAGCTTTCTTCATCGCGTGTTCGTCGCGCCCAACGTGCGGACGATGGCGCAGGCGGATCTGGCCGAGGCGCTGGAGGACGAATTGTTCGGACTGCGCGAGCGCCTGGGGGAGGACGCTTTCCCTAAACCTGCGCTCGAATATCTGAACGACTGGGCCGGCAACGATAAGGCCTGGCTGCGGAAGTTCTACGTCCCCGGCTCGGACGAACCGCATTTCGATCTGACGCCTTCCACCGAAAAGGCGATCGCCTGGCTCGGCACGCTGACCGAACGGACCTTCGTCGGCACCGAATCGCGGCTGCTCACGCTATTCGAACTGCTCAAGCAGATGAGCGACGGCTCCGAGACCGACCCCGAGGCGCGCATCGCAGAACTCCACAAGCGCCGCGACGAGATCGACGCCGAGATCGCGTGCATCCTGGCGGGCGACATCCCCCTGCTGGACGACACGGCGCTCAAGGACCGCTTCCAGCAATTCATGGCCCTGGCCCGGGAACTCCTCACCGACTTCCGCGAAGTCGAACACAACTTCCGCGCGCTGGACCGGCGGGTGCGGGAGCGCATCGCGCTCTGGGACGGCAGCAAGGGCGCGCTGCTGGAAGAGATCATGGGCGAGCGCGACGCCATCGCCGACTCGGATCAGGGCCGAAGCTTCCGCGCCTTCTGGGACTTCCTCATGTCCAGCCGACGCCAGGAAGAACTGACGCAATTGCTGGATCGGGTACTGAGCCTGCCGCCGGTGGCCGAACTCCGGCCGGACGCCCGCACCCGCCGCATTCACTACGATTGGCTGGAAGCGGGCGAGCACACCCAGCGCACGGTCGCCCAGCTTTCGCAGCAGTTGCGGCGCTTCCTGGACGATAAGGCCTGGCTCGAGAATCGGCGCATCATGGACATCCTCCGCAACATCGAGGCCAAGGCGCTGGAGCTGCGCGACTCGCCGCCCGCGGGCGAGGTCATGAGCGTCGCCGACACCGCCGCGACCATCGAGCTGCCGATGGAAAGGCCGCTCTACGTCCCGCCGATCAAGCCGCGCATCGCCGACCTGGCGCTGGAAACGGGCGACGCCGAGGTGGATGCCGCCGCGCTGTTCTCCCAGGTGGTCGTCGACAAAACGGCGCTGTCGCGCCACATCCGCCATGCCTTGCAGGAACGCTCGCAAATCACGCTGCGCGAATTGTGCGAGAAGCGCCCCTTGAAGCAGGGACTTGCCGAGTTGGTCGCTTACTTGCAACTGGCGGGCGAAACCTTCAAGTCCGTGGTGGACGAAGAGGTCACCGAGATTATTGTCTGGCACTACGGTGACGACGGACGCATGAAACAGGCCCGGCTGCCGCGGGTGATTTTCGTGAGGTAATGATGGCGGAACACGACATCGAAATCCCGGGCAAATCTGCGCCGGATCTCTCGGCCCTGGTGGTGCCGCTCCTGAAGGGCGTGATCTACCAGGAAAGCGATCCCGCGCTGTGGAACGCACTGCTCAATCTCCAGGGCCGCGTCCGCGACTACGTGGCCGTGCTCGGGCTGGAACTGATGCTGGACGAAGCCGAAGGCTACGCCTTCCTGCGCTCGCGCGCCGACGACGAGGACGACGCCGCGGCCAGGACGCCGCGCCTGGTCGCCCGGCGCCCGCTCTCGTTCCCGGTCAGCCTGCTGCTGGCGCTGCTCCGGAAGAAGCTGGCCGAATTCGACGCGAGCGGCGGCGACACCCGCCTGGTGCTCTCGCGCGGCGAGGCGGTCGAGCTGATCCGGGTGTTTCTGCCGGAAAGCAGCAACGAGGCCAGGCTGATCGACCAAGTCGACGCCCATCTCAACAAGATCGTGGAGCTCGGCTTCCTGCGCCGCCTGAAGCCGGCCGCCGGGCAGGAGGCCACGTTCGAGGTGCGACGTATTCTCAAGGCTTTCATCGACGCGCAATGGCTGGCGGAATTCGATCAGCGGCTGGACGCCTACAAGGCGCATCTACTCGAAAACCGACAAGACAACCGAGACAATGACTGACATGGAAACGCTGAGCCTGGATTTCATCGGCGACGACACGCTCACCGGCTATCGCCTGCACCGCCTCGAAGTGTTCAACTGGGGCACTTTCGACGGCCGGGTCTGGACGCTGCATCTCGACGGCAAGAACGCCTTGCTCACCGGGGATATCGGTTCCGGCAAATCCACCCTGGTCGACGCCGTGACCACGCTGCTGGTGCCGGCCCACCGCATCGCCTACAACAAGGCGGCCGGAGCCGACAGCAGGGAGCGCACCCTGCGCTCCTACGTGCTGGGCCATTACAAATCCGAGCGCAGCGACGCCACCGGCTCGGCCAAGCCGGTCGCCTTGCGCGACCACAACAGCTACTCGGTGATTCTCGGCGTGTTCCACAACGCCGGCTACGACCAGACCGTGACCCTGGCCCAGGTGTTCTGGATGAAGGAACCGCAGGGGCAGCCCGCGCGCTTTTTCGTCGGCGCCGAACGCGCGTTGGCTATCGCCACGGACTTCGCCCATTTCGGCTCGGACATCGGCGTCTTGCGCAAACGGCTGCGCAACTCGGGCGTCGAAATCTTCGACAGCTTCCCGCCTTACGGCGCCTGGTTCCGCCGCCGCTTCGGCATCGACAACGAACAGGCGCTGGACCTGTTTCATCAGACGGTGTCGATGAAATCGGTGGGCAACCTGACCGACTTCGTGCGCAGCCACATGCTGGAGCCTTTCGACGTCGCCCCGCGCATCACCGCCCTGATCGCCCACTTCGACGACCTCAACCGCGCCCACGAAGCGGTGCTGAAAGCCAAACGGCAGGTGGAACTGCTCGCGCCGCTGGTGGCCGATTGCGACCGGCATACGGAAGTCAGTGCCCGTTGCGAGGAGCTGAGGGCCTGCCGCGAGGCGCTCAAGCCTTATTTCGCCGGCCTGAAACTCGGCCTGCTGGAAAAGCGCATCGCTACGCTCGACGACGAACTGGCGCGGCTCAATACGCAGGTGGCGCGGCTGGAAGAACGAAAGCAAGGACAGCAGGCCGAAGAGAGGGAACTTCGGCGCAGCATCGCCGAGAACGGCGGCGACCGCATCGAGCGGATCGGCGAGGAAATCCGCCAGAAAGAGGAAGAACAGGCGCGGCGGCGCAAGAAAGCCGAAGACTACGCCGATCTGGTGCGATCCCTGGATCTGGTTCCGCCCGACGACGACGACGCCTTTCTCGCCCGGCGGCGCGAATTCGCCCTCCTGCAGGACAAGGCCGACGCCCGCGAAGCGGAGCTCCAGAACGAGCAAAACGCAGTGCGCTTCGCCTTCGCCCAGGGCCGGGAGGAACACAAGGCGCTTGCGGACGAGATCGAAAGCCTGAAGGCCCGCCGCAGCAATATCGACGCCCAGCAGATCGCCATGCGCGCCGCCTTGTGCCGGGCGCTGAACCTGTCCGAGGACGACATGCCCTTCGCCGGCGAGCTGATCCAGGTGCGCGAGGACGAGCGCGAATGGGAAGGCGCGGCGGAACGTCTGCTGCGCAATTTCGGCCTGTCCATGCTGGTGCCGGATGTCCATTACGCCCGGGTCGCGGAGTGGGTGGACCGCACCCACCTCAAGGGGCGGCTGGTCTATTTCCGGGTGCGGGAGGGCCAGCGCGGCGAGCCGCCCTGCCTCGACCGCGACTCGCTGGCGCACAAGCTCGCGGTCAAGCCCGATTCGGCCTTTTACGACTGGCTGGAACGCGAACTCGCCCATCGCTTCGATTACGCCTGCTGCGCAACGCAAGAGCAGTTCCGCCGCGAACCCAAGGCCATCACCCGCGCCGGCCAGATCAAGGCGCCTGGCGAGCGCCACGAAAAGGACGACCGGCACCGCCTGGACGACCGCAGCCGCTACGTGCTCGGCTGGTCCAACGCCGCCAAGATCGCGACTCTCGAATCCAGGGCACGGCAGCTCGAGACCCGGCTGGGCGAGCTGGGCAGCCGCCTCGCCGCCCTCGACGCCGAACAAAAGGCGATCCGAGCGCGGCTCGCGACGCTGTCCAAGCTCGACGTCTACCGCGACTTCCGCGAACTCGACTGGCGCCCCCTGGCGAGCGAAGTGGCTCGGCTGCACGAAGAAAAACGCCGGCTCGAAGCCGCCTCGGACGTGCTCAAGCAACTCGGCGAGCGGCTGAACGCCGTGGTGCTTGCCCTGGAAGAAACCGAACGCCGGCTCGTCGACCGCAGGGACGATCGATCGCGGGCCGTGCAGAGGAGGAACGATGCCGACGCCTTGCGCGTGCAGACCCAGGCCGTGCTCGACGACCCGGCCAATGCCGTCCACCCGGCCCGCTTCGCCTCGCTGGATGCGATGCGGGCGGAAGCTTTGGGCGAACATCGCCTCGAAGTCGAAAACTGCGACCCGCGCGAACAGGACATGCGCAAGTGGCTGCAGGGGCGCATCGACGCGGAGGACGCCAAGCTCGGGCGTCTGCGAGACAAGATCATCAAAGCCATGGCCGAATACAAGGACGCCTACAAGCTGGAAACCCAGGACGTGGACGTCAGCATCGAAGCCGCCCACGAATACCGCGAGATGCTGGCGAAACTGGAAGCCGACGACCTGCCCCGTTTCGAGGCGCGCTTCAAGGAGCTGCTCAACGAAAACACCATCCGCGAGGTCGCCAATTTCCAGTCGCAACTGAACCGCGAGAGGGAGACCATCAAGGAGCGGATCGGCCAGATCAACGCTTCGCTCAATCAGATCGACTACAACCCCGGCCGCTACATCGTGCTGGAAGCGCAGCTCTCCCAGGACAACGACCTCCGCGACTTCCAGGCCGCCTTGCGCAAATGCACCGAAGGCGCGCTGACGGGTTCGGACGACGCCCAATACTCGGAAGAGAAATTCCTGCAAGTGAAGGAAATCATCGAGCGTTTCCGGGGGCGCGAAGGACAGGCCGACATGGATCGGCGCTGGACGGCGAGGGTCACGGACGTCCGCAACTGGTTCACCTTCGCCGCCTCGGAACGCTGGCGCGCCGACGGAACCGAACACGAACACTACTCGGACTCGGGCGGCAAATCGGGCGGGCAGAAGGAAAAACTCGCCTACACCATCCTGGCGGCCAGCCTGGCCTACCAGTTCGGCCTGGAATGGGGCGCGGTGCGCTCCCGTTCCTTCCGCTTCGTGGTCATCGACGAAGCCTTCGGCCGCGGCTCCGACGAATCGGCCCAGTACGGATTAAAACTGTTTCAGCAGCTCAACCTGCAACTCCTCATCGTCACCCCGCTGCAGAAAATCCACATCATCGAACCTTTCGTCGCCAGCGTCGGCTTCGTCCACAACGAAGAAGGCCGCGCCTCCAAGCTGCGCAATCTCACCATCGAGGACTACCGCGCGGAAAAGGCGAGGGCCAGGGCGTGACGTCGTTCCTTCCACTTACGGAATCTCTTAAAAAGCCCTCTTCCTGTGGGAGCATAAATATCTACGCAGATCGTCACCCCGGCAATCCCTGCCGGTATGACGCATAAACCGGAAGAAATTGAGGCATGACCTGGACCACACCCACCGACCTCCGCGCCCAGGTGCAAAAACTGTGGGACAAAGGCCTGATCCTGTCCAGCCTCGCCGGCGGCGAAACTTTGTTCCCGCGCCGACTGACGCTCAAGGGACCCTCGTCGTCCGAACTTACGGACCGGTTCGAACAGGTACGAACCTGGATCGCCGATCTCAGGCGCGGTTCGCACTACCGCGTCGTGATGCGCGACGTACGGCACCGCATCCTCGGCGCCAATCAAATCCCCGACGAAGTCTGGATCGACACGCTCGACGACGCGCTGGCCCTGATCGGAAAACGCCGCGACGCCGAGCGCTTCGCCCAGCTGGTGGCGATCACCCGGAACCGCCGGCCTTCGGCACTCCCCTGGCTGGCCAAGCATCCACTGAAAGCCCTGGAACTGGCCGATCGCTGGCCGCTGCTACTCGACATCGTCGACTGGATAGAGGCCCACCCGCGCCCCGGCGTCTATCTGAGGCAAATCGACATTCCGGGCGTCCATACCAAGTTCATCGAAACCCATCGCGCGGTTTTGTCGGAACTCTTAGACCTCGCCCTGCCGCTCGACGCGATCGACACTCAGTCCGTGGGCAGCAACCAGTTTTGCCGCCGCTACGGTTTCCGCGACAAACCGCCGCGCGTCCGTTTCCGCATTCTCGATCCCGAGCTGGCCTTGCTGCCTGGCGCCACCGACCAGGACATCGCCCTAGACCACGACACTTTCGCCCTGCTGGACACCCAAGTTAACCGGGTATTCGTCACCGAAAACGAGATCAACTTTCTCGCCTTTCCGAACATGCCCCGCAGCATGGTCGTTTTCGGCGCCGGGTACGGATTCGACATGTTGGCCAGGGCCGCCTGGCTGCACCGCTGCGCCGTCCACTACTGGGGCGACATTGACACCCACGGCTTCGCCATCCTGGATCAACTGCGGGCCCGTCTTCCCCACGCCGAATCCTTCCTGATGGACCGCGAAACGCTAATGGCCCATCCATCGCAATGGATGGTCGAGCCCCAACCCGTACGCCGCGATCTTGCCCGCTTGACCCGCGACGAATGCGCGCTTTTCGACGACCTCCGCGACAACCGCATCCGCCCCGCCCTCCGGCTGGAACAGGAACAGATCGGTTTCGGCTGGATCGAGGCAGCATTGGATAGGCTGAGGCTCGGATATAACGCTTGAGCTTGCCGTTCGAGCTAAGCCTTGCGGATCAGCGGTTTAGCTGCATTCGCGGTTCGCGGGAACTTTCCTTTTTGTTTGTTTATTGCACCGTATACGTGACAATAATTAAGACTATGGCCGAAAACAACGTTCCGATTCATGTTTCTGGTGTAGGGTGGGTTAGGCGCGCATCGGACGGACCCTGCAACGTTCCTTCGGTGTTGCCGCGCGCCGTAACCCACCAGGCAAGCCGCGGAATCGGTGGGTTACGGCGCACTCGAAGCGCAGTGTTCAATGACTGGCCGGTGCTGGAGTGCGCCTAACCCACCCTTATATCTCGATTCTGTTCTCTACAAGAGTCAGAATCCCCGACTGATCATCGGGAGGAAGAGGGAGAAGTCGCTTCCGCCCTGAGGCTTCGAGCCTGTGCCGTAGATAGAACTCTCCCTCCTCC
>Ga0196971_1000060_pt1 | contig 103999 bp, 83 predicted proteins | sample S1v_1013CmetaG_FD_148660 | JGI IMG/M metagenome (GOLD analysis project Ga0196971, IMG submission 148660) | Soil microbial communities from Anza Borrego desert, Southern California, United States - S1+v_10-13C | ecosystem: Environmental > Terrestrial > Soil > Desert | place: USA: California...
AAACGTGTTCTTGATTTCTATCAGCTATTATAAATCCCATGCTCTTTGTGCCTGTATTATGAGGAATTTTTCATCCCTTATATTTAAAATAAACTGATTTTGTTCCAGGAATTTGCAACAGCCTGCGCGGCGGATCATTCGATAGTCATTCGCAGTCATTTCCTTAAGGGGGAAAATTCATTAATCATAGATGTGATTTAAACAACTTAATGACCACTTAATGACTACATAATGACAACCTAATGACTAATCTTATTACCTATAACCAGCTTTATTCAGTTCATCCAGGTTATCGATCTGGTTCTGTGGATTTAAGTATTTCCCAAGGAACTTGTAGATCTTAACTCTGATCTCACGGGCTTTACGTGTATCCATTCGATCAAATGAATGGCCCCCAGGGATATCTTTGAATATCTCATACTCGAATTCTTTTTCATTAGCTTTTAAAGCGTTTATAAGAGCTTCAACTTCAAGCGAATTAACATCTTCATCATTAGTATTAGTATGAATAAGCAAAGGAGTCTGAAGTTTATGCGCATTCCAGACGGGGGATCTTTTTCTGTACTCAGCAACATTTTCATCAGCGGGTTTACCAATATGATATTCAGCAGAATAAAGATCGCGGTACTCCTGATCTTTATATCCCATTCTCGCTATCAGATCACTTACAGGCACTCCGGCAAAGGCAACCTTGTAATTTTGAGGATGATCAAAAATGTTTAAAAGAGTAATGAGTCCGCCGTGGCTCCATCCGATTATACCAACCCTGTCCTTATCAATGAATTCATAGTTATCGACCATCAATTGCCGGCTTGCATCAACATCCTCTGTTTCGAGTCCACCGTAATCAATCTTTTCAAAGAATGATTTACCATACCCAGTACTGCCCCGGTATTCATTAGCTACTATAACATAACCCTGCGCAATAAGTTCTTTAATAATATGAGTGTAATAAGTTGTAAAATTAGCGTGCACGCCCCCATGAGGAAGAACAATGAGCGGATATTTTTTTGAGTAATCAATGTTTTTAGGAATAAATATATATGACCAAATCTTAACAGGATTACCTGCACCCTGCGCAGTTGGATTCTTTTCTTTTGCCAAAGGCGGACCTGTATGAAATACTTTATCAACGTAAGCATACTCGCCAATTCTCTGGAACCACAATACATCGTCTATAGTTTTCTCCAGTACATCGAGCCTGTGCTCAAGATTTTCATTTGCTTTTTTAAGCTCAAGGAGTTGAGCATTCACATCTGTCTGGGCAAAGAACCCAGCTGGTATTATGAACAGAACAAAAAATAAATGTTTGATATATCTCATTTCATAGCTCCATTATGAAAGACTCAGTCAACTTTAAAATATTTAAGAATTGATTTCATGATCCGGTCACGGGCTGCCTGTCCGTTTATTGTTTCAAACGGGAATCCGAATGTTACTACTCCATATTCCTGTTTATAGGCTACACCGGCACTGAAGCGGTTGTCGTCATATCGCAGGATTGGCTTGCTGCCTACAGTTGGACCAATGGCATCAGGTGCTTCCACAGCATATATCTTATCATTAAGTTCAGTGTTATAGGTCAAGTAAACCGGTTCACCAAAGAATGAGTTTGATACAGAAAGTACTTTTCCGGAAGTTGAAGCATGATCAGAGAGCCAATTGAACTTCAGAACCCTTTTTGCGAACTGTACATCCAGAGAATCTGCTTTGCCATAGCGGACTAAATCGCTGCCAACATAAGCTCCTGAAACAAACAAGTTACCGCCGCTGCTGCAGTATTGAGTTATTACATTTTTTAATTCAGCAGGAAATGCCCTGTACTGAAGTCCGTAGAGAGAATCCATAGCTTTCTTCGGCCACCTGGTTTCCTTCTCCTCTCCTAAAATGAGATCAACAAATTTGTACCCGCTGATATTTACTGCTCCTGACCAGACGGCCTCATCGCTGGATGATGAAAACGAGATGCCATTATTTTTGAGTGAGAGTCCGTGAATATACGGGTAATCAAAGCTGTTGCCGGCAATAACTTTGGTCTCAAAATCCGCACGGCTGGCGCCATGACCGGGGGCTTCATTTGTTATGAATTCGGAAGCCGGATCAAAGTTGTACTGGGTTCCTGTAAAACCATAATCAAATTTATCAGGAACTCCTGCATCTATGAAATTCGCGAATCCCATAAAGCCGGGTGTTTCAACTGCTGCAGGACCGCTGATCCTGTCAAATCCGTTTATTATGAGTGCGGGAGGTTTTAAATTGTTCATCCGGGACACCGATAAAATCTCTGATGGAAAACTTTCTCCGCCTGCATTCAATGCTGTAACTTTATAGCTGTATATCTTTCCCGGCTGAAGATCATTAAAAACAATTTCATTTGTGAGAGACAATCTTCCGTTATCAAAGTCTCCTTCATCAATTCTTGTATATACCATATAGCTTGCGGCTTCCGCTGAAGGTTCGAGTTTATCAGAAACCGGTTTCCAGCTGAGCTTTACTTGTCCCTGCGCATCAAGTATTGCCTGAAAATGATCAACAGGTAAAGGCTGAACAACATATGGTACCCTGAACTGAGTAGCGAGAAATTTCAGCATTCCCTTATAAATAGAACGTGCTACCTGGAATCTGAAGCGCGGATCAAGAACAAACTTCATATCAAGAAAATTCTGATGAGAAAGAAGTTCAAGAAGGATGCTGGGAGTATTAGGTCTGGTTGATTCGCTGTACTCGCTTTCCCGCAGCTGCCGGCGAGACCAGACAGGATCAAAAGTTTTACGGATATCTTCAGTTATCTGTGTTTGAATAATATCTGAGAGGTCCCTGTTTGCATATCTTGATACACCATCAGGAAATACTGGTTTCTTGGTAACATCATCAATTGTATAAATCGCCAGTGTTCCGATTGTGGTGTCGTTAAAAGTTATTCCCGCATCGGTGTGAAAAGCCATCGAGAGATCAATTGGAATACCCAGACCGGAATTCCTGTTTCTCTTTGGGCCTTTCGGAGCTCCCATAAGATAATTAACATATTCACCGCGGCTCTGATAATCATCATTATAATCATTCAGGCCTTCATTAAGATCGTATACAAGAGTATCGGGCATTCCGGCAGACTGCAGATAATAGCGGCTGCCCTCAACATATTTAGGTCTTCCGCTTGTGGAGCCATTACGTGATACATCCCCCATACCGCCGCCGAATTTAACTGCGTCAGCGGAAACTAATTTACCGGGTTCAGTGCTTCTGTTTGAGAGAACAACTTTATCGGTAAGTTCATTGAACCCTTTTGAAAATTTGAAGTGACCAAGATAGATCCATGTATTACCGCCAATCTTCTGGTTCACTGTAAATTCTGTAATTTGTCCCGAGTGATACACAGTATAATGAGCATCGCTTACATTCTCCGGTGATGCAGCATAAGATACATACACAGCATAATAACCTGTTTCAGGAATATCAGGTATCCAGCTAACCGTTGCAGATTCACCGTTAGCTGCAGAGATACTGCGGGTAGTTCCATTCAGGAAGGGATTATATTTTTCAGGATAAGGGATATTGCCGGAAAGGAAACCCGGAGTCCTGGTAACCCATGCTTCACCTGAGCTGCTTTCCTGATACGATCTTCTATCGCCATCATTATCGACTATTATTTCATTTATCTGCACGTCGCGTTCACGCGGGACGAACACATTTGCCCCTGCATTTTCGAGCATAGGAATAATGTAGGGCAGCGTAAACTGAAGAGGAATGAGATCTTCAACAGTCTGAAATAATCTTGGCCTCTGCCATTCCCATCTTTTATTACCCGGATCAAAATACCAGCCGTGGCTATGCCACAGAACGATGTTTTTATCCTGGAGTCCATTTGTTATGCTCAATTGTTTACTTGTATTCTTTACAACAGAGGCAGGCCGCTGAACGTCTGTCCTGCTTAATCTTGTTACATCATATTTATCCTTAGACGATCTGTAATAATTAGGAATAAGTTCTTCCACAGGTTTGTTCAAAGTTTTGATGGTGAGTTTATAATCATCATATTTACTGCCTAGGACTTCCTTTACCGCTGAATAAAGAAATTCAACATTATCTTCTCTGAAGGCATTATATGAAAAGTCTTTACTAAATGTCAGTTCAACAGTCTTCCTGTTATCATCAATACTAATAGAATCCATTTTTGTAAAAGGAGGTAAAGCGATAGCATTCGCAGGAGGCATGGTTTTAAGAAGTTCAGCAACATCTTCCTTAATTTCTTTTACAGCTGGAAGAGTTTCAGTGTCTTTCTTTTCAACCTTTGCAGCGCAGCCCGAGAAGAAGATGGCAGTTATAAATACCGGTAGAAGATACAGATAAATTTTCATCATCAATAATAATTTTGTTTAACAATAACGACAAATATAAAGATTAATAGTGCGAATATTAAAAGATTTTTTGGTGAGAAAAAAAGATGCTTGCAGAGTGCATTTTCGTGTGTAGAGCAGACCGGGACATCCCCGGCCTGTTTTGAAGATCTATTGCATTTTTTCTATTTGGAAGACGGGATTGATATCCACCGGCAGATCCTGAAGTTTAACTCTTAACGCATCCATCGAAGGTGAATTAACTGCATATTTTTCTATAAGCGCTTTTGATCCTTCATAATCTCCTGTGGCCTGTATCATCAAAACTTTTGTAGTCAGTTCTTTTAATGCAGGATAAACTTTGTTATAATTAACTCTCACCTTCTGTTTATCAGCATCATATTCATATCCGCCCTTTTCGAGCAGGTAATTATAGATAATCGCATTTCCGCCTCCGTGTGCTTCATTAATACCGAACCGTACCGATCTGAAGATTCCCGCAAGAAATGTAACCCATATTTCTTTTTCAGATTCTTTAAGGAATACACCTTTTTCAATCATGTATATATTATTATACATGCCAAGAATATCGGCTTTGCATTCCTCAATCTTTGAATATGTTTCTTTAAGTTCTTTCTTTACTTCGGTTTTTTCTCCTTTTACTGTAATGAAGCCGGGTCCGATTCCGTGCGACATTTCATGCATCAGAGTATGATTGAAGAAACCATCGAATGTAACACTCTGCAGCTGATCGCTTTCCAGTACAACTTCAGCTATCGGCTTAAGGAGCTTCTCAAATTTTGCTTCATGGATATTCTTAAGCATTACTTTCTTAGATCCTTTAACCGCGCGGACCCTTTCATCGTTTGGAAGATTGAACGCCAAAGTCTGCACACCTGCTTTGGTATCTCCCGCAGAGAACACTTCCTGGCTAACAATGATGGGAGATTCTGAACCGCGCTCAAGATTTTTATACTGATCATCAATTGGAAGGTGCTTTTCCATATCTGTTAAGTACTGGCCGAATTTTTCAAGTTTAGCAGATTCCGCAGGATCTTTGATTGTTACAAAACTTTCGAAAGAAGCTTTATAATTGAAAAGCTCATCTTCATAAACTTCATAGGGACCAATAACAACTTCAATTGTATGATCCTTCAGATCCATCCATGCCATATCGCTTTCATAATAGTCGTTAGTTTCAAATGCTTTTGCCCGAAGATTTAGGTAGTTCTTTAAAGATTCATTTTCAGAATTCTGTGCTGCTTCCCTTAACAACGACGCAGCTTTTGAGAGCTGAGTTTTATAATATTCAGAATATGGGATTGCAACAAGACTGCCGTTATTTCTTCTGATTACTGTAAACTCTGAAGTGAATTTATCTTTATCATCAGGATGATCTGCAATCCACTGATTAAATTCCTCTTTGGTCATATCTTCAGGATAGAAATTTGCTCCCAATGGTTTTTCTTCATTGCCATAAAATGGTTTGTTATGGTCGAGCCGGTCGAAAGGACCAAACATGATATCAAAATATTCTCTTGTATACTTTGCCGGTTCTGAATTATCACTCCTCAACTGTTTTTTTATTTCCTGATTTTTAGAGTATACCTGATCGAGGAAGATTTCATCCATCAGTTTGGATGCCTCATATAATTTCTGAACCACAACCTTATCCTTGTCGGTTAGTAAGTTCGCATCATACTTAATATCAATCTTTGCAAAATCCGAAATCTTTTCCTTAAGCATGTTCACATCCTTATAGTTTTGTGCGTGGGTTGCTGTAAATAATAATAAGAAGAGTAGTTGTAAACGAAAAGCGGTTTTCATAGTGAATTCCTTCATTTTTGATTTTTTAATATAAGAATTTTTATGAATAATAGACTACATCTGATCAATAAACTGCACATAAAAATATTAAACAGTCTCCTCAGTTTTTCCAGCCCGCTGATATTCAAGAATATCCCCCGGAGTGCAGTTTAACACTTCACAAATGGCTTCCAACGTAGAAAACCTGATTGCTCTTGCCTTCCCTTGTTTTAGAATTGACAGATTAGTCATGGTTACTCCCACTTTTGATGAAAGTTCAGTAAGCGACATTTTACGCTTTACAAGCATCAAATCAAGATTTATTAGTATCGGCATTATTTCTCCTTAAATTGTAAGATCAACATCTTCTTTCAGATTTGCACCAACTCTGAATATTTCAGATAATATAAGTGTTATTATTCCAACAAAAATTAAATTATAGTTAATTTCTGTCCAGGAAAAAGCGTAAGTCTTTATGAATAGTGTGTCATTGATGAAATGACCTATTCCTTTTATAATGCTGCTATTCATCCAGTAGAACAGCAAATTCTTTATTACTTCACTCAGAATAATATAGATTCCGATATATTTGATTGAATCCGAATTGTCATTAGTAAACATTATAACAGGATTCTCTGCTGATATAATTTTTCGGATGTTATAAATTATCATTAAACCAAAGAATAAATAAGAAGTAATGATCAGAAAAATTGAAACTATAAATTCAGGTTCATTTTTGACTTTAGCAAAAGTGGAGATCAGGAACGGGTAATTTTCATTAATGCTGACTCGAACTCTCGAATTTTTTAGTGAGTTTCTGAATATTTCAGGGATTGGTGGAAGGTCATATAATGATTGTAAATAAGGCATCTTCCAGTTTCTATATCTGGTATGAGAACTGGTTAGAACATCACCTGTTTCGTGTTCTATGAATTCTTCTAAAATCTCATCAAGATTATAAATGGCCAGGTATTTAGTATTAAAGCTGTAGGAATAAATGTCATGTTTGAAAGTCACTGCAGGGAAATCAATATCAGAACCCGATAGTGAACAATACAAGTAAAAAACGGAACCTATAAAGAGCATAATGGCTGCAGTTATAGCGGCATACCAGGAAACATTAACTACTACAGAAAGTTTAGAAAAACCACGACGCATATCAGACCTCCATATTATTATTGTCGAATATAATTTAATGATTAACGAATATCAACAAATATTTTATGTAATTCATGAATCTGAGTTTTATTTCACGATGTGTATACTATAAAGTACACTATTTAAGAGATGTATTGTTTTTTGAACTAAAAATTGAATAACATTCTGGCACAAATAATGATTTATGAAAGTAGAACAGTTAAAATGAGGTGTTAAAATGAAACGATTGATGTTCCTGATTGCAGTTATTTTTATCTTCGGATCAACCATATCAGAAGCAAGGGACAGAGTAAATTTTAATTATTTTTATTCTTCTTTACGCCCTTACGGACATTGGATAGAGATTGATTACGACGTATATGCCTGGAAACCGGCACACGTAAGCCGTCACTGGGCTCCATATAAAACCGGAAGATGGGTTTGGAGTGATTACGGCTGGTACTGGGATTCTTATGAGCCATACGGCTGGGCAGTTTATCATTACGGCAGATGGTTCTATGATGATTATTACGGCTGGATATGGATTCCTGATTATGAATGGGCGCCAGCCTGGGTTGAGTGGAGATATGATGATGATTACATCGGGTGGGCTCCTTTACCGCCTTACGCAATATTCGACATACACATTGGAATTCACTTTACTAACGACTGGCATTTTCCCCATAATCACTGGCATTACGTAAAGTATAACCACTTTACCAGTTATGATATTGACCGTCATTATGTTCCTGAAAAATACAAATACAGAATTCACGCGAGATCTAAACATAGAAACGATTATGATTACCGCGACGGCAGAATTTTCAACAGGGGAGTTGATAAAAACTTAGTTGAAAAGAGATCAGGCAGCAGAATTGACAGGAGAAATTTAACCGAAGTAAGCCGCCTCAGAGATAATGATGGAAACAGAAGCCGGGACAGGGAGAGAGTAGAAATATTCAGACCCGGAGATGATGAGATCAGGAAATCCCGTGATATTGAAAAATTCGATATCAAGAGATCTGACAAACGTACTTCGCTCGATGTTTCTAAAGTAAGAACACGTGAAAAAATAAACACCGGAAGAGAGGAAAGATCCTCTGAAGTTAAGAGGAACGACGACTCAAAGAACCGGAATGACAGGGTAGAAAAAAGGAAAGAAGATTCGAGGCGTGAGGATTCAAGAAATACTTCCGACAGAAAAGTTGAGGAAAGAAAAAGAGAGGACCGGAATTCCGGTAATGAGATGAGAAAAGTTGAAGTTCCTCAGAGAAATAAAGTAGAACAGAATACTCCCCGTGAAGAGAAAAGAGAAGTTAGGAACAGGGAAGAAAAACATGAATCACCCCGCATTGAAAGCAGGGAAAGAAAAGAACCTGAAAGAAGAGTACAGAATAATACAAGAGAAGATAACAGGGAGAGCTCAAGAAGAGAATCAGGTAATGAGAGAACAAAAGAAAGAACAAGAAGGTAACTTCTTTGTGAATTTAGATTAGAGTAAACGGGAAGCAAAAGCTTCCCGTTTTTTTATGTCAAAAACTTATCGTTGTACGGAGATTAGCGGTAAATGTGTTTTCTAATATTTCTTCAGTACCGGAGGGATTTATGATATACTGAAAATCCGGCTGGACTGAAAAGAAATTGGTAATATTAAAGAGATAAGATAATTCAAAAGCTGTTTCATTACGAAGTCCTGTACTATGCAGCTGCGCGGATGCTGCTCCAATTCCTAATATATCATCATCATCAAATAATCCAAAGTAATTAAGTCCTGTACCGAAATAAAAATGATTGTCATTTTTACCATAGGGACCCAAGCCTGCCTGAATAAAGAGAGCAAGCATTTTGCTTTCAGAAAACTTACTTATCACCTGATCAGCAACAACGTAAAATCCATAATTATCTGAAATGCTTTCGGCTTTATCTTTAGTATCGAGGATCATGTGCGTATGATAATATGCGCCGAATTTATAGCTGCCATTTAAACCTTCGAATAATTCTGAGGTATACTGAATTTCTGAAATGGAAAGAAATCCTTCATCCTTGTTTAACTTCCATGATAAGTTGTAGGGATTTGTTTCATGATCGTCCGGCAGTCCGTCATAAAACGCGGTTTTGAGCTGGAAGGATTTGTCTAATTTTATCCAGGCCTGCAGTCCCAGAGCTGTTAATGGAAATATTGGGGTTGGCATATTGGACCCTATAGTGGGATGAGTGCCGAAGGAGCTGTTCAGAAAAAGTGCCCCGTATTCGCTCACTGCGAAATCAGCCGCAAGATCCTGGAGTCCCGCGGTTATTGAAAATGATTCAAAAGAATGTTTATACCAGAGTTCGTGAAAATAGGTAAGATTTCCCGCTTCGATGTTTGATACTCCCTGAAAGTCGCCAATCAGGTCGCCGGTTGGTGTTCCCCCGTGTGTGTTAGCGGCGTTTATGTAAAGCATTCCGTTTTGCCATAAACCGGCAAGATCGGTGTCGAATGAAATATTAAAATTAGCCATTCCGAGGTAGAGAGATCCGTTCTTTATGCCTCCTGAATAATTATTAACGAAATCTCCGATATATGAAGCGCCGTATTCAAAAGGAGAATTTTTAGGAAGGTTTTCCTGAGCAGAAATGCTGAAAATAGTAAATAAAGAGAATAATAAGGTAAATCCTTTCATTTTAGTCCTGGTGATAGTTGATTTATAAGTGCGGTACAAAGTTACCTCATCGCAAAAGACGCTTCAATCACAATAAGTAGTGAAAAATGGAAGGAAGCAAGGGAATTGTAAAGTAATCGGCTAGTTAAAGGCTAATAAGAAGAGAAGGCAGATAGCAGGCCGGCAGCAGGCCGGCAGCGGATCAGTAAATTAGTTGTTAAAGGGATTTGCCCGGTTTTGGTTAAATTCGGGACGGTAATGATCGGTGCTTTCCATTTCCTGGATCCAGCCGTTTTTGAGTCCGTACTTGTCCATCAGTTCAACAGCTTTATCATATTCTCTTAGCCGTAATTTACGATTAATTAATATATTTTGTTGTGCTTTAAGCACAGGATAATATTGTGACATAAGGGAGATGTGAATATCGGGACTAAGTTCACGGGCAATGAATTTGAAAACCTCTTCAGTTTCGGAGATGTCGTTTGGAAGAACAAGGTGCCGGATTATGAGTCCCCGTACAACCACATCATCTTCATAAACAAGCTGATCGCCAACCTGGCTGAACATTTCTGTTATGGCGCTTTTTGCGAAGCTGAAATATTTATCTGCTTTTGAGTAGGATTTTCCATATTCATTATTACCGTATTTCAGGTCGGGGAGATAGATATCGACTACATCTTTATACAGGCGCAGCATTTCAACTGAGTCATATCCGTTGGTGTTATAGACCAGGGGAAGCTTTAGTCCTTTTTCGGCAGCGAGGTAAACCGAACGGAGTATCTGTGATGAGAAGTGGGTTGGGGATACCAATCCTATATTATGGCACTTCTGCTGTTGGAGTTCCATCATAATTCCGGCAAGTTCATCGAATTGTTTTGTATGAACGCGTTCGTTTTTCCAGTTCTGGCTTATCTCATAATTCTGACAATAAACGCATTTAAGATTACAGTTGCCGAAGAAAATATTGCCCGCGCCGCGGGTACCGCTGAGGACAGGTTCTTCACCAAAGTGAGGTGTATAGGAAGAGACTATTGGGAGATAGCCGCTAAGGCACACGCCAAACTTCTGATCATCTTTGCGGTTCACATTACATTTTCTTGGGCAGCAGTCGCAGGAAATTAAATGGGCTTCAGCCAGATCTGCACGTTGTTTTAATTCACCTGTTTCATACAACCGTCTGTATGACGGAATAAAACTCATCGGTTAAACTTTCATTCTAAAATCAATCCGCAAGATATTATAATTGAGGAAGAATATCAAACATAATTTCTATCTCATTTGTGATTCAAATAAGTAAGGAATATTTGGTAAATTTGTCCATATTTTTGTCAGCAATAAATTAAATGAGGAGAAGCAATAAAAATGAAAAAACTACTACTAGCTATATGCATACTTTATGCAGGAGCGGGTTATGCTCAGCGGGTGAGTGTATCGGAAGTGATACCAGTTACACAAAAAATAGATGGACAGTATTTCTTCCCCAGGTTTTCACCTGGCGACGATAAGATATTTTTTTCAAGTTCAAATTATAATGGTTTGTGGTATGCTGACCAGCAGCAGAAAGCAATTACGCCGTTTGTATCAGAACAGGGCGCAGGTTATGAGTTTGCTTTTTCGCGTGACGGCAAGTCAGTTGTATACAGAGTAAATGAATACAGCGAAAAAGGAATAAAGATTTCGCAGAAGATCGTTAAGAAGAATATCGAAACAAACGAACAGCAGATAATTGAAACCGGCCGTTATCTTTCTTCCCCTAAGGTTCTGGTGAATAATGAAATTGTTTACACAAAGGATAATAAGATGGTTGTTAAATCTTCTTCCTCATCAAGAAATGTGGTAAAAGCTGAGCCGTTCGTTTATATCGAAAATACAAAGATGGTTTATTATGATAACGGCGTAAAGAAAGTGCTTTCTCCTTTAGGAGATGTTCATTATATATGGCCTTCGTTATCCCCTGATAAAACAAAATTATTATTCTCAGCATTAGGCATAGGTACATTCATTACAGATGTTAACGGTAAAGTGCTTGTTAGTTTAGGTGAAGCACGTTACCCCAGGTGGTCACCCGACGGTAAATGGGTTTCTTATATGATTGATGAAGATGACGGTCATGTAATTACATCTTCTGAGCTTTATGTAGTATCTGCCGATGGAAAAACTAAATTCCAACTTACTGATACTAAAGACAGAATTGAAATGTATGCTGAATGGGCAAACACCTCAAATGATCTTGTGTTCCATTCAGATGAAGGCCAGATTTTTGTAATGAAATTAAAAATTGACTAACGAGGGGATTCAACCATGAAAAAAGTTTTAATGTTCTTATTGATCTTCAGCGGTGTTCTGCTAAGCCAGGAGCTGAATGGAATTAAGTTGTATATAAATCCGGGTCACGGCGGTTTTGATTCCAACGACAGGTACATCGCTACGACAGGGTTCTGGGAATCGCAGAGTAATCTTGATAAGGGATTGGTATTAAGGGATATGCTCACAAAGCTCGGCGCGACTGTAATTATGTCAAGAACGCAGAATAGAACAGAAGATGACCGACCATTATCAGAAATAGTTGCCGATGCTAACGCGAACAATGTTGATTACTTCCATTCAATTCACAGCAACGCATTTAACGGCAATACAAATTATGTTCTTATTCTTTATCAGGGAAAAGATAATGCTCCTAGTTATCCGGCATCAAAAGTAATGGCAGGTTATGTTTATGATGAAATTGCAACTGCTAACCGTTTAAAGAAAAATTATACTGGGCAGAATATAAGAGGCGATTTTGATTTTTACGGAACAGGCGCACCATACCTTGGAATTTTCAAGGGACAACTGGGTCCGGCAACTTTATCTGAAGGTTCGTTTCATGATTACATACCTGAATCATTCAGGCTGATGAATGGCCGGTATAAGACACTTGAAGCATGGGCAATTGCAAAAGCATTCCTTAGTTTTTTCGGAAAGCCGGGATTTGGTGTTGGAGAGATTGCAGGTATAGTGAGAGATCCCGATCAGGTAGTTGAATATCCATATAACGGAAGTTATGGTGATGCAAAAAAACCTCTGAACAATATTAAAATGACACTTGAGCCGGGGGGTAAAGTATATAATGGTGACGCGCTTAATAATGGTTTCTTTATGTTCGACAGTTTAATGCCGGGAGAATATAAAGTATTTTATGAAAAAGAAGGATATTACAAAGATTCAACTCTTGTTACAGTAACCGCAAATAAAACAGTATTCGCAGATAAATTCCTGAGCTACGATACAACCCTTGCTCCGGTTGTGCTTTCAAGAACGCCTCAGAGCGGTGCATCTACTACTATCGCTCCAATTGTAGTAACATTCGACAGAAAGATGTCGGCTGAAGATGTTGAGAAAGCATTTAGTATAAGTCCGGCTGCAACAGGTAAATTCACCTGGGGTGAAGAAAGAATATTTGTTTTCACACCAACAATACCGTTGCAGACATCAACACAGTACACAGTAACACTTTCAACCGATGCTAAAAGCAAATGGGGTGTGCCGGTAGGTTCTGCGTATACTTTTTCATTTACTACCAACAACCGCAGGCAGTTAGTTTTTGAGAAGTCATATCCTGCAGATAATCAGAAAGATATAAGTACAACTGTACAGTTCAGGTTACAGTTTGACAAGCCGATCGGTTCAGCAGGCGGAGCTATTTTCTTATACGATAAAGATATGAAGGTACTGCCTGTGGCGGGCGCAAAGACATTAGTCGAGAACAACAAAGGTGTAATATATTTTGAACCGAAATCAGCACTTGAAATTGGTATGCCATATAAAGTTATAGTTCTGGGCAACCTGGCAGATACTGATGGATATCCTCTTATAGATACACTGAAAATTAATTTTGTTACTCTTGAAGAACAGTATGTATCAGGAACAGTTGTGGATTCTTTTGAGACTGCCGGAACATGGAGAAATCCCGGCTGGGGATCAGGCACAACTGGTGTTGATACATTAAAATCTTCATTCAGAATTACATACAGCAAAAAATTATTCGGAAAGAACAGCGCAAGACTTGCCTATGAATTTACACAAGCAGGAAACGGTGTATGCCAGTTCTATAATACTGCAGGCATTGATATTTTGGGCGGCTCTGCTTCAGAGTTTGGTATGTGGGTTTGGAGTGATTTAAGTTACAACATTCTGGAATACTGGTTCAGCGCAGACGGTACAGATCAAAAAATTACAGCGGATACACTGAATTGGTCTGGCTGGAGGCTATGCAGAATTCCTGTTTCATCAATTCCCGGCACGGCGAAGAAATTCCACAGTATTGTAGTACGGCAGTCAGAGGGTGGTACAAAGAGCAGTATATTATATGTCGATGACGCGCAGTATGATATTGTACTTCCTGTTGCTGAAGGCAGTAATGAAATTCCTTCAAAGTTTAATCTTGAACAGAATTTCCCCAATCCTTTTAATCCTTCAACAAAGATCAGATTCTCTATTCCGGGCAGCAGTGAAATGGCTGTGCGGTTGAGTGTATTTGATGTTCTTGGAAAAGAAATAGCGGTTCTGGTTAACGGTAAAATGAATGCAGGAACCCATGAAGTACATTTTGGTGCTGACAATCTTCCCAGCGGAATTTATATTTATAAACTGCAGTATGGAAGCAGTACGATGAGCAGAAAAATGATGCTATTAAAATAGATTTGACATTAACACCAAAGAAAAATAACTTACATTTCATAAAGGCAGGTGCGCACTAAAGGCACCTGCTCTTCTTTTTACTTCTATAATATTTTTGCCGATTGAAATTAAAAAAAAATGCTGTTAAATTATCTAAGCAAATTTAATAATTACTATATCGGGGAGACGATAATATGACTGTTTATCTGCTCTTTTCACCAAGAGAAGAAGAACATATATGTACTTTCATATACACGAAGGAAGATGGTAAAATAATAAGCTTTTCATTCGATGAAGAGTATATAGTAAAAACGGATGAGACTGCAATAAAAGATTTTAAGCAGCTAGAGGAAGCATATCCTGCAAAAGCGAAACCTAAAAAAGGTAAAAAGCCGGAAGACAATCCGGTATTGATAAAAAAAGATTATCCGGATGTAAGGCAGGCGTTATTTTTTCTTGAAGGCACACTGGCAGATTTCCAGGAGAATATTCCTGCGCATAAGAAGCTGCCGCAGATCATTAATCCTTACGACCTTGATCTGGATGAAAATGAAATGCAGACTGCCGATCTGGATGTGGATTTTGATAAGGAAGTTGATGAAGATGAGTTGTTTAATAATGATCTGGATCCAGAGGATGATGAGAATTTTGGTACTTTCGATGATGATTATTACAGGTAAGAGAAAAGTTTTAATAAAGTTAATTTAATTTAAAGCAGCCTTTGGGCTGCTTTTTTTTTGGTGTATACATAGCAATTCAGGAAAAACCTCCGGGGTTGAAGAAAACCCCGGAGGTTGTCTGAAGGCAGTTTAACATGAGAACCTCCAAGGTTTTCCTGAACCTTGGAGGTTTTTCTGATTATAGGTCATAGGGGGGAAACAAATATCTATTAAAGCAAAACCTCCGGGGATAAGGAAAACCCCGGAGGTTATGCAAGAAAACTCCGGGGATAAGGAAAACCCCGGAGGTTGTCTGAAGGCAGTTTAACATGAGAACCTCCAAGGTTTTCCTGAACCTTGGAGGTTTTTCTGATTATAGGTCATAGGGGGGAAACAAATATCTATTAAAGCAAAACCTCCGGGGGATAAGGAAAACCCCGGAGGTTGTCTGAAGGCAGTTTAACATGAGAACCTCCAAGGTTTTCCTGAACCTTGGAGGTTTTTCTGATTATAGGTCATAGGGGGAAACAAATATCTATTAAAGCAAACCTCCGGGGTTAAGGAAAACCCCGGAGGTTATGCAAGAAAACTCCGGGGTTGAAGAAAACCCCGGAGGTTGTCTGAAGGCAGTTTAACATGAGAACCTCCAAGGTTTTCCTGAACCTTGGAGGTTTTTCTGATTATAGGTCATAGGGGGGAAACAAATATCTATTAAAGCAAAACCTCCGGGGATAAGGAAAACCCCGGAGGTTTTGCAAGAAAACCTCCGGGTTGGATAAAATCCCGGAGGTTAAGAAGAAATTTGGTTATATTTCCGCAGTCAATTTTATTGTACAGGTAAATATGAAATCCGAATTTCTAAAAAAGTATCCTATTGTTGATTATTTTTCAATCACTGTTGGTGCCGCGATCATGGGTCTGGGCATCGGCGTGTTCCTTGTGGACGCCCAGGTTGTGCCCGGAGGGGTTACGGGTCTTTCGATGGCAATCCATTATTTATCCAATTACACAATTCCCGTCGGCTTGCTGGTTTGGATTTTTAATGTGCCCCTTTATGTGTGGGGAGTAAAGGCATTAGGAAAAACATTTGGTGTAAGAACCTTTTATGGTTTTACGCTGAATGCTTTCTTTATTGATTTCTTCAGAGGGTCTGTACCCGGTTTCGCGTTTATCAAACTCCAGGAAACTCAGACACTTAAGGATCTGCAGCAGAATGATTTTCTGTTCATGGTATTGATAGGCGCAGTGATGCTGGGCTTAGGGTTGGGAATTATATTCAAGTTCAAAGGAACCACCGCCGGGTCGGATATTGTAGCTGCTATTATGCAGAAGAAATATGGTGTTAAACCCGGACAGGCAATTATGTTTATTGATTTTTTTGTGATTGCGCTTGCGGGTTTGATTATCGAGGTGAAGGATCTTTCACCTGTAAGACCCGCGATGTCTCTTACGCTGTACGCGTTCTTCCTGCTGTTTGTATCCAGTAAAATTGTGGATATCATCATTGACGGATTTGATTATGCAAGGATGGCGTATATAATTTCTGATAAATATGAAGAAATTGCAAAATGTATAATGAATAAGATGAGCAGGGGGGCAACGGGATTAAGGGCGCATGGGCTTTATAAGAATGTGGACAGGGAAATTATTGTAACGGTAATTACATTAAAGGAACTAACGACGTTAACACAGCTGATTAAAGAGATAGATCCGGATGCGTTTGTAATTATAGGTAATGTACATGAGGTTCTGGGGGAAGGGTTCAGGAGGAGGATTTAGGGGGGACGGAGGCGGAAGTCGGAGGACAGAGGACAGAGGACGGAAGGACGGAGGACAGAGGACAGAGGGCGGAGGACAGAAAAAGACGCAGATTACGCAGATTACACAGATGGCGTAGCCATGCCTATGGAATTAAAATAATAAGAAATTTTAAGAGCGCCCTGCGGGCGGGAAAAATTACACAGAGCAGACGGAAGAGTTATTTATTCGTTGTAAAGACGCCGCACTGCGGCGTCTGGGTCTCACAATTTATAATTTGTGGTTAAATTAAGACGAAGGCACAACTCCAAATAGCGACTCCGGACAGACATTTCAGTTTATTTACATTATGTGAAACCCAGACGCGGCAGTGCCGCGTCTTTACAACAGAGTTCAATGAATTACAACACTATCGGCAGAAAGAAAAATTTGTTTAGTCTTTATAAGCCAGTTTTTGCTGTAAAAATAAAGGTATTTATAAACCCACCACCATGTATTAATTTGCATCCGGCTCTTGTTATTTGTAGGGTTTAGTCCTACATCAGCTAATCGCCTAATTAGCCGGAATAATCCCTCCAAATAGCAAAATGTCATCGATAAATAACGCGGAATTTTCTCCGCAATAATTATTCACAAAAAAAGGTGGAGGGAAAATGCCTTTTGCAACAAGAATAATTCGTTGGTTCGGTGTGTTTTGTGTATTGGTTTTGTTTAGTTCTTCTTTATCAGCTCAGAATTTCTCCTATGTTCAGAGCTTTGAAAGTTCTAATCCTTTTAAGTTCTGGAGCAGTAACGCTACATATAAAATAAATTTCTTCGGACCTTCTTCAGATCGTGCCGCAGCAGGCACCAAATCTTTAAAGATGGATATCACTGTTAACGGCAGCGGTACAAAGGAATGCTATTATTACTGGATACTTCCTGTTTATACAAATCTGGTCGGCAGTATGGATCTTACAGCCAAGTTATGGATGAGCAGTGAAACAGCCCAGTATGTTTCATTGGGTTATCATTACGAGTTCCCTCCTACGGGACTTGAAAGAACTCCACTGGCCCCCAAAGTAACCAGGTACAGTACCTGGTTCGATTACAAAGTCAGTCTTGATGAAGATGTTCTTTATCATGCGGATTATTTTTCGAAGAATAAGATCTACGGATCTACTGTTGATGACTTCGGAAGAGAGTTAACATTCCTGCAATTAATCATTAAAGTGAGAGGATCTAAGAGATTAGTATTCTATATTGATAATATTCAGGTTAAAGGAACAGTATTAAGTAACAGTACATATACTTCAAAATATAATTCAGCCTGGTCTGCATTTAAGAATCGCCTGAGTGCAGAAGTCTCCCAAAAGCAGACTGAGTATAGAGAGCTTCCTCCCGTTCCCAGTACATCGGGTATAACACTTACTACAAAGGCAAAAGAGTATCTCGCTACTTTATCCAACTGTAAAAATAATATCAGCAATTCACTAAATCAGATGGTTGGTAAAACCTATTTCGCACCGGAGATTATGGATGATTTCGAAACACACGTAGAGATGTATCCAAGTTACTGGCAGTTATTGAAAACTGAGCTCAGCAATCCCGGTTCAAAGTTAGGTTTATTTTCAATGGATCCTGGCAAATATTCAAGAATAACAGGATCAAATATTCCGGGCAATCTTGAATCAGCTTCGAATTTAACAGCACGTGTATGTCCCGGTGAATTTGAGCCGTTCTCATTATTTCTCCAGGCAAAAACGGGTCTGAGCGGAATAAGAGTTTCAAAGACATCTTTATCAGGCAGTGCCGGTACGATTGCATCTTCAGAAATTGACATATCCATTGCAAAGGTATGGTATCAGAAAGGATATGAAATTACAGGTTATGGAGATAAGTGGCTTACGCAGGAACTTCTGGTGAAGAATGATAATCTGATCAAAGTTGATGAGGTTAATAAAACCAATTCACTGCTGGTGCAGAAATCTGACGGGTCAAAGTCATATATAGTTATAAGTAATCCCACTTCAACTGTTCCGCGCTCTGTGAAAATACTTGATAGTGATGTACTGCTGCCATTCTCAATTCCTTCTAATAAAAGCAAGCTGCTGTGGATAACGGTACATGTTCCTGAATCTGCTGCTGCCGGCAGATACACTGGTAAACTTACCATAACCTCTGATCAGGGTTCTCTTGGTGTGGTTCCTATTGAAATACAGGTGCTGCCATTTAAGCTGCATAAGAGTATGCTTGATTATGCAATATATTACCACGGATATGTAAATAACTGGACATGGCAGGAAACACCTTTTACTTCTTTCGGGAAAAGCAGCCGTCAGTATGAAATTGAAATGAAGGATCTGAAAGATCATGGAGTACTTTATCCAACTACATACCAGACAACATCAGGACTTTCTTATGATCTGAAGATCAGAAATGACCTGGGATTCCCAAAAGATAAACTATTCAGTGCCGGGGTTCAAACCGGTAATCCTCAGACCACTGCAGGTTTGAATGATCTGAAAACCAAAGTAACAAGTCTGAAAAATAAAATAGCCCAGTTCGGTTATCAAAATTTATATATTTACGGCATTGATGAAGCAACAGGAACCCTGCTGACAAGTCAGAGACAGGCTTGGGATGCGGTTCATTCCGTTGGAGCAAAGGTTTTCGCTTCAGGATATTACAATACTTTTAATTATATGGGTGATATACTTGATCTTGGTGTTATACAAAATACACCCTGGAAAGAACAGGCAAAGCTGTATCATTCAAAAGGAAATAAGATTTACAGCTATCGTAATCCGATGGTTGGTGTTGAGGATCCTGAAGTATTCAGAAGGAACTATGGCTTTGTTTTGTGGAAATCAGGTTACGATGGAACAATGAACTATGCTTATCAGCGTGAGTTCGGAGATATCTGGAATGACTTCGACATAGAACCTAATCAGCCGCATCCCTACAGGGATCACTGTTTTACATATCCAATTACTGACGGAATACTTAAGACTGTTCAGTGGGAAGGATTCCGTGAAGGCGTAGATGATATCAGGTATTTGTCTACCCTTATTGCAAAAATCAATACTCTTAAGTCGCAAGGTACAGATGTCAGTTCACTTGAACAGTTTGTTAATTCAATTGATCCGGATCAGGACCTTAACCAGATAAGAAATGAGATTATTGACCGTATACTTGGAGTTAATACTTCCGGATCGGATGGCGGCAATACTCCTGTTGTAACAGATTTTATTATCAAAAGTGCAGCAGTTACTTCACCTACTACAGTGAAGCTGGTGTTTTCGAAAAGCATTTCATCAGGTGCAGGAACTCTCTCCAATTTCAGAATTAACAACGGGATAACTGTAACCCGGGCAGTTCTGAATTCTGACGGGATTAGTGTAACCCTGACCACAACAACGCACCAGCCTGGTGTAACATATACTGTAACTGTAAATAACCTGAAGGCAACAAGCGGAGAAATAATAGCTTCGGGAAGTACAGAGCAGTACACTCTTGCGACTGAAATAGCTAGTAATGCAACAGACGGTATTTTAGCAAACGGGGCTGCATTGAAACTTAAGTCTGGTTCAATAAGTGCAAAGGTTGCTTACTGCGGAAGTACTTCAAGTACTATTAAGTTTACGGTGAATATTACCAAAGCAGCTAATTATTATATCTGGGGCAGATTCTTTTTTGAGGGAAGCAATAATTCACCGAATTCTTTTTATGTGAATGTTGATGCCAGGACTAAACTGAAATTTGGGAATAATCTTGATTATTACAACAGATGGCATTGGGGCGGTGACGGCAGCAAAGAAACCGGTCTACCGGGAAAACTGGCTTTAGGCTGGCTCTCAGTTGGCAGGCATACAATAACAGTATCAGGCCGTGAACCCGGAGCAAAGGTTATGTTAGATATGATTCTGTTAACATCGAATGCGAATTATATTCCTACTGATGCTAAAGCTAGGCTGTTAAAAGATGCTGATGGGTCTGCAGAAGAATTGGCGATGGAAATTCCGGAGCAGTTTGAGTTAATGCAGAATTATCCTAATCCTTTTAATCCTTCTACAAGAATAAAGTATGCTTTACCGCAGAATACTAATGTAAGCATTAAGATATATGATATACTTGGGAAAGAGGTAGTTACATTAGTTAATGAATTTAAGGATGCGGGTTATTATGAAGTAGAGTTCACGGGCGCAAATCTGCCGAGCGGTGTATATATATACAGCATAAATACGAGTGAGTTTGTGCAGAGCAAGAAGATGATGTTGATAAAGTAAAAAAACAGTGAATGGATGAATGGATGAATGGATGAATGGATGAATGGATGAATAGGTGAATGGTGATTGTATGTTTGTATGAATGTATGTTTGTATGATTGTATGAACCCCCGGGATGTTTAAGTTCCGGGGGTTTTGTTTTAGGCTGTTTGGAATTTTGACTTCGTGTTAAGTTAACTGTTATTTTTCTTTTGTGAGACCCAGTCGCCGCAAGCGGCGCCTCTACAACGTTTGTATTACATCTCTACAATTAAAACAATCTTTCGTAGAGCCAGGGCTTGCCCTGGCTGGGTTGCTGAAAATGTGAATGAACAGAAATGTATGTCCGGAGTCGGAATTCTGAATTGTGGCTTCGTGTTGAGTTAACCGCAAATTCTTCTATTGTGAGACCCAGTCGCCGCAAGCGGCGCCTCTACAACGTTTGTATTACATCTCTACAATTAAAACAATCTTTCTTAGAGCCAGGGCTTGCCCTGGCTGGGCTGCAGAAAATGTAAATGAACAAAAATGTTTATCCGGAGTTTGAACTTAGAATTGTGGCTTCGTGTTGAGTTGACAGCAAATTCTTCTATTGTGAGACCCAGACGCCGCAGTGCGGCGTCTCTACAACAGTGGTGGGATTTTATGGTAGCAGCGGGCTACGGGGCAAATCTTTCCTTGCAATTTTGTGGCTTTTATTTAATCTATTTTATATGAGCAATTTGGAAGGAAAGAATGAATTTTAAATTGTATTGGAATATCTTAACGAAGATTATTGATGAGTGGAGTGAAGATAAGGCTCCTAAGCTGGGTGCTGCGCTGGCATATTACACGATATTTTCCCTTGCCCCGCTTTTTGTAATATCGATTGCTGTGGCAGGTTTTTTATTTGGAAAGGAAGCTGCTGAAGGTCAGATCGTTAATGAAATTCAGGGTCTGGTGGGCAAAGAAGGTGCCGTACTTATACAAAATGCAATCAAGCAATCGAGTGATACTGAAAGCGGAATAATAGCTACAATAATCAGTGTTGTAACTATGCTCGTCCTTTCGTCTGCGGCATTTATTGAACTGCAGGATTCACTCAATATGATCTGGAAAGTTAAACCAAAACCAGGCAGAGCGATTAAAGATTTTATTAAGAACAGGTTGTTATCATTTGCTATGGTTGTTGGTATCGGATTTCTGCTGCTGGTATCACTGGTTGTTTCTGCGGGTATTTCAGCATTGAATGAATTCATAGGTGACTTTTTTTCAATCCCTCCTTTTGTTCTCCAGATAATCAATATTGTTCTCTCACTTGGAGTAGTATTTATTCTATTCTCTATGATATTTAAGATCCTTCCTGATGTTCAGATCACGTGGAAGGATGTAAGGATCGGGGCTATAGTTACAACGGTGTTGTTTGTCCTAGGTAAATATCTTATCGGTCTTTATCTGGGTACAAGCACAGTTGGTTCAACATTCGGTGCTGCAGGTTCATTCGCAATAGTGCTGATCTGGGTTTACTATTCGGCGCAGATTTTATTTTTAGGCGCGGAGTTCACTTATATATATGCTACAAGGTTCGGGTCGGGTATAACACCCGCAAAGCATGCAGTGGAGTTTGAAAGAGTGACGGTGGAGAAAGAATAGAAGGGAAATGCAATGAATGGATGAATGATTGAATGGATAAATGGTTTCGTATGATGTATGATTGTATGTTTGTATGATTGTATGTTTGTATGAATGTATGATTGTATGAATGTATGATTGTATGAATGTATGATTGGATGATTTTGTAACCCCCTGGATGTCGGGGGTTTTTTGTTTTTGACACAGCACTTGAATAAATCGGATGTGCAAAGCTTATGTAATCTAAAAAATTGAGACACACTGAACAGGTAAAAAAAAAGGTATTTTCTGCCGACAAATGACTTGTTATATTTTTGCCAGAAAATTGTCAGTCTTTTTCCTACAGATCGCCAAGCTGAAAAAAGGAAAGAAAGGCAATAAGAGTTCTAAACTTTTGCTAAAGCAATGGTAACGTTGTGTGGTTAACTACTGTGTTGTAACCAATACCAATATTATTCTATTCATTAACAAAAGGTGGAGGGCAAATGCCTTTATCAAAAGGAATAATTCCGCGGTTCTATGTGTTCTTTGTTTTAATGTTCTTTAGTTCATCTCTCTCAGCTCAAAACTTCTCCTATAATCAGAGCTTCGAAAGTTCTAATCCGTTTAAATTCTGGAGTAGTAACGGCAGTTACAAAGTTAACTACTTCGGACCTTCCTCAGACCGTGCCGCCTCAGGCAAGAAGTCATTAAAGGTGGATATTTCAGTAAACGGCAGCGGTTCAAAAGAATGCTACTACTACTGGATTCTGCCCGTGTATACAAACTTAATTGGTTCAATGGATCTCTCGGCAAAGTTATGGATGAGCAGTGAGACAGCCAGATACGTTTCACTAGGTTATCACTATTCTTTTCCGCCGACAGGACTTGAACGAACTCCACTGGCTCCCCGGGTTACGAAGTATAATACGTGGTTCGATTATAACGTAGATCTTTCCGATGATGTAATCTATCACGCAGATTACTTCGCAAAGAATAAGATTTACGGCTCCACCTATGATGATTACGGAAGAGAGTTAACTTTTCTTCAGCTGATCATCAAAGCAAAAGGATCAAAGAGACTGGTATTCTACATTGATAATATTCAGGTTAAAGGGACCGTCCTGAGTAATTCTGCATACATCTCGAAGTACAAGGAAGCATGGTCATCCTTTAAAAAACGGTTAAGCTCCACAGTTTATCAGAAACAAACGGCTTATAAAAATCTTCCGGATATCCCAAGAACTTCCGGTATTAATATGACTTCGAGGATAAAGGAATACATAAATTCATTAACAAAAACAAAAAATAACATCCAAAATAACCTGAATCAGATGATAGGCAAAAGTTATTTTGATCCTGAGATAATGGATGCCTGCGAAACAAATCTGGAATTGTACCCAAGTTATTGGCAGCTATTGAAAACTGAGCTAAATAATGCCAGCTCAAAGTTAGCTTTATTTTCAATGGATCCCACAAAATATTCAAGGGTGACCGGATCTAATATACCAGGAAATCTTAACTCTGCCTCAAAATTATCTGCACGCATGTGTGAAGGTGAATATGAACCATTTTCTCTTTTCCTCCAGGCTAAAACAAATCTTAGCGATATAAAAGTTTCTGCCACTTCATTGACTAATGGTTCACGCAAAATTCCGGCTTCCTCCATTGATATCTCGATCGCAAAAGTCTGGTATCAAAAGGGATATGCCATAACCGGCTATGAGGATAAGTGGTTAACGCAGGAGTTACTCGTCAAAAATGATAATCTGATCAAAGTGGATGAACGGGATAAAACTAATTCTCTTCTTGTTCAGAGATCAGATGGTTCCAGATCATACATCGTGATAAGCAATCCGCGTTCTACAGTTCCCAGAAATGTAAAAATAAAAGACAGTGATGAATTGCTGCCGTTCTCTATATCAGCAAACCGCAGCAAATTGTTATGGATTACGGTACATGTACCGGAGAATACGCCGTCAGGGAAATACAGCGGTAAGATTACAATTACTTCTGATCAGGGAACACTTGGTACTGTACCCGTAGAAATACAGGTGCTTCCGTTCAAACTTGAAGAGAGTATACTTGATTATGCCATATACTACCATGGTTATGTAAATGACTGGAGCTGGCAGGATTCTCCTTTCACTTCATTCGGAAAGAACAGCAGGCAGTACGAAATAGAGATGAGAGATTTGAAAGCTCATGGCATTGAATATCCAACTACTTACCAGAGCACCAATGCAGTTCACTATGATCTGGCAATCAGGAACAAAGTAGGTTTTCCTAAAGATAAATTATTCAGTGCCGGCATAATTACGGGTAATCCACAGAGTTCTTCAGGATTGAATGATCTGAAGGATGATGTAAGAAGGCTTAAAAATAAAGCTGAAGATTACGGATACAAAAATCTGCACGTATATGGTATTGATGAAGCAACCGGCAGTTTATTAACCAGTCAGAGAAAGGCATGGGAAGCAGTGCACCAGACCGGGGCAAAGGTATTTGCTGCAGGTTATTACAATACATACAATGATATGGGAGATTTGCTTGATGTTGGAGTAATACAAAATAGTCCGAGACTAGAACAGGCTAAATTATATCATTCTAAAGGCAATCAGGTATATAGTTATCGTAATCCGATGGTTGGAGTTGAGGATGCTGAAGCATTCAGGAAAAACTATGGACTGGTTCTCTGGAAAGCCGGGTATGACGGAACGATGAATTATGCATATCAGCGCGAATTCGGAGATATATGGAACGACTTTGATATTGAAAATAACCAGCCGCATCCTTACAGAGATCATGTGTTCACTTATCCGATCACTGATGGAATTATTAAAACTATACAGTGGGAAGGTTTTCGTGAAGGCGTAGATGATGTGAGATATTTATCTACCCTGATCAGAAAAATTAATATTCTCAGATCGAAAGGTGTTAATGTAAGTTCACTTCAGCAGTTCGTGAATTCTATTGATCCAAATCAGGACCCAAGCCAGACCCGTGAAGAAATAATTGAAAGGATACTTGGAATTCTTGGATCAGCTCCCGGAAAGGAAAATACTGATAATGAAGAATTATTAGTTGAACAGCCGAAGGATTTTGAACTAAGCCAGAATTATCCCAATCCCTTCAATCCTTCTACCAGGATAAAATATGCTTTGCCCAAAAATACAATGGTCAACATTAAAGTGTATGACATTCTTGGAAAGGAAGTTCTTACATTAGTTAACAAGCAGCAGGATGCAGGTTATTATAACCTGGATTTTAACGGGGCAAATTTACCTAGCGGTGTTTATATATACAATATAAATACTAAGGAATTTGTTCAGAGTAAAAAGATGCTTCTCATTAAGTAGTTGGAAATTCTATAGAGGGCACAAGAAGGCATAGAGTGCACAGAAGTTAAATCTGTGTTATCTATGCCTTTTCATTTTTATCGGATTTACGCGTGTATTGATATAGTTTATTTTTATACGTATCAATAACTAATAAAGGAGAGTTATTGATATGAGGGCAATCTGGTCTGGTTCAATTAGTTTTGGACTGGTTAATATACCTGTTAAAGTATACAGCGGAGCACAGAGCCATTCACTTGATCTTGATATGCTTCGGAAAAGTGATCTTTGTCCAGTCAAGTATCAGCGTATATGTGAAAAAGACGGTCAGGAAATTCCTTATGATGAAATTGTTAAAGGATATGAGTATAGCGACGGTGACTACATTGTTCTGACAGATGAAGATTTCGAAGCCGCGAATGTTGAACAAACCAATACACTTGATATATTGGATTTTGTAAAGGAAAGTGAAATTGACAGCCGGTATTTTGAAAAACCTTATTATCTTGAACCTGCAAAAGGAGGCGCAAAACCATACGCACTGCTGCGGGAAGCATTAAAGAGTTCTAAAAAAGTTGGTATTGCCAGTTATGCATTACGCAATAAAGGCCATATCGGAATAGTAAAACCTCACGGAGATCTTATTCTTCTGAATCAGTTAAGATTCGCAGATGAGATCAGAAATGCTGATGAATTGGATCTTCCTGCATCAGAAAAAATCAAGGACAAGGAAGTTGAACTTGCCTTAACGCTCATCGATCAGCTCACAACCCATTTCAAACCCGAAAAATATAAAGATACTTACGTTGAAGATCTGAAAAGAATAATTGACGAAAAGGCAAAAGGGAAGAAACCCAAGGCAAAAGGAAAAGAACCCAAGCCTACAAAGGTTGTGGATATGATGTCACTTCTTAAAAAAAGCATTCAGCAAAAAAAGAAACAAGCCGCCTAAAACATTATGGGATTACAGGAGTACCAGCAAAAAAGGGATTTCAAGAAAACCAGCGAACCCAAAGGCAAGAAAAAAAGCACGGGAAAACAGCTTTTATTTGTTATTCAAAAACATGCAGCCTCTCATCTGCATTATGATTTCAGATTAGAAGTTGACGGGGTGCTTAAAAGCTGGGCAATTCCAAAAGGACCAACACTCGACCCCACGATAAAACGACTTGCAATGATGGTAGAGGATCATCCTTATGATTACAAGGACTTTGAGGGAATTATACCAGCCGGGAATTACGGTGCAGGTAAAGTGATTATATGGGATCAGGGTACATACCACTCCTATGAGACAGAGGACCGTGAAGAAAGTGAAAAAATAATTAAGAGACAGCTTCATCAGGGTGATGTTAAGTTTGTTCTTAACGGTGAAAAACTTCAGGGTAAGTTTGCACTGGTTAAAATAAAATCCGATGAAAAGAATACCTGGCTCTTTATAAAAAAGAATGATGAGTTCGCAACAGATGAGGATATTCTTGAGCAGGACAGATCAGTTATATCCGGCAAGAAGGTTGATCAGCTCGGTACAGTTGGAGAAGAGAAGGTCTGGCAAAGCAATAAAAAGACCGCACAAAAAAAAGTTATTAAACAGCCGGATCTTAAAGATGCGATAAAAAAAGCATTCCCTGAGAACATCAGACCAATGCTTGCTACATTAGTAAAAAATGCTTTTGATGATCCTGAGTGGCTGTTTGAGATAAAATGGGATGGATACAGAGCAATTGCTGAAATACGAAATAATGTTGTTAACTTATATTCGCGTAATAACCTTCCTTTCAATGAAAAATTTGCTCCTATTGCACAAAGTTTAAGGACAATAGATGATACTATGATCCTTGACGGGGAAATAGTTGTTGTAAATAAAGAAGGCAGGCCCGATTTTCAGCTAATACAGAATTATCAGCGGAATGGTACAGGAACTCTGATCTATTATGTATTTGATATTCTTTATCTGAACGGTTATAGTTTAATGGAATTGCCTCTCGTCAGAAGAAAGGAAATTTTAAAACAGGTATTACCGGATTCAGGTAACATTCTTTACGGAGATCATATTATAGAGAACGGTTTATCATTTTTTGAACTGGCAAAACAAAATCAGCTCGAAGGAATGGTAGCAAAAAAAATCAACAGCACGTACGTTCAGGGCAAAAGAACAAGAGAGTGGCTGAAAATCAAAACAGCTATGCGGCAGGAGGCTATAATCTGCGGTTTTACACAGCCTAGAGGAAGCAGGAAAAATTTTGGCGCCCTTGTGCTTGGTGTATATAAAAATAAGGAACTTATTTATATAGGGCATACGGGGGGCGGTTTTGATGATGATAAATTAGAAGAGTTATACAAAATATTCCTGCCGCTCGTCATCAGGCAGTCTCCATTTAAAAAGAAACCAAAAACAAATATGCCCGTTACCTGGGTAAAACCGGAGCTCGTTTGTGAAGTAACTTTTACTGAGTGGACGAGTGATGGATTACTTCGTCATCCTATATTTTTAGGATTAAGAGAAGATAAAAAAGCAGAGAAAGTTATCAGGGAAGATCCTGAAGAAATAAATTCTGCGGAAGAGAAGCAGGAGGGAGTTACTTTGAATGATAAAGAGATTACAATACAAAAGAAAAAAATAAAACTGTCGAACCTGGATAAATTATACTGGCCTGATGAAAAATATACTAAAGGGGATCTAATCGAATATTATAGAAAAATCAGTAAATATATACTCCCTTATCTGAAAGATCGTCCAGAATCTTTATTCCGGACTCCTGATGGAATAAAGGCAGGCGGCTTTTTCCAGAAGGATATGAATACAATGACTCCCGATTGGGCACAAACAGAGAAGATATATTCCGAATCGAATGATAAGCACGTGAATTATCTGATTTGTAATGACGAGGCAACTCTCGTTTACATGGCAAATCTCGGATGCATAGAAATAAATCCCTGGTTCTCGAGGATACAGCAACCTGATAATCCTGATTACCTTGTTATTGATCTTGATCCCGAAGCGATTGCATTTAGTAAAGTAGTTGAAACAGCACTGGTAGTGAAAGAAGTATTTGACCAGGCAGGAATAACCAGTTACTGTAAAACTTCCGGTGCTACAGGCATCCATATATATGTTCCGCTGAAAGCGAAGTATGATTATGATACTTCAAAAGAATTTGCCCACGTAATCGCACAAATGGTTCACAGCAGAATACCTGAATTTACGAGTCTGGAGAGGAGTCCCGGGAAACGTCAGCGCAAAGTTTATCTTGATTACCTACAGAACAGGAAGGGGCAGACTTTAGCGGCGCCATACAGTGTCAGACCAAAACCGGGCGCACCGGTATCAACACCACTCAGATGGGAAGAAGTAAACCAATCACTCGATCCAATAAATTTTAACATCAACTCTATTTTCAACAGACTAAAAGAAACCGGAGATTTATTCCATGGTGTATTGGGCCCCGGAATAAATATTGAAAAGAGCATAAAGAAGCTGGAAAGCCGGATGAAGAAGTAAAACTCTGATACTAAAATTTTAATGCTTTAATATTTCCACTGAATTTTTAATATTAGATAACAATCAAGGGTCAGATGCGGATAATAGTTCCATTATTTCTGCTTGTCATTTTTACAATATCAGAAGCACAGGTAAGAAGGTCACCGCTTTCGGGAAATCTGGCAGTATCCCTGGAAGGCGGTTTAACTATTGCTAAAACAGACTATAAGACCTCAGTACCAGGGACAGGCAACAGGGGAATCTTTGAATACTTTTTCGGAAACATACACAAGCATACTTTTGGAGTAAGAATCTTTGGGGGAGGACAGAATATTCTGGGAGAAGACAAGCGGAAAGAATACTCATCATTCAGAACAGGCATGTATTATACGGGTCTGGGAGTTTCTTATGTTTATGAGTTAAATAAAATTATATTACCTTACGCATCTGCAGGCATTTCGCATCTATGGTTCTCAACGGAACAGGAAACCTCGGAAGAAGAACTTCATTCAACACACGAAAACACTACATACGCATTCTTACTTGAAGCCGGTACCAGGTTAAGGATTATGGACAATCTTTACTTTAATTTCAGTACCGCTGTTAATTTTCTTAATGATGATCTGCTGGATAATACTCAGATGGGGATTAACAATGATTTTTATGTTAAAACCATGGCAGGTTTTTCATTTACCTTCGTGACAAGGAGAGATTCAGATAACGATGGAATTGAAGATGATGAAGATGCCTGTTCGAATGCAGCTGAAGATATTGACGGCTTCAGAGATGATGACGGGTGTCCTGACCCGGATAACGACAGGGACGGAATTCTGGATGCCGGTGATAAGTGTCCCGAACTGCCGGAAGATCCTGATGGATTTGAAGATAATGACGGGTGTCCTGATCTGGATAATGATAAAGATGGAATTCCGGATACAGAAGACAACTGCGCGAACATACCTGAGGATTTTGATGGTTATGAAGATGAAGACGGATGTGCTGAGCTGGACAATGATGGTGATGGTATTCTTGATGTTAATGACAGGTGTCCTGAGTTACCTGAAGACTTTGATGGTTTCGAAGACAGTGACGGATGTGCTGATCTGGATAATGATGGTGATGGTATATATGACGAGAAGGATAGATGTCCTGACCAGCCTGAAACAATCAATAACTTTGAGGATAGTGACGGATGTCCTGACATAGTTCCTCCCCCTCAGGCACAGCCCGATCAATTTATTGAACCGGAAAGACCGAAAAAGCAGGAGAGTGAAAGAAAGGCTGAAACAACAGAAGAGACTGAAGTAACAACGGCTCCTAAATCCGAAGCTAACAATTTTCTTTTACATGCGATAACAACATTTGAAGAAGAATCTTCACAGATCAATCCACAGGCCTATGCTGAATTAAACAGAATTGCTGAAGCGATAAAAAATAACAGCAGCGCAAAGTGGAGGATAGAAGGTTACATGGATAATTCTCTTCCTTCAAAGGAGAGCGCTGATATTTCACTAAAACGAGCGCAGGCGATCAAAAAATATCTTGTATCGAAGGGAATTTCTCAAGCACAGCTTGAAGCAGTAGGGATGGGAGATAAAAATCCAATTGAGAGTAATGAAAAAACTTTCGGCAGATTGAGAAACAGAAGAGTAGAAATAAAACAAGTAAAATAAATTGATATCAGATTAGAATTTGTTATAATATAATTTGAGTTATAAGGGCTGTTGACATGAAATTAATAAATTCATTTCTAATATTTTGTTCAATACTTTTGTTCTCCTCCTGTATAGACGAACAGATAGTTGTCGATAACACTCCCAGGCCGCAGGGACGGATCATCATCAGTTCCGAACCTGACAGCGCTCATATTTATTTTCTTGGCACTGATACAAAGAAAGTAACACCTGATAGTATAATGGATCTGGAGAGCGGTATTTTCGATGTAACTTTAAAGATGGATGGTTATCGTGATACAACTTTAAATGTGAGGGTACTGAATAATCATAAGAGCTCCAGGCATATTATTTTATCTCAGCTTGAAGTTGGAACTATCTACGTAGCATCTGATCCTGAAGGAGCACAAATTTACCTGGGTGATAAGAATACGAATAAAGTAACTCCTGACACTCTGGTAAATATAGATCCGGGTGTTTATTCATTAGCACTAAAACTCGCTGGTTTTCGTGATACATCTGTAACGGTATCAGTAGAAAAATGGGAAACCGCTGAGATGAATGTTCTGCTTAAAGATACATTGCCGGAGATAGCAGTAACCATAGAATATAGTGATATACAATTCGGACAACTGTTATTCAGTTTTGAATTTAACAGGAATATTTCGCTTAGCCAGATCCTGTCGCGCAGACCAGATTCTGACAGCATTACTACTACAAATTTTAATGAGAATGTTCCTAAGGGACAAACGCGGGTATTGATTTTCAGTGAAAAGGAGGCGGGTACATGGCGTTTCACCGTCAGAGGGCAAAAGACACAGGGAGATATGAGGCCGTTTGAGATACATGGAAATATAGATGTGCAGTAAGTTAAAGTCGTACTTCAATGTAATACATCTCTACAATTGAAACAATCTTTCGTAGAGCCAGGGCTTGCCCCGGCTGGGCTGCACATAATGCGAATGAACAGAAATGTATGTCCGGAGTCGGAATTTTGAATTGAGGCTCCGTGTTGAGTTATCTGTAAATTCTTCTTTTGTGAGACCCAGTCGCCGCAAGCGGCACCTCTACAACGGTGTATTTCTGTCATTAACACTGGCTGAAACGATGGATGGGTTATGGTTCGCGCCAGGTGTATCCAAACGATTCAACATATGCCCTTTCAACTTTGAAGGTCTGAGAGCTTACAGTATAAGCGCCGAATACACCGATACCGCCGCTTACATTTGAATACACTGATTCATCAAGTCTTATTGAAAAGTTATCAAGGTATCCATTTGTACTCGAAAAATAAGATGCAAGGTTATGCTCATACTCAAGCATCCCGAATGAAATACTTCCTATTATATAAGTACTTTTTGCAGTATCACCTGCAGAGATTTGTGACATAACTGAATCAATACAATCGTAGGAGTATTCCATTTGTTTATCATATGTATATGAGGGGTAAACCGGTTCGTATTTATCATTCTTCTTTACATACTTCAACGGTATTTCTCTGGAATAGTGTTTTAAACCAGTACTGGATTTTACCTGATAGTAAAGCTTGAGTCTGGGGAAGTACAGATAGTCGTTATAGGAATCCCAGTTTATCACCCATTTATCTCCCCAGATAAAGCGATTTAGTTTAGTATGTACACCACTATTAAAGGGATAAGAAAATTCAAGAATTGAAAGAGTTTCAGGTACTTTGGTTTTTGCTGTTAATATTTTACCATTTGGAAGCTGAGCTTTGATTTTAAGCTCCTTATCAGCAGGAATGGGAAATGAATTAATTTTATAAGAATATTTTGTTTTGAAAGTACTGGTGACCTTTTTCACAGTATCCTGTGACAGATGATAATCTTTATCATTGATGGTCAGGGTTACAATACATCCCGGAATTGAATGATCAGTATGATCAACTACGGGATTAAAACCCTCTATGTCATAAGTGCTCAGGACAGTTACCTGCAGACTTGTTGATGGTAGCTGGGGAGAATTAGTGATAACACCAAACAAAACATACTTTTCTTCGAAATCTGTTTTGGGTGTAAATTCATCATCGCAGGAGCAGAAACAAAGGAAAAGCAAAGACAAAAGGATGTATAGTTTTCTCATATTTTATTAAAACTAAATTTCACAAATAGGTTTACATTTAAACTTATCTAACCGAATAACCAAAGGACTGAGCATATCTTGTATTAACATCGAAAGTCTGGCTGGTCATAGTACAGGCTCCAAACACACCGATTCCTCCGCTGACATTTGAATAAACTGTTTCATCTAACCTTATGGAGAAATTATCGAGGTACCCGTTCGTGCTTGAATAATATGAAGCAAGATTTCTTTCGAATTCTATAATACTGAAAGTTATACCCTGAATTACGTAATTTTCCTTCAGTGAATCGCCCATGGAAATATCTGCCATTGCAGAATCAATACAATCAAAGCAGTATTCAACACATTTGTTCCATGTCGGAGAAGGATAAACTGCCTCAAACTTTCCTTTTATTTTAGCATACTCCATTGGTATTTCTTTTGTGTAATTTCTATTCCCGTTATCATCTTTTTTAGTATAGTTCAAAGATAATTTCGGGAAGTACATATCATCGTTGTAGGAATCCCATTCAATTCTCCATTTTTCTCCCCAGGCAAACCTGTCAATATCGGTATGAACACCGGAATTAAAAGGATAGGAGAAATCAAGATGTTCAATCATTCCCGGTACAGTTGTACTTGAGGTTAATATTTTTCCGTTGGGAAGTTCTGCTTTGATTTTTATTTCCTGTTCACGAGCTGCTTTAAACCCCCCCAGATAAGAATTTACGGGCTGGTAACCCAACATATTGCTGCCCTGGTACTCCGACAATTTTACTTCATTATCATCAAACAAAATTGTAACCTTACATCCCGGAATTGAATTATCATGGTGATTATGATCCGGATTAAATCCATCAGTATCAAAGGTCTTAACAACAACTGCGGTTACGCCCTGATTATATGTAGGCGGATAATTTTCAACAACAGCAAACAATCCATATTTTTCCTGAAATTCTGTTTTAGGATTAAAGCTCTCCTCACAAGAACAGAAAGCAATACATAACACCACCGGAACCAGGAATCGGGTTCTCATAGATCTACTCTTAAGGAAACTGATGGAAAGAAAGGAAGCATATAAATTCTTTCACCGGTATCGCGGTCGAAATAAAAAATGTTTTTTCTGTCATACACATTAATAATACTTCCGCCGAGAGTTATATCAGCAATACTGGTCTGAAACTTTTTAGTAACACTGAGATCCATCCTATGGTAGACCGGGAGCCGGGAGGAATTTTTCTCTCCCCAATTTATAACAGGCTTATATTCACCTGAGGCATAACCCGAAGACCAGGGGTTGCCGATTTCCATTCTGTCATAAAAACCGTCGATGGGAGTAAAAGGCATTCCAGTATTGAGTGTCCATGTTGAATTGACCTGCCAGTCCGAACCAAGCTCATAGGCCAGAAGTATATTCATAGAATGTCTGGAATCATATCTCGGAAAATATCTTTTATTATTTTTTATCTTATAAGCCCAGCCAAGAGCATATGAACCTTTGAGGTAAATATCTGAAGGTTTGTATTCCAATTGAAATTCGAGTCCGTATGCCTCACCATCAACATTCACATAATCTCTTGTTGCGGCTGTAAACTTTTCATAGTTGATCTCAAGCAGGTTGGAAAGAATTTTATAATATCCTTCAAGTTCAATTATGAGCTGGTCGCTCAGATATGATTTCACTCCGGTAATAAGCTGTGTAGTTTCAGAAGCGGCGACTTTATCAGGAATTATTATCCATGGTTCAAAAATAGAGATAAGTTCATTCTCATCGGAGATGGTAACTATTTCCTGCGAATAGCGTCCTATTGCTGCTTTAAATGCCAGTGTTGGATTAGGGCGCCACGTAAAGTTTACGCGCGGTTCGAAAAGATATGGACGATATTTAGTGAAAGCGAGAAATTTCATTCTGATACCAATATCAAGTCCGACATTTTCATAGCGGTAGAACCTGTAATTAACGAAGCCGCTAAAGTCGGTGCCCGTCTGCTGAAAGTCAACTCTGGTCCCATAGAGGTTAACCAATCCCAGTTTTGTATCCATGATTTTACTATATAGTCCAAATGCAAGTTCATCGCCGCCGGGGTACATATAAGTAAAATTAAGTTCTGCTGAAAGATCTGAAAGATCATTCACTCTCGGTTTTGAATTACTGAGATTAGGAATCAGTTCAGCATTAAATCCGCTGTAGGAAACATTCAGGACTGAGAAAAGGGGACTGCTCCATACTTTCTGCCAGTTAATTCCGAATATATTATTTCTTATTGTATAATCTTCCTGGAAGGGATCGTCATTCAGGATAGCATCTTTACTTATGAATCCATGTGCCATCAGTTTGCCGTCGGTGATAATATCAGGATCCGCGTAATTTACTTTGAAGGAAAAATCATAGAAGTCGAAGGGAGCTTCTTTATTATTCAGATACTTTTTCAGGACTTTAGAATAATAACTTTTTCTGCCGGTAGCAATGAAAGAACCGTAAGGGATTGGTCCTTCCACGGCAGCTTTTCCTGACATTAAGCTGGCATTCGCATTTCCATGAAAGCTATTTTTATTTCCGTCTTTTGTGATAATGTTGAGAACAGAAGATAATCTTCCGCCATAGCTGGCCGGGAAAGCACCTTTATTAAATTCCATGAGGGAGATCATCTCAGGATCAATAACGCTGAAGATGCCGAGGGCGTGAAAGGGATTGTAGACTGTTGCTCCGTTAAGCAGTACAAGATTCTGGTCACTGCTTCCGCCCCGCACATAATATTTTGCTGTGACGTCTCCGGTGGATCTTACTCCGGGAGTAGACTGCAGGAATCGGAATATATCACTTTCAACTCCGGTTGGGAGCATCTCAATCTGTTTCGGAGTAATATTTTCTAATCCAAGGTCGGCCTCATTACTCCTCACTGCTTTTTGTCCGATGATAGATACTTCCTGCAGTTTTACACTTGCGGGAGACAGTTCAACCTTTACCTGGGTGATTTTTTCACTTCGTATTATTATTTCCTTTTCCTGTTTCGTATAACCGATACATGAGAAGATAACCTGCTGTTTACCTTCAGGAACTGCGGCAATCTGGAAATATCCACGTGAATCAGTTGTTGCGCCGATAGTGGTGCCTTTAACGACAACATTGGCATAAGCGATCACTTCACCATTTAAAGAGTCGGAAATGAATCCTCTAAGATATCCTTTACCCTGTGCGAATAAATTTATGTTAGATATTATAAGGAAGGAAAAAGAAAGAATAAACAATAGATTTCTGTACCGCAAGATTAACTCCTTAACAACGCGAATTTTGATGAGATAAATATATTATTATTCAGGTTATTTTCCTCAAATTATATTAGAGCAGAAAAAATTTGCAATTTATTGCGGAATGGTGTAGCTGAAATATTTGTGATATAATAACTCTTTAGAAATGTCAGTATATAGAACTCTTTAGAAATGACATGTTAACGGAAAGGAGATTTAAATTGTTGACCTGGTTGATTCCACAGAGCTCAAAAGTTTAGCTGATGTTAATTCTGATGTGATATATCCTTACTCTTTTTATCTATACCCGAAATATGACTCTTCTGCCCAAAGTTTGTAAGGCGAAACTAGTATGGTGCATTATGATACACTTTTTGCTTGTTTTTCTTGACAACTATACCTATTTTGTAAAGAAAGTGCGGTATAATACACCATGAATAAGGAAAAAATTGGTCGGATCATAAAAATGAGAAGGAGTCTTCTAAAAATTTCTCAGATGGATTTATCGGAAATTACAGGAATTTCTTTGCGGAGTTTGAAAGATATTGAAACAGGTAAAGGAAATCCCACGATAGATCAATTAAATAAGATCCTGGGCCCATTGGGTTTGACAATAATAATAGAGGTAGATAATGGAAAGGAGCGCCCAAGTCTTTTACAATAATATATTAGCTGGCAAATTAGTTCAGGGAGATAATGGATTCATATTTGAATATGAAGACAATTATCTTAAAGATAGCAGCCTTCCTGCCATTAGTCTAACTTTACCAAAAGCGGAAAGAATTTATAAATCCAATTTTCTATTTCCATTTTTCTATGGTCTACTTTCAGAAGGTGAAAATAAAGAAATTCAATGTAGAATGCTAAGCATTGATGAAAATGATCATTTCAATCTATTATTAAAAACTGCTCACTCGAACACTATTGGTGGTATTACCATCAGGGAGATCTTATGAATTTTTGCCCTGGTTGCCTTAAGGAGGCTCATGAAACATATTGTTCTCCTTGCAGAAAAATACTCTTTAATGGGAAAAAAGTAAGTCATATTTTACCATTTAGCCGGCCTGAATTTGATATTGTTAAAATAAATAATAGCGAACATTTATCAATTTCTGGCATCCAGGTTAAACATTCTTTATACCTTGATGGGAATATACTGAAGCTAAATGAAAGGAATGGAGAATTTATTTTAAAACCAATTCCCCACGGTTCATTTCAAAATCTGACTGCGGTACCATCAAATGAGCATTTGTCAATGCAGATAGCTTCACAGGTCTTTAAGATAAATACAGCAAAAAATGCCATAATATTTTTCTCAGATGGAGAAATGGCTTATATAACGAAAAGGTTTGACGTTCTTGAGGACGGAAAAAGGGTATTGCAGGAGGATTTTGCTCAGATTATGCAGCGAACTGAAATTTCTCATGGAAGAAATTATAAATATAATGCTTCTTACGAAGATATTGCAAAGAAACTAAAAGAGCACGTTGCAGCTTATGCCATAGAAATTGAAAAATACTATAAACTACTCCTATATAATTATTTAATCTCAAATGGTGACGCTCATTTAAAAAACTTTTCTTTATATAGAAATGAGAATTTTGGTGATTATATCTTAACTCCTGCTTATGATATTATAAACACTTCTCTTCATGTACCCGGAGAAAGGGATTTAGCTCTGGATTTGTTTTCAAATGGTTATACAACTGAAGCCTTTCAATATGGTAATAAATATACTCGTCCTGATTTTTTTGAATTTGCAGTACGAATATTTTCCAGCATTAATTACCGCAGAGTTGATAGGTTTTTAAAAGAGATTATTTCCAATAAAGAAAGAATAATAGAAATGGTAAATAGATCTTATTTACCATTGGATTTAATAGAAAAATATATAGAATCCATTAATATGAAGAGAGATCGACTTAAGTATTAACAGTACTATCCAGGAGTGCATCTGAAATATATGTAGATGAACCTTATGACCATAGTAGATCCTTGAGCTACTATTTCATGCAAAAAGTCCTGGACTCTGAAGCCTACGCTAAAGAGGCTGTGTGAATATTGTGTTGCTTTGTGTTACTTAGTGCCCTTGTGTCTGCCATAGGCATGCCTTCGGCATTTGTGGCTATTGGTTTTACGCGGTTTTCTAAAGGTGCCACCAAGTCACAAAGACACAAAGATTCACTAAGTAATTTTCACACAGCCTCTAAAATGGGGGACTGGAACATTTAGTAAGAAAAACCTCCAAGGTTAAAGAAAACCTTGGAGGTTGACCCTCCATAAGTAAAACCTCCAGGGTTTAGGAGGACGCTAATAGCTTGTGGAGTCGAGTTTTACTTTGCCGCGGAAGATCCAATAGATGCTTATTGTATAGGCAAGCACAAATGGAATTCCTATCATTGCAACAATTAGCATAATGGATAATGTTTTTTGTGATGATGCGGCGTTGTAAATAGTCAGGCTTAATGCAGGGTCACCGCTTGAGCGAACCATGTTCGGAAATATACCAACCGCGAATAGAGCTATAAGGGCAAATATACTTGCGCAGGATGAGAAGAAGGCTCTGATATCCCTGCCATGATAAATTTCCCTGGGGATATTAGCAATTGCGAGCATATTAAGCAAAGCAACGAAGAAGAAAGCAGGATAATCTTTAAAGTGTTCAATCATGTGAGGATAGTAGATCAGAGTAGCCATTGTTGTAATTGCATAACAGATAATAAAAAATATTATTGTGTTATTAACCCAGCCTCTGACACGGTCGTGAGTTTCACCTTCGGTTTTCATAACGAGGTAGATTGATCCATGCATCATAAATAGGGCAAGTGTTGTTATGCCGACCAGAACTGTATAAGGTTTTATCAGGTCCAGCAATCCGCCCGCAAATTCTTTATTAGTATTCAAATCAACACCGGTTACGATATTTCCGAGTGCAACTCCCATCAGTACTGCAATGAAAATGCTTGCGACACTGAACGCGATATCCCAGGTTTTCCGCCATACAGGAGAATCCTGTTTGCTTCTGAATTCAATTGCTACCGCTCTGAAAATGAGAACAGCGAGCAGAAGCATGAATGCAGTATAGAATCCTGAGAATACGGCAGCATAAACAATAGGGAATGCGGCAAAGAGCGCGCCGCCGCTGGTAACGAGCCAGACTTCATTTCCATCCCATACGGGTCCGATGGAGTTAATAAGTATTCTTCTTTCAAGGTCAGTTTTGGTTAGAAGATGTAAAGCTCCGACGCCAAGATCAAAGCCGTCCAGTACAGCATATCCTGCTAAGAGGACTCCTATCAGAACGAACCAGGTTGTATTAAGATCCATGTAATCTCCTTTAATTATTCATTTTCCTACAGATATGCCGCTGGTAAACCAGCGGGGGCTACAGACTGAAGTCTGTGCTACACCGGACAAAGGCTCACAGACTAAAGTCTGTGCTACACCCATGCAAAGATCACAGACTGAAGTCTGTGCTACACCCATGCAATGATCACAGACTGAAGTCTGTGCTACAACAGGTGCTACGTAAAAATTTCTTTTTGTCTGTCGTATTCACTTGATAAATCTTCTGCTCTTTCAGGACCGTGTTTTATTTTCCTGTCAAGAAGGAAAATAAACAGCACAAATAGAAGAAGATAGATAACTGTGAACATAATGATTGAAGATATAATTTGTCCGGAGCTCACAACGGCCGATAAACCTTCTGAAGTTCTTAAAAGGTTATATACAATCCATGGCTGCCTTCCAACTTCAGCGGAGAACCATCCAAGCTGGTTTGCCAGTTGAGGCAGCAGGACGGAAAAGACCAGTATCCATAACCACAATCTTGATTCAAAAAGTTTTTTGCGCCATATCAGGTACCACGATATAAGACTGATAAGAATTAGTGCCATTCCAATAGCCACCATAAGATGGTAAGTTTGGAAGACTATATTTACCGGAGGCCTGTCTTCAGGTTTAAATGCGTTCAATCCCGTTACAGGTTTTGAAGCGTCGAAGTGTACAAGCCAGCTCAGCATACCTGGTATTTCGATACCATAATTCACTTTTTGTTTATCTTCATCAATCCATCCGAAGAGGTGCATATTGGCCGGAGCAAGTGAATCAAAATGAGCTTCAAAGGCAGCCAGTTTAGCGGGCTGAGTCCTGGCAACCTGATCCGCGCTCTGGTGTCCTGTCAGCAGCTGAAACAATGAAGCAAATACAGCAAGTGATAATCCAATCTTTAAAGATGATTTAGCGAAATCAACGTGTTGTTTTTTTAACAGGTAAAATGCACTCACGCTGATGACAAGAAAAGCGCCTGCAAGCCAGGCACCGGATACGGTGTGAGATAATCTTTCGACAGATGAAGGGTTAAAGACCATCTGCCAGAAATCTGTTATTTCAGCACGGGCTGTTATTCCTTCTCCAACAATATGATAACCTGCAGGGGTTTGCTGCCATGAATTAGCTACAACAATCCACACAGCACTGAACATTGCTCCAACGGCAACCATTATTGTAGAGAAGAAGTGCACACGGGGGGAGACTTTTTCCCACCCGAAAACGAGGACAGCAAGAAATCCTGATTCAAGAAAGAATGCGAAGATTCCCTCAGCAGCCAGCGCGCTGCCGAATACATCTCCGACAAAGCGTGAATAGGCTGCCCAGTTTGTTCCGAATTGAAATTCCATTACTATTCCGGAAGCTACGCCGATAGCGAATATGAGTCCGAATATTTTCACCCAGAACTTGGTCATCTCTTCATATTTCTTCTGTTTAGTTTTGATATACATGCCTTCCATTATCACGAGAAGTACACCTAGTCCGATACTGAAAGGAGGGAAGATATAATGAAAGCCAATGGTTAAAGCGAATTGAAAGCGTGCGAGAAATTCGGCATCCATGTAACGACCTCTATTAGTTTTGTATGATGGAAAATAATGAAAAAAAATTCAATTGTCATTTGTTAAAACGATAGAACGCGGATGACGCGGATCAGGCGGATGTTCGCGGATAAAAAAATAATAGGACAAGGATTTGAACGGATAAGAAAAAAAGATTTTGCATTAGTCAGGTAATTCTAATAATTTGCTTCAACTTATTGAGGAGGAACTGAATTGAAGAAGGTTAACAGAAGAAATTTTATTCAGGATTCGGCCATTCTGGGATTTTCCACATTACTGCTGGGCGCAAACACTTCAAGAATATTATCACGTACCAGGGGATTTGATATTCTCATTAGAAATGCTTCTGTAATTGACGGCAGCGGATCAAAAGAATACATCTCGGATATTGGTATTCAGGATGGAAAGATCATAAGGATTGGTAATTTAAGTGATGCTGAAGCAATCAGGGTTATTGATGCCAGGGGATTAAAGGTATCGCCGGGATTTATTGACATTCATTCACATACAGATCTTGATCTGATATTAAATCCAAAAGCTGAAAGTAAAATAAGGCAGGGTGTTACCACTGAAGTTTGCGGACAGGATGGTGAATCCGCAGGTCCTGTTGGAGGTCCGGATGTAGAAAAAATCAGATCCAGGTTTAAGGAAGAGTATGGAATTGAACTGCCGTGGATGAGTCTTGGAGGATTCCTTGATGATTTCTCAAAGAGGAAATTTTCTGTTAATATTGCTTCGATGATCGGTCTGGGTACAATAAGAGAAATTGTTGTTGGTTTAGATGACAGACCAGCAACTGCTGATGAAATGAAGAAGATGCAGGCAGAAGTAAGGAAGGCAATTGAAGAAGGCGCAATTGGAATTTCTACAGGACTTGAATATACTCCCGGAAGTTTTGCTTCAACTGCAGAACTTATCGAAATGTGTAAAGCGGCGCCTGAAGAATATAAATTATATTCAACTCACATGCGCAACGAGGATAATACTGTAATTGAAGCAGTAGAGGAAGCAATAGAGATTTCCCGCAGGTCAGGATCAAGACTACTGATTTCACACCTGAAAGTTTCGGGCAAATCAAACTGGCAAAAAGCTGACCGCGTACTTGAATTAATGGATAAAGCAATAGAGGAAGGACTTGAGGTTCATGCCGACAGGTACACTTATGTGGCATATCATACAGGTCTGGCAAACTTCTTCCCGTTGTGGTCACGTGACGGAGGGACAGATAAATTTCTGGAGAATCTAAAAAATCCTTCCAACAAAAATCAGCTGAAAGAGTATTCAGAAACAAAAGTGAAGAATCTTGACGGTGACTGGAACGGAATATTAATTTCTTCTGTGGGCAGGGATGAATTTAAGCACTACCAGGGAAAGACTATAAAAGAAATAGCTGAAGAATCAGGGATGGATTATTATGATGCTGCAGTTAAGGTTATTCTTGATTCTGAAAACAGGGTGATGATAATGGGATTCGGTATGGAGGAGATGTCAACCGAAAAGATAATTGCTCATCCCCGCATAATGATATCTTCTGATGCAGGTGCTCATGCTCCTTATCCTCCAATGAACAAGAGCATTGCACATCCCAGAGCATACGGAACTTTTCCCAGGGCGATAGCAAAATATGTGAGAGAAAGAAAGATCTGTACACTGGAAGAGATGGTAAGGAAAATGACATCTATGCCTGCTGACAAGTTAAGGTTAAAAGATATTGGCAGATTACAGGAACAGAAGAATGCTGATCTGGTGCTTTTTGATTTTGAAAAAATAACAGACAAAGCTACTTTCACAGATACGCAGCAATATCCGGACGGAATTCCTTATGTAATTGTAAATGGTGAAGTGGTTATTGATACTGGAGAACATACTGGTAAAATGCCAGGAAAGGTTATCAGGGGTAGTCATTAGGCTTCGCCGTCATTCAGTCTAAGAAAAACCTCCGAGGTTTAGGAAAACCTCGGAGGTTTGGAAAACTTCGAAGTATAGGAAAACCTCGGAGGTTTGGGAAACTTTCGGAGCTTAGGAAAACCCCGGAGGTTTGTGATAATTATTTTTTGGGTTTGAGTCCGTCGAGAGGTATTCTCTTTTCGAGTATACTGTCGATAAGCTTATAGTCCTGAGCTTCATTTGGGGAAAGATAGTAATCCCTGTCACAGTCTTTTGTGATCTGGTCAATACTTTTCCCGGTATGTTCAGCCAGTATCTGGTAGAGAGTCTGGCGGGTTTTCACCATTTCGCGTGCATGTATTTCAATATCTGTTGTTTGTCCCTGCAGACCTCCGACCCAGGGCTGGTGGATCATTATTCTTGCATTCGGCAGACTTGAACGTTTACCGGCGGTACCTCCAGCGAGAAGAACCGCACCCATACTGGCAGCCATTCCAACGCAAATGGTAGCAATATCAGGTTTAACATATTTCATTGTGTCATAGATTCCGAGTCCGGCAGAAACACTTCCTCCAGGGGAATTGATATAAAGAAATATATCCTTTTCCGCGTCTTCAGCTTCCAGAAACAACAACTGAGCAACTACCAGGCTGGCAATATGATCATCGATAGGTGTTCCAATGAATATAATTCTTTCTCTTAATAATCTTGAGAATATATCCATACCGCGTTCCCCGCGGCCGGTCTGTTCAATTACATATGGAACCAGCTGATTATAGATTTCGTATTTCATTCTCCCTCTTTTTTAATTGAATTCTGATATTCTGTAGAGCTAACTTCCTTAATATCATTATTCTTTTTCAGAAAATCAATGACCTTTTCCTCAAGGAGAGCTTCAGCCCGGTTACTATCCTGATAATACTTCATGAGCTTTTCGACTGATATTCCGGTATCTTCAGCTTCTTTCTGTGCAAGGGTTTCAAGCTCAGTTTCTTCAACGGTCAGGTTTTCCTGTTTAGCAATATTAGCTACGATGATCTGCCATTTAGCGGACCATTCCGCCTGGCCATGAAGACGGTTATGTGCTTCTTTTCTGTCGAAATTTTTATTGCCGTCACGTTTTGCTTTTTCCTCTTCATTTTTTACGAAACGGTCGAGCATAAAATGTACATATCCGTGAGGCGGGTTAAACTCATTATTTTTAACAACAGTACTTAACAGGGAGTTGAGCATCATATCTTCTGACTGCTGATCGTAATAACTTTGTAATCCATTTTTTATGTTGACCCGCCATTCCTCCAGGTTCTTAAACTTATTCTTTGTTATTTTTTGTACAAACTCCTCAGTAAGCTCGGGTAAAACAATTTTTTGGATTGTCTTTACTAGACACCTATAATGAATATCTTCATGAACTATTTTCTTTTCCTCACCTTCCATTGTTTCATGATGATCATGGAATGAAAAATCAAATGATTCACCAATTTTTTTATTCTGCGCTTTATCTTTAATATCCTGAGTAACACGTTCATCACTGAGGTCGATCTGAATGTTTTCACTCCTGATTCCCTCAACATCATTACCTGCATCATCCACTTTCTGCAGATCTGCAGTAATAACGTAATTGGTATCAGTTATATCTTCAGCAGGTTCAAGTGTACGATTCTTATGCAGCAGATATTCTAATTCGCGGTCAACCTGATGATCATCCACTGTCCATACAATTTTTTTAACCTCATTACCGGTGATATTTTTCAATTCAAGGTCTGGTTTTACTTCATACTGGATTTTAAAGGAAAGTTTAACGCCGCGTTCTAAATTTATATCCGTCATTTTGGGAGTACTGATAGGATTCAGACTCTGTTCTTCAACGATTTGCCAGAACTTTTTATTAGCTATTTCTTCGCTTGCCTGATGTTCTATAGCGTCGCCATACATTTTCTTAAGCATCGGGAGGGGTACTTTTCCTTTACGGAAACCTGGCAGGTCTATTTTCTTCCTTTCTTTATTGTATGCTTCATCAATTTCTGTCTGGATTTCGTCATATCCAAGACTAACTTCAAGTTCATGTTCGCTTTGCGATATCACATTGATTTTAGTTTCCAAATTGGGTCCTCTAATTATGTAAAAATGAGTGACAATAATTATCAGAAAAGTGCGAGAACGGGGACTCGAACCCCGACACCGGTTAGGTACCAGATCCTAAGTCTGGCGCGTCTACCAAATTCCGCCATTCTCGCATAAAAATATAGATTACAAAAATAATAATTTTAAGTCACCTAACCAAAAGAGAAACCGCAGAGGACGTAGAGAGGCGCAGAGTATGCACAGGAGTCGAAAAGTAAGAAGTAAGAAGAAATGCTGGGATTACAGGCATGGAGCAAATCTCGCTGAGCCGCCGTATAGAGAATGTTAAAAAATTTTTATCAGAGATAGCTTAAGTAAATCAGAGATAGCTTAATTGATATGAAAAACAGGGCAAACTTAGGGCAAATGCTTGAAGCCCGTGCTACTCCATCACCAACTTGCTCCGCACATTCCAAGCCTGTTAGGGCTTACATAGTCTTAGGATCCCCTTAAAAGAGGGTTTACGTTTGCCCTGTTTGCCCTAAAGCTCAAGAGGTTTTTAGGGCAAAGTTCCCTATTTTAGAAAAAAAATGATAAGATTTGATTTTTATAGAACACGCCTGCCTGCCCGGCAGGCAGGAATAGCGTAGATCAGGGGGATTTTCGCGGATAATAAAAGAAAAATCCTCCAGTTGTTTTTACCGCATATGTTATTTACTTTTCGAACAACAATTTCTCGTAAAATCCTTAATAAATGATCGGCAAAGTAGTAAATAATTACAAAATCATCTCTGAAATCGGGCAGGGGGGAATGGGTGTTGTTTATAGGGCATATGACAGCAAGCTTGACCGTTATGTCGCAATCAAGATCCTCAAAAGTAAACCCGCAGATCCCCTTAAGTTTATACAAAGGTTTAAGAGAGAAGCAAAAAATCAGGCGCAGCTTTCTCATCCCAATATTGTTCCTGTGTATGACTTTCTAGAAATGAACGGCACTTTAGGCATAGTGATGGAATTTATTGAGGGTGAAACTTTAGAACATGTTATTCAGAGGAAACAGAAGCTTGATGTTTATGAGAGTATATTTATTATCAAGCAGGTACTTAAGGCAATTGATTACGCACATTCGAAAGGCTTTGTACACCGAGACATAAAACCTTCAAATATTATAATAAGTGTTGATGGTATTGCGAAGATAATGGATTTTGGTATTTCCAGATCAACGTCGGAGAGAGGAGTTACCGAAACAGGCAAGAATGTGGGAACGCTGTTCTATATGAGTCCGGAGCAGATCTATGGCGAGAACCCTACCGCTGAGAGTGATATTTATTCATTGGGTATTACGTTATATGAGATGCTGACCGGTAATGTACCATTTCAATCAGACAACGACTATGAAGTTTTCGAAGGTCATTTAAAAAATGAACCTCCTGATATGCTCAGGTTTTCGCCTGAGCTGCCTTCGGGAATAGTTGGAATTGTATATACAGCGCTGCAGAAGAAAGCCGCTAACCGCTATAGGGACGCAAAGGAATTTTATGCGCATATTGAAGAACTTGAATCAGAATTATTAACCGGAATATCGCAAAAACCATCAGAGAAAAGGCATCCCGATAAAAAATACAAAATGAAAGCAATTTTGTATTCTACAATTATTATTATTGCCGCAGCAGCTTTGGTATATTTTATTGCATCGCAGGTGCTTGTTTACTGGAAAAGCGGAAAAGATTTTTTTGCTCTGCCCGGAAAGCAGGTTCTGGTGCTCGATTCACTACCTGTTAAAGCACAAAAAAAACTTGACTGCAGAGTGCTCAACAGCGGCGTGAAGAATGCACTTTATTCCATTTATTTCCTGAATGATTCAACCGGATTTGCCTGCGGAGAAGACGGCATTATTTTAAACACTACTAACAGTGGTGAGAATTGGATAATTCAGGATACTCTTACAGATAAAAACCTGTTGAGCATATTTTTTAACGTAGACGGCAGAGGATTCTGTGTAGGTGAACACTCATCAATTTTCAGAACTGAAGATTATGGCAGAACATGGACAAAGATTGATCTTAATATAGCTGCAAGTTTTATTAAAGTTAAGTTTATTGATAATCTTAATGTCTTTATTTTAGGTAACGACGGTACCATTATGAAGAGCACAGATAAGGGTGATACCTGGAAGAAGGCAAATACAGGTTCTAAGGCACTTTTATATGATATTGATTTTATTAACGCTCAGTCCGCATATGCAGTCGGCTGGAACGGAGAGATTATCAAATCGAGCGACGGTGGTGATCATTGGTTTAAGGCCAAAGGATTTACTACTAATTACATTAAGACTATACATTTCTTTAAGAACACTTCAGGGTATGCTGCCGGCGGAAGCGGTGATGTTTTTTTCAGTACGAATGAGGGGAACTCCTGGGAAAAACAGAACCTGGATTTTTCTGATTCTTTCAATGATATCGAGTTTATCGATGAGAACATCGGATTCCTTTGCGGCAGTAAAGGCAAGGTATTGATGACACTGAACGGGGGGAAAAACTGGATAAAGTATGAACTGAAGACATTTGCAACTCTGAATGATTTAACCTTAACTCCTTCCGGAAAAATATTTGCTGTTGGTGTAAACGGAACAATTATTAAATTATAGTTAATTAAACGCTTTCGGGGCTGTCCAAAAAAGTAAAAACTTCTTTGTGTACATTTTAGTCTTTGTGGAAAAAAAGACTGAGATTACATTGAGAAATAAAGTAATGCCGAAGACACTAAGTAGCACAAAGTTTGTTTTTGGAACCAGCCCCGTCTCAAAAACAAAACAGCAATCGAAAGAATAAAATTTGGATAAATATATTATACATGGAGGGAAACCTCTGTACGGGAGTGTTTCTGTGAGCGGCGCAAAAAATGCAGCGCTGGCCATAATGCCCGCGACGCTGCTTAATAACGGAGTGAACAAGCTTTTCAATACTCCTGAAGTAAATGATGTTTATACAATGATAAAACTGCTGAGATCACTAGGAGCAGATATAGAGTTTAATGATCATCATTTGCTGATAGATACTGCGGGAGTAAACAACCAGGTAGCCCCTTACGAGCATGTAAAGAAAATGAGAGCTTCAGTGTATGTTCTAGGGCCTTTACTTGCCCGTTATGGAGTTGCAAAGGTGTCTTTACCCGGAGGATGTGCATGGGGACCTCGTCCCATTAACCTTCACCTGGAAGGTTTAAGAAAATTAGGAGCCGAAATAAAAATTGAATCTGGTTATATTAATGCGAAAGCTCAGCGCCTAACAGGTACAAGGATAAATTTTGATATTTCTTCGGTAGGAGCAACCGGGAACCTGGTAATGGCCGCTTCTCTGGCAAAAGGAACCACCCTGATCAGTAATGCGGCAGTTGAACCTGAAATTACTTTATTAAGTGAATACCTGGTTAAAATGGGTGCAAGAATCAATGGAATTGGTACGTCTACTATTGAAATTGAAGGTGTGAATCAACTCTCTCCGGCAGAAATGACAAATATACCGGACAGAATAGAAGCAGGCACACTGCTCATAGCAGGAGCAATAACACGCGGGAAAATTGAACTTACAGATATTATACCTGAACATCTGACTTCTGTGTTTGATGCGCTTGAACAAAGCGGTGCAGTAATAACCTATTCTGATGGGAAAACTAAAATTGATTGCAAGGAAGTTGAGATAATAAATCCCGTTGATATTACTACTTCTGTATATCCCGGCTTTCCGACTGATATGCAGGCACAGTGGATTACATATATGTGTACTGCAAATGGAACTACGACTGTTACAGATACAATTTATCCCGACAGATTTAATCATGTTCCTGAATTAAACAGGCTTGGAGCAGACATTGAGGTAAGGGGAAACAGCGCCATTATTAATAGGATAGATAAATTTAAAGGAGCCAAGGTAATGTCGACCGATCTGCGGGCAAGCGCATCGCTTGTTCTTGCCGGTCTGGCTGCGGAAGGGGAAACAGAGGTTTTAAGAATTTATCATCTTGACCGGGGTTATCAGCATATTGAAGAAAAACTAAGATCCCTGGGCGCGGAAATTAAAAGAATACCCGGAGCAGAATATTGATGAAGTTAAGTTTTTTTTATATTCAGCTTACAATACTGATTGTAGTAAATCTTATACTGTTTAATTTCCCGCTTACTAATATACTGGGATATGAATTTTCTGTAGTTAACAGCATTGTTCTTGTATTATTATGCGGGGTTTTTGTAATAGGACTACTGAAGAGATCAGATTTAAGTTCCAGGGGCGGATTGAATTTATTCTTAAGAACTCTAACCGAAGCAAATATTATCTTTCTTACTGTTCCGCTGCTCATGGGTCTTATTGCTTCTTTTTTCATAAGAAATTGTTCAATTCCGGCGGGACTGGGTTATTATTCTGTTATAACAACTCCCGCGATAATCATCGGCACATCCCTTGGTTTACTATCATATTTTATATCAATAAGATTCCCAAAGCTCATTTTTTTTTTTTCATTTATCATTATAATTTTACTTCCGTTGTATGAGCTGTATTTTTATCCCCAGATCTTTTTCTATAACCCTATTCTTGCATATCTGCCCGGAACCATTTACGATGAAGCGGTAAAAATCGGATGGAAGCTAATAGCATACAGAGCAGCAAATATTACATTTTTTCTTGGGTGTATGTTTTTTGTTTTAAGATCATTATGGGGTTTCCCTAACTTTATAAGAAAAGAGTTTATTATTTTATTGATTTCTCTGATACCACTGATCTTTTTCATTTTCTCTCATCACTTTGGATATTCAACAACTCAGGGAAGGATGAAAACAGCTCTGAAGGGACATATCTCAACAGAGCATTTTAATATATATTATGATGAAAGCATAAATAAAGAAAAAATGTCTCTTGTTGCCCGTCTTCATGAATATTACTTTTCAGAGATAAGCAATTACCTGAAAGTTTATCCTGATGAGCGGACGACTTCTTACATATTCAGGAATTCAACTCAAAAACAAGAGCTGCTAGGAACTGCTAACGCAGATATGGCAAAACCGTGGCTCAGCAGTATTTTTGTTAATTATCAGAATTATGAACAGACACTGAAGCATGAGATAGTACACAGCCTCTCAGCAGAATTCGGTGCAACGATATTTAAATTAGGAGGTTATCTTAATCCGGCTTTGACCGAAGGGATCGCTTCTGCCGCTGATGATGAATATGATGAACATTCAATACATTTTATGGCTGCCCTGGCTGCAAGGAACGGATATAAGATCAACCTTGAAAAACTGTTCAGCGGATTATCATTCTTCGGGCAGGTCTCGGGATTATCATATATCTTCGCAGGATCTTTTTCAAAATTTCTGATAGACACATATGGTGTCGAGAAATACAAGGAGGTCTATTCGGGTCAGGATTTTAAGACGGTCTACAGATCTGATGTATCCGGATTAACGAAGGAGTACTTCAAATTCCTGGATAAATATCCCGGAGAATATACAGATGCTATGGCTGACTATTATTTCGGGAGGTTAACGATTTTCAGTAAACCCTGTGCCAGGTATATTGCTGAACGGATAAATGATGGATGGCAGAAATTCTACTCCGGACGGTATGATGAGTCGAGGCAGGAATTCAGTGTATTATTCCGGGAGACAGAATCATTTTCAGCTTTTTCAGGATATATAAATTCTCTCATCATGACTAATAAGGATAAATCCGCTTTTAATTTGATTCTGGAGAATAAGGATAAGTATATTAATACTGCTTATTATTTCAGCAGTGTACTTATGCTTGCTGATGCGGCTGTTAAACTAAAGAAGTTTGATTTAGCGGATTCACTTTACAATTACATTATAGAACAATATCCTTCACGGAATCTGGTCAATGTCAGCTTATTAAGGAAGGAACTGCTTAAGGATACTACAGCAATAATTGAATATATTTCAGGAAATGATGAAGAGAAGTATTCTATATTGAAGCGTATGAATAAAGATAATCTTAATTATATATTCATCCCTGTGCTTATTAATCTAGCTGAACAATTCAATGTCGGATATGATAGTTTGATGATCGATAAAAATCAAATTGTACCGCATAACAAGATGAGCAGTTATTCAGCATATAAGCTCTCAGAATTCGCCTTAAGAAATCAAAAATATAGTGAAGCAAAGGAACTTGCTGAGAAAGCAATTGAATATAAAAGTAATGATCAGGAAATAATTCTATCGAATCTGAGAAGAATTAATTGGATTATAGAGAATCCTGAAGTTCCGGATATAAATTTGAAACAGCACTCTAACAAAGCGGAAAAGAATCTTTGAAAAAAATAGAAAACACGGAACTAAGGGATTTTCTGCATAGTAAAAAATACCTGGTAACAGCTTGTGATCTTGCAGATCGTATGGGTGTGAAACTTTATATTGTAGGAGGATATGTAAGAGATTTCTTATTAAACAGGCAAAAAAATGAGATTGATTTTTTAGTTACCGGCAGCGGTGTTGATTACGCATCCGCATTCGCAGCTGAACTAGGAGTAAACAAAGTATCCGTTTACAGAAATTTTGGTACAGCCCAGTTTCCTTATAACGGAATGAATTTTGAATTTGTCGGAGCCAGGAGGGAATCATACAACAGGAACAGCAGAAAACCAATAGTTGAAGAAGGAAGTTTTGAAGATGATATCAGCCGGAGAGATTTCACTATTAATACGCTTGCAGCATCACTTAACAGGGAAGATTTCGGAATGATCATAGATGTATATAATGGAATGGAAGATCTGGATAAAAACCTTATAAGAACTCCGCTGGAGCCGGGAATTACGTTTGATGATGACCCGCTTCGTATGATGCGCGCTGCAAGGTTTGCCTCGCAATTAGATTTTTACATAGATGAATCAGTATTAAAAGCATCGGGCATGTATGCTGAAAGATTAAGAATAGTTTCACAGGAAAGAATCACTGATGAATTTTTGAAAATACTGGAATCATCAAAACCTTCTATCGGACTTAACATTTTGTATAATACAGGTATTATGCGAGTAATATTTCCAGAAGTTGCAAATCTGGGAGGAGTAGATCAGCGAAAAGATTATCATCATAAGGATGTTTTTGTGCATACTTGTATGGTGGTAGACAATGTAGCTGCCGCGAGTGATAATTTATGGCTGAGGTTTGCTGCTCTGATGCATGATATCGCAAAACCGGTTACAAAGAAATTTGTTGAAGGAATCGGGTGGACTTTTCATGGTCATGAAGAAATAGGCGCCAGAATGATGGACCCTATTTTTCATAAGCTGAAGCTGCCTCTTCACAAACTTGAATATGTTACCAGGCTTGTCCGGCTTCACTTAAGACCTATTTCACTGGTTGATGAGGGAGTAACTGATTCTGCGATACGTAGATTAATAGTATCAGCTGGTGAGGATCTGGAAGATCTGATCACATTATGCAGGGCGGATATAACAAGCAAGAATCCGCAGAAAGTCTCGAAGTATCTCGCAAATTATGATTTAGTGATGGAAAAGGTAAGAGAGGTACAGGAAAAAGATAAACTCCGTGAATTTCAATCACCTGTCAGGGGAGAAGAGATAATGGCAATCTGTAATATACCTCCTTCCAGGAAGGTAGGTGATATTAAGAAGGCAATTGAAGAAGCCATTCTTGATGGTAAGATACAGAACACATATGAGGATGCATACCAATATTTACTTAGGATCAAAGATACTTATTTATAGATCCACTGAAGAAAAGCAGCTGTTCACCGGTAAATAATCTACGGCGGGAGCCGTTTGTGGATGTTTCACCGATTCCTCTTAATATAACAGGAAAATAAATCATATTTATACTAATAATTTTTGTAACTTTTAAGAGTTTGATTACGTCAAACATTAAAAAGAATTACTTTTTGTCCTAATTTTTGCCCAGAATTTTCAAAGGAGTTGAGATGCGCCATTTCTTAAGTATTCTTATAATTCTTTCCGCGTCGAGCGGTTTTTTTGCTCAGCAGAGGACGCTTTCACTTGATGAAGCTATTGCAACTGCACTGCAGAGAAATACAATCCTGCAGCAAAATACAAATAATATTGAGGGCTACCGGTCAGCCGTAAAAAATGCATACGGAAACCTTTTACCTGATCTGAATGCCAGCGGGAGCTGGAACTGGAGCAGGAGTGAAAGAAAAGTAGGTGAAACTATAATAGTTCAGGGTAACCCATTCACACTTCCCGGAGAAGATGTAGAATCAAGGTCATATAATGTAGCTGCCTCTTCAAGCATAACATTATTTGACGGACTTGCTTCATGGGCTTATGTTTCACAAACCAGAAATGATCTTGAAGCAGCAAGACAAAACCTTCAACGTTTAAAACAGGATATAGTATTTGGTACAATTCAAAGGTACCATAACACATTAAATGTGAGACAGCTGGCAAACGTACGCCGGGATGATCTTGAGTATAATAGAAAGAATCTTGAAATAATTAATGAAAGAAATAAACTGGGTGCTGTAACACTTGCTGATGTATATGCTCAGCAGGTTAGAGTGGGAAATGCAGAGCTCGCGGTAATTCAGGCTGAAAATGAATTTGAAAATTTAAGAAGTGACCTGCTTAATTTTCTTGGAATCAGTGTTATAGAAGATATAGCCCTTATTGATCCTCTCGAGAACGGGAAAGCGGAAATTATTGAGGGTGAAAGAATGTTAACAGAATATGGTGATATAAATCAGCTGATTGATAACGCAAGAAATAACAGACCTGATCTGAAGGGCGCACAGCTTGCTCTGGAGAGTGCATATAATAATGTTACAGTATCGCGCGGAGGCTATTATCCACAGATATCAAACGATTACAGATTTTCTATGGGTGCAAACAGAATTGAGGATATAGACCAAAGCAGAAACTATAGCGTTGGAATATCCGTTTTTCTGCCATTGTTTTCCGGATGGGCAACTGAGAACAGTGTACAACAGGCGAAGGTCAGAGCTAAAAATCAGGAATTAACACTATCTGAACTTGAAAGAGAAATTAATATAAGTCTTAAAAATACCTACCTGAATTTACAGGCAGCGAAGAAAAGACTTGAAGTAAGTGAACAGAATGTTCTCTCAGCTCAGCAGAACCGGCAGATTGAAGAAGAAAAATACAGACTTGGTTCCAGTTCTCTGGTAAATCTTCTTCTGGCAAGTTCAGAGTATACATTAGCTCAGCAGAATAATATTAACGCTAAGTTTGATTTCCTCACACTGAAATCTCAGCTTGAGTATTACCTTGGCGTTATTGATTATAAAAGATTTGAATAATATTTTGAAAGGGAGAAAGAAAAATGGCTAACGGAAAAAAGAAATCCAAAAAGAAAATTTATATTTTCAGTGGAATCGGTGTGTTAGTACTTGTTCTGGTTGCATTAGTTGTATTCAGCGGTAATAAGGAACAGATTATTACTGTACAGACAGAAGAGGTTCAGAAAAAAACAATTACACAGGTGGTATCTGCTACAGGAAAAATTAATCCTGAGTACCAGGTTATCATTACTCCTGAAGTAACCGGCGAAATAGTTGATCTGCCTGTTAAAGAAGGCGATAAAGTTAGTAAGGGTCAGCTGCTGATAAGAATCAAACCAGACACTTATGCTGCTAACCGGGACAGAGCTGCTGCATCACTTGAAGCATCGAAGGCAGGCTTAAGCAGAAGCAAAGCCGTGCTTGATCGTGTAAAATCAGAGTATGAAAGAGTTAAGGAATTATATGCAAAGAAACTTGTGAGCGATTCCGAACTGGAAGTTGCTAATTCTAATTATCTATCCGCCAAGAGTGATTATGACGCGCAGAATTCAAATGTACGCCAGACAGAAGCTGCATTAAAGGAAGCCCAGGAACAATTATACAAAACAACGATCTATTCACCTATGAACGGAACTATAAGCGCTCTGAATGTTGAATTAGGTGAACGTGTTCTTGGAAGCGGTTTCAGTCAGGGTACAAATATCATGACTGTTGCAGATCTTTCATTGATGGAAGCAACTGTAGAAGTTGATGAGAATGATGTTGTATTAGTTTCAATCGGCGATACTGCAAATGTTAAGATCGATGCTTTCGGTGATAAAGAGTTTTCGGGTGTTGTCTCTGAGATTGCAAACAGCGCCATTACAGAAGGACTAGGCACCCAGCAGGAAGTTGTAAATTTCAGTGTAAAGATTAGATTAATTGATGTTGACAGAACAGTTCGTCCGGGAATGTCATGCAATGCTGATATAGAAACTGAAACGAGAGCCAGTGTTATAGCTGTACCAATTCAAAGTGTAACAGCAAGAAGTGTTCAGCCGAAAATGGAAGAAGGCAATGAAGAAGAGATGCCTCAACAGGCTGAAAAGAAAAATGGTGCGGATAACAGGCCAAAAGAAATTGTATTCATCGTTGATAATAATAATAAGGCAAAGATGGTTGAGGTTACTACCGGAATCAGTGATGATTCATTCATTGAAGTGAAGAGCGGGTTAAAAGGCGGAGAAAAAATTGTAAGCGGTCCGTACAGGGCAATCTCAAGAGAATTGAATGATAACGCAAATGTAAAGGCAGAAGGTGAACGTAAAAACGAAGATAAAGCTGCAAAATCCTGACAGTCTTTAAGTTTATAACCAATTATCGGAATTAAAATGAATATTATAAATATTGAACATATCAGCAAGATCTATCAGGTCGGAAGTGAAGAAGTGCATGCTTTAAGAGATGTTACGTTACGTATTGATAAGAATGAATATGTTGCAATTATGGGTCCTTCGGGATCAGGCAAATCCACATTGATGAATATGCTCGGGTGTCTTGATACGCCAACAAGCGGGATCTATGAATTTAAGAATGTCAGTGTTAGTCAGATGTCGGATAATGAGCTTGCAAAGGTTAGGAACAGGGAAATTGGTTTTGTGTTTCAGACATTCAATCTTCTACCCAGATCAGACGCACTTCATAATGTTGAACTGCCATTGATCTATGCGGGAGTTCCGTCAGCCGAGAGAAAAGAGCGTGCGAAGCAGGCTCTTGTAGATGTTGGTTTAGGTGACAGAATACATCATAAACCAAATGAGCTATCCGGAGGACAGCGGCAGCGTGTAGCTATTGCGCGTGCGCTTGTTACAAATCCCGCCATAATACTTGCGGATGAACCTACAGGCAACCTGGATTCAAAAACGGGTGAAGATATAATGACCTTGTTCAATGAAATTTATCTGCAGGGAAATACTATCATACTTGTAACACATGAAGAATACATTGCTGAACATGCCGCAAGAATAATAAGGTTAAGGGATGGGTTAGTTGAGAAGGACGAGGTGGTAAGCAACAGGTACATACCAAATGGTCAGAAATTAAGTATGAGTGAAAGATAATAACATGAAAAACTTTTTATTCGAACTTAAGGAAGGGCTGCTGATATCTTTAAGAGCTATTCGCGCTCATAAAGTACGTGCTGCATTAACAACCGCTGGAATATTTATCGGTGTTACATCCGTTGTTCTGATGTCTACAGCGATCAAGGGAATAGATAATGCATTTCAGAAGGGCATCAGCGCTCTGGGTTCGGATGTGCTGTACATAGATAAATGGGCCTGGTTCAGTGACGAGGACTGGTGGAAAATCAGGAACCGTAAAAATCTTACTATGGATCAGTATGAAAAATTCAAAGAACTTGCGAGAATGCCGGTTGCCATAGCTCCTACCCTGATCACGTTTCAACCGCTAAAGAGAGGAGACCAGGTTACTGAGAGGACTATCATTACAGGAACTAATGCTGATTATCTGGCGACAACGAATTTTACTTTCAGTGAAGGCCGGTTTCTAAGTGATGTGGAAAGTAAAAGTTCAAGAAATGTGGTTGTATTGGGGAGTGATGTTGCTAAAAATCTGTTCCCCACGAATAATGCAATGAATAAATATGTGAAGGTAGGCGGTCAGAATTACAGGGTAGTCGGTATTCTGGCTGAACAGGGTAGTTTCATCTTAGGAAACTTTAATCCTGATAAACAGGTCTATGTTCCAATCGGAACTATATTTAAGTATTTCCAGAATCATAATTCCGGAACAATCACTATCAATGTACGTGCGGCAAACACAGGGATGATAGCAGAAACCAAGGCAGAAGCTGAAGGCATAATGCGGCAGGTACGCGGATTAGCATATAATGAAGAAAATGATTTTTCTGTTAACCAGCAGGAAGGTTTAATGGAGCAATATAATTCCACTGTTGGTGTTATACAAATTGCCGGTTTATTTATAACAGGACTTGCGTTGTTTGTAGGAGCTATCGGAATAATGAACATTATGTTTGTTTCTGTTAAGGAAAGGACAAGGGAAATTGGTATAAGAAAGGCGATTGGTGCCAAAAGAATTACGATACTTGGACAGTTCATAACAGAAGCTTCAATTATTTGTCTAATCGGCGGCATGTTTGGTTTATTGGGAGCTATAGTTTTAAGTATGATAGTAAATCAGTTTCTGCCGACTTCTGTCCAGATGGACGCTGTAATTTTAGCCATAGCAATATCTTTAATAACAGGTATAGTTTCCGGATTTGCTCCCGCATATACTGCTGCAAAGATGGACCCTGTGGAAGCATTGAGGTATGAGTAATGAAATTTCTTGAAGTTATCAGAATAGCGTTCAGTTCTCTAAGAGCTAATAAATTAAGATCTGTGCTGACAATCCTTGGTATCGTAGTAGGCATATTTTCTATCATTTCCATAAGCACAGTAATTGCAATGCTTCAGAACAGTATTGAATCAGGATTTTCGCAGTTAGGAAGGAATACTTTTCAGATACAAAAGTTTCCTGCTATGCAGACAGGAGGCCCCGGAAGCAGAGACCGGTTCAGAAACAGGAAGGACCTGACGGTTGAAGAATTTTATCAGCTCAGAGACAGACTTACCATAGCGCAATATGTAGGCGCAGAACAATGGCAGTGGGGCAAAGTAATAAAATACCGGAATGAAGAGACTAACCCTAATGTGCAGGTAACAGGAATCTCTCCTGAAGCTCAGCCAAATAATCAGTGGACAGTTGATGATGGGCGTGAAATAAATCATTCAGACGTTTTCCGGTATAACAATGTTGTTATTTTAGGAAGAGATGTTGCAGATAAATTGTTCAGTTATATTGATCCGGTCGGGCAATATGTCAGAGTGGATGGTCATCGGCTTCAGGTAATAGGAATATATGAAAAACAGGGAGAATTATTTGGTCAAAGCAGAGATAATTTTGTAGCTATGCCGATTACAACCTTTCAGAGCTTTTATGGAAAGTATGATAATAGTATTAATATAACTGTAACTGCTGCAAGCAGAGAAACATACGATGAGACTATTGAGGCAGCGATTGGACATCTGAGAACTATCAGGAAAGTTCCTGCAGGTCAGGATAATGATTTTGAAATCTGGTCTAATGAAACTATGCTTACCACAATTAATGACACCACTAAGTATGTAGAGATGGGTGCATTTGTAATTGCAGCGATTGCTCTGGTAGCCGCTGGTATTGGCATAATGAATATCATGCTTGTATCTGTAACCGAAAGGACAAGGGAAATCGGAATCAGAAAAGCAATCGGCGCGAGAAAGAATAATATACTTTATCAGTTCCTTATTGAAGCGGTTGTATTATGCCTTTTTGGAGGAATGCTTGGCATTATCTTAGGAGTAGGTATCGGTAACCTGGCAGGGTCAATGCTAGCCTCAACTCCAACCATACCGGTATTTTCTGTTCTGCTTGGGTTAGGTCTTTGTGTATTTGTAGGTGTAACTTTCGGCACATACCCCGCGTTTAAGGCCGCTAATCTTGATCCGATTGAAGCGCTAAGATATGAGTAAACCAGTATGCAGTATTGTGTAAGGATAAGAGATAAAAGTAAGTAGAAAATAGTAAATAGTAAGTAGAGTCGCATGTAAAACCATCAAAACTTTTTAAGAATTTATATCTTAAAGACCTACCTTATCCTGTTATAATTTGGACAAACACTGTTCAGCATTTTGTCCAAAATGGACCAAAGTTAATGATATTTTGGACAAATCTTAAGAAATTCTGTGTAAATTGATAAAAGGATATCCTATTGAATAATAAAAATGCTCAAGTATGATTAAAAAACGAAGCTTTCTCACAATTGAGAACAAATAAATCTTCTGCCCTCTTAAAATGGCCTTTAAGTTTGTCCATTTGTCCATTTTGTGATCTTCAATCACAATATGGAAGACAATTGACGTTTAACTCCGGATACTGGTCAGAACTCCTGAAGGTGAAAATGGCAGTTGAAAATGGGCAAATAATTTTTAAGTTGATACTATAAACGCCAGGATACAATTTTAGTTTAAAGCTCGCAGTTATCAAATGTGCAGATTTTTCTTTTTCTATTCGCAGCAACAAAACTATACAGGTAGTTACCTGCTTTATCAACATACGGGATGTAAAGAAAGGGGGACAATGGGAGAAGAAGTGGAATCAGCAATGTCAGTCTTCTGAAAGCATAAAAGCCCTGGTATTTTTTTCCATCGGAACTTATCAGATATAATGCTCTTCTTGCGTCATCCTGTTCAATGTAGTAATTTCTTGATTGTACAACATCCCAGTTCCTTTCCAGATCCAGATATTCAAATCTTTTATAGAAATCAAGATAATCTATAACCGTTACACTTCTTACGCAAAGAGGACAAAAACCATCATATATAATAGTCCATTTTAATTTTTTAGAACTCGTAAATCTTTTTTTCCATGAATTTCTCACTGGTTCAAGAAACACAATATACAGAACAATATAATGCAAGAATGGAGGCGCATGAATTATATAAATTGAAAAATGAAATAAAGAACCAATTAAAACATAAACCCAAGTTATTCCAGGCAATAACATTACAAGTGGGAATGTGAGTTCAAATAAAACAGCAACAGGCGCAATTACCTGAAGGAGGAGGGGATTTTCGGCCATCCATAATGCAATGCTGCGGTCGAATAGAATGCCATCCTTTGCCATTGAAAGCATCATGGAATAATGGTTAAAGCCGCCCTTTAATTTTTCCAATCCTGCAGAAAAATAAACAATAACAAAAAGCCACTGCATCACTCTGACAGGCCATCTTGAAAAAACGTCCTTCTGATACCTGTCGTAAGGAATGAACTTCATTTTTATGTTTGATGCGAAAATCCTTTTCTTCAAATTATCAATTGACCAGGTTCGGTTGTTATCGCCGAACACGAGCACCCAGAGAAATAAGATGAGGATTGCTTCAGTATGATGCTGCTCCTTAAAAGAATAAGCGTAAGCGATAAGAATTGTGCAGGAGGCTGTAAAAAGAAATAAACTTAACTTTTTATAGACTCCGAAAAGTGATGTAAAGCCGGCTATCAGTGCGGTAATCCATATACTATAGACAAACATAATATCAGGACGTACACCCCATCCAAAAGGGAGCAGAAAGAGTTTAAGTATGATAACGGGACTATATTCCTGAATATCAAAAGAAACAGCTGCTTTTAGTGATAAAAGGCCTGCATGGTTTCCGAAAGAGATTCCAAACAAGGAAAGTATTAGAAATGATAGTTGAACAAATACGATGACTGTTCTGATTATCGACAGATCTGTTATATACGCAGGTTCAAAAAAGTGATGATCAATTTTGTGCCATACCCAACGGATCATTCAAACCTCCGGAGTGCTTGTATAAACGCCTTTTCTTCACCAATAATCCATGAATAAAACTCTTTCCAGCTCTCTTCAATAATTCCTGCTTCTGAAATGGTGTAGGTTTTCCCCCATAATGCTACAGTACCCCGATTTGTAATATTTTTTTTAATCAAATTATTCAGATAAATGAAATCCTTGTAAAAAGATCTGTCAATTCTGAAGGATTTATCACTCATCATGAACACTTTCCAGAGTAATTCTTCAAAGCGATATCCTTTTATATGCAGAGAATTACTAACTATTTTGATCTGTTCTTTACCAGGAAGGCCCGCTCGCAGTTCAAAGATTATAAATCTATCGCCCGGTTTCTTTCCATTTGCATACATCGGATATCTCATGAAAGGCCAGAAAGGTTTATCACCCATTTTCCAGTTATCACCCCAGATAATACTATACGGAACCAGAACTATAAAACTCTGAGCACCAATGATCAATGCACAAAAGCAAAGTATGATTAATTTTTTAATCCGGTCCATAAATAATTGTGATGCTTACCATAACTTACAATAAAGATGCCATTATAAAGTCAATTTTTTAAGGAAAACCCAGGTATCATGTGTAAAGAAATTTTATACGAATAAATAATTTTCCATTTAGGGCCAGTACTTTAGCCTTGGAATCCTGGCTCCAGAGCGCCGGCTAGCAGCTTTTTTTTTGTATCTCCAATTGAATTTGGATCATTCTATTGATATGTTATATCCTTGAGCGCCTTGAAAAAAATTGAGCCTTTTTCAGGTTTTTTAATTCTCAAATAAGTAAATTGTTATAACTGTAAGCAATAACATCAATCAGGAGAAATTATGGCAAAGGATCAACCCTTAAATCTTCCGGAAATACTTAAAAAATATGAAGAGGAAATTTTAACAGAATGGTTACGTGAACAGGCAGCAGCAGTATCCTTCAGACCTGATCAGATGCATGAAAGTGAACTCAGGCATCAATCTACTGAATTCCTCGCACTCTTAACAGAAACAATTCAAAGCAATTCGATGGCTGATATTACAGGTCCGGCCTGGACAAGGGTCAGAGAATTCCTTGAAACTATAAGCCGGTCGAGAGCGGTCCAGGGATTCACATCAACAGAAACCGCATTCTTTGTCTTTTCTTTAAAACAGCCGATCTTTAGCAAACTGCAGGAAGTTCTTGGTAATGATGGACGAATCTTAATAAGGGATTTATGGGCCTTAACAAACCTGATTGATAAACTAGGATTATATACTACAGAAATATTCATTGCAAGCAAAGAGAATATTATTTCCAGGCAGCAGAGGGAAATGATAGAATTATCAACCCCCGTTGTTCAGCTATGGGAAGGTATATTAGCTCTGCCGTTGATAGGAACACTGGATAGTGAAAGGACACAGGTTGTAATGGAAAGCCTGCTTACTAAAATTGTAGAGACGGGATCTTATATTTCTATCATAGATATTACCGGAGTTCCAACCGTTGATACGCTCGTTGCTCAGCATCTGCTAAAAACCGTTGCTGCAGCTAAATTAATGGGTGCTGAATGTATAATCAGTGGTATCAGACCACAGATTGCTCAAACTATTGTCCATCTTGGGGTTGACCTTAAAGATGTAATAACGAAAGCAAGTATGGCGGAAGCATTCAGGATTGCACTTATGAAGCATGGACTTGGAATATCAAAACTTAGTCAAAATTCTAAGGTATAATAATGGAAAAGATTCCCATATTGAAGTTAAAGGAATTCCTTCTGGTAACAATTCAGGTCGACATGCATGACCGGCTTGCGTTATCTTTACAGGATGACCTCACTTCTATGATAGTTAAGACTGGTGCCAGGGGAGTTCTCATTGATATTTCATCGCTGGAGATTGTGGATTCATTTATAGGAAGGATGCTAAGTAATATTGCATCCATGTCAAACATACTTGACGCAATCACAGTGGTTGTTGGGATGAGACCAGCTGTTGCTATTACCATGGTTGAATTAGGGCTTGAGATGAGAAATGTAAGGACGGCGTTAAATATTGACAAAGGTATAGAAATGTTACAGTCTATGATTAAGGAGGATAACCCGGGGTATCTGAATGATAACTCAAAGGAGTGAAGTAAAATATATCCGCTCCTCAGAGGATATTATAAGTGTGCGTCAGGCAGTCAGAGAATGGTCTGTTAATCTCGGTATGAATTTAATTGACCAGACGAAGATAGTTACAGCAGCCAGCGAACTTGCCAGGAATACATTTATTTATGGCGGTGGAGGCAGACTAATCATTGAACAGGTGAATAACGGAACAAGGAATGGATTGAAATTAACCTTTGAAGATAAAGGTCCCGGCATTAATAACATTGACCTTGCTTTGAAAGATGGCTATACTACGAGTGGGGGAATGGGATTAGGATTGGGAGGAGCAAAACGATTATCAAACGAGTTTGAGATAGTCTCAGAACCCGGGAAAGGTACAAAAATAACTATTATACGGTGGAAATGAAGAATATTCTGGTACTTAAAATAAATGACATCAGCCAGGTGGCGGAAGCACGCCGTTTAGTTTCATATGCAGCAAGCAGTATGGGTTTTAAAGAGCAGGATACCGGCAGAGTATCCCTGATAGTTACTGAACTTACTAATAATCTTATTAAACACTGCAGAACCGGCGGTGAATTTCTTGTTTCCAGAATATCAGATTCAGGTTCTGAAGGACTTGAACTTATATCGATAGACAGAGGTCCGGGAATGAAAAACGTTGCGGAGTGTATGCGTGACGGTTATTCGACTGCCGGGAGTCCCGGAACAGGTCTTGGATCCATAAACCGTATGTCTGATTACTTCGATATTTATTCTATTCCGGATCAGGGGACAATAGTTTTATCCCGGGTGATGATGAAGAAAAATAATACCAGTAGAGTGGAAGAAAAATATTTTGAAGCCGGCACAATTCTGCTTCCAAAACCAAACCAGGAAGTTTCCGGAGATAAAAGCTTTTATACTCAGAATAGTACGAAAGCCAAAATAATAGTAGCAGATGGACTAGGCCATGGCAGCGATGCAATGAAAGCAGCGGCTGAAGCAATTAAAGCTTTTGAATCAAGTATTGATCTGCCACTTGATCATATTATGAGAAGCCTACATGGAAAAATGACACATACCCGAGGCGCAGCAGTTGCACTGTGCGAGATTAATGCAAATACAAATTCTCTTCAGTATTGCGGTATTGGCAATATATCAGGAACAATACTTACACAGGAAGGACTTAAAAGTTTAATTTCCTACAGCGGAATAGTAGGTCATGAAATGAGAAAAGTTCAGACCATGAATTATAACTGGCCTGACAATGCACTATTAATAATGCATTCTGATGGACTGCTTTCCAGATGGAACTTTGATAAATATCCAGGATTATTTTTAAGATCGGTCCCCATAATTTGTGCAATCTTATACAGAGACTTTTCAAGAGGCAATGATGATCTGTTGATTTTCGGAATCAGGAAACGATTAAAACGTGAGATTAAAGACTAGGTTCAAATTGATGAAGAAAGCTATTTTTATTTTATGAGCATAACAATTACAACATTAAAGATACAGTATGAACAGGATACTGTTCTGGCAAGGCAGCGTGCAAGATTAATAGCTGAAATGCTTGGCTTTGAAAGCCGTGAACAGACTGCTATAGCCACAGCTGTTTCTGAAATAGTAAGAAACGCGTTCAACTATGCTAAAGACAGTAGTGTAGAATTTATTATTGATGAGCAGGCAATTCCTCAAGTGCTATTAATCAACATAAAAGATCAGGGTCCCGGCATTGAGGACGTAAATAAAATACTTGAGGGCAGGTATCATTCAAAAACCGGATTAGGAATAGGGATTTCTGGCAGCCGCAAGCTGATGGATATTTTCCACATCAAAACGTCTGAAAAAGGTACTACAGTTCTGCTTGGGAAGAAGCTTCCCGCTGAGAAACTAAGAATAACGGTTTTAGATATCCGGAATATTACTGATGAATTAATCAAGCAAAAAGCAAAAACACCAATTGAAGAAGTAAAGGAACAAAATCAGGAACTACTTACCACACTTGATGAAGTTCGCAAAAAACAGGAAGAGCTCTTAAGATTAAATAAAGAACTGGAAGAAACTAACCGGGGTGTTGTTGCTTTATATGCAGAGCTGGATGAACGGGCTGAGCACCTTAAAAGTATGAATGAAATAAAAGCACGTTTTTTTTCTAACATGAGTCATGAGTTCAAAACTCCCTTAAACTCTATAGCCGCACTTTCCAGGCTTCTGATCGAAAGCACTGATGGTCCATTAAATGAAGAACAATCAAAGCAGGTAAGATTTATTCAGAAGTCAACCAATGATCTGTATGAAATTGTTAACGACCTGCTGGATATTGCAAAACTGGAAGCGGGTAAAATAACAGTTAAGCCCGAATATTTTGAAATAAAAGATCTTTTCGCAAGTTTACGCGGTATTATGCGTCCACTCTTAAGTAATAAATCAGTGAATCTTATCTTTGAGGAACCTGAGCAGTTTCCACTAATGTTCAGTGATGAAACAAAGATAGCTCAAATACTCAGAAATTTTATTTCAAACGCTCTGAAATTTACTGAAAAAGGGGAGGTAAAAATCAGAGCCGAATTGAACAGCGACAACGTGATTTTTTCTGTTACAGATACGGGTATTGGCATAGCAGAGAAGGACATCGATTATATATTTGAAGAATTCTCACAAGTAGACAATAACCTGCAGAAGCATGTAAGAGGTACAGGGTTAGGTCTGCCGTTATCCAAAAAGCTTGCCCATACTCTGGGCGGTGATATTAAGGTTGAAAGCAAATTAGGAACTGGTTCCGTATTTTATGCCGTCATACCGCTGAATTATTCACTTGAAATAAAACCTGATCTGTCTTTCAGCGAAGTTAAATTAAATACGGTAAAAAGTAAACCGTTCCGAATTCATGCTGTAAGTAAACCTGATGCCGAAAATCCTTCTCCTGATATGATTATTCTTGAAGTACTTATGCCCGCGGAAGACATATGGAGTTATCTGGAAGAGTTAAGGGCTAATGAGCATACCAGGAATACACCCATAATTATTTTAACCTCTCCGCAAATTAAAGGTGAAATATCGGAAAAGTATTCAGGAGTTTCAGGAATGGTAAGCAATATGAAATATTTTAAGAAGAATTCTGGAATAACAAAGGTTTTAATTATAGATGATGAGGAGATCCCGCGCTATGTTTTAAAAGAAATGCTTCCGCCTGAATATTTTGAAATTATCGAAGCGGAAACTGGAAAATCGGGAATTGAAAAAGCGATTGAAGAGCAGCCTGATATTATTTTTCTGGATATAATGATGCCTGATCAAAACGGGTTCGAAGTACTTATAGAACTTAATAAGAATGAAGCAACCAGGAAAATACCTGTAATAATCAACTCTTCCAGACAAATTGGTCCCGAGGAAACAAAGAAACTGATTGGCTCAGCGTCCATTATTAATAAAGAAAATTTTACACAGGAAGAATTGCTTCAAAAAATAAGTAATGCTTTGGTAATATATTTACAACAGGGTTTTAAGGTACAGAATGAATAATAATTCAAGCAATTTCAGTGTTCTGGTTGTGGATGATAATCCGGCCGGACTTTATACAACTTCCAGGGTGTTAAAATCAGAAGGATTTCAGATATATGAAGCTTCCACCGGTATGGGAGCTATTGATAAAACTATGAAGTTTCTTCCTGATGTAGTATTACTTGATGTCAAGCTGCCTGATATGAGCGGTTTCGAGGTATGTAAAATTATAAAGACCGACAATCTTACAACCAATATTCCGGTAATACATCTTTCCGCGACCTACCTGGATTCAGAGTCCCGGGTACAGGGTTTAGAAGGAGGAGCTGATGCATATCTTACACATCCTACCGAACCCAAAGTACTTGTTGCCACAATCCATGCTGTTCTGAGAATAAGACAGGCCGAAGCTCAGCTTCATGCTGCCGCGATAAGATGGCAAACTACATTCGATGCAATAAACGACTGCGTATGTCTTATAGATGTTTCAGGAAATGTTCTTCAAAGTAATAAAGCATTTAATCAAATTGTAAATCTTAATAAAAACCAGATACATGGAAATAAACTTTCTTTAATAGCCTCGGAGCTGCAAGGTTATACTCCGGAGTTTTTCCTTAAACACTTTGAACAGGATTTGAATGATAATCAGGAACTTCTATTCAAAGACCGCTGGTTTCTAACCAGTATAAACTCTATAGAAGATGAAAATGGAGTATATTCAGGGTCAGTTTTCAAGATGACTGATATTACCTCACAGAAGATTTCTGAGGCACAGCTGCAGAAGACGATGGAGGAGCTGGAAAGATCAAATAAAGAACTTGAGCAGTTTGCATTTGTTGCTTCGCATGACCTGCAGGAACCATTAAGAATGATCTCGATCCATCTGCAGCTTATTGAAAAAAAACTTAAAGGACAATTAGATCAGGGAACAGTTCAGAATATCAGTTTTGCAGTTGAAGGATCTCAGCGTATGCATAATCTGATATCAGATTTACTTGAATACTCCCGTGTTGCTACTAAGGCAAATAATTTTGTAAGCGTTGAACTTGAATCGGTACTTGGAAAAGTTCTAACAGATCTGCAGGTTGCCATCTCTTCGAGCAATGCCGTTATAAATCATGATGCAATGCCTGAGGTCTGCGGGGATGATGTTCAACTTGGACAATTATTCCAGAATCTTATCGCAAACGCAATTAAATTCAGAAGTGAAGAACCTCCTCTGATTCATATCAGCACCGAGGAAAAACAAACAGAATGGCTTTTCTGTGTAAGTGATAATGGTATTGGTATCGACCCTCAATTCTTTGATAAAATCTTTATTATTTTTCAGCGTCTTCAGAGTGAGTATTCAGGTACAGGTATAGGATTAGCTATATGCAAGAAAATTGTTGAGAGGCATGGAGGCCGTATATGGGTAGAAAAAAAATCGGGAAAGGGTACCACATTCTGCTTTACCTTATCTAAAAAGCTTTAGTTGCAACTATTCATCTCATAATTGATTGATGCTACAAAAGACTTTGAGCAATGAATGATAAAAAATACTATCTTTACACTCCAAAAAAACTGATGAATGATGGATTTGAAGCAAATAGAAATTTTTACTGATGGAAGCAGTTTAGGCAATCCTGGTCCCGGCGGATACGGTGCAATAGTTTCATATAAGGGGATAAAGAAAGAGCTTTCACAGGGTTACAGAAAAACTACAAATAACCGCATGGAGATGATGGGCGCAATTGCAGCCTTATCAGCATTAAAAGAAAGATGCCATGTAATACTTTATACAGATTCACAGTATCTTGCTGACGGCATAATGAAGGGTTGGGCATTAGGCTGGCGAAAAAGAGGGTGGGTGAAAAGTAACAAGGAAAAAGCATTAAATGTTGATCTGTGGTCGAAACTCCTGGATCTGCTGGAGTATCATAACGTGGAGTTCAGATGGCTCAGGGGGCATGCGGGACATATTGAAAATGAGAGATGTGATAAACTTGCAAAGCAGGCCGCGGTATCTCCGGGTCTCTTAGCAGATGCGGGGTATGAGGAGAGTATAGGGAAGTCAGTTTAATAACACCAGCTGAAGATTTGGGGGGAGCGAAAAATTAAATTCCAAATCTCAAGCACCAAATAACAATGTACGACGGGGCAATGCCCCGTCTATACTACAGAATAAGGTAAAAGTTATTTTGCGGCTAATTCAACTTTGAGCTTAAGTTCTTCTTTATCGCGTTTAACCAGAACATCAACAACATCTCCGGGGGCGAAGGAATTCATTGCATACATATAATCATAAATGTTAGTGACTTTCTTGCCGCCAAATTCAACAATGATATCTCCGCCTTTTAATCCGGCTTTCTGAGCCGGACTTCCTTCAGATACACCTGTAATTTTAAATCCCTCTGCCTGTGAACCATAATCGGGTATGGTACCAACGTAAACTTTAAATCTCATTGCTCCGCCTGTATCTTTCCTGGGTACATTAACATATTCAGGACGGCTGCTGTTCCTGTCAAGATCTGTAACGATGGAATAAATATATTTAAGTATATGCTCTTCCTTATTAATATTTATTTTATCTGCATCATCGCTGGGGCGGTGATAATCTGTATGAGTACCTGTAAAGAAAAATAATACAGGAATTTCTTTCGCGTAAAATGATGATTGATCACTTGGTCCGTATCCTTCATCATTAAGACTCAATTTAAATGAGAATTCATTATTTTTTTTGAGAAGATCCTTCCATACGGGACTTGTTCCTGTTCCATATACGATAAGATTATTTTCTTCATTCATTCTTCCGATCATATCCATATTGATCATGGTAATAATATTTTTCTCTGAGAAAGGAAGATTATTCACAAAGTGATTTGAACCAAGTAATCCAAGCTCCTCACCAGAAAAAGCAACAAAGATTATACTTCTTTTAAGACTGCCGCTGTTAGCTGCAAATTTTTCAGCAAGTTCAATAACACCTGTTGTGCCTGAGGCATTGTCATCGGCGCCGTTGTGGATCTGCTGATCGCCGCCTCTGTACAAAGAACCGGTTTCGCCCATACCTATATGATCATAGTGTGCTCCAATGACTATGTATTCATTTTTCAAAATAGGATCGTTTCCTTCAATAACTGCTGCCACGTTTACCGCAGGCTTATTTACCTGCTCAATTCCAGTCTCAAGTTCAATACTGGTATTTGCGAAAGCGAAAGAGTAAGGTCTTTTTTCACTATTTATTTTTTCCTGAACTTCTTTAAGATTTTTATTCTGTGAACTAAATAGTTTCTCGGCAAGAGTTCTTTTTATCTGAACAGCAGGGAAAGATTTAACCGGGGGAGCATTATCATAACTGAGCTTTACCAGTTTATCTTCTTCATCTTTAGGAATGAATCCGTTTACAAGAAGCAGTGCCGCTGCACCTTTTTCCTGTGCTGTCTTTGCTTTATATCTGAGCTCAGAGTACTTATCGTATTCCGAATGAGGATTATCCATATCGGGATTATACCTGAAGACAACTACTACTTTTCCGTTTACATCAAGACCTGCGTAATCATCATATTCAAGCTCAGGAGCAGAAATACCATAGCCGGCGAAAACTAATTCTCCCTCTGCTTCGGCAGCATCAGAAAGATAAAGTACTGTATAATCTTCACCCAATTCTGCTTCGAAAGTATCACCTGTTAATTCGATCGTTAATTCATTGTCCCCGGTCAGTTCCAATCCGGAAATAAAATTAAATTCCTGAAAATAATTTCTAGCGAAGAATGGTTTTAACTTTGAACCGGTGAATTGTTCTTTTATATATTCAGCGGCCTGAACCGCTCCCTCTGATCCTGTAAATCTTCCTTTCAGTTCATCGGAAGCCAGAAATGATATGTGCTGTTTGATTTCTTCTTTTGTTATTTCGGGATCGTCGGGTTCCGTAAAAAAACTGTAGCCAAATGTAAAGAATAAGGCTGCAGATAAAATCAGAAATTGCTTTCTCATTAATTCTCCGTTGTTTGTTATTAGTCAACCCACTCAGCTACAAAAACGTTGGTGTCTCCGGCTTTTTTATTGAACCTGTTGGAGGCAAAGATAAGTTTCTTTCCATCACTTGTAAACATCGGAAATCCATCAAACGTTTCGTTGAAGGTGATCTGTTCGAGTCGGCTGCCATCCGTATTTATTAAATAAAGATCGAAATTCATCGGCCCTTTTTTGCTGTTAACATTCGATGAAAAAATTATACGTTTGCCGTCAGGGTGAAAGAAAGGAGCAAAGCTTGCTTTACCGAAATTGGTAATCTGTTTAATATTTTTACCATCTGCATCCATAACATATATCTCCAGAGCAGTTGGTCTGACATATCCGTCCCTTACAAGTTCATCATAATCTTTTAAATTCTGTTCTGATTTCGGTCTGCTTGCTCTGAACACAATTTTCTTTCCATCGTGAGAGAAGAATGGACCGCCGTCATAACCCTTTTCGAATGTAAGTCTTTTCTGGTTCGTGCCGTCTATATCCATAACATAGATTTCAGGATCTCCATCGCGTGTGGATGTAAACACAATTTTATCTCCGGCGGGTGACACTGTTGCTTCCGCGTCATACCCTGAAGTATTTGTGATCTGTTTTAATTCAGAACCATCGGCATTTGCAAAAAAGATGTCGAACGAATTATAGAGCTGCCATACATAACCCTTGCTGCGGTCGGGCGGTTCAGGGCATTGTTCATCCGCCATATGTGTAGATGCATAGAGAATCGTTTTATCTCCGGGTAGATAGTACGCACACGTTGTACGTCCTTTTCCTGTTGAGACCATAGTTTTTTCTGAACCGTCAACATTCATTGTGAATATCTGGTCGCACTCTATACCATTAACAGTAGCCTGGTAGATCAGTTTATTTTCATCGAAAGAAAGATAGGCTTCTGCATTCTCTCCTCCGTCAGTAATCATCAAAATATTCTTTAAGTGTTTTTCTTCGCCGTATTTCAGCGAATCGGAAAGGTTCTGAGCCGGAGTTACTGAATAAGAAATGATAAGAAGACAGGAAATGGATAATAAAGTTCTCATAATCTCCTCAGAAGTGGATAAAATATCATTCAAGATCTGAATTTCTTTTGATTTTTACAAGGTGAGCAGTGAGAAGACCTCCGGACAATCAATGATCCGGAGGTAAGAGAAAAACTTAATTCCGTAGCACAGGATTTATCCTGTTGCTTTTTCTATATTCACAAATTTCACAGGCTGAAGCCTGTGCTACAATGCACTTTTTCAGACTAAGATCTGAGCTACACTTCCGCCGATAAGGAATGCAAAGAACCAGGTACCGAACCATATCAGGAGTCCCTGTTTCCATCCGCGTTCTTTAAGCATCACAACAAAAGAAGCAATGCATGGAACAAATAAGGTGATAGTTATAATTGCCACAGTAATCTGCATAGATGTCAATGTAAGATTAAACAAACCGGCAGCACCAAAATCTCTTCTTACCATGCCCATTACAAACGCGTTTGCTGCTTCTTTAGGCAATTTCAGCCAGGCAGTGGTTACAGGAGCAAGAATATCCTGCCATACAATAAGGATGCCCGTTATCTCCATAATACCGACAGCAAGTGCGCCGATGAAAAACCAGAAGCTTGCTTCTTTCATAAAGCCCCAGGTTCTGAAGAACATCTTCTTTAAAATATTATTTAACCTCGGGATGCGCATTGCAGGAAGATCTATCAGAAGGGGTGAACTTTCACCGGGAAGACTTTTATTTAATATCGTTGAAAGAGCCAGCAATGTTCCAAGAATTACGGTTACATAAATTAAAAGCGGAACCACACCTACTGAAGCGATCAGAACAGTAACTACTGCAAGCTGAGCTGAGCAGGGGATAACAAACTGAAGGATTGCCGTGACTATGGTTTTTTCTCTTTCTGTTCCGAGCAGTCTTGTTGTTATTGTAGCCATTGTAACACAGCCAAAGCCAAGCATAATAGGTATGACGGCTTTGCCGTTAAGTCCGAGCTTATTAAATGAACGATCAAGCATCGTGGCAAGCCGGGGAAGGTATCCGGAATCTTCAAGAAGAGCCATCACGAAATAAAATGCCGCAACCAGAGGAAGCAATAAAAACAGAAGGTAAGTGATAGTCATTGTAATTATGCCAAACTCCCCGAAGAAAAGTCTGACAAAGGGATTCTGGAAGTGAAAATCCTCAACAGTACGGGGCAGACTTGAATTTTTAATAAATTCTGCCTGCATATCCGGATCGGAGTTAATTCCATCTGAAAATTTATACTGATTTTCATGAAGAACATTATCATCTGCATCCAGAGTTTGTACTGTCACATCCACCGGCGTATATCTGCCCACAAAGGATTTTAGATGGAATTCAAATTCTCCTTTACCCAGGGTATTTTCAGTATAGTCTACAACACGCTGAGAAACGATATCCCCTATAAAGAAGTAAACAATTACGAGGACTACAGCAAGTATAGGAAGGCCGGTGAGTGGATGAACTGAGAAACGGCCGAGATGATTAAAGAACTCACCCCGTTTAGAATCCTCGAACTCAACTTCACTTACAACTTCATTAACGCGGTTACGGCGGTCGATATAAATCTTCTCCCGGTCATCAGCAGTACCACATTTAACACCATGGCGTTCAGCAATATTCTCATCACCTTCAAGAATAACCAGGGCCTCGGCCTGAGATCCAACACGGTTCAGGGTTTCGTGCAGCAGGTGATGGAGATCCGGAGGTTGTATTCCCTCACGCGCATTCTGTATTGCGTATTCAAGTTTATCGAAGCCGGTTTTATTAACAGCAGAGGTTTCAATAATCTCTACACCCAGCAGCTTAGATAATCGGGGGACGTCAATTTTAATTTTACGTTTTTTTACTTCATCACTGAAATTAAGAAGAATGGTTATCTTCTTACCCATCTCAATCAGCTGAAGAGTAAGAAACAGATCTCTTTCGAGGTGCAGCGCATTTACTACGTTAAGTATAATATCCCCTGAGAGGATGATATCACGCGCAACCTTCTCTTCGTCATTAAATGATGATACCCCGTAAATACCAGGTGTATCGTATATATTATATTCCTGGAATTTGCCTTTGGTTATAGATATAGTAGTTCCGGGGAAGTTGGAAACGTCTACATACATTCCGCTCAGATGATTGAAAAAGAGTGACTTGCCCACATTAGGATTTCCGGCAAGCACAACGTTAGTTTCAGTCTGATTTACTTCAAGAACATTATCAAATTCCTGATGGTGGTGATCTTTATGTTTTATTATTGTATCTGATCTCATTCTATATAATTATATTAATTTTCTTTGCTAAATCGAAACCTATTGCTATTTCCTGGCGGTTTCTCTGAATTACTACAGTTCCCCCTGGTAATCTTTCAAGGCAGTATACTTTCATACCCTCGGTCAGGCCCAGACGAATCAACTGCATTTTGAATAAACCTGAGGGAAGGTTTAAAATTGTTACGAAAGTGCCTTTTTTTGCTTTATCCAGTGTTAAATTACTCATCTGTATGCCTGCATTTTGTTCCATCTTTACATTTGCCGAAAATATTGAAAGAATAACCTGAAATGTCGAATCCGAGATCAGCCGCAATTTGATTCGCGACTTCCCGGAGACCCGGATGGCTGAATTCTGCTATTTTACCACAGTTTTTACATACCAGATGGTCATGATTACTTCTGAAAAAATTATTTTCGAACCTGTTAAGGTTATCACCGAAGTTGCGTTTGGTAAGTAATTCGCATTGAGCCAGCAGATCAAGGGTTTTATAAACAGTTGCCCTGGATACGTTGGAATGATTATTCTTCATTTTGATGTATAGGTCGTCAGCCCCGAAGTGGCCTTCAAACTGAAGGGCAGCATCCATTACCTCAAATCTTTCAGGCGTAATTCTGTGATTTCTTGCGTTTTTAAGGAAGTTTCTGAATCTTTCCTGTGCTTCTATATTCAATTGGATGAGTGTGTTTAGTTATTAAGATTTAATCTGCATAAAAATAGGAGAATTATAGTCGATTAGCAATCATCATTAATAATGATTTTATTCCATTTAATATAAAAAGATTGAATGGGATTATCTATAATTTTCTCTGGTTCGAACGCAGTCATAATTAAAATCCTAAAAACCTGCAAATTCCGCACATGATGAAAAGCACAGAATTACAATAATTTCGGATTCAAACTATAGCTTAATTTGGTTTTCTGGTAAATTGGTTCTATTTTTTATGAAATTCAAATAATTTAAAGGAGGAAGGCATGTCCAAAACTTTTGAAATAATTGAGGTGGTAGGAGTATCCACAATTAGTTTATCGGAAGCCATACTAACAGCTGTAAAAGAAGCAAACGGCAATAAGCAGGTATCGTGGTTTAATGTTATTGAAGAAAGAGGACGTGTTACACCTGAGGGCGAGGTAGAATTTCAGGTTACATTGAAGATTGGAAGAAAACTGTCCTAGTCCTTAACTTCCCGGATCAGGGTATCCGGGGAACTCTTAATTGAATTTATCCTGTTAAGAAAAAAAAAAGACTTTAAGGTGAAAAATGTTAAAAGAAGGCGATAAGGCACCCGGATTCAAATTAAAAGATAGCAGCGGTAATGTTGTTTCTTTGAAGGATTTTCAGGGGAAAGATGTAGTGTTATATTTTTATCCCAAAGATGATACTTCAGGATGCACAAAGGAGGCGTGCGGTTTCAGGGATTCTTACCCGGAATTCAGTAAACTTGATGCAATAGTTCTGGGTATCAGTGCCGATTCAGAAGAATCGCACAGAAAGTTTATAATAAAGTACAATCTTCCGTTTACTCTTCTGAGTGATCCCGATAAAGAAGTTATAGAGGCCTACGGTGTATGGAAGGAAAAGAATATGTACGGAAAGAAGTACATGGGAATAGAAAGAACAACTTTCCTGATTGACAAAAAAGGCGTGATCAGAAAAATATTTCAAAAGGTGAAAGTCGAAGGTCATATTGATGAGATACTTTCGGTTTTTAGTAATAAGGCAATGGCATAATGATATATGTTACAAGACGCGAGGTTTTCAGCGCTTCACACAGACTTCACAATGAAAATCTGAGCACAGAAGAAAATAAAGCCTTATACGGAAAGTGCAATAATGATTACGGGCACGGCCATAATTATGTTTTGGAGGTTGTTGTTGCAGGTGAGATTGATCCGACAAGCGGTTATCTTCTGGATATGAAGCAGCTGAAATCTATAATAATCGAATGCGTGATAAAAAAAATTGATCACCGGCATATGAATTACGATGTAGAATTTATGAAAGGAATTGTACCCACTACTGAAAATCTTGCGGTTGCCATATGGACTCAGCTGGTTGATCAGATTCCAAACGGCAAATTACATTCAATAAAATTATACGAAACGGAAAACAACTATGTCAAGTACAAAGGCTAATACTCAGTTATCGGTAAAGAAGGATTTTCATATTAATCATGATCTGATTGAAGCACAGGTCAGATTATTATTAGAGGAATTAGGCGAAGATCCTGAAAGGGAAGGATTACTCAGAACTCCTCAGAGGGTGAGTAAAGCATATGAATTTTTAACACAGGGTTATCATAAAGATGTTAAGAAGATTCTCAATGGTGCCATTTTCGAAGAGAAATATGATGAAATGGTAGTGGTTAAAGATATTGATTTTTTCAGCTTATGCGAGCACCATCTGCTTCCTTTTTTTGGTAAGATCCATATTGCTTATGTACCAAATGGAAAGATAGTAGGGTTAAGCAAAATTCCAAGAATTGTGGAAATATTTGCCAGGAGATTACAGGTACAGGAGCGAATGACACAGGAAATTGCTGATACCATCGATGAATTTCTTCAGCCTAAGGGCGTAGGTGTTGTTTCGGAAGCCCGTCATATGTGCATGATGATGCGCGGTGTTGAGAAGCAGAATTCAGTTGCAACTGCAAGCGCGATGCATGGATTATTTAAGGAAGATGCCAGAACAAGAAGTGAATTTCTTAATTTAATTTCCTTTAAAAGGTACTGATGCCTGATCAGAATTCTGTAATCTGGATTACGGGTGCAAGCTCTGGTATAGGTAAAGCCGCGGCTCTGGAATTTGCGGGAATAGGAGCCAGGGTATATGCCTCTTCCAGACGTCATTCCATTTTGGAAATGCTCAGGAAGGAAGTAGAAAAAGAAAATAACAAAATTGAAATCCTCCCATGCAATATTGAGTCCCATCAGAATGTTGAGCAAGCTGCAAAAAAGATATTTTCAGAATCGCATCTGGACTGCCTGATAAATAATGCAGGTCTCACTTCCTGGAAATCTGCGGAAGAAAACAGTATTAAAGAAATTGAAGATGTAATAAATACAAACCTGCTCGGCGCTATTTACTGCATCAAAGCTGTCCTGCCTCATATGATCAGTAATAAAAAAGGAACAATAATAAATATATTATCTACTGCTGCAGAACAGGTTTTTACCAAAAGCAGTGCATATGCAGCGAGTAAAGCCGGACTGCTTGCATACTCTAACATTTTAAGAGAAGAAGTAAGAAAATATAACATCAGGATTATCAATGTGCTTCCGGGTGCCACCGCAACACATATGTGGTCTCATGAGATTTTAAAGCAGCATGCTGAAGAAATGATGCAGCCGCAGGATGTTGCCCGGGTACTTGTTTCTGTTTTTCTTCAGGATAAACAGCTTGTTTCCGAAAAGATAATATTAAAACCAGTCAGAGGAGATTTATAAGTGTCGGATACGCGTGAATTATCAATTATAACTGGTGCCGGAAAAGGAATCGGCCGTGCAATAGCACACAGATTTACTGAAGAAGGGCACAATACTATTCTGATAGCAAGAACAGAAAAAGACCTGAAAAAAGTAAGCGAAGAGCTCAGAACTAAAAATGCAGCCGTTGATTATTTTACGGGAGATGTGGGAGACCAGGAATTTGTAATCAGGGTAGTTAAAGAAGTAATTGGTAAATACGGCAGGATCGACCATATGATAAATAATGCCGGATTTGGAATCTTCAGGAAAGTTATTGACTCCAGTTTAAAAGAATTTCGGGATCAGATGGATACAAATTTATTCGGAGTTTATAATTTTACGAAGGCAGTACTTCCTCAGATGATTCAGCAGAGGAGCGGATCTATAATAAATATTGCTTCTCTGGCGGGGAAGAATTCTTTTGCAGGCGGTGCTATGTATTCCGCAACCAAACATGCACTGCTTGGTTTTACAAGATCATTAATGCTTGAAGTAAGGGAATATGATATAAGAGTTTCAGCTATTTGTCCGGGTTCGGTTGATACCTCGTTTGGCAATCATGCTCCTGAGAATCCAATGAACAAGAAAAATATATTGATGCCTGAAGATGTTGCTGATGTTGTGGCTACTGTAATAAAATTACCTGCCAGGGCATTGGCGAGTGAGATAGATTTGAGACCGACTAATCCGAAGAAGTAAACCATAAGAATTAAAATCGGAGACGCAAATTACACAAATTATTTGTATCGCTTCACTCAATCATCAAAAATCGTAATAGAAATAGGCTGCCTCAGAAATACTCCTCTTTGCCACAAGGCTCTAAGACACTAAGAAACACTAAGAAGTTTTGAGACAGCCCGAAAAGGAAAACTTATTGGCGATCCATTAAGCGCTTATGTCTTAAACGCTCGTGCCGCATCTTTCTTTCAGGGCGATGGTCTTTCCAGATCTCTTTCTGCTTTTCGTCAAGGAGATTATATACATTCAGCCACATTTGCGTGGACCTGGTCTGAAGATCAGCTTTTTGCTCTCCAATTTGCTTTGTGAGTGATAATATTTTTTCTTCATCAAGATCCTTTTTGCGCTTTTCATCATTTAACTGCACTTCAAGCTTTCTGATCTCAGCTCTTGAATCAATCATGTTCAGCTGATGTTCAGAGCGAAGTTTTGATACCTGTTCTTCCTGCTGATCGGTAAGATTTAATTGCTCCATCAACTTTTTATTCCCTGGTCCATCCTCGTGTGCCGGTGCTCTTTTTTGATGACGCGGCTGAGCATTCAGTTGTAAAGAAAGAATGAGTGCAAGGAAAAACACACCTGATACGAATAATTTCATTACCGGCTCCTATGTTTTATTACTTGTTAAATCTGTTATTTGGACATACACATGACAGAAATGGTTTAAATTATACTTTTTCTTATTTTTTAAACCACGGGATGCCGGCAGTTGTCAAATGATAAATAAAGACAGAAAGAATGACTGAAGACAAAGATTTTGATTATGTGCGCCAATTTATTTCAGGAAACGAATCTGCATTTAATTATCTGGCTAATAAATACCAGCAGAAAATTTACTGGCATGCCAGAAGGATGCTTGGAAACCATATGGATGCGGATGAGGTAACGCAGGAAGTACTTATTGTAATTTATAATAAATTAAAAACATTTAACTTCAGATCTTCTTTATATACATGGATTTTCAGAATAACCTCTACGAGGAGTATCAACCAGATCAACCGGAGAAAGTTGAAGAGATTATTTTTCCTTGAAGAAACTGATCATAATTTGTTAAAAGATGATAATGAAATACTTACAGGCATAGAAAATAAAGAGAAACTAAAAAAACTTGATAAAGTACTGCAAAAACTTCCTGTTAAACAAAGGGAGGTATTTATCATGAGGAATTTCGAGGAATTAAGTTATGAAGAAATGAGTGATATAACCGGAAAAAGTGTAGGCGGATTAAAGTCAAATTATTTTCATGCTCTGCAAAAGATACTGGAGGAGATGAATGAAAAGTAATAAGCGAATTTTAAGGTACATATCAGGACTCATGTCACCTCTAGAGATGAAATCCTTTGAAGATGAACTCAGTACTTCAGAATCTTTAAACTCTGAGTACCACAGTATAAAAGCTCGGATTCAAAAGATTATTCCCGATATCAGAGAAGAAGAGTCCGGTTCTTATTTCATTACTATGGTACCAAAAGTAAGAGCCAGACTGGAAAACAAAAAAATAGCACATCTTAGATATGTTAAATATCTTGCACCAGCTTTGATTATTAGTTTACTTTATCTGATAATTCCATTCCGGAGCCCTTCACTGATTGAAGAGCAAATCAGGGACTTAAATGATAGTTCACGAACTGAACTGCTTAACTTAATTGAGCAATCAGTTCCGGTTAGCGGGAACAATGAACTTATCGAAACTGCAATTACGACTCAAATAACCGCGGATGATATTAATCAGGTAAATTCAGAGTATCTGAATACATATGAACTTCTTGAAAATCTTTCAGAAGAAGAAGTAAATGATATATACAATATGTTATTGAACAAAGAAATACTTTAGGAGATATTGAAATGAAATTTTTAGCTTTAGTATTGATAGGATGTTTGTTCGTCCCTGAAATATTAGCTCAGGAAGGGTTACATGCTGATAAGAAACCTCCAAGGCATATTCAGAAAAAGATGGATGAACTTGAAAAATTAAAACTTATTGAAGTTCTGGATACGGACGAAGAAACCACAGTCAGGTTTTTCAGCCGGCGAAAGGATTTTATGGATAAAGTAAGGAAATTAGAGGAGACAAAAAATGAGAGGCTTGATAATCTGTCCAAATTGTTGAATAACGAAGCCGGAAATGATGAATTAAAAAAAGAAATAGCGGAAATTCAAAATATTGAGAGTGACTTAGCACAATTGCGATCGAAGTATATTACATCATTATCAGATATATTGAACTTTCAGCAGGTTGCTAAGGTTTTAATATTTGAAAGGAATTTCAGGGAAGAATTAAGGACAATGATCCTTAAAGAGAGAAAACGAAGAAACTAGCGGCGAATAGTTGATTTTTTTGATTTAATGATATATTTTTACTATTCAGTCCTGCGGAAGTGGTGAAATTGGTATACACGCTATCTTGAGGGGGTAGTGCCACGTTAGGCGTGCGGGTTCAAGTCCCGCCTTCCGCACTAGTTACCACGTTTTAAGAGCAATCAACAAGAAACAAAACAATCAAAAAGGAAGATACGTATGAAAAGAAAAGGTTATATTCTTTGGGTTATCTTGTTCGTTTTGGTTACAGTTACGGTCAACATGGCGCAGGCACAGAACAAAGGTACGGACAATGAGATGGCTCCTAAAGCAGCAGAACTCTATAATAAAGGCAATGAGTTCATGAAGGCGGGTAATTATACTGATGCTATTAAAAGCTACGATGCTGCTCTGAATATTGAGAAAGACTACAGAACCTATTACCAGAAAGGCATCGCTCTTAAGAAAGCAAATGAACTTGAAGAAGCAAAAGAAGCTTTCAATGCAGGTATAAAATTAAACCCCGAATTTGATATTACTTATAATGGTCTGGGAAGTGTTTATTTTGCTCTTGGTGATATGGATAAGGCAATTGAAAATTTTGAATTATTTGAGAAAAAGACCAAGAAAGAAAATCTGAAACAAACAGCGCGTGAATACATTTCACGTTCATATGCGAAAAAAGGCGTTGACGCGTTAAATGACGGAAATTCTGCCAGAGCTATTGAATTCCTCTCAAAAGCAGTAAGTAATTTTAATTATGATGCTGCATATCTCTCACTGGCAAAAGCTTATGTTGAAGACGGTCAGAATGACAAAGCAATCGAGGCAGCTAACAATGCACTGAAATATCGTGAATCAATTTCTAAAGGCGGACCTTATTATTATTTAGGACTTGCTTACAAGAATAAAGGCGAAAATGGAAAGGCTGCTGAGAACTTTAAATTGAGTACATCGGACGCAACATATAAGAAAATTGCAGAACATGAGTTGTCAACTCTTCAGTAACAATAAATATTATAAGCTAATTTAGAAAAAGATCCCTCTGAAAAGAGGGATTTTTTTTATAATGGGGCGTATAATATAAAAATAGTGAAATTCAGATTAGAAATTGTACTCTCCCCGGCTTCCTGCCCGATCATATTAGGAAAATTAAAATTCAGTGAAGCATCAAACGTAAACTGCGACACCGTAAGATCTACTCCTGCCCCGAAACCAATTCCAAACCTGGTACCAAGCTCGGTTGATCTTTCATCCGCTTGTCCGCCGGCAATCCGTGAAAAATCAAGGTCACCTAACGAGTTCAGCTGGATATCGAAATTAAGGTAAGGTGATATTGGAGCTGGTGCGAGGAGATACTCTCCTCCAAGGGCAATTGTAAATATACTTCCATCTGTTTCAAAATCTGAAGCTACCTGTACGCCGCCCTGGTTAACAATGACATTATCCTCCGTACCGCTAAGTACAGTATAGAGTAACTTAGCATAAATATTAAGTGGTGCACCTGTTAACGTCCCTTTGAATTTTGCTCCTATGTTATAATTGGATTTAAATCCATAACTTGAACCCAGGGAATCGATGTCGTTCGTAAATTCATCCGGACCTAAAAGAAACGTAAGTCCGCCTCCGGGACCAAATTTAATATTCTGTGCATTATTGGCAGAGCTAAATAAAACCAATACTATAAGTACAGTAAATATCTTTCGCATAATATTCCTCATATTTAATGGATAATCATTAATAGTTTAAGAAAAGAAGTTTTGGTATAAAAGCAACTGAAGGTAAAAGCAAATTAAGGGTATGAATTAAACCTGAAAGCAGGAGGTTTATGGATGTATACTAATGATGAATATAAAAAAAGCTGCCCTGAGGCAGCTTGATAATGTTCATATGTCAGCAAAAAATTATGGAAGGCGATATAAAATACCCGCGTTGATTCCAAGATAATTGGAATCGCTGATAATGTTTAATTTCAGGTTTGCATCCAGATCAATAGCCGGGGTTAAAGCATAATACATACCAACCTGAGGAGCAAAACCAAATTCAGTATTGCTAACGCTTTCTTCACCACTGAATCCAAAGTAGTTAAATTCTGTTGTGATGCTCTGGAATTGGAGACCGAGTTCTGCACCAACATATGGTCTGAAAGGATTAACACCCTCTTCTGAGAAAGAATATCTGATGCCTGCCAACAATGGAATAGTTGATAAGCTGTAATCAAATCCTTCAACTTCTTCTTTAGCACCGAAAGTTGTGTAACCAATCAATCCGGTCAGTTCGATCTGTGGCTGCAGCTGATATACGAATAAACCATTAAATCCAAAACCCATACTGGCAACATCACCCAGATTTCCCATTGGTACGGCAAGACCAACCTGTCCGCCGACTCTGATCTGAGCTGAAGTGTTCAGACTAAATGCCACCATAAAAACTATGAATAAAGCAGTAAGTTTTTTCATTAGAGCCTCCAATTGTTTGAATAATGAGAAAAAATGATTGCAATAAAATTAAAAAAAAAAATATTAGTTGCAATTAAAAAGATACTTCTATATCAGAGATCACATAAAAAGTCCGGAATGTTATCAAATATATAATACAATTGTTAATTTGCAAGCAAAAAGAGCTTAGAGTTTTTTGCATTTGGTAAATATGCGGAATATTGATGCAGAGAATATGATAAATTGATAGAATATATTTATTTACATGCGAAATAAAGACAAATATATAAAGTTGTTACAATTTTTACTGCTTTCTGTAATAATAGCTGCGGCAGGCCTTCCATATATAAACAGCACTCCATATTTGATTCAGGCCTCATTTTCAATTTCATTTGTGCTCACAATAACGGGAACATTTTTTAGTATAAAATTAATAAGATATATTTTTCTGACAGTTACAGCTTTAGTTCTTCTTTTTATTTTTATCATAAATGAAGTTCCGCATCAGTTAAATTACTTTTCCGCGGGTTTGATGTTAGGTATGATTATAGCAATCCTTTCATTTAAAATGAAACTCCTGAGTGCAGGGGGTGCAGCTGCAGCTACACTCCTGGCGGGATTCATTTTTGGATTCGGAGGATGGAAATGGACTACTCCGATACTGGTCTTCTTTTTACTTTCAAGTTTTCTATCTAAAGTAAGATCCTCTAGGAATCGTGAAGTGGACATTCATTTTGAGAAAACAGGCACCAGAGATCATCTGCAGGTATTTTCTAACGGCGGGCTGGGGGCAATTCTGGTGATAATAAATTATTTCTTCCAATCTGAGATATATTTCATCCTTTATGCAGCAGCAGTTGCATCAGTCTGTGCAGATACCTGGGGTACTGAAATTGGAACTATGTACAGGACACGGACGTATAATATTCTAAACTTTAAGGAGGTTGAACAGGGTACTTCAGGAGCGATATCCTTACCAGGAACAGCTGGTAGTGTTGCAGGCGCATTATCGATCGCTTTTGTATCAGTTTTATGGATAAGTTTTAATTTTATTCCTTATTTTCTGGTAATATTTTTTTCGGGTATTGCAGGAAGTTTTATTGACAGTTTAACAGGTGCCGCTTTTCAGGGAAATTATAAATGCAAAGTATGCGGAACACAGACCGAACGAATTGTCCATTGTTCTGAACCGGCAGTATTGATAAAAGGTTATAAGCATTTTAATAATGATCTTGTAAACTTTCTGGCTGCAGTGAGTGGGGGAATTTTTTCAATAATATTTTTGTATATTTTTCTCTAACATTACAACTCAAAAAATGATAATATAATGAAATATTACTTACTGGCTCTTTTATTCTTTTCGGTTACCATAATTCTTTGCGCTCAGGAAATACCTGAAAGTTATGCCCGTGCAATGGCAAGTTTCAATTCGGGTGATTATAATCAATCAGCACTACTTCTGTCTGAATTTACAAAGTATGAACATATTGAAAATGAGTTTACTGTAGCTGCACGTTATTACCTTGCTGAGAGTCTTTTAAGATTAAAACAGACGGATGCGGCAGTTTCCGTTCTTGAAAATTTTGTTTACTCATTTACATGGTCAGAATTTCATGACGATGCTATTTATAAGTTAGGAACTTTATATTTCGATAGAAAAGAATTTGCCAGCAGCAGAGACAAATTAGAACTTCTTGTTGATACATATCCGCTTTCAGAATATGCCGGATCATCAATGTATTTCATCGGAGAATCTTTTACGAGCGAAAATAATTTTGAAGAAGCTATCCGTTATTTTGAGAATGCAATCACATCCAAAAAGAATAACAAATATGTAGATCACAGCATTTATGCTCTGGCGAATATTTATGAAGCTCAGGGCAATGATAAAAAAGCAGTTGAGTACTATGATCAGCTGCTTGCATATCATCCCAACAGTAAGTTAGCGCCAAATGCTCAGGTAAGAATAGGATTAAGCTACTTCAACATTAAAGATTATGATAACGCAGTTCTGGAGCTTTCAGATCCTGTAGTTAATGATCTGCCGCTGAATGAATATACCGAAGCAAAATATATTCTGGCTAATTCTTTCTACCGCCTGAAAGAATTTGACCAGGCTGAAAAACTTTTCAGAGAACTGATACAAAAAAATCCTTCTTCCCGGCTGATCAGAGAAATCAGGTACGGACTCGCTTGGACTTACTTTCAAAAACATGATTATGACCAGGCATTTGACATTTTTAACCTGTTATCAAAAGGTAAGGACAGCACTGCTGTAAATTCTTTCTTCTGGAGCGCAGAAGCAAAAAGGTACGGCGCTAATGAAGCCGAAGCAAACCTGATATATGAAGAGTTTCTTCAGAAGTATCCTGAGAGCCCGCTAATCGGGAATGTTCAGTTCCAGCTTGGTGTAACCAGTTATACAAAAAAGAAAGTAAATCAATCTGAAGAATACTTACTCTCATCTGCTGAAGCAGATGATGAATTTGTAAGGGGTAAAGCATTTGTGCTGCTTGGTGAGCTTAAACTTAATGAAAAAGATTTTGTTAAATCCAGGAACTACTTTGAGCAGGCAAATGGGATTAAAGGTATACCTGAAGAACTTAGCAACCGCGCATTATTTGGTTTAGGGGTGTCTCAGTATTATTTGAATCAGGCTGATAATGCAATCCGGAACTTAAGCGGCGTTCAGAAGCGTGCTCCTTCATTTGATCCTGATAAAGTAAATTTCTATCTGGGAGAAAGCTACATACTCAAGAAAGAATTTTCGAAAGCATTATCACACCTCAATAAAGTATCATCTGAGGATCCTGAAATAAAATCACAGATAAACTATTCCAGGGGTTATGCTTATTATAATCTGAGAGATTTTGTAAACGCGTCTTTCAACTTCAATGAATTTTTGAAAAACAACAGAGCCGGTAATAATATCCGTGATGCGAAATTGAGACTTGCAGACAGTTATTACGGAGAGAAGAAATATTCCAAAGCCAGCCAGTTGTACAAGGAAGTCTTTCTTTCAGGTAACTCCGATAATAGTGATTATGCTTACTATCAATATGCACAGGCTTTATACAGAGCAGGCAACTCTGATGAAGCGATAAAAGAGTTCAGGAACCTGCAGAGTAAATTCCCTTCATCAAAATATGTTGCTGAATCACAGTACATTATCGGGTGGATTCATTTTCAAAAGGGCAGATTCAATGAATCAATAAACAGTTTCCGGGAACTGATTGCCGCTTATCCTGCATCGCCTGTTGTACCAATGGCTTACAATTCTATTGGCAATTCATATTTCAATATTGGGAATTATGATTCGGCTTTCGCGAACTATAACAGGGTTCTTACAGAATATAACAACAGCAGTTTTGCTTTTGAAGCGATCAGCGGAATGACCGATGCTTTCATCGCACAGAATAATTCCAGTCAGGCAATTACGCTGATTGATAATTATCTGATCAAGAATCCACATGTTACATATGCAGATGAACTGGCGTTTAAAAAAGGTGAGATATACTACAGCCTCCAACAATATGAAGCCGCAAAAAACAGCTATAAAGATTTTGTTTCGAGGTATAAATCAAGTCCGCTTGTGTCAGAAGCATATTATTGGATTGGCAAAAGCGCTTCAATGTTAAATCAATACGAAGAAGCCCTGTATAATTATAATATTGTTTTCAGTTCATATCTTGAATCTGAAATCGGTGTATCTGCGGTGCTGGAGATGGGAAAGATCCAGACAACACTGAATAATTATGATGCCGCCATACGAATTTATGATGCAGCTGCCGATAAGATGCCCACGTCACCGAAAGTAGCAGAAATAATATATAACAAAGCACTTGTATTGATTGAGAAAGCAGATATTCCACAGGCATATGAGGCTTTCAATCAGGTTATACAGTATTATGACGGAACTATTTTCGCTGCAAATTCAAAATTCGAATTAGGGTTACTTGAACTTGTGAGAAAGAATTATGAAACAGCAGACATGCTGTTCAGAGAACTGGCAGAAAACAGGATTGATGATCTCGGAGCAAAAGCGCAGTATCATTACGGAGTTTCGCTGCTGGAACAGAACAAATTAGATGATGCAATTTCTGCTTTTGTACGTGTTAGATTTGTATTTGCGGGTTATGATGAATGGCTTACAAAATCTTTTCTGAGACTTGGAGAATGTTATGAAAAGAAAAATGATCCTCAGAAAGCAAAGGAAATGTATCGTACAGTTATCACCAGACACAGAGGTGATGAATTCGGAACTGAAGCTCAGAATAAATTGAGGTTGCTGCAATGATAAGAAAACTATTTATTATTTTTTTATTACCGGTTCTTTCTTTTGCCCAGGAACAAACGAATACTTCCCAGAGCATAGAGCTTCCTGAATTTGTGATAACCGGAGTAGAAAGAGTTAGTCTTCCCGCAGCTGTGAAACCTAAAGCTGAACTGATTCCTGTACTATCAGAAGATTTCTTCAAACCTTCTTTTTCACCTGAACAGCTGCATCTGGCAGAAATTTCAAATCCGGTAAAAAAGGGCATAGACCTTTTCACTAAAGCCCCGGATTATAACGGAAGGATAAAGGCAGGAGTTGGCACTGTTAGTCTGCCAACAGGATTGCTGTCATATGGTACAAGCTATAATAATGGAACATTCTTTGCCAAAGTTTTCGGATTGAATGAACGAGAATATGAGGAGAATGCGGGAATTAATAATTCCGGAATTGAACTAAATAATTCTTTGTTTATAAAAACTACTTCTCCATTTCTGCCGGGATCAGAATTTAATCTGGGTGGATCTTATTACAGGGAATCATATAGATTTTATGGTTCAGTGACACCTGCCCTGAAAAGAGATCTGCATTTTGGTGAGATACATTTGAATACATCTTACCTGCTGAAAGAAAATTTTAAGTTCGCGGTCAATTTATCTGACAAACCTTTATATATAAAAGATCTTGATCTTACTGAAAACAGTTTTGAAGCTGATATGTCTGCAGAAGGCGGAGTTCGTAACTTTCAACTGGTTGGGAAATTGAAGTATATAGGGCAGAGTACGGATGAAGCCTACGGTAAAAAAACGGGTTACAATTTTATTTCTCCCGGCGCATATATTCGCCTGAAGGATACAGATAATTATAAGCTTGAGTTTGGCTTTAATTTTACTTCATTTAATTCTAAGAATATATTTCAACCGCATGCCTTTGCCGGTCTAAGGTTAAGCAAAAGATTTTCCATATTCGGTGAATACAAACCACAAGCTCAATTACTTACTACATATGATTTACTGCACCAGAACCGTTTCTTCAAGGCAGGTTCCACAGATAACTTTCTGATAGACGAGAAGTCCGCATTCAAAATTGCTTTGAGATATGAGTATGAAACCTTCTTCGAGGTAGACGGCGGATTCAGGTATTCTGATTTCAACAGCTTCCCATATTTTGAAGACTCGCTAAGCAACAGGGGTAAATTTGACCTGAAAAGCACAGAAGCCAGAAGATTTACCGGTTTTGTTAATCTGCTGTTTCATCTTGGTCCATTCGGCGTATTTTACGGTGATGCCATGCTCGAGCAAGTGAAAAATGATAGTAAGTTGTATGTTCCTTATCAGCCCTCGTTGAAGACAAATCTCAGTTATGGTTATAACCTTCCGTTCGGGTTAAAAACCGGGGCGCGGCTCACTTATGCTTCCAGTTCCTATGCTGATAGTCTGAATACATTCGAAATACCCGGAATTCTTGATCTCTCATTACATTTTAGCTTTGAAATAGTTAAGAATTTTGATTTATTTTCTGACATAAATAATCTGTTTAATAGAAATAACTATTATTGGAGAGGTTACAGGGAAAAACCGGCTGATTTCATTGTGGGGATTGATTATCGCTGGTAATCTTTATAACAAAAGAGAAAACATGAATAAAAGGGAACTGATAAAGCTGGTAGCTGAAAAGCTGGGTGCAGCTAACAATGAAGTTAAAGTTGCATTCGACATTTTTCTTCAGAAAGTTGCTGAAGCTGCCGAAGAAAATTCCGCATTGAGGATACCGGAGATTGGAATTTTTCATCTTAAGCGAAAAGATCTTATTCGGCAGGATCAATATTCACTGCTTTTCCTTCCTTTAAAGTACAGTCCCCAGGAAAAAAATAAGATATTATCATTCGATGTGAATGTTATTAAACAGCCTGAACTTACATCCGGTGAGTCAGCTTTCGATATCAGTATAGGCAAACCACTTATCCCCATTACTGGTGTTAACAGGCGTGATTTTATTGTCCAGTCATCATATATAATGCTTCAAAAAACTTTTGAAGAAAGAACTGATAATCTACTTAGCAGATCGGTGCAGCTCACCGATTTAAAGATTGATCCGCGGCTCATAGAAACAGATGACCAAAATGTTGATGAGTTTCTTGATGATTACAGTTCATATGAGACGATCCGGGAAGAGGCAAAAGAGATCCCATGGGATTTTGGTATTCCAACTATGGAGCCCGATGCTGATGAAACAATCGGCAGGGAGGAATATCCGGCACAATCTGATGATAGCGGTATTATAACTGACGATGATACTGAAATAGAAATACCCGAAGATGAAATTCCTGACTTTACCGGAAAGGCAGGTTATGAAGAACCGCAAAATAATACGGATGCCCTGGCTGAAAAAGTATCAGCAGATGAAGATACTGTTCTTCCTGAAGAACAAGCTGATACCGAACAGAATTTTTATAAGATTGATATTAGGGATATTTCTGAAGAAGAAAAGTCTCCGCAAACAGAAGCCTTTTTTGACGAGGATAATTTTATAAATGAAGAAGCAGCTCCGGAAGAACCTCTGATAAAAGAAGTAGTTTCTGCCGGCGATGAAGATAGCAGAATAAAGTATGATGAAGAAAAATATGAAGAGGAAAAAGTTTCTTACGAGTATGCGATCAACTCTATAGATTCTGCAGGAGAATCAGAATCGGAAGGAGAATCAGAATCGGAAGGAGAATCAGAATCGGAAGGAGAATCAGAATCGGAAGGAGAATCAGAATCTGACTATGAATCTTCGATTATCGAAGAAGAAAATGATCATCATTCAAGAATGGATTTTTCAGTTCCGTTTGAACCTGGAAAAGATTATGTACGGGATGATGAACTTCCCCCCAATCTTAAAGTGAAATTCGGATTATGGTTTTGGGTTCTTCTCGCAGCCTTTGTTATTCTAACTTCCGCCGGTATTTACTATTTTGTTTTCAATGCTGAAGAATCCGGCGGGCAAATGGCAAAGACAGAAGCACCGGTGGAAAAGAATGTGATTGAAAGAGATTATGAGATACCTGTTACGATAATTCCAAATGAGGATTCTGCGGGTAATGCGGCCGGCAGCGGGGATAAGCAGGGTAGTGAAAACAAAAATATTGAAAGCACCGAAGCACAGAAAAAACCTTTGTCAGAAAATAAACCGCAGATATCACCAGCTGTCACCCGGCCAGATGATAATAAAAATATTCTTGTAAAGGAATATATATTTTCTGATGGAATTAAATTTACCATACAGATCTCATCCTGGAGAACGAGGTCAGTTGCCGAAGGTGAAGTTTACAGATTAAAGAACAGCGGTTTTCCTTCATATATTTCGGACTTTAAATCAAAGGCAGGACAGAACTGGTACAGAGTACGGGTAGGTGAGTTTGCGACGCTCAAAGAAGCAGAGGATTTTTTAGGCAAAAATGTAAATAACCTTTTTAAATAAACTAAGGATCGAAATGAATTTAATTGAAATGTTTTTAAAAGGCGGCACTGTAATGTGGGCAATTCTGGCATGTTCCATAATCGGACTTGCTGTAATTATTGAAAGATACCTCGTTATAAAAAAATCCAAAATAAATATTGCAGCATTTCTAATTAAAATAAGAGGTATGCTGAAAAAGAAAGATGTTGAAGGTGCAATTCAGTATTGCCTTGAAGAAAAATCTCCTGTTTCGAATATAATCCGTAAGGGCTTAAGAAAATACAGGCTGGGACATCAGCGCGTTAAGGAAGCTATTGAAGACGCGGGCAAGCAGGAAGTATTTAAACTTGAAAAAGGATTACCCATTTTGGCTACTGTTGCAGGTGTTGCGCCTATGCTGGGTTTTCTGGGTACCGTTACCGGAATGGTTTCCGCGTTTATGACAATACAGGATCTGCAGGGATCTGTTAGTCCCAGTGATCTCGCCGGCGGTATATGGGAAGCTTTGATTACAACGGTATTCGGACTTATTGTTGGTATAATAGCTTTAATCTTCTATAATTATTTTCTCAGCAGAGTAAATAAGTTGGTTTCCGATATGGAAATTGTATCGAATGATGTTGTTGATGTTATGGAAGAAACAAATGTAGGTAATATTAAGACTGATGAAGAAATTGAAATTGATTTATAAGAGGCAGCAATGAAATTCCAGACGTCAATTAAACCATTAACCGTGTTTAGTCATTCATCACTGACAGATATAGTAATGCTGCTGCTGATATTCTTTCTTCTTACATCGCAGTTCGTTATTCAATCGGGTGTTAAGATTAAATTACCTGGTTCAAAAACCAATGAACAGGTTGCCCCCTCAAAATTAGTAGTTACGGTTAATGATGAGGGAAGAGTATTTTTAGGGACAGAGGATGTCGGACTTGAAACCTTATCGGGCCGGCTTAGTATAATAAAAAGCACAACAGCGGAGAATAATCTTATTATAAGAGCAGATAAAACAGTTCAGATAGATATTATAATAAAAGTAATTGATGCTGCAAAAGGTGCCGGAATAGATAAGTTCACTATTGAAACAGAAAAAGAAGAAGTCTGATGGTATTAAATTTAAGAAGTTCATCGTACTTAATATCTTTGGGTATTCATATACTTATTCTGTTGATATTTCTATTTATCACATTCTCACCGGAATACCCACCACGTGAATTTGTGGAAGTTGGATTTGGAAATTTCGGTACAGGGAATCCTTCAGGAGGTAAGAGCACTCAGCTGAACCAGGTACAGGAATCAACAGATATGGTAAAAGCCGACAAGGCTGAAGAAATTGTAAAAGATATTGAGCTTCCTAAGGCCAAAGCTACTGAAGATGAGAATGCTGTTGTTCAGGCGGATAAGAGTAAAGAGACTACCAGAAAAGAATCCAAATCTGAAAGAGTGCAGGATACAGATAAACCCGCGGCAAATTCCAGTAATGCAATCGGCAGCGGTAATGAGGGTCCTGCAGGTTTCGGATATGAGATAGATTTCGGCGGCAAGGGTACGCGCCGGATATACAGTTACAGTCTGCCAAGATATCCTGACGGGGTATCTAAGGAGATTGATGTCAAACTTAGGTTTACCATATTACCTGATGGAACAGTGGGCACTATATTCCCGATAATTAAAGCAGATCCCCGGCTGGAGAATGCGGCTATTAATTCTCTGAGGCAATGGAGGTTTGAACCTTTACCAAGGGGAGCCAGGGTGCAGGAGCAGACAGCTGTTATTGTGTTCCCGTACCGATTACAATAAAGCGATGTAACAGAAGTATACTTTAAATAAGCACCAAATTAACAAATTCCAAATAACAAATTCGCCACTGCGAATGCCTTACGGCACAAATTCCAATATCTAAATTCAAAAAGAGATCTAAACAAATCAGGCTTGGAATTTCATTTTTAATTAAAACTAAATAATATTAGCTTATATTTTTTCCTCTGAAGATGCATTTACTTCTTCAGAATTTTCAGGTGTGCTTTCCGGTTCTTTACCATAGTAGATCCAATAAAAGAGAGCTTCGACAATCGTCAGCATCGCAAGTGAAAATGTATCACGGTCAAAATATAATCCAAATCCTTTTGTATCCATCAACGCTTTTGAAAGCATTCCGGTAATAGACCATCCCACAGAAAAAATAATTACAATCAGAGCAGCGTTGATAAACGCGGAAGAGAGTGACTCGGTCTGCCATTTCTTTGTAAAGATGAAGGAGATAAAAAATAAATGTATAAAAAAGATAAAAGCTGAAATCATATTATGGCTTTATTTATTTGAATTTTTAATCCTGTTATTTATTACCTGCATACCTATAAGAGCTCCGATCATCCCAAACAATGAATTTATAATAAGACTGCTGATCAACAGCGAGAATGAGTAGATAAATGAAAAGCCCTTATTTGTTATGTCATCTGAAATTTTATACATAAGATCCATTACCTCATTCCACACCGGACTCGCAGGCAGATCCGCAATCATTTTTTCAATTTCAGGGAGGGTTGACGCTAATTCATTTGAACGTGTAATAAAGATTATAAAAACGTCCAGGATCGTACCGAATACTGCTGCAAAGACACCTGTCAATACTCCTGTTACAATTGCTTTACCGGGACGGATAGGTTCGTCGGAATTATTTGCCCGCATATCAAGATATAAAGCGAGTACTGCAGCAAAAGGAATAATGACACAGCAGGAAAGACTCTTAACTATAGGTACTATATTTAACACTCCAGCAGCAAACCCGCATACAAGAGCCGGAAAGATTTTCTTCACTTTTATTTACCTGGTCTTAATTCTGAAATGAGCAAATTTAATCCCTGAAATATATAAAAAAAACTTATGGTTCCGAAGAGGAGTCCTGTAAAAAAGGCAACATAATGTGAATAGGAATATACTCCTGAAGAATAAAGTATTACATCAGCTGTTAAAGGAACTCCTGATAAGAAAAGCAATTTTGTCCTGATTTTGAATTTGTTATTGAACAGGGTATACGCTGATCCGGCAAATGCACCGGCATAAATTCCCGCACACCGTGCACAAACCAGAGAATGGGCTTCATGAAATGTAATTAATTTATTCGGAAGCTGGTGGCAAACTCTTGATGAAAATAAATTAATAATGGGATAAAGGTTAACAAGCTGATCGAAATAAGGGACCAGAAATAGTACAAATATTGCTGCCAGCCAGAGGAGAACTACGGAAAATATTGAAAAACGGACACCTAAGCTCATATTTTATAGTACAGGAGAAAAGTAAATCTTGATTAAAAAATAAAATAAGTTTATATTTAAGACTTAAAAAAATGGAGCAATAATGTCTAGAGTATGTGAAATCTGTGGTAAGGGACCAATTACCGGACACAATGTTAGTCACGCGCATAACCGAACAAAAACAAGGTGGCTGCCTAACCTACAGAAAGTTAATGCCTTAGTTGACGGCAAAAAGACAAAATTAAAAGTATGTACTACCTGCCTCAAAAGCAATAAAGTTGTAAAAGCCGTAGCATAAAAGGCTGTAATCAGCCTTTTTTTATTTTAAATACAAGTATAGTTTTCGGGGTCAAAATATAAACTGTATTCCCAATCATCATCCCTTCAACAAAATCGCTGTTTTCATATTCCGGCAGATCTAACTCTGTTATCCGGGGTGACTCAGAATAAAGGTCAGCAGCAAAGACCTTTTCAGTTGAAGTAATTACCAGCTTATTAAAAGTAATATTCAGATTCCTGATATTTTCGCCGACAGATAATCTGGTTAAGCCGGTTCCAAACTGATCAAAAAAAACGAGTTCAGAATTATCAAGAACAACTATTTTATTATCGGATGTAATCGCGAGTTTCAGCGGGTCGGATAAAACATAGTCCCCCGAATCGAAGCTTCCAAACTGCTGCAGGAATCTGCCGTTTTGATCATATCTAAGTACTTTTTTATTCTCTCCGTCCAGCACAAACAGTTCACCTGTTGAAGAAATACCGCAGCTTAAAGGATATCTGAATGTTTCTTCCTGGTCACCCTCGTTGCTGAATTCAGAAAGAAAGTTAAGGTCTTTATCAAAGATCTGTATCCTGTTATTATTTTTATCTGCTACATAGATATTCAGAGTAGTTGAATAAACATCAACAGGATTGTCGAAAGAGCCGTTCTCCCATCCATAACCGCCGATATAGTTTAATCTTTTACCGAGAGTATCAATCTTAATCAATTCATTTGTATTCCCATCAGTGATGAAAATGAATCCAGCGGGATTATAGGAAAAGGAAGATGCTGACTGGAATTTTCCGATATTGCCCTGGAATAACAGTTGGGATAATAATGAGTTCAGCGGAAAAAGGATGCAGATAAATATTTTATACAATATTTTCATTATAACCTGTTCAGAATGAACAAAGGTAAGTAATAGAACGGACAAAAAAAACTGGAGAAATCAGTTTATTGATTTACTCCAGCATTTAATTTTAATAATTTAATTACTTTTTCATCCGGTCGTTTATTTGAACGTCCGGTAAAAAATCAAATCATATGTTAACTTCTCCAAGGGTTTTCCTCATACGCAAACCTCTTCAATAGTTAATTAATCAAACAAAAGAAAAGAACATGAGATACGCGTAATCTCATTAATAAAATACTTTTTAATTTATATACTGTCAATGTGAAAAATAATTGTTATTAACCAATATGCTTTAGTTCACATGATTTCCATTTTAGTGCCACAGTGACTGATTTATGGAGTAAAAAGTAATCGTTTGCTTTTTGAAGAATTAATAATCTTTATTATATTTACAGATAAGTTCTAAAGCATATTGCCCCGTGGTGTAATTGGCAACACGTCTGACTCTGGATCAGAAGAGTCTAGGTTCGAGCCCTGGCGGGGCAGCAAAAATAAAGCCTTTGTAAATTGTTACAAGGGCTTTATAGTTTTAAATTACTATGAATCTTATAATGAACTTGCGAGGGAAAATTTTGGAGTTGGACAGGTGGACAGCTCCTTTTATTAAATTTGGACAGGTGGACAGTTCATTTTAGCAAATTTGGACAGGTGCTTCCCGTTGCAGTAATTTAATAAATTAAAATAAAGAAAGTCTTGTATGCGTTTTTTTAATATTTTCGCAGTCTAAGTAAGATAAAGTAAAATATTAGGAGATATAACTTTTGGATGCCTGAAAAACCGTGAATTTGGACAGGTGGACAGGTGAACTCGGTACTTTAATCCTCTGCTTCATTAAATTAAATCTTAGAACGCAAAATAGCAACCATTTCCTTCATTTTTAAGTTTCTCCATTTCAGGCAGCGTAAGCACTCTTTGTCCAAAGTCGTATCATGAGCCGCGTGATTAAAAACAATACCTGCAAAGCATTTTAAATGAATTCTTTTATATTTAATAAGAAAACAGATAACTAATCAGGTGCAGAGTAATAATTATATAAAATATCTTCATCCTGTTGGGGTGGGAAATGCATTGGGGTTAATGGAAGCACTTTTGATCTTCGCGGTTACTATTATTCTTTATCTTCAGGGTGATAGGGGAGAAGCATATTTAAGCAGATTTTTTCCTTTTTATGAAATAAGTCCCTCAGGTGCATTCATTGGATTGATCGAAGGTTACCTCGACGGATTTATTGGGGGATTGATCCTTGCATTCGGATACAACATGGTAATGAAGTTAATAAAGTAATTTATAAAGTTCTCAGGTATAATTCCTGTTCAGTGCTGTTATCTTGAAAGTTATTATGGTTTTATTAATCTTATTATTAGTTTGAAAGGCAAAAAAATGAGAGCGATCTGGAAAGGGCATATCCGGTTTTCACTGGTAACAATTCCTATACAGATATTCAGTGCAATAAATACAACAGAATCGATAAGCTTTAATCAGCTGCATAAAACTGATCATGGCAGAATCGGTTATGAGAAAAAATGCAAGAAATGCGGACAAACTGTTTCAATGGATGAGATCATTAAAGGATTTGAGTATTCCGCAGATCAGTATGTAATCATAGAACCGGATGATCTTTCAAAAATAAAACTTAAGAGCACAAAGATCATTGAAATAGAGGGATTTGTAAACTCTTCTGAAGTTCATCCGATGATGTATGAGGTACCTTATTATATGGGTCCCGACGGTGAAGTTGCCGCCAAAGCGTATGCCTTATTGCGCAGCACTCTGATGGAGACCGGAAAAATGGGAATTGGTAAAGTGGTTATACGTGACCGGGAGGATATTGTTATGATCTCTCCATTCGAGAATGGACTGGTTATGTATAAGTTAAGATATCCCCAGGAATTAAAAAATATTCAGGATGTACCATTAATGGATGGGGCAGTTGCGGATAAAGAACAGCTTAAGCTGGCACATACACTTGTGAACTCAATGAGCACGTCTATCAAGGATATTGAGATCAGGGATAGATATAAGGACGCAGTTCGCGAACTTGTGCAGGCAAAGGTTGAAGGCAAAGAGATTGTAGTATCAAAAGAAGAAGTTCAACCGGTTACTGATATAATGAGCGCACTTAAACAAAGTCTGGAACTTGCAAAGAAGGAAAAACTTCCCATGGAAAAGGCAAAGGGACAAAAGAAGAAATTGGACAGCGCAAAAAAACTGCGGAAAAAGCAAGCTTAAATCCTGATGTCAAAAATCATTCAGTTACCCGCACCCGGAGTCAGAAAGTATGGCTTTAAACGGGCAAAGAACAAAAAGAACAGCCTGGAAAAATCCGGCCAGCTGAATCTCTTTTCCGGAGCCAGCGCTAACATTCTTCAATTCCCGTCACATCTTACATCTTTTGAAAAAGCACTCATTTATGATGAGCATAACAGCACTAAAGCAAGAGAAGAATATTTAAAAGCAATTGAGCAGGAAGAAAGTGTCGCCGATTCATACTGTAATCTGGGAATCATTGAATCCAACAGCGGAAACAGTATTAAGGCTTTTGATTATTTTTCAAGAGCCCTCCAGTACGATGAAAGACATTTCGAAACACACTATAACATGGCAAATCTCTATTTCGAAATGGATGATTTGAGATTAGCTCAGCTTCACTATGAGATGACAATAGTAATTGAGCCGGATTTTCCCAACAGCTATTTCAATATTGCACTCATATTCTTAATAAAAAAAGAAACAGATGCAGCTAAGAGATACTGTGACATTTATAAGAAGTTGGTCTCACCGGAAGAAGCCAGCAGAGCAGATGAGCTTATTACTAATATTATCAAATCCGTGCTTCAAAAAAAATAAACATAATTATAAAAATTTCGTATATGCTATGCCAAATGCTCTTGACAAATGATGAGTGTTTCCTTATCATAATATCAGGTCGTCGATAGTCTTAAATGAGTATCAACGGCTGTTTGAAACCGGGAAAAGTAAAAAAATTGTTTGACCTAGATATCTATCTGAGTTGGTACTGTAAGTAATAAAGGTAAGTAAAGTTATCTGGTTTATTTTATACTCAGTAGACATCGGAAAAGAAGATCAGACAATTAAAGTACAGAGGTTAATTCCTCAAATTTACTTTTGCCGGTTTCTTTATTTTAAATTCCGTTATTACATCAGCATGGCAAAAATGTTGTAAAAAGCAGCTAACCAATATCCCAATGTTCCGGGAAATAGCTCTCCTTAAATATATTCCTGGCTTCCATCAGAATTCCGCTAAGTTTATCAGCATTGTGTATATATCTTTCAGAAACATGAAAAATTATGAGCTTTTTTACATTTGCTTTTTTAGCTATATCTGCTGCCTGTGCAGCTGTAAGATGATAATTCTGTTCAGCTAGTATCTTATCTTCTGATAAGTACTGGCTTTCACATATGAGAATATCAGAATCCCCGGCCAGTTCTACGGCTTTTTGATAAGACTCAGCATCACAGAGAAAGTCAGTCAGATATGTTATTGAATTCCCTGTCCTTCTCTCGAGTAACTTATCTCTTAAATATCCCGCGTAGAAAGTATTATCATCAAAGTTTATCTGCTGATCATCGGGTATTGTAAGATCTTTTATGCTTATCAGCCATGGTCCGGGCTTCAGGTTTAGCTCCGCAAGTTTTTCTTTATTTATATTCAAGGAATCTGCTTCTTTGATGTTATATCCTGCCGAAGGTATTCGATGATTCAGAAGAGTTGTAGATATTCTGAAATTTTCGTTTCTCAGAATAATTTTAGAATAAGACTGCTTAGTTACAAATTCTTTAGAAAATCCTGAGCGTGCCTCATACCAGAATGTTTCCAGATGTTCTTCAAAAATATCATTCACAAAATATCCGCCTGAAAGTCCTTCTGTAAGATTCCATTTAAATCCGAGAAAGCGGTTATGAATTATTGATGATGTATCCTCGGGCCCGAAAATTTTTAATGGTTCATTAGTCCTGTCAAAGGTTCGTCTGAACAGGTAATCAAAACCAGCTATATGATCAAGATGGAGATGTGAAAGCAAAAGAATATCTGTGGATTTTATTTCCGATTGTGAAAGCTTTGAAATTGTATTTTCTCCACAGTCGATTATAATTCTGTGCAGTGAATTACCACTGTCTACTCTTAAAAAAAGACTGTTGTCTCTGCCCGCTTTGCCAAGTACCTGATATTGAATGCTCATGTGTAATTAAATTTATAGGATCGGAATTTTCTTAAATAAATCCTTATTTTTATGCTTAGGATTTACCGCTCACTCAAAATAAATAAAATAATGGAGAAATTATTAATGAAAAGATTGTTCCTTATTCCGGTTACAATGGTAATCCTGATGAGCGGACTTGCACAAGCGCAGATCAGAGACCTGATTAATCCCATTAAACTGATTGCGGGAAGAACCGATACAGTTCTTGTATCTGATTTGTTCTATGCTGATGATTATGATCTGGAATTCGGGATAAATAAAGTATGTGATATTAAGTACAATAAGAGTACTGCTAAGCTGATAGTTTCACCAAAACCGGGGTTTTCCGGATTGACCTTGTTAAATTTTAAGAATAAGAAAAACAGCTATGATATACTGGCTGAAATTCAAAATAATAACGATGCTGCAGACAGGCAGAGTCATACTTTTAAGTATAAACCTGCTCAGAAAGTTAACAGGGTATTTGTATTTGGAAGCTTTAACGGATGGAATAAGAACAGTAATGAATTGATAGATAATAATAATGACGGAGTTTATGAATCGACAGTATCACTTGATCCCGGTAATTACGTATATAAGTTCATTGTGGACGGAAGGGAAATAGTTGACCCGATGAATGCTGAACGCGCACCAACAGGATTTGATGATTTTAATTCTGTATTGGTTGTAACTGAAGCAAAATCAGAAATAAATTTTCTGCACATCGGAAAGCTGGAAAAGGATAATAGCACACTCTCTCTGTCATTTATTTATGAGCACGGACAGAACAGAAAATTAAATCGTAATGATATCATTGCTCTTCTTGATAACAGACAGGTACCTGAAAATCTTATTGAAATCAATAAAAACAATATATTACTCAAACTTAATTCTGGTGAACTCAAAGGTGAGCATGTTATCCGAATAGCAGCGGGTACTACTGAAAAGCCAACTAACCTGCAGACAGTCACACTTATTGATGGTGTGCCTGCCGGCAGCAATTCTTCAGTAAGCTGGAGTGACGGTATTATCTATTCAATAATGATTGACAGATTCAGGGATGGTGATAAATCAATTAACAATCCGGTTAAGCATGATTCTTTATTCCCTCAGGCTAATTTCCAGGGAGGCGATCTGCAGGGTATACTTGATAAATTAAACGAAGGCTATTTTGATTCATTGGGAATAAATATTTTGTGGATCTCTCCGGTTTATGATAATCCTGCTTCTGCCTTCAGAGAATATCCAAAACCTCACAGGTGGTATTCGGGCTATCATGGTTACTGGCCTGTAAGTGCAGACAGAGTGGAAGAAAATTTCGGGGATATGAATAAGTTAAAAGAGCTTATAAGTTCTGCTCATAAACATAATATTCGTGTCCTGTTGGATTTTGTAGCTCATCATACTCATATTGAACATCCATTTTATAAAGAGCATCCTGAATGGTTTGGTAAATTGCAGCTGCCTGATGGCAGATTGAATTTACGGTTTTGGGATGAGTTCAGACTTACTACCTGGTTCGAGCCGTATATGCCTTCTTTTGATTTCCTTGGTTCACCTGAAGCTTTGAAAGTTATGACTGAAAACGCGGTCTGGTGGCTGAAGGAAACAGGCGCAGATGGATTCAGGCACGATGCTGTTAAACATGTTCCAAATGAATTCTGGCGTGAGCTTACCAGGTTAATTAAAAAGGAAATTGAAATTCCGCAAAATACAAAGGTATATCAGATCGGTGAAACATTCGGGGATTATGAACTTGTGAATTCATATGTCAATAACGGTCAGCTTAACGCGCAGTTCAATTTTAATTTATCCTACTTCGCTATTCCGGTGTTTACCGATCCGGTGAAATCGTTTACCACAATAGATCATCACATGAAAAAATCCTTCTCTGTTTTCGGATATAACAATGTTATGGGAAACATTATGGATAGTCATGATAAAGTACGGTTCATGGCTTACGCTGATGGTGATATTCCCGAGCAGGGAGTTGATACAAGGGAGATTGCATGGAATAATCCCCCCAAGGTTGATGATCCTCAAAGCTATAAAGAAGCCGAGCTTTACTTCGTATATATGATGACTATCCCCGGACTGCCGGTAATATATTATGGTTCAGAATTTGGAATGACCGGTGCTGATGATCCTGACAACCGCAGGATGATGAGGTTTGGTGATCAGCTCAATGATAATGAAAAAACTATGCTTAAGCAGACAGCCGGAATTGTAAAATTGAGAAATGATCATTCCGCTCTGCGTTACGGCGATTTTTTAACTTTACAGGCGGATCAGAACACCTATGCATACATACGTTCTGATTTCAATGAAAGAATACTTGTGGTTATGAATAAGAATTCCAAACCGCAGGCATTGGAGCTGAACATTCCTGATAATTACGGTACAAAACTGGATGATCTGGATGGCAGCAATTCCAGTGTGATCAGAAATGGTAAAGCTGATATTACTGTGCCCGCACTCGGTTGGAAGATGTTCAAAATTGTATGGTAGCGTAGATCCATCTGTGGGAACACGCCATAACATATGTTGCCTTTATAATCTGTGGGAACACGCCATAACATATGCTGTCTTTACTTAGGTTGGCGTGTTCAAACAATGTACCGCATGAGAAACACGCCCATACACATAAATAATATCTTTGTTATGATCGACATATTTGTAGCAAGCTCATCCAATTACTGTCTTGATAACCTGTCTGCTCTTTTCAGCATATCCGGCAGACGATTTGTTCCTGCCATCTTCCTGATCAGATCTTTCGCTTCTTCAAGCTCAATACCAATAGAGGTGATATATAGCGGTTTATTACTCTTTCCTCTTAAAAGCTTTGATTCCTCCGGAACTCCCAAGAAAGGATTTTTAGCTGCACCTATAACGGGAATCTCTTTATTCAGCGATCTGTACAGATGTGCACCAAGTCCATCTTTCTGTTCCTTACCCAAATAAACATATCCGTCAATTATTATTACATCAGGATAGATAATAATATGGCGGAGCAGCTCGAGTATGCAAGGCAGTTCCCTAAGATAAAAGCTGCCCGGGATATATCCCGATGAAACAGGAACCTGAATTCTTTTTTCGCATAACGGCAGAGTATCTTCCCATCTATTAAAAATAACCCCTGCGGCGGAAGCGAATTCATTACCGTAATGAACATCAGCAGCTATTATCATATAATTCTCCCAAATTAGATGACAATATAAATAATTTGATAAAGAGAATCTCTAATTAAGGTTCATTTATGTTACATAAAGAACGAACGATATTCGGAAAAATGTATAAAAAAATAAAATGCACACTTGCGTGAAACAAGATTTATTGCGATATTTATAACCTGATTTAACGGGCGCTTAGCTCAGTGGTTCAGGCATCCCGACACGAAGTGTCGGGGGGTACTTGGTTCTTAAAGTTTGTTGATAAATATAATATTGGGCGCTTAGCTCAGCTGGTTCAGAGCACCTGCCTTACAAGCAGGGGGTCCTTGGTTCGAATCCATGAGCGCCCACAAAGTAAAAGACCACATCCAAAAAGATGTGGTTTTTTGTTTTTAAAAATGTCTATAGCTCAGCTGGTTCAGAGCATCCCGATCCCTTGTGGGATCGGGAGAGTTCTTGGTTCGAATCCATGAGCGCCCACAAGAACGAAAAGCCACAGAACAAAAACTGTGGCTTTTTTCTTTTTAAAGAGCTGTCCCGCTAGGGACCAGGTGCCGTAGGCACCCAACATAGTTATAGCAACACCGTCCCCCCCAGAATCAAAACTCCGCCAGGGTGACACGAGTGAAGAGATTTGATCTTGTCCCGGGTCAGCTAGTCAGAGACTCGAAATTTGATATCACCAATAACAAATTAGCATGCCTGTCCCGCTAGGGACCAGGTGCCGTAGGCACCCAACATAGTTATAGCAACCACGTCCCCCCGAATCAAAACCCCGCTAGGGGTGACACGAGTGAAGAGATTTGATCTTGTCCCGGGTCAGCTAATCAGAGACTCGAATTTAATATCACCAATAACAAATTAGCATGCCTGTCCCGCTAGGGACCAGGTGCCGTAGGCACCCAACATAGTTATAGCAACCACGTCCCCCCAGAATCAAAACTCCGCCAGGGGTGACACGAGTGAAGAGATTTGATCTTGTCCCGGGTCAGCTAGTCAGAGACTCGAATTTAATATCACCAATAACAAATTAGCATGCCTGTCCCGCTAAGGACCAGGTGCCGTAGGCACCCAACATAGTTATAGCAACCACGTCCCCCCCGAATCAAAACCCCGTTAGGGGTGACACGAGCGAAGAATTATCCGGTATTTCCTAAAATTTCTTTTAATGCCGTAGGCATGACTCCGCCATCTGTTAAATCTGTGGAATCTGTGTCGGCCGAAGGCCTCTCCTAAATACTCTTAATTTTACTTCGCGTTAATTTGCGCAATTTGTGTCTCATTGTTTCTGTGCTTATCTGTTAAATCTGTGGAATCTGTGTCGGCCGAAGGCCTTTCTTAAATTCTCTTAATTTTTAATTCGCGTAAATTTGTGCAATTTGTTTGTGCCGTGAAGTTGAGAATTGGACGTTCTTAAACATGCTGTAATAAAGATGATACAATTGCTAAGATTTAGGAATGAAGTATCGGTAAGGAAGTCCTGACAGACTTACCAAACCACTCTACG
>Ga0196971_1000061_pt1 | contig 103499 bp, 107 predicted proteins | sample S1v_1013CmetaG_FD_148660 | JGI IMG/M metagenome (GOLD analysis project Ga0196971, IMG submission 148660) | Soil microbial communities from Anza Borrego desert, Southern California, United States - S1+v_10-13C | ecosystem: Environmental > Terrestrial > Soil > Desert | place: USA: California...
CGTTTTCCACACGCCCTCCGACTGGCGGCCCTGCATTCGGGCCTTTGACGGATCGCCCCGGACGCCTTGCGACGAACCGGGGCGGGACGGACATACCCCCGCCATCGCGAGGCCATCTGACCGCACCCAAGGCGCGCGGCGAGCAAGCGGGCAGGATCCATCCCTGCCCTCGAGGACCCCCGGACTCTCCATCGTCCGGGCTTCATCGCTCGACCACAGCCCGCCGTCGTCGAGGAACGTGGATCCGACGCCCTCCCCCATCGACGGGATGGGCAATAGTATGCAGGAGGTTTTCACCAGGGCGCGTTCGTGACGCTGGCGCGGGGAGGATGCGCCGGGAAATCAGCGGGTTGGCTGTTCGAACTATGGAGACAGAGGCGGGATTTGCAGCGCAGCAATTCCCGCTTTCGTCATCCCGGGAGCGAGCGCAGCGAGAGCCCGGGATGACGAAAGGAACAGGAGACCGGCGAGGGGGCGCCGCGCCTAGTGGACCGTCGGCTGCTCGACGTCGACGCCGTCCGAGACCGGGGTGATCGGCACCGAGACCGAGGGGCCCGAGTTGGGGAAGTTGCTCTCGTCGCGGTTCGGAGCGACGCCCTTCTCCAGCAGATCCTTGATCTCCTGGCCCGACAGGGTCTCGTACTCGAGCAGGGCCTGGGACAGCTTCTCGTGGTCCTCGGCCTTGTCGGTCAGGATCTGGCGGGCGACATTCCAACCCTCGGTGACGATGCGCTTGACCTCTTCGTCGATGATCCGGGCGGTCTCTTCCGAGACGTTCTGGCTACGGGCGACAGAGTGGCCGAGGAAGACCTCCTCCTGGTTCTCGCCATAGGCGACGGTGCCGAGCTTGTCGGAGAAGCCCCAGCGCGTGACCATGGCCCGGGCCAGCTTGGTCGCCTGCTGGATGTCGGAACTGGCGCCCGACGTGACATTCTCCTTGCCGAAGATCTTCTCCTCGGCCACGCGGCCGCCGGCGAGGATGGCGATGCGGTCGACCATCTGCTGGAAGCTGGTCGAATAGCGGTCGCCCTCCGGCAGCTGCATGACCATGCCGAGGGCGCGGCCGCGCGGAACGATGGTCGCCTTGTGCACCGGATCGGCCATCTTGACGTTCATGGCGACGATGGCGTGGCCGGCCTCGTGATAGGCGGTCATGCGCTTCTCTTCGTCGTTCATGGCCATCGACTTGCGCTCGGCGCCCATCATGACCTTGTCCTTGGCGTCCTCGAAGTCGCGGTGGGTGACCATGCGGCGGTCCTTGCGGGCCGCCATCAGGGCCGCCTCGTTGACGAGGTTGGCCAGGTCGGCGCCGGAGAAGCCGGGGGTGCCGCGGGCGATGGTCTTGACGTTGACGTCGGCGGCCAGGGGCACGTCCTTCATGTGCACGCGGAGGATCTTCTCGCGGCCGTTGACGTCGGGATTGGGCACCACGACCTGGCGGTCGAAGCGGCCGGGACGCAGCAGGGCCGGGTCGAGCACGTCGGGCCGGTTGGTGGCGGCGATCAGGATGATGCCCTCGTTGGACTCGAAGCCGTCCATCTCGACCAGCAGCTGGTTGAGGGTCTGCTCGCGCTCGTCGTTGCCGCCGCCGAGTCCGGCGCCGCGGTGACGCCCGACGGCGTCGATCTCGTCGATGAAGATGATGCAGGGGGCGTTCTTCTTGGCCTGTTCGAACATGTCGCGGACGCGGCTGGCGCCGACGCCGACGAACATCTCAACGAAGTCCGAGCCCGAGATGGAGAAGAAGGGCACGCCCGCCTCGCCCGCGACGGCGCGGGCCAGCAGGGTCTTGCCGGTGCCGGGAGGGCCGACCAGCAGGGCGCCCTTGGGGATCTTGCCGCCCAGCTTCTGGAATTTGGCCGGGTCCTTGAGGAAGTCGACGACCTCCTGCAGCTCCTCCTTGGCCTCGTCGACGCCGGCGACGTCATCGAAGGTCTTGCGGCCCTTGTGCTCGGTCAGCAGCTTGGCCTTGGACTTGCCGAAGCCCATGGCGCCGCGCGCCCCGCCCTGCATCTGACGCATGATCAGGACCCACAGGCCGATGATCAGCACGAACGGCAGCAGGCCGATCAGGGCGCTGACCCAGATCGACTGGCGGGTGTTCTTGACATTGATCTGGGCGCCGGAGGCCTGAAGGCTCTCGATCAGGTCGCCGTTCGGCACCGGAGTGACGACGGTGTATTTGCGGTCGTCCTTCATCTGGAGGGTCAGGGTCTCGTTCTTGACCTCGACCGCCTTGATGTCCCTGGCGTCGCGAGCCGCGAGCAGCTGGGAATAGGTCATCTCCTGCGGACGCGCGGAGGCGGCCTTCTGCCCGGGCGTGGCGATCGCGCCGCTGCCCCGGTCCACAGCCACATAGAAGGCGAGCGCGCCCAGGATGACGGCGCCGAGAATGGCCAGATTGCGAAGATTCATTCTTGTTCGATCCCTGGAAGCGCGGCGCGCTCCCCTATTCGCCTAAGTCAGTGCCAGAAAATAGGTGGTTCCGGGGCGTAGCGCCATGCGCGCGCGGCTCCAGCTCCATCTCGTGCGTCATTCGGTCCAGTGCGAGCGCCAGTCTCTCTTCGACCAGCGAGCGCGCGGTCACGGCGGCGTCTGCAAGAACCGGGGCAGCCGCGCCGTTCCGGATCAGCACAGGCCGGCCGCCCCGGGCCGCCGACGGCAAGTCGTTCAGCCGGCCGCGGTCGGCCCTCGACAGCGCGGCCATCCGGCCGGCGGCGGGGGCGACCCCCCATCCCGGCTCCGCGGCGGTGAAGGACCAGCGTCCGTCCCAGACGGTCTCGACGCCGGGCGCAAGAAGCAGGGGCGGCGCGGGGCGGCGGATGAACTCGCCGGGCTCGCGGATCACGAGGACTTGATCGGGTCCGGCGTCCAGGCGGGCCCCGCACAGTGTGGCGGTGAAGGTCTCGCCGGCCTCGAGACGGGTGAGAAGGCGCTGGAGGCGATCACCGCGCGGGGGGCGGTCGCCGCCGCCGGCGCAGACGAGGGCGGCGGCCAGGGTGCGGGCGGAGACGGCGCGATCGATGCTGAAATATCCCTCTCCCATCGGGAGAGGGAGGGGCCCGCTCGCCGACCGGCGAGCGGGAGGGTGAGGGGATACGGCGCCGGGAGAGCTTGCACCGTACCCCCTCATCCTCCCACGCCTGACGGCGCGGGCCCCTCCTTCTCCCGATGGGAGAAGGGAAGCACGAGCGCGGGCACGGGCGTATCTCGGGTCGTCGTTGGCCGGGTCGTCGACCCAGCCGGACCCCTGCCCTTTCAGCCACGCCCGCAGCTCCGCCCGGCCGACATCGAGCATCGGCCGCAGCAGCATCAAGCCCCTGCCCTCGGGCCAGGCGGGGGACGGCGACCAGTCGCGCAGGCGGCCGAGACTCGAGCCCGCCGTCCGCATCAGCTCGCCCTCGGCCACGTCGCCGGCGGTGTGGGCGAAGAGGACGACGCGGGCGCCCGCATCCCGGGCGGCGTCGGCGATCAGCCGGTGGCGGGCGGCGCGGGCCGCGGCGGGCAGGCCGGCCGCCGGCTTCGGGCCGGTCCACGACAGGCCTCGCCAGTCAGCCCCGGCGGCGCGGGCGGCCTCCCTGGCGAAGGCGGTCCAGCGGGCGCTGTCGCGATCGAGTCCGTGATCGACCGTCAGGGCCAGCAGGGGCCGCCCGTGGTCGCGGGCCCAGTCGCAGGCGACGGCCAGCAGCGCCATGGAATCGCCGCCGCCGGACAGGGCCAGGGCGACAGGCCGGTCCGTAGTCTGCGCGAGCCGCGCGGTCAGCCGTTCGCGGATCCGCTCGATCCAGGCGGGGGCGGTGAGGCTCAGCCGGCTCTCCGGGCCGCCGGGCAGGCGAACTCGGTGCGCAGGGCGGCCGCCCGGGCGCGCACCGCGGCGCTGGCCCCTGCGGCGTAGCGCCGGTCGAAGTCGCCGAGGGCGGTGCAGGCCTGGGTCTTGCGGTCGTTGGCGTTCAGCGCCGTGGCCAGCTCCAGCACCGTGGCCGCGGCCCAGGGCGTGGTCGGCCAGCCCTCAAGCGCCGCCGCGTAATAGGCGACGGCCCCGGCGCTGTCGCCGGCGGAGACGCGCAGGTCGCCGAGGCGGGCGCTGGCCTCGCGGGCCTGCGGCGTATCGGGCCAGGCGAGGGTCACGGTCTGCAGGGCGCGGTCGCCCATGGCCGGGTCGGAGGCGGCCAGCCGCACGGCGGCGGCCAGATCGCGGGCCGGGTCGCCGGTCGGAGAGGTCGAGCTGATCGGGGCGTTGAGCTCCGCCTCCCGCTCGGCCGCGGCCGCGATGTCGCGCAGGCGGGTCTCGGCGTCGCGCAGGCGGGCGCCCAGGGCGGCGTTGTCCCGGGTCGTCTCGTCCAGCTGGAAAGTCAGCCGCTCGAGGTCGCCATTGACCCGTTGCAGCGTGGCCTCGAGGTCGTTGAGGCGGCGATCCATGATGGTGACGCGGCCGGTCAGGGCCACGACCTCGGGCTCCGGCTCCATGATGACCGGCTGGCCGGCGGCGTTGCGCTGGGTCAGGGCGCGCTCGAGGCGGCGCACGTTGCGGTCCAGCCGCTCAAGGCTGCGCCTGTCCCACTGGATCGGCTCCATGGGGGCGGTCTGGGCCACGACCGTGGTCGTGCCGGCGACCAGGACGACGCCCAGCACGGCGACGAGGGCGTTCCGGGAGCGGAGGGCGGGGGGCAGCTTCAGCATGGTTGTTTTCGTCCCACCGATTTGAGGCCGCCGCAAGGCGTCATCCGGTCAGCCCCAGCAGGATGATGGCCAGAATAAACAGGCTGAAGGCGATGCTGGCGAACATCAGCAGGAAGAGGGTCCGCCACGCCGCCGAGAACCACGACAGGCCGTAGGCGCCCTTCAGCTGGGCGAACATGTGCGCCGGCACACCGAAGGCGAACAGCAGGGCCCCGGCGACGGCGAACCCGCTCCACAAGGGGCCGAACAGGGAGATCACCATCATCAGGATGGACATGGCGGTCAGCGAATACAGCACGAAGACGCCATGGTCGTAGAGGGTGAAGCCCCGCCGCCACAGGAACAGCAGGGCGACGAAGGGAATCGAGATCGGGATCAGCAGGAAGCTGAATTTATAGGCGGTCTGCTGAATCTTGTAGATCGCCAGGTCGGGGTTGAGCAGCTTCTTGGTCACCGTCTTGTTCAGGTGCTCGTTGCCGAGACTGACCTTTATCTCGCCCGAGGCGACGGCGTCGTGGACCTGCGCCTGCCAGCTACCGGGCACGAAGCCGTCGGTGCGCTGCGCGGCGGAGCCGGACGAGAGGCCGAGCCGCGTCTCCAGCATGCTGACCGTGGTTTCCTGCGCCCGCGCCGTCAGCTTGAGGGCGTTCGATCCGGGCTGCGCTTCGGAGGCCCTGAGATCCTCGGCCAGTTCCGCCCGGGCCGCCTCGAGATCCTCCATCAGAGCGGTCCGCTCGGCCGGCGACATCGTGGTGTTCACGTCGGGCTCCAGACCCCCCGAGAAGCTGAACACGAAGAACATCAGGAAGACGGTGAACAGGAACATCGCCAGCGGCGAGACATAGCGGGTGCGCCGGCCCTGGACCCATTCGCGCGTCAACCGGCCCGGATTGACGGCCAGCAGCGGCAGGGTGCGCCAGATGCGGGCGTCGAAATGCAGCACGCCGTGAAGCATCTCCTCGCCGAGGTGCAGGAGCGAGCGGTGCACATGGGTGGGCTGCCCGCAGTTGGAGCAGAACTTGCCCTCCACCGGCTGGCCGCAGTCGGTGCAATTGCCCTCGGCGTCGCCGGCGTGGCCGGTCGGCCGCTCAATGGCCCCCGCCAGAATCCCGGCCGAGGCCGCGCCGCCCGCCGCGTCGATGTCCATGCCCGTTTCCCCTGTCCGCCTGGCCCGATCTAGCGGCGCCGCCCCGCGCCGGTCAAAAGGAAAGGGGCGGCCGCTGAAACGGCCGCCCCTCCTGACGTTCGACGACGGAGCCCGATCAGCGCGTGGCGCCGCTGACGATGGCCGTATGGGCGTTGCGGTTGCGGGCCCAGGCTTCCTCGTTGGAGCCGGCGGCGATCGGCCGTTCCTTGCCGTAGCTGATGGTGTCGATACGCGAGGCCGAGACGCCGCGCTGGACCAGGTAGGTGCGCACCGACTCGGCGCGGCGGGCCCCGAGGGCGAGGTTGTATTCGCGCGTGCCGCGCTCGTCGGCATTGCCCTCGATGCGGACGGTGACCTGCGGATAGCGCTGCAGCCAGGCGGCCTGGGCGTCCATGCGCGGGTAGGCGTCGGGACGGATCTCATAGCTGTCGAGGTCGAAATAGACGCGATCGCCGATGTTGACGACGAAGTCCTGTTCGGAGCCAGGCGCGGCGGAACCCAGGTTGCCGCCGTCGACCGGACCGCTCGGGGCGGTCGGATACTGCGGGCCCGTCGAAGGGGCCGGGGCGTCGCCGGCGCCGGTGTCGACCGGGCGGCGCGGGGTGCAGGCGGCGATGGCCGTCACGGCGACGCCCACGGCGGCCAGACGGACGAGGGTCGAGGTCTTCATCATCGATCGTCTCCTTGGTGCGAGGCCTCGGCCTCCAGCTTTGCTATAATCACGGGGTACTGTCGCGCCAGCGATTTCGCCAGCCGCGATAACGCGGAATTGAGCCCAAAGGCTCCGCTCGCATTCAGGTTGAACAGCTGTCCGGGCCACCGCCTCCGACGTTGGTCGGCTGTTCGTCGAGGAGCGGGGACCAGGCGGGGTCGGAGCCCCGGCCGTTGTAGCCGGCCTGGTTGATCACCCGGCCGGACAGGTCGACGGTCCACAGCCGGGTGTCGCCGCCCGGCGACTGGCGCGCGAACATGATGTAGCGGCCGTTCGGAGCCCACGACGGCCCCTCCTCGAAATAGCTGGACGACAGGATGCGTTCGCCGGTGCCGTCGGGGTTCATCACCCCGGTCGAGAAGCGGCCGCCGCCCTGTTTGGTGAAGGCGATCAGGTCGCCGCGCGGGCTCCAGTTCGGGGCGGTGTAGATGCCGCCCCCGCGCGAGATCGGGCGCTGGCCGGTACCGTCGGCGCGCATGACGTACAGTCGCGCCGAACCGGAGCGGTCCGAGGTGAAGACGATCTGGCTGTTGTCCGGGCTGAACGAGGGCGAAGTGTCGATGGCCGGGTCGTTGGTCAGGCGGCGCACCTGCCGGCTGGCCAGGTCCATCACATAGACGTCGGTGTTGCCGCCCCGGATGATCGAGAAGGCCATCTTGGAGCCGTCGTTCGAGAAGCGCGGGGCCAGCACCTGGCCGTCGAACTCGCCCAGCGACTCCCGCCGCCCGGTCGACAGGTTGAACAGGTAGATGCGGCTGTAGTCCTTGCCGAGCGCGACGTAGGTGATCTCGTTGGGATCGTTCAGCGAGAAGCGCGGCGACATGATGATCTCGTCGCCCTGGGTCAGGTAGACGGGATTGAAGCCGTCCTGGTCGGAGATGGCGAGGCGCGAAAGGCGGTTCAGCTGGGTGCCGCTCTCCGACACGAACAGCACGCGGCTGTCGAAGAATCCGGCCTCGCCGGTCATGCGCTGATAGACCAGGTCGGCGATCTTGTGGCCGATGCGGCGCGACTGCTCGAGCGTGGCGGTGAAGCGGTAGGAGGCCAGCTGGCACTGGCGGTACGGATCGTAGAGGCGGAAGCCGAAATCGTAGCGGTTGTCGGGCCGCGGGGTGACCGACCCGTAGAGCACGGCCTGGGCCCCGATCGAGGTCCACTGCGGGAAGTTCGGGGCGTTGGCCAGGGTCAGGCCGGTCTCGACGAAGCTGGCCGGGTCCAGCGGCTCGAAATAGCCGGAGCGGCGCAGGTCGGCGCGGATCACGCTGGCGAGGTCGGAGCCGTTCTCGCCGTTGAAATCGACCACCGCGATCTGGAACGGGCGCAGCACGCCCTGGTCGATGATGACTTCCTGGGGACCCGTCTGGCCGGGCTGGGCGGGGGGCGTCTGCGCCGTCACGGCGCTCGCCGTCATGGCCAGAATGGCGACACCGGCCAGAAGTCGGTTCAGAGGCATCGATAGCTCCCGCAAGTCAGACGTTCGCCGATCCTTATCACCGGACCGTTCGTGAGGAAGCAGCATGGCCGTGAATGGGGCGACTTTCGGGCCTGATCAGTCTTCGTCAGCTTCCGGGCACACCCGCCCCGGAAGGAAGGTCGGGCGATAGCGGCCGCCCTGATACCCCTCCGGGACATCGAAGGGCGCGGAGGCCAGCAGGGCCTGTCGCGCGCCGTGGGCCGCCGCCTGGTACGCCGGCGTGTTCCGGGGACGGACGAGCACCGGCTGCCCGACGATCGCGCCGTTGGCGTCCAGCTCAACATCGAAGGAGATGCGCATCTCCCGAATGCCCGGGATGGAGCAATGGACGGTCCAGTTTCGATAGACCTGCCCGAAGTCGGCGGCGGCCTGGACCTGCTGCTCTTCGGAGGCCTGGGCTGGCGGCGCCGCCTGCCCGGCGAGGGCCAGTGACGCGGTCAGGGCGAGAATCATGCCGGATCAGCCTCCACACATCCGCCGGGTCAGGAAGGTCGCCCGGTACTCGCCTCCCGTAAAGCCCGGCGGCACGTCGAAGGGAGCGGTGCGCACCACCGCCTGCATCGCCCCCGCCGCGACGGCCCGCCAGACGGACTCGTTGCGAGCCCCGACGAGGGTCGGCCCGTCGGTGATGCGGCCTCGGGCGTCGAGGGTCACATCCATCTGGATGCGCAGATCCTCCGCGCCCGGCGTCTGACAGGGCGGCGTCCAGTTCGGGTAGACCTGCTCGAACATCGCCGTGATCACCGGGCCGCTGGTCTGGCCGGCCGTGCCGCTGGACTGCTGGCCGGACGGAGGCCGCGTGTCCCGCCGGGGCGAGTTGTTGCGGCGCTCGGCGGCGAGCTTGCCGAGGTCGAGCGTCTCCTCGCGAGGGCGGGGCGTCTCGCGCTTCTTCGCCGGCGGCGGGTTGGCGGGCGGCGGCGGCGGGGTCGGGCGCGGGGTGGGCCGGGGCGCCACCGTCCGCTCGGGCGGGCGCGGCGTGGGGACCGGCGTCGGCGTCGGCGGCGGGGGCTCCGGCGCCTCGACAGGCGGCGCGGCGGCGGCGTCCACCGCCGGCTCCTCGGAAGGTGCGTCGGCCGGGCCGCCGAGCACGATTTCGCTGGAGACGATCGAGACCGGCACCGCATTGACGATCTGCGGCGGCGGCCGGCCGCCGTCGAACATCATGGCGAACAGCACCGCGCCGATGACCGCCGCATGGACGAGCACGGATCCGATCAGGGCCGGGGCGGGACGCTCCAAGGGATCAGCCTCCCTCGGCCGGAGCGGAGGTGTCGGTGATCAGGTTCAGCCTGGTGAAGCCGGCGGCGGAGAGCCGGGCCATGACGCGGGCCACGGCCTGGTAGGGCGCGCGGCCGTCGGCGCGCACGAAGACCGGCTTGTCGCGGGCCTCGGCGCCGCCCTCGCGGGCCACCCGAGCCACGAGATCGTTCCAGTCGACGCCGCTCTCGCCCACGAAGATGGCCCCGTCGCGGTCGATCGAAACGGTCACCGGCTGATCGGTGACGTCGACGGCGCTCGCCTCGGTCTTTGGCAGCTCGACCTCCACGCCGGTGGTCAGCAGCGGGGCCGAGATCATGAAGATGATCAGCAGCACCAGCATCACATCGACCAGCGGCGTGACGTTGATCTCGCTGAGGGGCCGCTTGCGGGCCCGTCTGCGGCCCCGGACGTGTCCGCCCGCGCCGCCACCGCCTCCGAGAGCCATGCTCAGAGCTCCCGGCGGCTGTAGTCGGCCGCGGGCTGCGGCGACGGGCTGGACGGGGCGCCGAGGCGGCGCGCGACGGCGGCCTGCAGGTCGTCGGCGAAACTCTCCAGACGGCCGGTGAACTTGCCCGCGTCGATGGAGAATTTGTTGTAGGCGATATAGGCCGGGATGGCCGCGGCCAGACCCAGGGCGGTGGCGAACAGGGCCTCCGAAATGGCCGGCGCCACGGTCGCGAGGTTGGTGTTGCCCGAGGCGGCGATGGCCCCGAAGGCGTTCATGATGCCCCAGACGGTGCCGAACAGGCCGATGAAGGGCGACGAGGTGGCGACCACCGACAGCACGCCCAGCCCGCCCTCGACCCTCTGGCCCTCGCGCGCGATCAGGCTGTCCAGAGCGCGGTCGATGCGCGCCATCAGCAAATTGCCCTGCCCCTCGGTCAGCGGCCCGCGCGTGCGCGCCTCGCGCCAGTCGGTCAGGGCGATGATCAGCATGCGCGGCAGCGGGTGCGCCGGGTCGGGCCCGGCCTGGGAGGCGACTTCCTCGAGCGAGCGGCCGGAGCCGACCGCACGCTCGAACGCCGTGGCCTGGCTGTTCAGCGAGATGAAGCGGACCGCCTTGTCGATGATCACGGCCCACGACCACAGCGAGGCGACCCCGAGGCCGACCATGATGGCCTTGACCACCAGATCGGCCTTCATGAACAGGTCCACGGGGTTCAGCATCATCGATGCTTCGGCGGCGATGGTCATTCGGTCGTCCTCATTCGTCCGTGTGTCCTGTGCACCGGACGGGCGTGGCGGATATGTGGCGATTCAGCCGGATCTAGCGAGGTCTAGCCACACCGTCGACTGACTGCACGTGACAGGTTCGCAATGTGGTCAGGGTTCGCCCGTCAGCCACGGTCCGACCTTGTCGCGCAAGGCGGCCGTCGGGCGGCGAGGGCGTCCGTCCATGTGGATGCAGACCACCTCGACGGCGGCGCGGCACAGGGTTTCGTCCCCGCGCGTGATGACCTGCGAGATCAGCAGCCGGGGCCCCTTGATCGCCTCGTAGCGGGTGCGGACGACGAGTTCCTCGTCGATGCGGGCGGGCCTGAGGAAGTCCAGCTGCATCTTCGTCACCACAAAGGCCATGGGCTGGTCGCCGTCCAGCAGTTCGGCGTGGCCGATCCCCATCAGGCGCAGGGCGTCGGACCGTCCGCGCTCGAAATAGCGGACGTAATTGCCGTGGTAGACCAGGCCGGTGAAGTCGGTGTCCTCGTAGTAGACGCGGACCGGCAGGCGGTGCTCGCGCCCCTCGAAGCGGCCGGCGGTGGGGCGGTCGATCATGGGCGCGCGCCTCCGCCCGCGGCCGGGGCGCGGGTCAGGAAGCCGGGGCAGACGTCGCGCAGCATCTCGTCGAACTCGGCCTTGAGCGGATCGGTTTCCAGCAGGATGCGGTTGGGGCGCGAGATGAAGACGACCAGCTGGCCGTCGGTCGAGACGTAGCCGCAGACGGCCCGGCGGCGGCCGCGTTCGGTGTAGCGGACGACGGCGTTCGGCCCGACGTGCTCGCGTAGCTGGGCCCCCGCCCGCTCCTCGACCGAGGGTTCGCCGCCGCCGATGCCGCCGCTGCGGGTGACGAGCCAGAGCAGCAGGCCGCCGAGGATCAGCACCGCGGCGCCCAGCACCGCGATCAACCGCTCGACCCTGATCCTCCGTGGCGCCATGCGTCCTCCGTTCGCGGCCAAGCATGCCGGGGTTCGCGAGCCGGGTGAAGGGCTACTTGCCCCCGAACAGGCCGCCCTGCTCGGGGACGCGCGGCGGTTCGGTCAGGCCGAGATGGCTGTAGGCGCGGGCGCAGGCCATGCGGCCGCGGGGGGTGCGCTGGATGAAACCCTGCTGGAGGAGGTAGGGCTCGATGACGTCCTCGACCGCGTCGCGGGCCTCGGCGATGGCGGCGGCGAGGGTGTCCATGCCGACGGGACCGCCGCCGTAGTTCTCGATCAGGGCCTTGAGGAAGCGGCGGTCGTTGGCGTCGAGGCCGGCCTCGTCGATCTCGAGCCGGCTGAGCGCGCGGGCGGCGGCGAGCCGGTCGATAGAGGCGGCGCCCTCGGCGGTGGCGAAGTCGCGGACGCGGCGCAGCAGGCGGCCGGCGACTCGAGGGGTGCCGCGGGAACGGGAGGCGATCTCGCGGGCGCCGTCCTCGGCGATCGGGGCGCCCATCTTGCGGGCCGCGCCCATGATCACGCGCACCAGCTCGTCCGGGGTGTAGAACTCCAGCCGCAGCGGGATGCCGAAGCGGTCGCGCAGCGGCGTGGCCAGCAGGCCGGCGCGGGTCGTGGCGCCGACGAGGGTGAAAGGGGCCAGGTCGATGCGCACCGAGCGGGCGGAGGGGCCCTCGCCGATGATCAGGTCGAGGACGTGGTCCTCCATGGCCGGATAGAGGATCTCCTCGACCGCCGGGGCGAGGCGGTGGATCTCGTCGATGAAGAGGACGTCGCGCGGTTCGAGATTGGTCAGGATGGCGGCGAGGTCGCCGGCCTTGGCGAGGATCGGGCCGGAGGTGGCGCGGAAGCCGACGCCGAGCTCGCGCGAGACGATCTGGGCCAGGGTGGTCTTGCCCAGGCCGGGCGGGCCGAACAGCAGGACGTGGTCGAGCGCCTCGTTGCGGGCGCGGGCGGCGTCGATGAAGACCTTCAGATTGCCCCTGGCCTGCTCCTGGCCGACGAACTCGGACAGGGTCTGGGGCCGCAGGGCGCGGTCGTAGGTTTCGCCGGGGGCGGGTTCGGGGGAGATGATGCGGTCGTCGGTCATGGGAGCATCCCTTCCCTTCTCCCCTTGCGGGAGAAGGTGGCATGCGAAGCATTACGGATGAGGGGTCGACGGGGCCTCGCGGGCGGGAGGACAGGGCCGTGTGGGGTGACGGCGGTGCGACCCCTCATCCGACCCGCTGCGCGGGCCACCTTCTCCCGCAAGGGGAGAAGGGCAAGAACTGAGCCCCTCAACGCCCCAGCTCCTGCAACGCCGCGCGGATGACGGCCGACAGGTCGGCGTCTTCGCCGAGCCGGATCAGGGCCTGGTCGACGGCGCGGCGGGCGTTGACCTCGGCGACGCCGAGGCCGAGCAGGGCCGAGACGGCCTCGCCGGTGAGGCTGGGCGCGGGCGGAGCGACCTCGGCGTGGACGCCGGGCGCGGAGGGGGTGAAGGAGGTGTCGCCCAGCGGCTTGCCCTTCAGCTCGGTGACGATGCGCAGGGCCAGTTTGGGGCCGACGCCGTTGGCGCGGGCCACGGCGGCCTTGTCCTCGCGGGCCACGGCGGCGGCGAGCTCCCCGGGGGGGAGGACGTCGAGCACCGACAGGGCGGCCTTGGGGCCAACGCCCTGGATGTCGGTCAGGGTGCGGAAGGCGCGGCGCTCGTCGCGGGACAGGAAGCCGTAGAGGCGCGGGCCGCTCTCGGCGTTGAAGGTCGAGTCGATCTGCAGGGTGGCCTCGTCGCCGGGCGCGGGCAGGCGCTGCAGGGTGCGGGCGCCGCAGAAGACGACATAGCCCACGCCGGCGCAGTCGATCAGGCAGTGGTCGGGCTCGACCTCGGCCAGCACGCCTCTGAGCCGGCCGATCATGCCGCACCCGCGAGCAGGGCCCGCTTGCGCAGCTGGGCGTGGGTGATGGCGACGGCGAGGGCGTCGGCGGCGTCGGCCTTCACATCGCCGGCCGTGGGCAGGAGCCGCTTCACCATGAAGGCGATCTGGGTCTTGTCGGCGTGGCCGGCGCCGACCACCGCCTTCTTGATCAGATTGGGCGAATATTCGGCGACGCTGAGCCCGTGGCGGGCCGGGGCCAGCATGACGGCGGCGCGGGCGTGGCCGAGCTTGAGCGTCGAGGCCGGGTTCATGTTGACGAAGACCTCCTCGATGGCCGCCTCGTCGCAGGCGTGGGCGGCGCAGATCTCGCCGATCGCGTCAAGCAGATGGAGCAGGCGCTCGCTGAACGGGGCGGTCTCCGGCGGGGCGACGACGCCGTGAGCGATCCAGCGCAGGCGCGAGCCCTCGGCCGCCACCACGCCCCATCCGGTGCGGCGCAGGCCGGGGTCGAGACCGAGTATCCGGGTCGCCCCATCTGGAATCAAGGTGTTCGCCATCCGTTCCAGTCATGCCGCAAAGAGGGTTAGCGGACAATGACCGGCGTGCGCGCGAGCCTATTCGGTGGTCTTGCCGTCGAAATGCTCTTCGGAGGCGTCGGCCTCGGCCTTGGTGGCGCGGACCACGCCGTCGCGGTGCTCGGGCGGGCCATAGAGGGTGTAGAGCATCAGCGGCGCGTCGCCGGTATTGACGACATTGTGCCGGGCGCCCGCGGGAACGATGATGGCGTCGTCGTCCTTGACCGGCGTGCGCTTGCCGTCGATCGACACCTCGCCCGAGCCGCTCTCGATGCGGAAGAACTGGTCGTGGTCCTCGTGGACCTCGGCGCCGATCTCCTCACCCGGCTGGAGGGTCATCAGCACCAGCTGCAGATATTTGCCGGTGTAGAGCACGCGCCGGAAGTCGGTGTTCCTGACGGTCAGGTCTTCGATGTTGGCGACAAAGCCTTGCATGGCGATCCTTCCTTCGGCGGGGAGAGCCGCAAATCGGGATGACGAGGCGGCGGGTCAAGCGCCCGCTGCGGCCTATTCGTCGCGGGGCAGCACCGAGAAGCCGGCCAGGCCTTCGCGTCCGCACAGCTCGGCGACCAGGGCGTCGGCGTCAATGGGCATGGGGCCCTTCACCTTGAGCAGGTGCTCGTGGATCAGGCAGTCGGGGCTCATTACGTGGCCGATGCGCACGGCGCGGAGTCCCCGCGCGCGCAGCATGTCGCGCAGCGCCGCCTCGCTGGGCGCCGCCCCTTGCTTCCAGCGCAGCGTCACGTCCATGACCCCGACGTGCGGCAGCTTGGCGTCGAGCAGCCGCAGCACGGCCAGGACGGCGAGGGTGGCGCCGGAGCCGATCAGGGCCAGATTCAGCATGCCCACGCCGTAGAGGACTCCGATCGCCGAGGTGACCCACAGCGACGCCGCCGTGGTCAGGCCGTGCACCGAGAAGCCCTCGCGGAAGATGACGCCGGCGCACAGGAAGCCGATGCCGGTCAGGAGGCCGTGCGACATCCGGGTGGGATCGATGACCACCGTCTGGCCCGGCAGGGCGAGGAACTCCCAGGTCGCCTGGTGCATCGCCGCGAGCATCAGCAGGCAGCTGGTCAAACAGACGAGAATGTGGGTCCTGAACCCCGCCGGATGCCCGTGATAGGTGCGTTCGACCCCGATCAGCCCTCCCGCCGTCATGGCCGCGGCGACCGGCCAGACCAGATCCCAATCTATCAAGATTCACTCCGCAAACTGACGAATCCTCAACCTAGGCCCGTCTCCGCCGGCCGGGCAAGCGGCGTCAGTCGTCACGGGGGTCGAGACGGTAGCCGGTGACGCCCTCGAGGGCGCGCAGGCGGCTCGCCAGGGCCTTGAGGCTTTCGTCGCCGACCGCCCTCAGCCGGAAGGTCCGCCGCACGGACTCTCCTCCGTCGAGCAGTTCGTACCGGTCGCCGCCGGGCGACCCGCCGATCTCGCCGATGGCGGCCTCGACCGCCTCCTCCGCACCCGGCGCGTCCCGTCGCCAGACCACGGCCGCGTCGACGATGGTCTGCTGCGGCAATCGCACGCTGACCAGCCGGAGCGCCGCCAGGATGACGACGGTGAGCACGGTCCCCGTCGCCGCGAGCTCGAAGAGCCCCGCCCCCAGAAGCAGGCCGATGGCCGCCGTGATCCACAGCGACGCCGCCGTGGTCAGGCCGTGAATCGAGAATCCGGCGCGGAATATCACGCCGGCGCAGAGGAAGCCGATGCCGGTCAGCACCCCGTGCGCCATCCGGGTGGGGTCGCTGACGATCTCGGTCCCGGGCAGGGCGGCGAACCGCCAAGCGCCCTGCGACACCGCCGCCTCCATCAGCAGACAGGAGGCGAGGCAGACGAGGATGTGGGTCCTGAACCCGGCGGCTCGTCCGCGCCACTCGCGTTCGAAACCGATCAGCCCCCCCGCCAGCACGGCGGCGAGCAGGGGCAGGGCGAAGTCCGGAAGCGAGGCCAGGTCCATAACGCGCCAACGGGCGTGGCGACCGCGCCGTTCCCCCCGCCCTGCCGGTCCGTCCGGGAGACGGCGCATCGAGTCGGGAACCCGACGCGCGCTGCGAGGTTACAGTCGGTCGCGGCCGCGTGCTGCGCATGGCGGAGGCCTGGCATGGGGCATCCAGTGGAACGGCGCCTGCCGCCGCAGGCCTATGACGAGCTTCGGGCCGAGGTTCTGCGCGCCGCCGTCGAATTGTCGGAAGATCAGCTGGTCGACCTGACCGAGGCCCTGCACGGGCTGATCCGGCTGCGCCGTCCCGGCCGGCCCCTGCGCAATCCGGACGGCTGGGTCACAGACGAGTTGCGCAGCTTCGCCCGCTGAGCGTCAGCCGGCGTATTTCGCCAGGTCCTCGTCCGAGATGTCCTCGTTCGAATAGACGTTCTGCACATCGTCCTCGGCGTCGAGCGCATCGAGCAGCTTCATCAGGGTTCCGACCGCCTCGCCGGTGACCGGCACCTCGGACTGCGGCTTCCAGACAAGCGCCGTGGACTTCGGGTCGCCCAGCACCTTCGACATGGCGTCGGCGACCTCGTTGAGGTCCTCGAACTTCGTCCAGATGGTGTGGCCCGGCGCGTCCTCGTAGATGTCAGGCTTGACCAGGTCGCTCTCGACGTCCTGGGCGCCGGCCTCGATGGCCGCCTCCATGACCTCGTCCTCGGTGCCGGCCTCGGCCGGGTAGATGATCTGGCCCACCCGGTCCCACATGAAGGCGACCGAGTTCATCTCGCCCAGGGCCCCGCCGTTCTTGGAGAAGGCGGCGCGGATGTTGGAGCCGGCGCGGTTGCGGTTGTCGGTCAGGGCCTCGACGATGATGCCGACGCCGCCCGGCCCGCGGCCTTCGTAGCGGATCTCCTCCATCGTATCGGCGTCGCCGCTGGAGGCCTTGTTGATGGCGCGCTGGATGACGTCCTTGGGCAGGCTCTCGGCCTTGGCGTTGTTCACCGCCAGGCGCAGGCGCGGGTTCATGGCCGGGTCCGGCAGGCCGGACTTGGCGGCCACGGTGATGTCGCGCGACAGCTTGGAGAACAGCTTGGACCGCTGCGCATCGGCGCGGCCCTTGCGGTGCATGATGTTCTTGAACTTGGAATGGCCGGCCATGAGGATGTGTTCTGGGTCTGGCGAAAAGTGAGCCGCGCATCTAGCCGATGGCGGGGCGGCTGTCACGGGCAGGAACCGCCAGCTTCGCCGGGCATTTCCGGACAGACCCCGCCGGAGCCCGCCATGACCGCCGAAGACACCATTCAGGACGCCGACCTCTATTCGGACGAGGACCTCGAGGAGGCCGACATCGTCGAATGGTACGAGGCCCGCCCGGTCACGGTGCCGGCCGCCGTCGCCACCGGCGCCATCGTCGCCGCCTTCGCCCTCGGCGTGCTGACCGCCGTCGGCGCCCTGGCCCTGATGGGCCGGCTGGACGACTGATCTAGGGCTGGACCGGGGTCGGCCCCTCCCCCACCCGCTCCACCAAGACCGGAAGGCGGCGCAGGTTCCGCTCGATCTTGACCAGCACGAAGACGAAGACGAGCAGGAGGAACATCATGAAGAAGCTAACCGCCGCCGCGCCGGCGGCCATGGCGGTTCCGCGCCGGGTCGCCTCTTCCATGGCCCGCGCCGCGTCGCGCTGCTGGGCCGCTTCCGCGGCGCTCGCGAACTGGCCGAAATGCCAGTCGATCAGCTGGTCGACGTCGATCGGCGCGGCCGTGGCGGGGGCGGCGGCGAGGTCCTTGGAGAGTCTCAGGATGCTGTCAGCGTAGCGGTCGAACAGGCTGGCGGGCAGGCTGTCCGCGCGATCCTGGATATAGCCGGTGACGGCGGCGACGATCGGGCTGTACCCCTGTTTCGCCTGCACATAGCGGCTGATGTTGGCGGCGGCCTCGCGGAGGCGACGGTCCGACTGTCGCGCGGCATCCTCCAATTCGGCGGCCTCCTCGGCCCCGACCGACGCGCCTCGGCTGGTCCCCTGACCCAGATAGTCCGCCAGCCGGTCATCCTTGACCATGCGCGCGGCGTTGGTCTCGCCGCCGCCGAAGGATGACAGCAGCATCGGCCCCGCGACCGCGGCGCCGATCACGGCCACGACCAGCAGGATGGTCGCGAGCACCAGGATCACGACCCGTAGGATGTTCAGATAGAGGGATTCAAGCCGATTAAGCATGGGTGATGTCCAGAGAGGCCCTCGGGCCTAGGGTGTCCAAATGATCGAGAGGCTGACCCGCGACGCCACCGGGGTCCCGTCTTCCGTCCGCGGGTTCATCCGAAAGAAGCGCGACGCCGCGACAGCCGCCTGGCCGAAGCGGTAGCCGGCCGGGGTCTCGGCGGTGGCGGCGCAACCGTCCAGCCGCCCGCTGACGAGCACGATGCAGCTCATGGTGGAGCGGCCCGAGATCCCGTCCCGGAGCGCCTGCGCCGGGAAGACGGTCGTCAACTCTTCGTTCGTGGGCTGGCGGGAGTAGCTGGCGTTGACGATCGTGCGGGCCGCCGCCGCCGGGGCGGCCGGCTTCGACGCCGTGCTCGGCGGGGCGACGGTGGCGGCGGGGGCGGCATAGGCCGGGCCGGCGGGCGCCGGAGCGTCGGCCGACCGCGACGCGGCCGCCTGCCGCTCGAGCGCGGCCGTCAGCGACGTCGAATACTGGGCGCGCGCCGCGGTCCGATCGTCGGCCGTGCCGAACAGGGCGGCGCGGACCATGGCGGAGGGAGTCGGGCCGTCGGTGGAGAGACGGCTGACGGACCAGCCTTGGCCCGGCGCGAACACCGCTTCGAGATGGGCGTTGGCCTGAGGCAGGTCGATCGCGCCCAGGTCGATTCCAGGTCCAACGGCCGTCGCATAGGCGACCTCGGCGCTGCAGGCCGCGCTCGTCGCGCTCCCGGCGGAGCGGCATTCCATGCGCGGCGACCCGACCAGCGACGGCTTCAGCCAGGCGGCGGCGTCGAGTCCGAGGAAGCGGGAGCCCTTCTCCGACAGTCCGATATAGGGTCCGTAGCCCGGCTCCTCCGCCAGGCGAACGAGCCCCTTGTTCCAGACCCACCAGTCGAGGGGAAGCGAGCCCTCCGGCGTGTACAGCGTCAGCTCGTGGGCGCGGATGTCGCCGTCCTCCGCCGCGCTCGCGAGCAGGGCCTGCACCTCGGCGAGGGGGGCATTAAGATCCTGGGCGATCATCGCCAGCGCCGCCTGCGCCGCTCCGGCGTCCAGCGCCGGGGCCTCGTCTCCGGCGGCCTCGACGCCGGCGGTTCCTTCACGGTCTGCACAGCCGCCCAGGCTGGCGGCGGACACGACCGCCACAGCCAGGAGCGTGGCGTTTCGAATGATCATTCTGCACTCCCCCGGCAAAGCTATGTCAGGTGGACCGGGAGAGCGTCAACACGCATTGCGCGTTTCGGGCGCCGACGGCTCAGGTCTTCAGGCTCTCCAGGAAGCCTCGCATCTTGTCGTCCACCGCGACCGGGCGCTTGGTGTCGCGGTCGACGTAGACGTGGACGAAATGGCCGACGGCGGCGGCCTCGTCCTCGTTGTTGCGGAACAGGCCGATCTCGTAGCGGACCGAGGAGGTGCCGACGTGGGCGACACGGACGCCGGCCTGGATCTCGTCCGGGAAGGCGGTCGGCGCGAAATAGCGGCAGCCGGTCTCGGCGACCAGGCCGATGACCTTGCCATGGTGGATGTCGAGCAGGCCGTTGACGACCAGCAGCCGGTTCACCGCCGTGTCGAACCACGAGTAGTAGACGACGTTGTTGACGTGGCCGTAGACGTCGTTGTCCATCCAGCGCGTCGAGATGGCCTGGAAGCGACGGTAGTCGCCGCGCTTGGTCCGCTCGATGGTCCCGGTCATTAAGCTCTCCCCTTGTTGGTGCGCTACCGCTCGCGACGCGGTCGCTCGCTGCTTGAGCGCGTCTGGCGCGCGCTTCATTGGCGAGCCTTGGGCTTGGCGGACGCGGCGTCAAGCGCCTAGCCTCGCCGGCATGAAGACGACCGCCGCCATTCTCCGCAGCATGGGCGCCGCCCGCCCCTACGCCGACAGCCGCCCGCTGTCGCTGGAGACGGTGACGCTCGATCCGCCCGGGCCGGGCGAGGTGATGGTGGCCATCAGGGCGGCGGGGCTGTGCCACTCCGACCTCTCGGTCATCAATGGCGACCGGCCGCGGCCGATGCCCATGGCGCTGGGCCACGAGGCCGCCGGCGTGGTCGAGGCGCTGGGCCCCGGCGTCGGCGACCTGGCCGTGGGCGACCACGTGGTCATGGTCTTCATGCCCAGCTGCGGCCACTGCGATCCCTGCGCCGGAGGGCGGCCGGCCCTGTGCGAGCCGGGGGCCGCGGCCAATGGCCGGGGCGAGCTGCTGGGCGGCGGGGTGCGGCTGCACGGCGAGGGCGGCGAGCTGCATCATCATCTCGGCTGCTCGGCCTTCGCGGGCCATGCGGTGGTGTCGCGGCGCTCGCTGGTGAAGGTCGACGCCGACCTCCCGTTCGAGCACGCCGCCCTGTTCGGCTGCGCGGTGCTGACGGGCGTCGGGGCGGTGGTCAATACGGCGAAGGTCAGGGCCGGGCAGTCGGTGGCGGTGGTGGGCCTCGGCGGGGTCGGGCTGTCGTCGGTGCTGGGGGCGCTGGCCAGTGGGGCGAGCCCGGTGGCGGCGGTGGACCTGAGCGAGGAGAAGCTGGCGCTGGCGCGCAGCCTCGGCCCGGTCAGGACAGTCAATGCGGCGGACCCGGACGCCGTGGAGCAGGTCAGGGCCCTGACCGGCGGCGGGGCCGACTTCGTGTTCGAGATGGCCGGCGGCGTCAGGGCGCTGGAGGCGGCGTGGCGGATGACGCGGCGGGGCGGGACCACGGTCACCGCCGGCCTGCCGCCGCCCGAGGCCGCCCTGGCCGTCAATGTGGTCCAGCTGGTCGCCGAGGAGCGGACGCTGAAGGGGTCGTACATCGGGACCTGCGTGCCCAGCCGCGACATCCCCCGCTTCGTCCGCCTGTTCCGCGAGGGGCGGCTGCCGGTGGACCGGCTGCTGACCGGGACCATCCCGCTGGAGCGGATCAACGCCGCCTTCGACGCCCTCGCCGACGGGGCGGCGGTCAGGACGGTGGTGACCTTCCCGTAGCGCCGTGCCAGAAGCGGGGCCGTAACCGACCCGCGAGGAGAGACCGCCATGGCCACCGAACTGTACGACCTGACGGTCCCCGTCTTCACCCGCAGCCTCAAGGCCCTGTCGGCCCTGCTGGACAAGGCCGCCGCCCACGCCGCGGAGACCGGCCAGAGCCCGGAGGCCCTGCTGGCCCGGCGGCTGATCGACGACATGCACCCGCTGGCCAAACAGGTGCAGATCGCCTGCGACGGGCCCAAGCTGTGCGTCGCCCGCCTGTCCGGCGTCGAGGCCCCGGTCAACGAGGACACCGAGACCACCATCGCCGAGCTGCAGGCCCGCATCGCCTCCACCCTGGCCTGGATCGGCTCGGTCCCGAGGGAGGCGATCGACGGGCAGGAGGACCGCGAGGTGGTGCTGAAATTCCCCGGCGGCGAATGGCCGTTCAAGGGTCAGGCCTATGTCATCGGTTTCGCCCTGCCCAACTTCTTCTTCCACCTGACCACGGCCTACGGCCTGCTGCGCGGCGCCGGCGTGCCGCTGGGCAAGCGCGACTTCCTCGGCGCCCCGGCGTAAGGGCCGCCGCGCCATGACCCTGCGCCGCCTGATCGACCTGCCCGGCGTCGACGATCTGGAGCTGAAGGCGCTGATGAAGCCGCGCCTCGCCGATCCCGACCTGATCGACGACCATCCCGAGGTCGACGCCGTGGCCCGCGCCGCCTTCGGCCTGACCCCGGCCGAGGCCGCCGAAATCCCCCTGCCCGCCGACTGGCCCGACCATCTGCGCGACCTGCATCGCCGGTCCCCCGCCGACCTGGCCGAGGCCTTCGAGGCCGAGGGCTGGGACGTCGCGGACAAACGCCGCAAGCCCCTGCGCCTGCTGCCCTTGTTCGCCCTGCCCCTGGCCCTGGCCGCCCGCGGCGTGGCGGGCTCGCTGCCCTTCGTCCCCGAGCCGGATCACCCGGCGACCGACTGGGGGGCGAGTCTGAAGGCCGAGGCGGGGCGGTTCAGGAAGCGGTGATCGCGCCGGCCCCCGGCGGCGGGAGCGCGGGCGTCGCCGCCGCGTCGTCGGCCGCCTCCGTTTCCCCGGCGGTGTATTCGGCCATGAACAGCAGGCCGGGGACGATGAAGTCGGCGTAGTCGGCCCGCCCCCGCGCGTTCAGCGTCCAGAGGAAATAGTGCTCGCGGTCGAAGCGCGGCTCGAGCGTGCCGGCGGCGATGCGGTCGAGGCGGATGCACTGGACGGCGCGGTAGAAGGCGTCGCGGCGGCGCTGGCGGGCGGGGCGGCGGGGTTTCATCGGGGGCTCCGGGGGTTGGGGACTGGGGGAGGCAACAGGCAACAGGCAACAGGCATCAGGCAACAGGCAGTAGGCAGTAGGCACGGGGGATCGGCTTCCGGGGCGGGAGCCGCGGAAGGTGGGGAGGGCGCGGGGCGACCGGGCCTCGCCCGGTGCTGGTGTAGTGGTACCGTTTCGACGAGACAGGCTGCCCCGCGTAGCCGTTATCCACGCGCCCTCCGACTGGCGGCCCTGCATTCGGGCCTTTGACGGATCGCCCCGGACGCCTTGCGACGAACCGGGGCGGGACGGACATACCCCCGCCATCGCGAGGCCATCTGACCGCACCCAAGGCGCGCGGCGAGCAAGCGGGCAGGATCCATCCCTGCCCTCGAGGACCCCCGGACTCTCCATCGTCCGGGCTTCATCGCTCGACCACAGCCCGCCGTCGTCGAGGAGCGTGGATCCGACGCCCTCCCCATCGACGGGATGGGAATAGTATGCGCCGGGTTTTTACCGCGGCGGGTTCGTGACGCTGGCGCGGGGATGATGTGCAGGGAAAACAGCCGGTTGGCTGTCCGGATTATGGAGACAGAGGCGGGATTTGCAGCGCAGCAATTCCTCTTTCGTCATCCTCCGGCGCGCCGCAGGCGCGACCGGGGGACCCAGCGGCGCGCGCGAGCGCGACCCTGTCGGGAGCGCCGCTGTTGGCAGTCTGCCTGAACAGATCGCCTTCGGCGCCGCTGGGTCCCCCGGTCTGCGCGGCTGCGCCGCTTGCCGGAGGATGACGAAAGGAAGGAGGGTGGCCCCTCCCGGTTTGGGAGAGGGGTGGTTCGCGCACGCACCTGGTTTCAAAGATCGACCTCTTCGAACCGGGCATAAAGCCTGGCCAGATTGGCCGAACGGATACGAAACTGACTCCGCCGTTTCAGACGCGGATTGGGCGTTGAGACACCCTCAAGCTTGATGCCCGGGTCATACCAGATTGCGCCGGTTGAGATGGCCAAAAGGAATCGATCAAAGTCAGTACCGGTACCAAGCCGAACGCGGTCACCGTACCGATACTGGACTGGATCGCCCCGTTGACACAGGCTCGGCACGTAGGCCGCCTTGTCGTGCTTTCGGTTCCAGTGGGTGAGCAAACCGGCATAGTGCCACTCCGCAGCAATCTCGCCTTCGTCATTGAGCAGCGCAAAAGAGGCATGGGGGTCAACAATCCTCCCTTTTTCCCTGTCGTAGCCGAGCAGGTTGAGAGTCAGGCCGGTGAGGTCGTTGCGAGTCCAAGCATAGTGCGGACTCGAAAAGTTCAGCCGATCTTCGGTCGACTGATCAGCGTATCCAAACCGTCGGACGAACGAAGCCGCGCCGCCGAGTTTGTAGATTCCGCCGGTCGGTTCGGGCGTCATCAAAGTCAGTTGACCCACACCAAGCCTGTCGAAGCGCGTCACTGCGTGGCTCTTGAGTTCCCACCCTTCAAAATCCGGCTCGCTTCTGCCGTTGGGCGCGATGCCCAGCTCGGCTTCCAAGGTGTAGCCGCCGCAGTTGGTCCCGAGACAAGGACCGATACGACCATCCGTTTGCAGTCGCTGTGCCGGTAGCCAGCCGGACGAAGCAATTGCAGCCAACCGTTCAAGGAGACGATAGCGCGAAGTGTCTGCGGTCCCGATCGGCAAATGTCGGAATGCACCCGTCTCCTCCAAGTCCGCAAGGCGAGCCAGCTCGGCCACCAAGGCTGCATCCTTCGCGGCATGAGCGAATATCTGACCTGACGACGCAACACCGAGGAACAGTACCCGGCCCTCGTCCCGGGTTGCCATTATCTCGTTGGGAGCGCCTTTCGTTCCGCGCAGGAAGCCAGAAAGCCGGACCTCAGGATATTGAGGGTACAGAATGAGTTGGGCGTGAGGAGCGGGGACCGGATCCCCCTCGAACCGAAGCCAGTGCAGGTCCACCGCCGCGCTCAGGATGTGCTTTCCCTTTGGCGTGCTGACAGAGCGGACTTCCCCCATCGGGAGGATGTTCAGAATATCCAAGCTACCCGCGAGGTAGATTTGGTTCTTGGAATTATCGTTCGGCGACAGATACTTGAACAGGAGCTTGATCACTCCTTGGGCGAGCATAGCCCTCTCAATTGTTTTGAGATTCATTGCCCCCAACCCCGTGGTTCGACGGGATTTCCAGTCTGGCCGCCGACGATAACAACCAACTCTGGCAGGCAGCGATAACCTTTGCCATCGGCCATCGGCGAGACCCCTTCAAAGCGCACTCCCATACGACCGCCACCCGCCAGCCCGTTTCAATCAGCCGGCGTTCTGCTTGTATGTCCACCGCCCTGTTCCGCCCGATCTTCTCCCGCCAGAACTCCGGCCGCGTCTTCGGCCATTTGAACAGGTGGCAGTCGTGGCCGTGCCAGAAGCAGCCGTGGACGAAGATCACCGCGCGGTATTTCGGCAGGCACAGGTCCGGGTTGCCCGGCAGGTCCTTGCAATGCAGCCGGTAGCGGAAACCGCGTGCGTGCAGGGCCTTGCGGATCAGCAGCTCCGGCTTGGTGTTCTTGCCCCGGATGCCGGACATCATCCGGCTGCGGGTCGCCGGGTCAACGACGTCAGCCAACAGCCGCCTTCGGCCGTTTTCCGAGCGCGGCGAAGAGGTGCGGCTTCATATGTTCGGCGACGGCTTTCACGGCCGGCACCACAACAGAATTTCCGAACTGGCGATAGGCCTGGGTGTCCGAGACGGGGATGATGAACTCCGCGCCGCGGGGCGAGTCGAAGCCCATCAGGCGGGCGCATTCTCTCGGTGTCAGGCGACGGGGATTCTTGCCCTCTTCCTGCTTCACGAGAATTTCCGAGCCATCCTTGTAATAGCGGGCCGAGAGCGTGCGGGCGACGTCGTCGGGACCGACGAGACCAAAGCCGAAGCCGTTGCCGGCGGCCTGGTGCTTCTCCTTGTAGCGCTGAAGATAGTTCCAGAGATGATCGGTCAGCGTATATTTTTCGGCCACCCGACCCGAGTTGCCCAAGGTGAAGCGCTGATCCGGAATCTCCGTCTCGTCGCCCTCGCGGTGGAGAATCTCCCCGAGCTTCGGAGCGGCCTCCGGCAGGTTCATGTCGGCGAAGCGGAAGCCCTGATCCTCACGGAAACCGATGATGAAAATCCGCTCGCGGTGCTGGGGCGTCCAGTAGCGTCCGTCGATGACGCGGAAGTCGATCTTGTAGCCGAGCTCCTCGGTCAGGACGTCCCTGATGGTCTGGAAGGTCTTGCCCTTGTCGTGGCTGACAAGGTTGCGGACGTTTTCCAGCAGGAAGGCCGCCGGGCGGTGATGGGCGATGATGCGTGCGACGTCGTAGAACAGCGTGCCCTGGGTTTTATCCTCAAAGCCGTGCGCCCGGCCCAAGGCGTTCTTCTTCGACACGCCGGCGATGGAAAACGGCTGGCACGGGAAGCCGGCCAGCAGCACGTCGTGAGCCGGGATATCCGCCGCCTCGATCTTGGTGATGTCGCCGTTGATCTCGTGATCGTCGTCGGGGAAGTTCGCTCGGTATGTCTTCTGGCTGTACTTGTCCCATTCCGAAGTGAAGACGCAGCGGCCACCGATTGATTCAAAGCCTCGACGCAGGCCACCGATGCCGGCGAACAGGTCGATGAAGGTGAAGTCTGCCGGATCGGAATCCTTGTCGCCCCGGATAAGCTTCAGCGCGGGTTGTTTCGCCGCCGGACGGACGGGGCCTTCGATGAAGCCGAGGTCGACTGCCTTGTCGGCCGTCGCCTGGCCAGCCTGTTTCACCATGAGGGCATACTCCGACACGGCCGACTCCGCGCTTGTTCAGCGTGGCAGGTTGGAGAGATTCCGCCAGGAGAACAAGTCAGGAACAACCTGATCATGAACAGGTTTCCGGTTTCCTACCGGAGCGTCACCGTCTGCGCCTTGGCGGGCCAAGCCTGGGGATGACGGAGAAGGCGGGGGATTACGCCCGATCCCTCACCCGCATCGCCCCGCCGGCGCTGGTCTCGACCTCGAACCGCCCCGTCGCCCGGATCAGGTCCGAGAGCTTGGCGTAGCCGTAGCTGCGCTGGTCGAAATCCGGGTAGGCGTTGCGCAGGCGGTTGGCGATGCCGCCCGCATTGACCCAGCCGGCGCCGTCGTCGTCCATGTCGGCGATGACGCTGGCGATGAGGCGGGCGGCCTCGGACGGGGGGCGTTTGCCGGGGGCGGGGGTGGCGCCGGGCTCGGCGGGGGCGGCCGTGACGTCGGACTTGCGGCCGCGGGCGGAGCCGGCGGCGGCGGCGGCGGCGGGCTCGTCGTCATTGTCGGAGACGGCGCGGCCGGTCAGGTTCTCGGTGTAGATGAAACGGGTGCAGGCCTGGCGGAAGCTTTCGGGCGTCTTGCGCTCGCCGAAGCCGTAGACGTCGACGCCCTCTTCGCGGATGCGCGAGGCCAGACGGGTGAAGTCGGCGTCGGAGGAGACGAGGCAGAAGCCGTCGAACCGGCCCGAATGCAGCAGGTCCATGGCGTCGATGACGAGGGCGATGTCGCCGGAGTTCTTGCCCTTGGTGTTGGCGAAATTCTGCTGGGGCTGGATGGCGAAGCGGGCGAGGACGCGGGTCCAGCCCTGGATCTGGGCGGAGGCGAAGTCGCCGTAGATGCGCCGGGCGGAGGCCTCGCCGAGGGTGGCGATCTCGGTGAACAGGGCCTCGGCGATGCGCGGAGAGGCGTTCTCGGCGTCGATCAGCACGGCCAGGCGCGGGGCGCGGTCGGCGGCTCTGGATGGGTCGGTCGCCATGGGCGTGGTGCTCCTCGATGAGGGCCGGTGTGGCGCGGCGCCGCGGGCGGGTCAACCGCGAGGGGGCGCGGCGGCCGGCCTGTGTCGGGCAGCCGACGCAGCGAAACGGCGACGCCGGACGTTGTTGCGCCGACATGGCCTTCGACAACCATTTCCTCGACAGCCTCGACCCCGCCGATCTGGAGGCGCTGTCCCCGCACCTGCGGCCCATGGAGGTGACGCCCGGCCAGGTCCTGATCGAACAGGACAGGGTGGTGAGCGAGGTGCATTTCCCCGCCGACGCCCAGCTGGCCAATCTGGTGCGGTTCTCCGACGGCTGGGCCATCGAGACGGCGGTGGTCGGGCGCGAGGGGCTGTCGGGGCTGGCCCCGGTGATGGCCGGCGTGCCGTGCGGCTGGGAGGTGGCGGCGCGGATCCCGGGGACGGTGCACGTCCTGCCGGCGCGGGTGCTGATGGAGCGGTTCCGGGTCAGCGAGCCGCTGCTGAACCAGCTGCTGCGGCTGTCGTACGTCTATCAGATGCAGGCGGTGCAGCACGCGGCCTGCAATGCGGTGCACACGGCCCTGCCGCGGGTGGCGCGCTGGCTGCTGGCGGCCTCGGACCTGACGCCGGGCGAGGACGTCCGCCTGACCCAGGAGGAGCTGGCCGGGCTGCTGGGGGCGCAGCGCACCACCGTCAACGAGGCGGCCAACCAGCTGAGGGACCGCGGCGCGATCCGCTACAGCCGGGGGGTGGTGCGGGTGCTGGACCGGCCGCTGCTCGAGCGGCTGGCGTGCGAATGCTATGCGATGGAGCGGGGGCGGATCGAGGGGGCGGGGGTGATGCCGTAGGGGGGCCTGGCCCCCTCAATCCTCATCCATCTTCAGCGCCGCGATGAAGGCTTCCTGCGGGATCTCGACCTTGCCGAACTGGCGCATGCGCTTCTTGCCGGCCTTCTGCTTCTCGAGCAGCTTCTTCTTGCGGGTGGCGTCGCCGCCGTAGCATTTCGAGGTGACGTCCTTGCGCAGGGCGCGGACGGTTTCGCGGGCGATGATCTTGCCGCCGATGGCCGCCTGGATGGGGATCTGGAAGAGGTGGGGCGGGATCAGCTCCTTCATCTTCTCGACCATGCCGCGGCCGCGGGTCTCGGCGCGGGCGCGGTGGACCAGCATGGAGAGGGCGTCGACCGGCTCGGCGTTGACGAGGATCGACATCTTGACCAGGTCGCCGGGCTTGTAGTCGGTCAGCTCGTAGTCGAAGGAGGCGTAGCCCTTGGAGATGGATTTCAGCCGGTCGTAGAAGTCGAAGACGACCTCGTTGAGGGGCAGTTCGTAGACGACGAGGGCGCGGGAGCCGACGTAGCTGAGCTCGACCTGGGAGCCGCGGCGGTCCTGGCACAGCTTGATGACGCCGCCGAGGTATTCGTCGGGGGTCAGGATGGTCGCCTTGATCCACGGCTCGCGGATTTCCATGATCTGCATCACGTCGGGCAGGTCGGCCGGGTTGTGCAGGTCGATCTCCGAGCCGTCGCGCAGGCTGATCTTGTAGACCACGCTGGGGGCGGTCGCGATCAGGTCGAGGTTGAACTCCCGGCTGAGGCGCTCCTGGATGATCTCGAGGTGGAGCAGGCCGAGGAAGCCGCAGCGGAAGCCGAAGCCGAGGGCGGCGCTGGATTCCATCTCATAGGTGAAGCTGGCGTCGTTGAGGCGCAGGCGGCCGATGGCGGCGCGCAGGTCCTCGAAATCGGCGGCGTCGACCGGGAAGAGGCCGCAGAAGACCACCGACTGGACCTGTTTGAAGCCCTTGAGGGGTTCGGCGGTGGGGCGTTTCTCGTCGGTGATGGTGTCGCCGACGGCGGCGTGGGCGACCTCCTTGATCTGGGCGGTGATGAAGCCGACCTCGCCTGCCGACAGCTGGTCGACCGGGGTGTTCCTGGGCGTGAAGACGCCGACGCGGTCGACCAGATGGGTCGAGCCCGACTGCATCATCTTGATGCGCTGGCCGGCCTTGAGGACGCCGTCGAAGACGCGGACCAGCAGGACGACGCCGAGGTAGGGGTCGTACCAGGCGTCGACCAGCATCGCCTTGAGCGGGGCGGCGGGGTCGCCCTTGGGGGGCGGCAGGCGGGTGACGATGGCCTCCAGCACGTCCTCGATGCCGAGGCCGGACTTGGCGCTGCACAGGACGGCGTCGGAGGCGTCGAGGCCGATGACGTCCTCGATCTGCTCGCGCACCCGGTCGGGCTCGGCGGCGGGCAGGTCGATCTTGTTGAGGACGGGGACGATCTCGTGGTTGTTGTCGATGGCCTGATAGACGTTGGCCAGGGTCTGGGCTTCCACGCCCTGGGAGGCGTCGACCACCAGCAGGGAACCCTCGCAGGCGGCGAGCGAGCGGCTGACCTCATAGGCGAAGTCGACGTGGCCGGGGGTGTCCATCAGGTTGAGGACGTAGTCGAGGCCGTCCCTGGCCTTGTAGTTCAGGCGCACGGTCTGCGCCTTGATGGTGATCCCCCGCTCCTTCTCGATGTCCATGTTATCAAGGACTTGCGCCGACATCTCGCGCGCCGTCAGCCCGCCCGTGTGCTGGATCAGGCGGTCGGACAGGGTCGATTTGCCGTGGTCGATGTGGGCGACCACGCTGAAATTGCGGATGCGTTCGATGGGAGGGGTCGTCATGGCCGCGCCGGTAGCACGGCGGGGCCGGATCGCCAACGCGGACGGCGTCCCGGGCGGCTCTGCCACTGATTTTGTGGCGGATTACATCGACGTAAGGCGGCGGATTCGCGTTTGAGAAGAGATCGCGAAACCGCTATTCAACGGCCGATGACAAGGATCGCCACGACCGGCGGCCCGACACAGGCGCGCGGCTCCCCTCCGCGCTGCATGGGGATCAGACGTGGCGAACATGATGCGGAACAGCCGGACCGGCGCGGCGGTCCTGACCCTGGCCCTGACGATGGCGCTCGCCGCCTGCGGCGGGGGCGAGGACAGCGCCAAGAAGGCTGAGACCAGGGCGGGCGCCACCGGCGGCAGCAGCCTGACGGTCTCGGTCGCGACGGCCGCGCTGCAGAACCTGCCCCGCACGGTCACCGCCTCAGGCACCGTCTCGGCCTGGGAAGAGGTGCCGGTGGGCGCCGAGACCGGCGGCCTGACCGCCACCGGGGTCTTCGTCGACGAGGGGCGCTACGTCCGGCAGGGCCAGCCGCTGGTCCAGCTCAACGACGCCCTGCTGCAGGCCCAGCTGCGCCAGCAGCAGGCGGCGGTGCAGACCGCCCAGGCCAATGCGGCGCGCGACGACGCGGCCCTGGCGCGGGCGCAGGAACTGAAGGAGCGCGGCTTCCTCAGCCAGGCCGGGCTGGACACCGCCCTCGCCAACCAGCGCTCGTCCCAAGCCAATCTCGCGGCCGCGCAGGCGTCGCTGTCGGAGACCCGCACCCGCCTGGCCCAGGCCACCATCCGGGCGCCCGTCTCGGGCCTGGTGATCAGCCGCAGCGTCACCCGTGGCCAGATCGTCGCCGCCGGGACCGAGCTGTTCCGCATCGTCCGCGACGGCCGGCTGGAGCTCGACGCCCAGGTGCCCGAGACGGAACTGGGCCTGGTGCGCGCCGGTCAGTCCGCGGTCGTCTCGTCCGACGAGGTCGGAGAGACCACCGGAACGGTCCGCATCGTGACGCCCGAGGTCAACGCCGAGACCCGGCTGGGCGTGGCGCGCATCGCCCTGTCCGGCGGCGGCTTCCGCCCCGGCATGTTCGCCCGCGCCCGCATCCAGGTCGGCGACCAGCCGGCCGTGACCGTGCCGATGGCCTCCATCCTGTACCGCGAGAACCGGGCCGGGGTGTTCGTGCTGGGGACCGATGGCCGCGCCCGCTTCCGGCAGGTCGTCGTCCTGTCGCGGACGACGGACCGCGCCGCCGTCAGCGGCATCGAGGCCGGCGTCCGCGTGGTGGTCGAGGGGGCCGGCTTCCTCGGCGACGGGGATCGCGTCACCGTCGCCGCCGCCCGCCCGGCGGCCGCGCCCGCGACCCGCGCGCCCGCCGCCGCGGCGAAGAAGTAGCCCCGGCCATGAAGAATATCTCATCCTGGTCGATCAAGAATCCGATCCCGATCATCCTGATGTTCGTGCTGCTGACGCTGGCGGGCGTCAACGGCTTCATGGGGATGCGGATCAACAACAATCCGGACATCGACTTCCCGCTGGTGCTGGTCGCCGCGGGCCGTCCCGGCGCGGCCCCCAGCGAGATGGAGGTGCAGGTCACCCGGCTGATCGAGGACTCCCTCTCCGGCCTGTCGGGCGTGCGCCACATCAACTCGCAGATCACCGACGGCTCGTCGGTGACCACCATCGAGTTCGAACTGGGCACCGACACCGAGCGGGCGACCAACGACGTCCGCAACGCCATGAGCGGACTTCGGGCCGACCTGCCGCAGGACATGCAGGAGCCGAGCGTCCAGCGCATCGACATCACCGGCGACGCCCTGATCACCTGGGTGGTCCGGGCGCAGACCATGACGCCGGAAGAGCTGAGCTGGTTCATCGACAACGAGGTCAGCCGGTCGCTGCTGGCGATCAGCGGCGTCGGCGAGGTCAACCGCTCGGGCGGCGTGGATCGGGAGATCCGCGTCGAACTGGATCCCGACCGCCTCGCCTCCTACGGCCTGACCGCCGCCTCGGTCAGCCAGGCCCTGACCTCGGTGAACAGCGACCTGCCCGGCGGGCGGGTGACCATTTCGGGCGCCGAGCGCTCGATCCGCACCCTGGGGTCGGCCGGCTCGATCGAGGAACTGCGCGAGACCCTGATCCCGATGGGCGGCAACCGGTCGGTCCGGCTGGGCGACCTCGGCACGGTTGAGGACCACTGGAGCGAACCGCGCCGCCTGGCCCGCTACAACGGCCAGGAAGCCGTCACCTTCAACTTCCTGCGCTCGCGCACGGCCAGCGAGGTCAAGGTCGCCGAACGGGTACGCGAACGCGTGGCCGAGATCGACGAGGCCCATCCCGAACTGACCATCGAACAGGTCACGGCCAGCGTCGAATACATCGAGGAAAGCTACATCGCCTCGCTGGAGGCGCTGCTGCTGGGCGCGGTGCTGGCGGTCGTGGTGGTGTTCATCTTCCTGCGCGACTGGCGGGCGACCTTCATCACAGCCACGGCCATGCCGCTGTCGCTGATCCCCGCCTTCGCCATCCTCGGGCCGCTGGACCAGTCGCTGAACGTGGTCACCCTGCTGGCCCTGTCCCTGACCATCGGCATCCTCGTCGACGACGCCATCGTCGAGATCGAGAACATCGTCCGGCACATGCGCGACGGGAAGTCGCCCTACAACGCCTCGATGGAGGCGGCCGACGAAATCGGCCTGGCGGTGGTCGCCACCACCGCCACCATCCTGGCGGTGTTCGCGCCGGTCGGGTTCATGCCGGGCATCATCGGCCAGTTCTTCAAGGCCTTCGCCCTCGCCGCCTGCGTGTCGGTGGCGTTCTCGCTGGTCGTGGCCCGGACGCTTACGCCCCTGATGGCGGCCTATCTGCTGAAGCACACCAAACATGAGGACGCCGATCCGTTCTGGATGAGCGGCTATCTGAAGTCGCTGCGCTGGTCGCTGGGCAACCGCTGGAAGGTGTTCGGCATCGGCACCGTCCTGTTCTTCGCCTGCGGCTTCCTGGCTACCCGGGTGCCGTTCGAATTCTCGCCGTCGGGCGACGAGGGCCGCGCGGCCTTCTCGGTCGAGCTGCCCCCCGGCGCGACGCTGCGCCAGACCGACGCCATCGTGCAGCGGCTGACCCGCGACCTGCAGCAGCAGCCGGAAGTGACCTCAGTGTTCGCCCAGATCGGCGGCCAGGAGGTCAACCAGGCCAATCTCTACGCCGACATGGTGGACAAGGGCGACCGTGCGCTGAGCCAGCAGGAATTCGCGCGCAAGATGGTCGACGGCTGGAAATCCATTCCGGGCGCCCGGATCGGGGCGGGGACCGGCAACCAGGGCGGCGGACCGTCGGACGGCACCAGCTACACCTTCGCCATCCTGAGCGACAATCCGGAGGCCCTGCAGGCCGCGGCCCGCAAGATCGAAGCCGAGATGCGGACCGTTCCCGGCCTCGCCAATGTGGTCAACACGGCCTCGATCGCCCGGCCCGAGATCCTCGTCGTGCCCCGGCCGGACCAGGCCGCCCTGATGGGCGTCTCGACCCGTGACATCTCGCAGACCATTCGCGTCGCCACGCTGGGCGACATCGCGCAGAACCTGCCGAAATACAATCTCGGCGACCGCCAGGTGCCGATCCGGCTGCAGCTGACGTCAGACGCGCGCGAGGACCTGTCGGTGCTCGAGAACCTGCGCGTGCCGACCAATACCGGCGGCGCCGTGCCGCTCAGCGCCGTGGCCGACATCCAGTTCGGCGCCGGCCCGTCGCAGGTGCTGCGCCAGGACCGGGCGCGGATCGCCTCGATCACCGCCGAGCTGGACGGGATCCGTTCCGGCGAGGCCGCCGCGGCGGTGCAGAAACTGCCCTCGGTGAAGGAGCTGCCGCCGGGCGTCCGCCAGGTGCCGGCCGGGGACGCGGAGTTCATCCAGGAGATGATCACCGGCTTCGCCATCGCCTTCGCCACCGGGGTCCTGCTGATGTACGCCGTGCTGGTGCTGCTGTTCCGCAGCTTCGCCTATCCGGTGACCATCATGGCCTCGCTGCCGCTGGCCATCGGCGGAGCGTTCGTGGCGCTGATGATCGGCGGCTCCAGCTTCTCGATCTCGTCGCTGATCGGGGTGCTGATGCTGATGGGCATCGCGGCCAAGAACTCCATCCTTCTGGTCGACTATATCGTCATGGCGGAGAAGGACGGGATGACGCGGTTCGAGGCCATCATGGACGCGGCGCACAAGCGGGCGCGGCCGATCCTGATGACCACCTTCGCCATGGGCGCGGGCATGATGCCGGTGGCGGTGGGCTGGGGGGCGGATGTCGAATTCCGTCAGCCGATGGCCATCGCCGTGGTCGGGGGCCTGATCTCCTCGACCTTCCTGTCGCTGCTGTTCATCCCGCCGATCTTCACCATCGTCGACGACATCTCCGGCTTCTTCAGGCGGCGGATGGGCAAGATGTTCGCCAGCCAGCGTCACGAGCCGAACCGCGGCGGCGAGCCGGCCCCGGCCGAGTAGGCGGCGGCAGGCGGACGGCCGGCGCTATTCCGGCAGCCCGTCTGTCACCAGCCTGCCGCCGGTGTAGCGGATATCGTCGGTGACCTCGCGCAAGGCGAAGTCCGGCATCGGCCATGCGGCCATGGCGTCGGCGTCGGCGAACTCAGCCTCGGCCATGACGAGGCCGGAGAGGGCGCCCTCGAACACGTCCACCGACACATCGGCGCCCGCGACCTTTCCGAGGTAGTGCCGCGTCTTGCGCAGCACCTTTCCGGGCAGCGAGGACAGCAGCCGGTACTCCTCGGGCGAGAGATAGATCGAGGTCAGCAGGCGGATCGATGCACTGACGTCGGCCTTGCGGCCCAGCCGGCGCATCGGGGCGCCGCCGTCCAGCGGAACCGCCTCACGGAGCCGGAGCTGCGTCCCCTCGACATAGAGATCGGTGAACGCCTCGCTGCGCACCACCCTGTCGAAGGGCACGGCGCGGCACAGCCAGCGGCGCTCGCGCTCGATCCAGGCGTATTTCGCCTTGGGCCACCCCAGGGCGGCGGCGGTCGTCTGATCAATCTCCGGCAATCCGTCCTCCGTTTCGGGTGAAGCCTGGACCCGCCGCCACCTCCCGGCCAGCCATGGAGGGACGCCAGGGCCGACCCGCCGGTCAGGAAAAAGCCGGCCGGGGTCTCCCCCGGCCGGCCCGTTCCGTTCCGCCTGACGGCGGCGCGATCAGTATTTGATGCGCAGGGTGGCGCCGTAGGTCCGCGGCGCGCCCAGGAAGGCGTCGTAGGTCTGGGTGTCCAGGGCCGGGTTGTAGTAGGTGCCGTTCGGCTGGACCGTCGTCTGGAACGCCGAGCCTTGCAGCGGGGCGTTGTAGGCGACCTGGATGTACTCCTCGTCGGTCAGGTTCTGGACCCAGAACTCGGCCGTCCAGCGCTCGTCCGCGGTCCCGATCAGGAAGCGGCCGTTCAGGGTGGTGAACGCGTCCTGCTGCTTGAAGGGGATCAGGTCCGAGCCGGTGTTGTAGTCGCTCATGTATTTGCCGGCGAGGCTGAAGCCGACGCGCAGGTCTTCGCCGATGTTGCGGTCGAAGTTGATCGACAGCGTGCCCGACCATTCCGGAGCGAACGAGGCCTCGGCTCCGGGCAGCAGCGACAGCTGCGGGAAGTTGCCCGGGTTCGCCAGATCGGCGGCCGTGAACTCGCCGTACTGGGCGTCCGTCCATGTCACGCCGCCCTGGAAGCTCAGGCCTTCGATCGGCGAGAACCACAGGAAGTCGGCGTCGACACCGCGCGAGGTCAGCTCGGGGATCGACTCCACCACGAAGGCGGTGCCGAGGAAGGTGTTGAGCTGGAAGTCCTCGAACGTCTGGTCGAAATAGGTGGCGTTCAGCAGCAGGCTGCGATCCAGCAGGGTCATCTTCACGCCGGCTTCGTAGCTGTCCACGACTTCCGACGGGAACAGGGTCGAGGCGGTCGGGGTGATGCCGGCCTGCACGCGGTCGAGGTTGTAGCCGAAGCTCTTGTAGCCGCGGGCGTACGAGACATAGGTCAGGATCGACGGGCTGAGGCGGTAGGACGCCTTGACCGTGCCGCTGATTTCGCTGTCGTCGAATTCCTCGGAGATGGCGCGGTTGTTGAACGCGATGTTCGACCACGGAAGGCAGAAGTTCCCGAGGATCGTCGGGGTGGCGGCGCCCAGCACCGCGCCGATGGCCCCGGCGTTGGCGAGCGCCGCGCCGCAGGTTCCGCCGTTGCCGTTGGTGTTGGTCTGCAGCCCCGTCAGGCTCTTGTCGTCCATCGTGTAGCGCAGGCCGACGGTCAGATCGAACGCGTCGGTGACGTGCCAGGTGTTGTTGGTGAACAGGGCGATCGAGGTCGATTCCTGCTCGTAGCGGTCCTCGAAGCCCTGGCCGACCGTGAAGCCCGGTCCGCCGCCGCCGACGGCGCCGCCGGTGCCGAGGCAGGTGCCGAAGCCGACCGGCGTCTGGCCCGCCACCGTATAGCAGCCGATGGTGTTCGGGCTGATCGGCAGGGCGGGGTTGGCCGCGTTCAGCCGGGCGCTGAGCAGGAACGACAGGAAGGGAGTGTAGTCAGCGCCGAAATACCAGCTGTCGGTGCGGCCGATGTCTTCCTTGGTGGCGAAGAAGCCGACCAGCCAGTCGAGGGCGTCGGTCTGACCGGCGAGGCGGATTTCCTGGGTCAGGTTCTCGACCGTGTAGCCGTAGTCGCCGTCCTGGACGCGATAGGCGATGTCCGCGCCCGTGAAGTCGATGTCCTGGCCGAGGCTGGACGACCAGTCACGCCACGAGGTCACGGAGGTCAGGGTCGCGCCGCCGAACATGGACGGCAGGTCGATGTTGGCCTCGAGCGAAACGCCCTTGTCCTCGACTTCCTGGCCGGTCGACCGGTTGGCGAAGCCCTGCCGCGAGAAGGGCAGCAGGTCGAAGCCGGCGGCCGGCGGCCGCTGGCCCGTCCCGTTCGAGAGGCCGTCGACGAACGGATAGGTCGGGCCGGTGCGGATCTGGGCGCCGACGCAGCAGTACTCGTCACGCGACGAATAGTCGGCGATCAGGCGGAGCGAGGTGTTGTCGTTGGGCAGCCACAGCAGCTGGCCGCGAACGGTGCCGAAGTCCTGGTTGTTGTCGTCCGTTTCCTGACGCGGGCCGTCACCGGTGTTGATGTCCATGAAGCCGTCGCGCAGGCGGCGACCGGCGTACAGGCGGAAGGCCAGGGTGTCGCTGATCGGGCCGGTGACCGAGCCCGAAACGGCCATGGCGCCGTAGTTGCCGATGGTGGCCTCGGCGTTGAAGCCCGGCGTGAACGACGGGGCCTCGGTGATGATGTTGATGACGCCGGCCGAGGTGTTCTTGCCGAACAGGGTGCCCTGCGGGCCCTTGAGGACCTCGATGCGGGACAGTTCGCCCAGGTCCCCGAAGCCGACCGAGTTGCGCGAGCGATAGACGCCGTCGATGACCACGCCGACCGAGCTTTCCAGGCCGGGGTTGTCGCCGACCGTGCCGACGCCGCGGATACGCGCGGTGGTGGAGGCTTCCGACGAGGTCGAGGTGACCGTCAGGCCGGGGGTCAGGATCTGCAGGTCCTTGATGTCGCGGACGCCCGCGTCCTGCAGGGTCTCCTGGGACAGGGTGGTGACCACGATCGGCACGTCCTGCAGGTTCTGCTCGCGCTTCTGCGCCGTGACGATGATGTCGTCGACGGTGGTGGCCCGCTCCTGCCCGGTGTCCTGGGCGGCGGCCCCGCCGGCGAAGCCGAACGCCACAGCGCCGACGACGGCGGCGGACGCGGTGCTGCGAAGAAGGTTGGTAAGGCGCATGGTCGCTCCCCGACATTGGCCGGGGTCCCGCATGGAACGGGTTGCCGCGGCGTTTCCTGATCCCTGGCCCGCGCCCTTCTTGCGGAGCGCGGAAACTCCAGTGTTCGGGGTAATCCAAGCTGGACTCCGCCACAAGCATTCGGGGCCCGCCCAGCCCCATTTCAGCCATGGCCCCAGCCTGACTGTGACGCAAAAGCGACAGAAACCGATGACGTTAGGTCAATATTCGCCCACTATTGGGCAGTATCGGCGCCGTCCACGACCAATTCCTTGCGCCGACGTCCAGCAAAGGCCAGCACCGCGGCGCCGGCGACAGCCGACAGGAATGACCCGCCCAGCACGCCCAGCTTCACCTCGACCTGCTGGGGCGAGTCGATGGCGCCGGGGAAGGCCAGGACGCCGATGAACAGGCTCATGGTGAAGCCGACGCCGCAGAGCAGGCTGACGCCATAGAGCTCGAGCCAGGTCGCGCCGGTCGGGCGGTGGCCGATCTTCAGCGCCGAGGCCAGCCAGGCGGCGCCGAGCACGCCGAGCTGCTTGCCGATGAACAGGCCCATGGCGACGCCGAGGACGAGGGGGGCGAAGGCCTGCTCCAGCGACAGGCCGGCGAAGCTGACGCCGGCCTTGGCGAAGGCGAACAGGGGCAGGACCAGATAGGCGACATAGGGGTGCAGGTCGTGCATCGCCTCCTGAAGCGGGCTCTGGCCGTCGCATCGGCGGTCGTTGACCGGCACGATGGCGGCGAAGGCCACGGCCGTGAGCGAGGTCGACAGGCCCGACAGCACGGTCAGATACCAGATCAGGCCGAAGCCCAGCACCCAGAACGGCGCGGGAATCTTCGAGAAGCGGGCGAAGACGCCGCCGGCCAGCAGCAGGCCGACCACCCAGACCAGCGGCTGCCAGACCACGCCGCTGGAGAACAGCATGGCGATGAGGGCGATGGCGCCGAGGTCGTCGACGATCGCCAGGGTCAGCAGGAAGACCCGCAGCGACGAGGGCAGATTGCGCGCCGCCACGGCGAAGACGGCCAGGGCGAAGGCGATGTCGGTGGCCAGCGGGATCGGCCAGCCTCCGTGCGGCCCTCCGGTCGCGCCGGAGACGGCCAGATAGACCAGGGCCGGCGCCATCATCCCGCCCAGCGCCGCCAGCACCGGGGTGGCCAGCTTCCTGGGATCGCTCAGTTCGCCCCGCAGGATCTCGTATTTGATCTCCAGGCCGACAACCAGGAAGAAGACCGCCATCAGGCCTTCCTTGATCCACTCCGAGATCGACAGCTCAAGCAGCAGCGGCCCGACCTGAAGCACGTGCTCGCTCTTCAGCCAGGCGAAATAGGCGCCGGACAACGGCGAGTTGGCGACGATCAGCGCCGCCAGGGCGGCGAGGCCGAGAACGGCGCCCGAGGCGGCCTCGGTCTTGAGGAAATCGAGAGTGATCTTGCGCGCCACGGCGGCCTCCGGACTGGAAAGGTCTGTCGTGGCGCCCGGTTATCGACGGGCGCCGGACCGGGTTCGCGCCGCGATGCGGGCGCCGGCCTGGCCCTTGCGGCGCCGCGAACGACGGGGAGGGCCTGATCTCTGACGATACAATACGGGCCGGGCCAGAGCGTTCAACCCGTCATGCGAGGGAGCCGCCGCGGTTGCCCTTCGCGGCTGCAGACCGCATCTGCGGTTCATGCCCGTTTCCTCCGCCTACCGTCCCGAGCCGCACTTCTTCGATCTGGGGGAGGACTATGGCGACGCCGTGCAGCCGGCGGACTTTCCGCAGGCGATCCTGCGCGTCCGCAACGACCGGGCCGCGGCGACGGTGGGCCTGGCCGGGCTGACGGACGAGGAATGGGTCGCCCATTTCGGACGGTTCGGCCCGCTGCCGGGCCAGCCGGGGCCGGTGGCGATGCGGTATCACGGGCACCAGTTCAGAACCTACAACCCCGACCTCGGCGACGGGCGGGGCTTCCTTGCGGGCCAGCTGAGGGCCGAGGACGGCAGGCTGCTGGACCTTGGGACCAAGGGGTCCGGCCAGACGCCCTGGTCGCGCGGCGGCGACGGGAGGCTGACGCTGAAGGGCGGGGTGCGCGAGGTGCTGGCGGCGGAGATGCTGGAGGCGCTGGGCGTTCCGACCAGCCGCGCCCTTTCTCTGATCGAGACCGGCGAGGCGCTGGAGCGGGGCGACGAGCCCTCCCCTACCCGCTCTGCCGTCATGGTCCGGCTGTCGCACAGCCACATCCGCTTCGGGACGTTCCAACGCGCCGCCTACATCGGTCGGGCGGACATGATCGAGGCGCTGGTCGAGCACGCGCGGGCGCTCTACCACCCGGCGGTCGCGACGGGCGACGTCGCAGGCTTCCTGCGGGCCGTGGTCGAGGCCTCGGCCCGGCTGGCGGCGCGGTGGATCGCGGCGGGGTTCGTGCACGGGGTGCTGAACACCGACAATCTGAATGTCACAGGCGAGAGCTTCGACTACGGCCCGTGGCGGTTCCTGCCCTGGTATGAGCCGGGGTTCACGGCGGCCTATTTCGACCAGTTCGGCCTCTATGCCTTCGCGCGCCAGCCGGAGGCGGTGTTCTGGGCCCTGACCCAGCTGGGCGGGGCGCTGAAGCTGGTAGCCGAGGCGGAGCCGCTGACCGACGCCCTGAACGGGTTCGGGCCGGCGTATATCCGCGAGCTGCGCGCGGCCTTTCTGGCCCGGCTGGGGGTTTCGAGCCTCGGCGAGGCGGCGGACCAGCGGCTGCTGGACACGGCGCTGGCGCTGCTGCGCGAGGGCGGCGAGGGGCTGCGGTGGGAGCCGCTGTTCTTCGACTGGTTCGGCGGCTTCGCCTCGTCGGCGCGGGCGCTGGGCGGGCCGCGCGGCAGGCTCTATCAGGGCGAGGCCTTCGACGCCTTCCGCTTCGCCCTGTTCGAACACGAGCCGGACCGGCCCGAGCGGCTGGAGCATCCGATGTTCGCCGCAGCGGAACCGGAGGAGATGCTGATCGACGAGGTCGAGGCGATCTGGGCGGCGATCGACGCCGGCGACGACTGGGGACCGTTCGAGGCCAAGCTGGGGCGGCTGAAGGAGGCGCGCGAGGCGTGGGGCCTTGCCGGCTGCTGACAGCAGGGTGGCGGCAGGATGGCGGTAGACGTGACGCTCCGCCGAAAGGAGCCGACGTGCCGCCTTCCCCTCGCCCCCGCCGAGCGCCTCTTAACACGCCCGAAACCGGCGTCGCATTACAGAGATTTATGAATACGGCCACGCTTTGGCCGTGGGGCGCGCGCAGAAGGCGGTCACGGATGGTTACGGTCTCGCTTCGCCTCCTTGCGGAACGGTTCGCGCGATCCGACATCGCCACTGTTACAAATCACAAGAGCGCCTCTCCCCGGGCGTCCCATAAAATGACTTCTCAGACTCTCTCCCCCGCCCGCTCGCGCCTGGCCGCGAGCTATCGCAATCTGACCCTGTGGACGCTGCAGGGCTGGCTGGCGATGTTCTTCATCGCCGCCGGCTACGCCAAGCTGAGCGAGCCGATGGCCAATCTGGTCGACCTGATGCGCTGGCCGGCGCTGGTGTCGGAGAACATGGTGCGCGGCCTGGGCCTGGCCGAGATCGCCCTCGCCGTCCTGCTGCTGGCGCCGCTGGTGTCCTGGAAGCACGGCCGCCCCCTGCTGGTGACCGCGGCCGCCGGCCTGCTGGCGCTGGAGACGATCATGTTCGCCCTGCACGCCATCGGCCTCGAGGCCGGTCTGGCGGTGACCAACCTGGCGCTGATCGCCATGACAGCGCCGGTGCTGTGGCATCGGGCGCGGGAAGTGCGCTGAGGCGAGGCAACAGGCAACAGGCAACAGGCAACAGGGTTCGTGGCCGTTGGAACCGGTGCAAGCCAGTCGCCCTCCCGCATCGTGACTTTTTCCTGTTGCCTGTTGCCTGTTGCCTGCTCCGTCATCACAAACCTTCCCTTTACGTGCACGTAAAGATCGGCTTATCTGGCGGCCATGGCGACCGCCGACGATCATCGCACCTATTCGATCCGCCAGCTGTGCCGCGAGTTCGGGGCCACGGCGCGGGCGCTGCGCTTCTACGAGGACAAGGGGCTGCTGACCCCGGCCCGCAAGGGCCAGACGCGGGTCTATGACGCGCGCGACCGGGCGCGGCTGAAGCTGATCCTGCGGGGGCGCCGCATCGGCTTCTCGCTTCAGGAGATCCAGGAGATGCTGGATCTCTACGACCACGACAATCACAACGCCCACCAGATGGCCGTGGCCCTGCGCCGCCACCGGGCCCAGATCGCCGCGCTGAAGCAGCAGCGCGAGGACCTCGACGCCGCCATAGAGACGGCCGAGGAAGCCTGCGCCGTGATGGAGCGCAAGCTGGCCGAGCACCGGCCCGACCTGCTGCCGGGGGCCGAGGAATACGCGAACCTGCTGAAGTCGCGCCTCAATCCCGACCACAACGTCCAGCCCTTCAAAGCGAGAGCGTAACCCCATGGCCTACAAGGCGCCTGTCCGCGACCTGACGTTCGTTCTGAACGAGGTGCTGGATATCGACCGCTACGCCAACCAGCCGGGTTTCGCCGACGTGTCGTCGGACCTGGTCGGCCAGATCCTCGAGGAAGGCGCGAAATTCGCCGAGGAGGTCATCGCCCCGCTGAACCGGGTCGGCGACCAGGAAGGCTGCAAATGGGATAATGGCAAGGTCACCGGCCCGACCGGCTGGAAGGAGGCCTACAAGGCCATGGTCGAGGCCGGCTGGCCCGCCCTGTCGGCCCTGCCCGAACACGGCGGCCAGGGCATGCCCTCGGTGGTGGCCATGGCCTTCGGCCAGTTCACCGCCGCCGCCAGCGCCGCCTTCTCGATGTATCCGGGCCTGACGGCCGGCGCCTACTGGGGCCTGAACGCCAACGGCTCGGACGAGCAGAAGGCGATGTATCTGCCGAAGATGGCCACCGGCGAATGGGGCGGAACCATGAACCTGACCGAGCCGCAGTGCGGCACGGACCTGGGCCTGATCCGCACCAAGGCCGTGCCCAACGGCGACGGCAGCTACAGCATCACCGGCCAGAAGATCTGGATCTCGTCGGGCGAGCACGACTTCACCGACAACATCATCCATCTGGTGCTGGCCCGGATCGAGGGGGCGCCGGCGGGGATCAAGGGCATCAGCCTGTTCGTCGTGCCCAAGGTGTTCGTCAATGAGGACGGTTCGCTGGGCGAGCGCAACGCGGGCGTCGGCTGCGCCGGCCTCGAGCACAAGATGGGCATCCATGGCAACGCCACCTGCGTCATGGCCTATGAGAACGCCAGGGGCTGGCTGGTCGGGACCGAGAACAAGGGCATGGCGGCGATGTTCGTCATGATGAACGAGGCCCGCCTCGGCACCGGCCTGCAGGGCCTGTCGATCGGCTCGGCGGCGTATCAGGCGGCGGTGGAGTTCGCGAAGGAGCGGCTGCAGGGCCGCAGCCTGACCGGACCGAAGAACCCGGACGGCCCGGCCGATTCGATCATGGTCCACCCGGACGTGCGGCGCATGCTGATGGAGGCCCGGGCCTTCGTCGAAGGCGGCCAGGCCTTCATCCTGTGGACCGCGCTGCAGGCCGACCTGCAGCATTCCAACGACGAGGCCGAGGCCCAGAAGGCCCGCGACTACATGGGCCTGATCACCCCGGTGCTGAAAGCCTATCTGACCGACAAGGGCTTCCACGCGGCGTCGCTGGCGATGCAGGTGCACGGCGGCAGCGGCTACACCGAGCATTTCCCGGCCAGCCAGTATCTGCGCGATGCGCGGATCACCATGATCTACGAGGGCGCCAACGGCATCCAGGCCCTGGATCTGGTCGGCCGCAAGCTGCCGGCCAACGGCGGCCGGGCGATCATGACCTGGTTCGCGGAGATCGACGCCTTCACCGCCGAGCACGGCGGGAACGAGACGGTGAAGCCGTTCATCGACGGCCTGGCCGACGCCAAGAAGAAGCTGCAGGAGGCCACCATGTGGCTGATGCAGAACGGCATGCAGAACCCCGACAACGCCGGGGCGGCCTCGACCGACTATCTGCACATCTTCGGCCTGACGGCGCTGGCCTATGTCTGGGCCCAGATGGCCATCGCGGCGCAGAAGCAGATCGACGCGGGTTCGACCGACCCGTTCTACGCCAACAAGCTGGCCACCGGCCGGTATTTCGTCGAGCGCATCCTGCCGGACGCGGGCGCCCATCTGGCCAAGGTGAAGTCGGGCGCCGAGGTGCTGATGGCGATGCCGGCCGAGGCGTTTTAACGACCCCTCTCCCGAGGGGAGAGGGAGGGGCCCGCTCGCGCCAGCGAGCGGGAGGGTGAGGGCGTCCGGCGGCGGACATCTTCACACCGTAGCCCCTCACCCTTTCGCGCAAGAACGACGGCTGGCGCCGTCGTGCGCTCAAGCCCTCTCCCGCCGGGAGAGGGTTCAGTGAAGCGGAACGACCTGTGATGAACGTCCTCAACGTCCCCGAACCCGATTTCATGCAGGAAGAGGAGATCGTCCTCTTCTCCGACTCCGTCGGCAAATGGATCGACGAGCATGCGCCGCCGGAGAAGGTCCAGGAATGGATCGCCAACTCGTCGGTGCCGCGCGAGCTGTGGACGCAGTCCGGCGAGGCCGGGCTGCTGGGACTGTCGATGCCCGAAGAGGACGGCGGCATGGGCGGGGACTACCGGCATGAGGTGGTGCTGATGCGCCAGCTGGGCTGGAAGGGCGCGGATCACTTCGGCATCTCGCTGCACAATGCGATCGTCATGCCCTACATCTGGCACTACGGCACGGCCGAGCAGAAGGCGCACTGGCTGCCGCGGCTGCAGTCGGGCGAGCTGGTCGGCGCCATCGCCATGACCGAGCCGGGCGCCGGGTCCGACCTGCAGGGGGTCAAGACCACCGCCATCAAACAGGGCAACCAGTATGTGGTGAACGGGTCCAAGACTTTCATCACCAACGGCCAGCTGGCCAATTTCATCATCGTCGTGGCCAAGACCGACCCGTCGGAAGGGGCGAAGGGCACCAGCCTGATCGTGGTCGAGACGGACGGGGCCGAGGGCTTCGAGCGCGGGCGGAACCTGCACAAGATCGGCATGGAGGGGAACGACACCTCCGAGCTGTTCTTCAACGACGTGAAGGTCCCGGGCGAGAACATCATCGGCGGCGGCGAGGGCCAGGGCTTCATCCAGCTGATGCAGCAGCTGCCGCAGGAGCGGCTGAACATCGCCGTCCAGGGGGTGGCCGCGGCCGAGCGCGGGCTGCAGGAGACGCTGGCTTACGTCAAGGAGCGCAAGGCGTTCGGCAAGCGGGTGATCGACTTCCAGAACACCCAGTTCAAACTGGCCGAGGTGAAGACCAAGCTGACGGTGGCGAAGGTGTTCGTGGACCACTGCCTGGGGCTGCATCTGCAAGGCAAGCTGGACGCGGCGACGGCCTCGATGGCCAAATACTGGGTCACCGACATCCAGGGCGAGGTCATCGACGAGATGCTGCAGCTGCACGGCGGCTACGGCTATATGAACGAATATCCGATCGCCCAGCTGTACAAGGATGCGCGGGTGCAGCGGATCTACGGCGGCACCAACGAGATCATGAAGCTCTTGATCGCGCGGACGCTCTGAGCCCACACAGGCAGGCATGATCCGCCTCCACGTTCCCCAGCCCCTGTCCGCCGGCGCGGCGGTTCTGCCGACGCTCGACCAGTCTCGTTACCTGACGCAGGTGATGCGGCTGAAGGCGGGGGATGCGCTGCTGGTGTTCAACGGCGTCGATGGCGAGTGGCGGTGTGTGATCGCAGAGACGCTCAAGAAGGGCGTGGTGCTGAAGGCGGAGGAACAGGTCCGGGCGCAGACCACCGTACCGGACGTGCATCTGCTGATCGCGGTGGTGAAGAAGTCGGCGCTGGAGTTCGCCGTCGAGAAGGCCACGGAGCTGGGCGCGGCGCGGATCGGGCTGGTGACGACGCGGCGGACGCAGGGCGACCGGGTGCGAATGGACCGGCTGGAGGCCATCGCCGTCGAGAGCGCCGAGCAGACCGGACGGCTGGACGTGCCGGCGATCGACCTGCCGGAGAAGCTGGACGCGCTGCTGGAGAGCTGGGACGCCTCGCGTCGGCTGATGTTCTGCGACGAGACGGGGGGCGCGCCGGCGATGGCGGCCCTGGCCGAGGCCGGGGGCGGACCGTGGGCCATCCTGATCGGGCCGGAGGGCGGGTTCGCGCCCGAAGAGCGGGAACGGCTGCGCGCCCTGCCCTTCACCACCGCCGTGTCGCTGGGGCCGCGGGTGCTGCGCGCGGATACGGCGGCGACGGCGGCGCTGACGCTGTGGCAGGCGGCGGTCGGAGACTGGGACCGCTAGCGGGGCGGACGGCTTAGGGGCAGGATGCGGAATGTTCAACGAACTGGCCCTGTCGACCGTGCTGGCCCTGCTCGCCGTCGGCCTGCACGGCTTCGGCCTGCTCAGCCTCGGCCGGGGGCTGGAACTGTATGAGGCCCGGGCCGGCCGGTCCTATGTCGAGGGCCCGCTGTGGCGGCATGCCCTGCTGACGATCGCCGTGGTGCTGGGGCTGTTCGTCGTGCACGGGACGGAGATCTGGATGTACGCCGCGGTCTTCAAGCTGATCGGGGCGGTGCCGGACCTGCGCGAGGCGGTCTATTTCTCGAGCATCAGCTACGGCTCGATCGGCTACGACGACTCCCTGATGGCCCCGCAATGGCGTTTGCTGGGCGCGATAGAGGGCGTGGCGGGGGCGATCCTGCTCGGCTGGTCGGTCGCCTTCTTCGTCAGCGTCATGATGCCCTTCACCTCGCGGAGGAAACACGGGATGGTTCATCGCGACACACCTTGAGCAACGGCGTGTTTCGCCCCATCTAGCCGCGACACGAGGGGCTCAGAGATCCAGATGGCCGACGCCGCGCCGCTTACCCGCGAAGACCTGATCGGCGCCATGTCGAAGGGGTCCAAGCCCAAGGACCAGTGGCGCATCGGCGCCGAGCACGAGAAGTTCGGCTTCGACAAGTCGACGCTGCGCCGCCCGGCCTATGAGGGCCCGAACGGCATCAAGGCGATGCTGGAGGGGCTGACGCGGTTCGGCTGGCGGCAGGTGTACGAGGGCGACCACGTCATCGCCCTGGAGCGCGAGAACGCCGAGGGCTACACCGCCTCGATCTCGCTGGAGCCCGGCGGCCAGTTCGAGCTGTCCGGTGCGCCACTGCTGGACATCCACGAAATCTGCAACGAGACCGGCCAGCACCTGATGGAGGTCAAGCAGGTCGCCGACCAGTTGAACCTGGGCTTCCTCGGTGCCGGCTTCGATCCGCTGTGGCGGCGCGAGGATGTGCCGGTCATGCCCAAGGGCCGCTACGACATCATGCGCGCCTATATGCCGAAGCGGGGATCGCTGGGCCTCGACATGATGCTGCGCACCTGCACCATCCAGGCGAACCTCGACTTCGACGGCGAGGCCGACATGGTGGCCAAGTTCCGCACCTCGCTGGCGCTGCAGCCGATCGCCACGGCCCTGTTCGCCTGCTCGCCGTTCACGGAAGGCAAGCCGAACGGCTTCCTGTCGGCGCGGGCCAACGTCTGGACCGACACCGATCCCGATCGCACCGGCATGCTGGACTTCGTTTTCCGCGACGGCTTCGGCTTCGAGGCCTATGCCGACTATGCGCTGGACGTGCCGATGTATTTCGCCAAGCGCGACGGCCGCTACGTCGACCTGTCCGGCCAGTCGTTCCGGGCCTTCATGGACGGGAAGCTGGAAGCTCTTCCGGGAGACCGCGCGACGGCGAAGGACTGGGCCGACCACCTGACGACCCTGTTCCCCGAGGTGCGGCTGAAGGCCTATCTGGAGATGCGCGGCGCCGACGGGGGGCCGTGGAGCCGCATCTGCGCCCTGCCGGCGCTGTGGGCCGGTGTGCTGTACGACGCGCCGTCGCTCGCGGCGGCCTGGGACCTGGTCAAGGACTGGGACATCGCCGACCACGAACGCCTGCGCCGCGACGTCACCCGGCTGGGGCTGAAGGCCGAGGTCGCGGGGCGGTCGGTGCGCGACGTGGCCGTCGATCTGGTCGACATCGCCAAGCACGGGCTGAAGAACCGCGCCCGATTCTCCGGCGGCATGGTCGACGAGCGCGGCTATCTGTCGGAGCTGGAAGACATCGCCGAGAGCGGGATCACCCCCGCCGATCGCCTGCTGGAGCTGTACCACGGCGACTGGCAGGGGGACGTGAGCCGCATTTACCGGGACTTCGCCTACTAGGGACGCGCCGCCGCGTTGCACTGCGCCAGCTCCGGCCCGGCGAGGGCGATCCCGCCGCGCTCGTAGCGGGTCACGGCGCCGAAGCGGGCGACGAAACGGCGGCATTCGCGCAGGGCCGGCTGCGAGGCCCCGGAGCCGCGGGCGACGCAGGCGCCGTCGGGGCCGCAGGACCAGGCCCGGCCGTCGAGAACCACGCGGCGTGCCTCGCCGGGGGCGGCCAGGGTGGCGGCGGCGTCCAGAAGCGGAGCGGGCTGGGCGACGGCGAGGGTCGCCGAGATCAGGGTCATGAGAAGCATTGGAGCCTCCTTGGGCTTGTCGTTGGGGGGCTGTTCATTGCGGCCGGTTCGTGTAAAAGTGACCGACCGTGCACATATGAGTGACCGCTCGGTCACTTCGAGTCAACAGGAAAGTGTCCGTTCGGCCACTTTTGCCGCTGGAGACCTTTTTCATGCCGCCCAAAGGCGCCGCCACCCACGCCCGACTGATCGACGAGGCCATGACCCAGGTCACAGTGCGCGGCCTGGCCGCCGTCAGCCTGCAGGACGTCGCCAGCGCCGCCGGCCTGTCGAAGAGCGCGGTGCTGAAGCATTTCCAGTCCAAGGAGGCCCTGCAGGCCGAGGTGGTGGACGCCATGATCGAGCGCTTCACCGAGGCGGTATGGCGTCCGGCCGAGCCCCTGCCGGCAGGGCGCGAGCGGCTGGACCGCATCTTCCAGGGCGAGCTGGACTGGATCGACGGCGAGGACCGCCCTGGCGGGTGTCCGCTGAAGGCCGCGGCGATCGAGCTGGACGACCAGCCCGGGCCGCTGCGCGACACCCTCAAGGCCAGCCAGGTGCGCTGGGCCAAGGTGCTGAAGCGCGAATTCCGGACGCTGAATCCGAACGCCGACGACGCCACGCTCGAGGTGCTGGTGTTCCAATTCAAGGGCATAGTGCTGGCCTACGGCCACTCGCGGCGGCTGCTCGACGACGACACGGCCCGGGCGCAGGCGACGGCGGCCTACCGGATGCTTGTGGCGTCGGCGCCGCAGTCCTAGGTCTCGTCCGACACGGGAGAGGACCATGGGCGGAAGCATCAAAGTCGGCGTCGGCGGCTGGACCTATGAACCGTGGCGGGGCGTCTTCTATCCGGAGAAGCTGAGCCAAAAGAAGGAGCTGGAGTTCGCCTCGCGGGCGCTGACCAGCATCGAGATCAACGGCACCTACTATTCGACCTTCAAGCCGGACAGCTGGATGAAGTGGCGCGACGAGACGCCCGACGGTTTCGTGTTCTCGGTCAAGGCCAGCCGCTACTGCACCAACCGCAAGGTGCTGTCGGACATGGGCGAGTCGATGGGGCGGTTCCTCGATCAGGGGCTGACCGCGCTGGGCGACAAGCTGGGGCCGATCAACTGGCAGTTCATGGGCACCAAGAAGTTCGACCCGGAGGATTTCGAGGGCTTCCTGAAGCTGCTGCCGAAGGAGAGGGACGGGGTGCGGCTGCGGCATGCGCTGGAGGTGCGCAACGCCAGCTTCGACACCCAGCAGTTCTACGATCTGGCGGCGAAATACGGCGTGGCCATCGTCTACGCCGAGGACGACGAGGCGCCGGAGTGGCCGAAGATCGACCAGCCGACCGCCGACTTCACCTACGCCCGGCTGATGTCGAGCCGGGAGGACGAGGCCGCCGGCATGACGTCGGACGAGCTGGACCGCATCGCCGGGCGGGCGCGCGAATGGGCTAGCCGGGGCGACGTGTTCGCCTACTTCATCGCCGGGGCCAAGGTGCGCAATCCGGCAGCCGCCCAGGCGCTGATCGCCAAGCTCGACGCATGACCGAGCGGGTGCAGGGAAGCTGCCATTGCGGCGCCCAGCGGTTCGCCGCCCCGGCGCCGGAAACGGTGACGCACTGCAACTGCTCGACCTGCACCAAGCGAGGAACTCTGGCGGCCTACTATGCGCCGGGGGACGTCGAGCTGGAGCTCACCCTGGAGATCCTCGCCGCCTACCAGTGGGGCGATCGGATGATGACCTTCCATCACTGCACGGCCTGTGGCTGCGCCGTGTTCGCTGAATCCGGCGCATGGACGACGGACGAAGGCGAGGACCGGCCACCGCGGATCACCCTGAACGCCCACCTGTTCGACGACTTCGACCTCGAGGCCGTACCGGTCCGTGTCGTCGACGGCCGCCACGGCTGGTGAACCGAAGACTCCGCGCGCCTCGGCAGCAAGCTTGGCATTACGGCGAATTAAGCATCCCGATGATCCTTGCTTTGATAGGTAGCTTGTCACGCACGATAGGGAGAGAGCGATGACTGGCGATGAAGCGATGGTCCGCCTGCAGAAGCAGGTCGGCCGGTTACAGGTGATCACCGCAGCCATGGGGCTTGGCCTCGCCGCGGTGCTGGTGAGCGGGGCGGCGCGCGATCCCGTCCAGGACGAGATCAAGGCCCGGCGCATCGCGCTGGTCGACTCCCGCGGTGTCGAGCGCGTGGTGATGGGCGAGGACACCGGCCGCCGGCACGGCCGTTCCGCCGCCGTGTGGATCTACGACGAGACGGGCGCCGAACGCGGCGGTATGGGCACCTTCCAGAACGGTCAGGCCTCGATCGCGCTCGACGCGCCAGCCGGGGTCGGGGCGTCCATGCCCGACCGGCTGGGGCTGGCCGTGTCGAGCACGGGGGCGGCCTCGATCCAGCTGAACAACAACGACACCGGCGTCCCTGTGCGGCTGGTCACCGATGCGGCCGGCGGTGGAGGGGTCGAACTGATCGAGTTCGACCGTGCTGCGAAGGTCGCGCGCATTCGACGCCTGAGCTACGGAGACGACACCCGGCGCGAGGTATCCATCGGCGACTGACGCCGGTTGTGGCGGGAGGGCGCCGACCCTAGCTTCAGGCGCCCGACCGCCCTCCCCCGGAGTCCCCATGCCCATCGCCACCCGCGCCTTCGCCGCCACCGCCTCCGACGCGCCGCTGTCGCCGTACAGCTTCGACCGGCGCGATCCGGGACCGGACGACGTCGCCATCGAGATCAAATTCTGCGGCGTCTGCCACTCGGACCTGCACGTGGCGAAGAACGATCTGGGCAACACCCGCTATCCGATCGTGCCGGGCCACGAGATCGCCGGCGTGGTGACGGCGGTCGGATCGAACGTGACGCGCTTCAGGGAGGGCGACCGGGTCGGCGTCGGCTGCATGGTCGACAGCTGCCGCGCCTGCTCCGCCTGCCTCGAGGGCGAGGAGCAGTACTGCGTGCCCGGCATGACCCAGACCTACGGCTCGCCGGACCCGAAGGGGGCCGAGATCGGTCAGGGAATGACCCAGGGCGGCTATTCCGACCGGATCACGGTCGATCAGAACTATGTGCTGCGCATCCCCGACAGCCTCCCGCTGGACGCCGCCGCGCCGCTGCTGTGCGCCGGGATCACCACCTACAGCCCGCTGCGCGAGTGGGGTGTCGGTCCCGGCTCGAAGGTGGCGGTGATCGGGCTGGGCGGGCTGGGCCACATGGCCGTCAAACTGGCCAACGCCATGGGCGCGGAGGTGACGGTGCTGTCGACCTCGGACCGCAAGAAGGCCGACGCCGAGCGGATGGGCGCGAAGCATTTCCTGATCAACTCGGACAAGGCGGCGATGAAGGCGGCCGGCGAGACCTTCGACCTGATCATCAACACCGTCTCGGCCACGCACGAGATCGCCAGCCATGTGAACCTGCTGGCCCGCGACGGCACCATGGTCATGCTGGGCCTGACCACCGAGGGCCTGCCGGTCTATGCGATGCCGCTGCTGTGGCGGCGCCGTCGCATCGCCGGCTCGCTGATCGGCGGCATCCGCGAGACCCAGGAGATGCTGGATTTCTGCGCCGAGCACGGCCTTGCCTGCGACATCGAGGTGATCGCCCCCGACCAGATCAACGAGGCCTACGCCCGGATGGAGCGATCCGACGTGCGCTACCGGTTCGTCATCGACATGGCGCGGCTGTAGGGGCGGGGGCCAAAGACGTGGGACCAGGGGCGAACGCCACCGCCGCCACGCTCAACGAGCCGAAGCGATCCCTGCGCCAGTCCCGGGCCCCTAGCCCCTGGCCCCTCCCACCGCTACACCTGTGGATGAAGGCCCTCCGACAGAGCGGGCCATGCAGGACAGGGAAACGGACATGGCACGAGTGGCTCTGGTCACGGGCGGCACCCGCGGCATCGGCAAGGCGATCGTTCAGCGCCTGAAGGAAGACGGCATGGCGGTCGCCGCCGGCTACTCCGGCAACGAGGAGGCCGCCCGCGCCACCGCCGAGGAACTGGGCGTCATGGTGGTCAAGGGCAATGTCGGCTCATTCGAGGACTGCCAGAGGGCCGTCGCCGAGGTCGAGGCGCAACTGGGGCCGGTCGACATCCTGATCAACAACGCCGGCATCACCCGCGACGGCTTCTTCCACAAGATGAGCGCCGACCAATGGTCCGACGTGATCCGCGTCAACATGGACAGCGTCTTCAACATGACGCGCCAGGTGATCAACGGCATGCGCGACCGCGGCTTCGGCCGCATCGTCAACATCAGCTCGATCAACGGCCAGAAGGGCCAGATCGGCCAGACCAACTATTCCGCCGCCAAGGCCGGGATGATCGGCTTCACCAAGGCGCTGGCGCTGGAGAACGCCCGCAAGGGCGTGACCGTCAACTGCATCGCGCCCGGCTATATCGACACCGAGATGGTGGGGGCGATGGACGAAAAGGTGCTGGCCGGGATCATCGCCCAGATCCCGGTGGGAAGGCTCGGAAAAGGCGAGGAAATCGCCGACATGGTGTCCTGGCTCGCGGGCGAACGTGCCGGATATGTCACAGGCTGCACCCTGTCGCTGAACGGCGGTCAGTATCTCGTCGGCTAAACTCTGTCCGCCCAAAATCCGCCGCGTGACGATTCCACGAAAGTCGCCATGGAGTTGACGGCGAGGGTCAGAACGGCGGGACGGCCGCTTTTGACCGCGATGGCGATCGCCCTCGCGGCGGCGGTGCTGTCGCTGCTGTTTCTCGCGTCCGGGGCGGCCGCCCAGAACCGCGGCAACGCCCAGGCCGAACAGAGCCAGTCCCTGCGCGACCGGCGTCCTTCCGCGCCGTCCCTTCCGCCCGTGGGTCGCTATGTCGCCGAGTCGGGCGAGGGCTTCATTCTCGACCGTTCCGGGCGCCACCCGCTGCTCCGTTTCGACCGCCGCGACGAAACCTGGGTGCTGCGCCCCAGCGCCGCCCCGCGCGGCGACGTCATCTACCGCAACGACGCCGGCGACCAGGTCCTGAGGGTCACGCCCAGCGGCGGCATGACGGTCTACACCTCGCGCGCGCCCGGAGGCTCGCCAGCCTCCTTCACCGGCGCCGGCTCAAGCCTGACGCCGCCGGTCCTGGGTCCGCACCTGCTGTTCCGCCTGATGGCCCAGCGCAGCTACATGGTCAGCCAGGCCGTGGGCGGGCGCCTCGTCGAGGTCAACCTGGACGGCGACCGGTCGGAATCGCTGTGCGTGGAGGCGATGATCGTCGCCACCGAGGCCGTCATCCGCATCGCCCGATCGCCGACGGCCCGGCAGTACATCAACGAACTGCGCAGCATCACCATCGTCGAGGGATCGCGCGCCGGCGTCACCTATTCGCGGGGCCGGCTGGTCGTCACCGTCGATCCGGACGAGGGCATGGCCGGGCGTCCGTCCTCGGCCCGTGTGATCCGGGCCATCCTGCCCAGGGGCTAGCCGGCGAAGCTGTCCTTGGCGGCGCGCCGGGCGGCGAAATCGGCGGCGTCGGAGGCGCGCAGGAAGGGATTGAACGCCTTTTCCGCCCCGATCGTGGTCGGCACCGTCGGCTGCCCCCGCTCCCGCGCCGCCATGATCGCCGCCGCCCGCACCGCCATCTCGGGCCGGTCATCGAGGCTGAGGGCGAAACGGGCGTTGGCGGCGGTGTATTCGTGGGCGCACCAGACCGTTGTCTCGTCCGGCCAGGCGGCGAGCGTCTGCAGGCTGTCCCACATCTGCCCGGGCGCGCCCTCGAACAACCGGCCGCAGCCGAGGGCGAACAGGGTGTCGCCGACGAAGGCCTGGGCTCCGGCGGGATCGCGGTAGACGATGTGGCCCAGCGTATGGCCGGGCGTGTCGGTCACCTCCAGCGCCGTATCGCCGAGGCTGACGACGTCGCCGCCGCGCACGACCCGGTCCAGCGGCGCGGCCCTGCGCACCTCCTCGGGGCCGACGATCTCGCAGCCGGTGGCCGCCTTGAGAGCGGCGTTGCCCTGGGTGTGATCCGGGTGCCAGTGGGTGTTCAGGATCAGGTCCAGCCGCCCCCAGCCGGACTGTTCCAGCGCCGCCAGAATGGCGTCGGCGTCGGGCGTGTCTACCGTAGCCACCGCGCCGGTGGCGGCGTCGCGGGCGAGGAAGCCGTAGTTGTCGGAAAGGCAGGGGAACAGGCGAACGTCGAGGGTCATGCCGCATTCTAGCAGGGGCCCCTTCCCCGGCCTATGGTGACGGCATGCGGCGCAGCATCGAGGACCTTCGAACCTTCTACGGCGAACCAGCGGGCGCGCTCGCCCGGCGCATGCTGGCGCGGCGCCTGGACGAGGCCTGGGGGGAGGCGGCCGGCTGCGACGTGCTGGGCCTCGGCTATGCGACGCCATGGCTGGACGCCTTCGTCGGCGCGCGGCGCGTGGTCGCGGCCATGCCGGGCGGACAGGGCGTGGAGCTGTGGCCGTCGGTCGGCCGCAACCGCACCGTGCTGGTCGACGACCGCCGCCTGCCATTCGCGGCCGGCACCTTCGACCGCATCCTGCTGGTTCACGCCCTGGAGGAAGCCGAGGACGCCGCCGGCCTGCTGCTGGAGGCGGTCCGTGCGCTGTCGCCCGCCGGCCGCATCATCCTGGTGGCCGCCGCGCGAGGCGGTCTGTGGTCGCGCGTCGAGACGACCCCGTTCGGATACGGACGGCCGTTCACCCGCCGCCAGCTGGAGCGGCTGGTCCGCGACGCCGGACTGGAGCCCACCGCCTGGTCCCAGACCCTCTATGTGCCGCCGTGGAACCTGTTGCTGCCGTTCGCAGAGGGGTTCGAACAGATCGGCCGGCGGCTGCTGCCGGGGGCCGCCGGCGTCATCCTGCTGGAGGCGACGCGCCAGGCGTATGCGCGGGTGCATCCCGGCGGCGCCGTGGCGGCCGCGCCCGTCCTGGCGCCCGCCCTGCAGCCCCAGCCTGTGTCGCGCGAGCATCCGTTCCCCCACTGACCGACTTGCCGCCCGCAGGCCGCTTTGCAGGCGGGGCGGCAGGCCCTAAAGGGCGGACATGCAGAGACTGATCCTGATGCGGCATGGCGAGGCCGAGCGGGCCGCCGGCTCGGGGCGCGACCGCGACCGCGCCCTGTCGGGGCGCGGCCGGACCGACGCCGCCGCCATGGGCCGGGCCCTCGCCGCCCGGGGCGTGCGGCCGGATCTGGCGCTGGTTTCGCCGGCGACGCGCACCCGTCAGACCTGGGACCTGCTCCACGACGCCTTCGGCGACGTCCAGATCCGGGACGACGAGGCGCTCTATAACGGCGGGGCGGACACGCTGCGCCGCCTTGTCGAGGGCGTCGAGGACGAGGCCGGCTGCCTGATGGTCGTGGCGCACAATCCGGGTGTCCACCTGCTGGCTGTGGAATACCTGATAGAGGGCGCCGCCTCCCCCTCCGTGCTGGACCGGATGAGCGGGGGCTTCCCGCCGGGGGCGGCGGCGATCTTCGGCGTCGACTCCGCCGGACGCCGCATGTTCGAAGGCTGGCTGCAACCCCGCGACGTGGCCGCCGGATGACCGGGGAGGTCTTCAAGCTGGTCGACCGCGCAGCCTGGGAGCAGGCGCGGATCCCTGGCGTCTTCAGCGGCTCGGCCGTCGACCGCGCCGACGGCTATATCCATATGTCGACAAAGGAACAGTTGGCCGAGACGGCGCGCCGCCACTACGCGGGCCGGTCGGGGCTGGTGCTGCTGACGGTCGACGCGGCGGCGCTGGGCGAGGCGCTGCGCTGGGAGCCTTCGCGCGGGGGCGATTTGTTTCCCCACCTGTACGGTCCCCTGCCCCTGTCGGCGATTACGGGCGAGCGGAGCCTTTCGGTGCGTGAAGACGGCGTCATGGTCTTCGAGGACGGAGCGGTCGGATGGCCATGACCGATATCGGCGGCGCCGTGCTGCGCGGCCTCGATCCAGAGACGGCGCATCGCCTCGCCATCCTGGCGCTCAAGGTCGCGCCCCTGCCCCCGGCGCCGGCCGACGATCCGGTGCTGGAGACCCGCCTCGCAGGGCTGACCCTGTCCAATCCCGTCGGACTGGCCGCCGGTCTGGACAAGAACGGCGAGGCCCTGCACGGCCTCTCCCGCCTGGGTTTCGGCTTCGTGGAGTGCGGCTCGGTGACCCCGCGGCCGCAGCCGGGCAATCCGCGGCCCCGCCTGTTCCGGCTATCGGAGGACCGGGCGGTCATCAACCGGATGGGCTTCAACAACGAGGGCCTGGAGACCTTCGCCGCCCGCCTCGCGCGGCGCCCCGCCGGAACGGTGGTGGGGGCCAATCTCGGCGCCAACAAGGACACGGAAGACAAGGCGGCGGACTATGTCGCCGGCCTGAGGCGCCTCAGGGGCCTGGCGGACTACGTCACGGTCAATGTGTCGTCGCCCAACACGCCGGGCCTGCGCGACCTGCAGGGCCGGGCCGCGCTGGACGATCTCCTCGGGCGGCTGGCGGAGGCTCGCGAGGACGATCCGACGCCGGTCTTTCTGAAGATCGCCCCTGACCTGACGGCGGCGGAGATCGCCCTGATCGTCGAGGCCGCGCTGGACCACGGCATCGACGCCCTGATCGTCTCGAACACCACCCTGGACCGGCCGGCGTCGCTGAAATCGCGCCACCGCGACGAGGCCGGCGGCCTCTCGGGCGCGCCGCTGAAGGCCCGGGCCTCGGCGGCGCTGGCGGCGGCGGCCGAGGCTTCGCAGAAGCGCCTGCCGCTGATCGCCGTCGGCGGCATCGACTCCGGCGCCGAGGCCTATGCGCGCATCCGCGCCGGAGCGTCGGCGGTGCAGATCTACAGCGCCCTGGTCTTCGAAGGCCCGGGGCTCGTGGGCCGCATCAAGCGCGACCTCGCCGCCCGGCTGCGGGCGGACGGGTTTTCCACAGTCGGCCAGGCTGTGGGGACCGCGCGTTGACGGAGCGTTAGGGCCCCCGGGGCATGATGCCGGGCGGGCGAACACGCCCGGTCCGGGGGAGCCGCATGGCGATCGCCAAAGCCGACATGCCTGCCGCCGCCCTCGACACGACCTGGGCCGGCGCCATCCGCCAGCGACGCAAGGCGCTTCTGCAGCGGATGGGAATGGCCTCGGCCTGCGCCCTGGTGTTCAGCCCGCTGCTCGGCTGGTCGCTCAGCGTCGTCTGGGTGTTGGGCTATTTCGCCGTCCAGCTGGTCGATCTGTGGATCTTCGGCCCGATCAACAGCGGACGGACGGAACACCTGCGTGCCCCGAGGAACCTCGCCGGCGCCGCCCTGCTGACGATCAACGCCGGCTATTTCGGCAGTCTGGCTGTGCCGCTGTGGCTCGTCGGCGGCCCGATGGGGGGCATCTGCGCCTCCATGCTGCTGTCGGCGGGGGCCATCTATTCGATGATCAACGCCCCGCGGTCGATGAACGTCCTCATCCTGACCGTGACGCCGCAGTTCCTCTATCTCGGATCGACGCCGTTCTTCATGGCCGCGTTCGGGGCCTCGCCAGCCTTCATCACCGCCGCAGCGGTCGCCGTCGGCGTCTTCATCACCTACTGTCTGTCGACGTGGCAGCGCATGAACCAGGCGCGGATTTCCGAGACCGCCGCGCGGATCGAGGCTGAGGAGAAGCGGGCCCACGCCGAGCGCATCATGGAGGGCCGCAGCGCCTTCCTGGCCGCCATGGGGCACGACCTGCGCACGCCGATCAGCGCCATCCTGACCGGCTCGGCGGAACTGGAGCGCGGCGCTCCCGACGGCGCCGCGCGAGCCCAGGCCAGACTGATCAGCGACGCCGGCTTCATGATGAAGGCTCTGCTCGACGATCTGCTGGACCACGCCAAGCTCGAAGCCGGCCACATGACGGTCGAGGCGGTCGACTTCAATCTGCGCGAGTTGCTCAACCAGTCGGCCCGGCTGTGGCGCGGACCGGCCCGGGCCAAGGGCCTCAAGCTTCGGATCGAAGGCGCCGCCATGGTTCCGACGGCGGTGCGCGGTGATCCGATGCGGCTGCGCCAGGTGCTGAACAACCTGATCTCCAACGCGATGAAGTTCACGGCCCAAGGCTCCATCACCCTGCGCTTCCGCGCCTGGGCCGAGGATACCGGCGGCCACGCCGTGCTGATCGAGGTCACCGACACCGGGCCCGGCATGTCGCCCGCCCAGGTGGCCCGACTGTTCACCCCCTTCGACCAGACCGCCGACGGGGTCAGCGCCCGCCATGGCGGCACCGGCCTGGGCCTCGCCATCAGCCGCCAGCTTGTCGAACTGATGGGCGGACGCCTCACCGCCCGCAGCGCCGTGGGACAGGGCGCCAGCTTCACCCTCGCCCTTCGGCTCGAAGCCGGGGAGACAGTGGCCACCGTCGCGCCTGCGCTGGATCAGGAAAGCCGCGACGCCGTCGCACGCGCCCTGTCCGCCCGCGTCTCGACCCGGCCGTCCAGCCCGGCCTCGCCCGCGCCCCTGGCCCAGTCGCTGACCGGGAGGACGGCCCCGGAGCCCACGCCGGAGCCCACGCCGCAGCCTGCGCCCGCTTCCACCGCCCCGGTCGACGCCGACGAGACGACCGGCGAGGAGGACGAGGGGCGTCCGATGCGGGTGCTGGTCGTCGACGACCACGACATCAACCGCCGCGCCATCCAGCTCATCCTGCAGCCGCTGGGCTGCGACATCGCCACGGCCGCCGATGGCATGGCCGCGCTGAAAATCTGCGAGACCTCCAGCTTCGACCTCATCTTCATGGACGTACGGATGCCGGAACTCGACGGGCGCGAGACGACCCGCCGCATCCGGGCCGGCGGCGGCCTCAACGCCCTCGTGCCGGTCATCGCGGTGACCGCCGACACCTCACCCGAGGATATCGCCGCCTGCACCGAGGCGGGCATGACCTATTTCGTGCCCAAGCCGATCACGCCGCCGATGCTGCTGGGGGCCATCAACCACGTGATGACCATGGCCCAGGCGGACGAAGGCGCCCCGGCCGAGACCGCGGCGGCCTAGACTCGCAGCCCGGCGACCAGCCGGTCGCCGAAGTCCGGCGCCTTCATCTCGCACTCCCACACAGTGACCACCCGCCAGCCGGCGGCCTCCAGCGCGTCCCTTGCCGAGGCGTCCCGCGCGCGATTGCGGTCGATCTTGCCGCTCCAGTAGGCGGCGTTGGCCTTGGGCTTGCGGGAGCCGCGGGCGCAGTCGTGCCCGTGCCAGAAGCAGCCGTGCACGAACAGCGCCGTGCGCCGCCCCTTCATGACCAGGTCTGGCCGGCCGGGAAGCCCCGCGCCGCCCAGGCGGTAGCCGATCCCTGCGGCACGCAGGATGCGGCGCACAGCCAGTTCGGGGGCGGTGTCGCGGCTCTTCACGCGCCGCATCACGGCGCTGCGCTGTTCCGGAGTGAAGACGTCGGTCATCCGCAAATCGCGCTCAAGCAGCGAGCCGCCGTGCGGCGAGCGATAGGGCCCTTCTAAAGCTGCGTCAGCATGTGCTCGGCCGACGAGACCTTGAACTCGCCCGGCTGCTCGACGTTCAGCTGCTCGACGACGCCGTCCCTGACGATCATCGAATAGCGCTGCGACCGCTCGCCCATGCCGTAGCCCTTGGCGTCCATCGACAGGCCCAGAGCCCGCGTGAAATCGCCGTTGCCGTCGCCGAGCATCAGGATCTCGTCCTTGCCGATGCCCTGGCTGTCGGCCCAGGCGCCCATAACGAAGGCGTCGTTGACGGACAGGCAGGCGACGGTGTCGACACCCTTGCCGGCGAGGTCCTCGCGGTGATCCTTGAAGCCCGGCAGGTGTTTGGCCGAACAGGTCGGGGTGAAGGCGCCCGGAACGGCGAACAGGGCGACGGTCTTGCCCGCGAAGATGTCGTCGGTGGACACCGGCTTCGGGCCGTCGTCGGTGGCGCGGGTCAGGGTGGCCGAGGGGATGCGGTCGCCGATCTGGACGGTCATGGCAGGGCTCCGAAAGCGGGGTGAGAAGGTCGAACTCCCGGTCCAGATAGGGCCTGCGGCGTCATGCGCCAACCTTTCCACGCACCGGCGGCCTTGCACCGCCCGCGCGGGGGTCCAAGATAGAGGTCATGGACCAATTCCAATCCCTCGCCGGACGACTACTGGTGGCCATGCCCGGCATCAGCGATCCCCGTTTCGAGCATGCCGTCATCCTCGTCTGCGCCCATCGGCCGGATCATGCGATGGGACTGCGGCTCGACAGGCCGGCGCCGGGGGTGAACCTGAAGGCGGTCCTGACGAAGCTGGAGACCGCCGCACCCGACTTCGCCGCCGAGCGGGCCGTCCTTGTCGGCGGGCCGGTTGAGCGCGAGCGCGGCTTCGTGCTGCACACCGACGACTGGCTGGCCGAGGATGCGTCGCTGGCGTTCGGCGAGGGTCTGGCCATGACCGGCACGCGCGAGGCCCTGGCCGCGATGGTGGACCCCGCCGCCGGACCACGCCGCTCGGTGCTGCTGCTGGGCTACGCCGGCTGGGGCGAGGGCCAGCTGGAGGACGAGCTGGGCGAGAACGTCTGGCTCACCGCCGACGCCGACGCCGACCTCATCTTCGACCCCGACTACGAGGGCAAATGGGCCCGGGCGGTGGCGGGGCTGGGCATCGACCCGGCGCAGCTGTCGGGGCAGAGCGGGCGGGCCTAGGGACTGAGCCGGCGGCACTCCGAGATCAACCACTGCTGGCGGCCGGTCAGGCTGTCCGACCAGCTCAGAGCCAGTTCACGCACGACCGGGGGACTATTCCGTCTGCCGCGTGAAGCGACGACCGCGACCGTTCCGGGCCGTCCCTCGACCCCGCCGCACCACAGTCTGAGCCGGGATCTCTGATAGCCATCGGCATCGAGGAAATGGCCTGTGTTGGTCATCTCGATCGGAGCATCGCCGATGGCTGGATCGCTGTTTCGCACCGCCTCGACGACGGGAGCGGGGCTGCGTGCGGCGATCCGGTCGTAGAAGACCCAGCCGGCCACACCGATCGCCAGGACCAGCGTGGCGATCCTCGCGGCGGCGGAGGGCTTTCGCGGCTCCGTCAAGCAGACCGCGCCTTGAGCGGCGCGGTGCCGTCCGCCAGCGACTCGTTCAGATAGACCTCGGCCTCCTGGGCCGGCAGCGCCGGAGCGTAGCCGAAGCCCTGGCCGTAGTGGCACTGGGCGTCGAGCAGCAGCGCAGCGAGGCCGGCGTTTTCCACGCCCTCGGCGACGACTTCCAGCGACAGGTCGCGGCCGAGGTTGACCACCGACTTGACGATCTTGGCCGAGCCCTCGTCCTTGTCCATGGTCAGCACGAAATAGCGGTCGATCTTCAGCGTATCGAACGGCAGCTTGGCCAGCCAGGTCAGGGACGAGAAGCCGGTGCCGAAATCGTCCAGCGCCAGCGAGGCGCCGGCCTCGCGCAGCCGGGTCAGGGTCTCGGCGGCGCGCGAGGTGTCGCGCATGATGTCGCCCTCGGTGACCTCGAGCTTCAGGGCGCCCCTGGGCAGGCCGGCGTCGGCGATGATGCGGGCGACGTCCTCGACGAGGTTGGCGCGTTCGATCTCGCCCACCGACAGGTTGACGCTGCAGAACAGCTTGCCCGCCGACGGGTGTCGGGCCAGCCACTCGGCCAGCTGGCGCGAGGCCTGGCCCATCATCAGCAGGCCGAGTTCGTTCATCAGCCCCATCTCGTCAGCGAGGCCGAGGAATTCGTCGGGGGGGACCAGACCGCGCTGCGGGTGACGCCAGCGGGCCAGCGCCTCGAACCCGGCCACGGCGCCGGTCTTCAGGTTGACGATCGGCTGGTAGAAGGGCTCGATCTCGCCGCGTACGAAGGCGTTGCGCAGGTCGGCCTCGAGGGCCAGCCGGGACAGGCTGTCGGACTCCAGCGCCCGGCCGTAGGCGGCGGCCCCGCCCCGGCCCGCGGTCTTGGCCTGTTCGACGGCCAGTTCGGCTCGGCGCAGCAGTTCGGCGGGATCGGAGGCGTCGGGCCCTCCCTCGGCCGCCACGGCGCCGATGGAGACGGTCGGATAGATGTCGAAGCCGGCCACGCGCAGCGGCTGCTCCAGGGCCTCGCGCAGGCGTTCGGAAGCGGCCCCGGAGCCGCGCGGAACGATGACGGCGAACTCGTCCTCGCCGACGCGGGCGGGGTTGGCCTCCTGGGCGAAGGCGCCGTTCAGGCGCGAGCCCAGCGCCGCCAGAACCAGGTCGGCGCGTTCGTGGCCGAGCGCCTCGTTGAGCCGGCGCAGGCGGTCGACGTCGGCCACGACCAGCTCATAGTCGCCCGGCTGGGTCAGGGTCTCGCCGGCGCGGGTCAGAAAGGTGCGGCGATCCAGCAGGCCGGTCAGATGATCCCGGTGCGAGGCCGCGAACTTGGTCTCCAGCGCCACCACCCCGGCGGCGCGCAGGCCGTCCTCGAGCCAGACGCCGCGCCACAGGCAGGTTTCGGAATCGCGCATGCGCAGGCGAACGGCGACCTCGGTCCCCTCCTCCTGCGGCTTGAGGATGCGTTCGGCCAGGGAGCGGTCCTGCGGCACGGCCACGGCGGTGAAGGCGGCGCCCGAGCATTCCGGGGCGAGCGGGCCGAGGCCCAGCGCGCGGGTCGCGCCGGTGAAACGCATCTGGTCGTCGGACGGGGTCCAGATCCACAGGGCCGTGTCCGCGGCGGCCAGCGCCTCGATGGCGGTCGTCGCGTCCCAGGCCAGACTTCTGGAGCGAGTGTTCAAAACGCGTGACGATCCCGACAGGACGGCGCCAGGGATCAGCCCAGGTCAGCCGCTGCGCCCGACCCCGTCGTTGACGACGCCGAACAGCAGATGATCTGCCCATGCGCCGTTAATTTTGAGATAAGCCCGGGCCCGTCCCTCCAGGGCGAAGCCGGCCTTTTCCAGCACCCGGCGCGAGGCCACATTCGTCGGGACGCAGGCCGCTTCGACCCGATGCAACTTCAGCTCGTCGAAGGCATGGGCCACCACGCCGCGCACCGCCGCCGTGGCATAGCCCTGGCCGGCGAAAGGCTGTCCGACCCAGTAACCCAGGGTTCCGGATTCGGCGACGCCGCGGCGCACGTTCGACAGGGTGATGGCGCCGACCAGCGCCTGGTCCGCGTCGGCGAAGATGAAGAACGGCCAGGCGTTGCCCGCGTCCATCTCGCGCGCATAGATCGCCAGGCGGCGTTTGAAGGCGGCGCGGGTCAGGTCGTCTTCGGGCCAGCTCGGCTCCCACGGCTGCAGATAGGCGTGGGACAGCTGGCGCAGGGCGGCCCAGGCCTCGTAATCCGACCCGCGCGGCGCCCGCAGCGTCACGCCTTCGCCCTTCACGACCGGACCGGTCGCCTCGTTAATCCAGTCCAGCAGGGCCATGAATGGGTTCTAGCCGACTGTTCGCCTCTGGTGAACCGTCCCGGCCCGTGGCGCGGTGGAGTCCGCTCAGGATCCGAACAGCGCCTCGTGGAAGGCCGCCCCGACCGGGGCCGCCGCCTTCGGGCCCAGCACCGCCGTGGCGGCGCGTCCCGACGACAGCGACGCGGCCGCCGCCGCACGCACGTCGTCGGCGGTCTGGTCCAGCATCCGGTCGGCCATGGTCTCCGAGGAGATCGGGGCGCCGAAGATCAACACCTGCGCCGCCGCCCGCCCGGCCCGCGCGGCCGGGCTCTCGTCGGACATCCACAGGCCGGCGTTCATCACCGCCTTGGCCCGCGACAGTTCCGCCGCCGTCGGCCCGCTATCGGCCAGCGCCTTCAGCTCGGCCGCGCAGACCCGGGCCAGCTCGACCGCGCGGTCGGCCGAAGCTCCCGCATAGATTCCCAGCAGCCCCGCGTCCTCATAGGGCTCGTGCCAGGCGTCGATGGCGTAGGCCAGCCCCCGCTCCTCCCTGGCGCTCTGGAACAGGCGCGAGGCCATGCCGCCGCCGAGGATCTCGGTCATCAGCCGCGCGGCCGCATAGGCCGGGTCGACCGCGGAGGGGGCGGGCAGCTGAAAGACGATATTGGCCTGCTCGATCCGGCGCGACAGGGCCGCGTGACCGCCCGTGAACCGCGGAACGGCCGGAGCCTCGGCGGGCGTCGGCGCCTCGCCGCCGAACCAGCGCTCGGCAAGGGCCAGCAGCTCGGCCTCGTCCACCGCCCCTGACGCCGCGACCACCATCCGGTCCGGCGAATACAGCCTGGCGCGCCAGTCGCTGATCAAGGCGTGGGTGATGGGCTTCAGGCTGGCGACGGAACCGAGCACCGGCCGGCCCAGGGGCTGCCCGGCGTAGGCCTGGGTCTGGGCCATTTCGAAGACGTGGTCGTCGGGCGTGTCGAAGGCCTCTGCGATCTCCTGGGCCACGACGTCCTTCTCGCGCTCGATCTCGGCCGGATCGAGGGTCGGACGGAAAACGAGATCGGACAGCACCTGCATGGCCAGCGGCAGGGAGCCGTGCAGGGCGCGCACCTCGAAACTGGTGCGCTCGTAGCCGGTCGAGGCGTTCAGCGAACCGCCCTCGGCCTCGATCCGCTCGACGATGTCGCGCGCGCCCATGTCGCCGGCGCCCTTGAAGACGAGGTGTTCAAGACAATGGGACCAGCCGGAAGTCGCTTCGGTTTCCCACTTCGCCCCGCCCCGCACGGCGACGGTCAGGGCCAGGGTGCGCAGGCCGGGCATGGGATCGCAGACGACGCGGACGCCGTTGGACAGGGTGTGGAGCGTGGCGGTCAGGGCGTGTCCTCTTTCCCGGTCGTCTCGTCCGCAGAGCGGGGCGCGGCGGAAGGCCGTCGACGAAGCAGGGCGACGTAGAAGGCGATCAGGGCCAGGGCGAGGCCGAACCAGGTGATCGCATAGGCCAGATGGTTGTTGGAGAAGGAGGCGGGCGGCGCCGACGGCTTCAGCGCCTGCCATTCAGGATTGGTCGAGGTGACGGCGAACAGGGTCCAGGGCGCGAGCGGGCCCTCGACGCCGAGGGCATTGGCCATGACGGCGTTGTCGCGGGCGTAGAAATGCCGGCCTTCCGGCGCCACGGCCATTGGCCCGGCCCGGGACGCCGCGCGCACGACCGCCTCGATCCGGGTCGGCGCCGTTCCGGCAAGCACCGGCGGCCGGGCCGAGATCCCGTCCGCCACGAAGCCGCGGTCGACGAGGAAGACCTCGTGGCCGCCGGGGGCCGGGCAGGCGGAGATCAGGCGCACGCCCGCGGCTTCCTCATGAATGCTGCGCAGCTCGACATAGGGGGCGGTGGCGAGGCCGGGGCAGTCGACCGTCACGCGCCGGAACTCCGGAGATCCGCCGGCCATCACCTGGTCGAGAGGGGCGGCCGGGCGAACCGCGGCGGCCTCGGCGGCCGCGATCAGCCCCTGCTTCCACTGCAGGCGCTGGACCTGCCAGGCGCCAAGCGCGATCAGCACGGCGAGCGCGACGGCGGAGGCGATCGTCAGCCCCCAGGGAAGCCGGCTCTTCGCAGTCTCAGTGTTCATGGCGCGCCTGTCCCGCCTTGTTCCTCATCTGCAGGGCGATCATGAGGCCCTTGCCGGGCCGCATCAGGCCCAGCGACAGCCCGGCCACCAGCGGCAGGGCCACCGCGACCATGGCCCAGATCGGCGGCTCATAGGCGACCTGGATGAAAAGGGCGCCGAACACCACCGGCGCGCCGGCGACCTGCATCACGAAGACGGCCGCGCCGTCGCCGGTGTTCAACCGGGTGAAGTCGAAGCCGCAGGCCTCGCAGCGCTCCACCACCTTCAGGAAACCCGTGAACAGCGGTCCCTTGCCGCAGTTCGGGCAGCGACAAAGCAGACCGGCGCGGATCGGGTTGATCCGCGCCGGCTGAATTCCGGGGCCTGGGGGCCCTGCCGTCACCCGAAGGTGACGTAGACGAAGGCGAACAGGAACAGCCAGACCACGTCCACGAAATGCCAGTACCAGGCGGCGGCCTCGAAGCCGAAATGCTTCTCCGGGGTCATCTGGCCGGCGAGGATGCGCAGCAGGCAGACGGTGAGGAAGATGGTCCCGATCAGCACGTGGAAGCCGTGGAAGCCGGTCGCCATGAAGAAGATCGACCCGTAGAGGCCCGAGTTCAGCGCCTCTTCGTTGAAGAACAGATTCTCGTGGAGAATGTGGTTGTATTCATAGGCCTGGATCGCCGTGAACAGCACGCCGAGGGCGATGGTGATGGCGAGGCCGATCTTGGTGGCCTTGCGATCACCGACCTGCAGGGCGTGGTGCGCCCAGGTCACCGTGGTGCCGGACAGCAGCAGGATGACGGTGTTGAGCAGCGGCAGCTGCCAGGCGTCGAGCGCCTCGACGCCCTTCGGCGGCCAGGTCGACCAGGCGGCGGCGGTCTCGGCCCAGGCGCCGACCTCCGGAATGTGGGCGCGCGCCTCGTTGAACACCGCCATCTCGAAGAACATCCAGAAGAAGGCGGCGAAGAACATCACCTCCGAGGCGATGAACAGGATCATGCCGTAGCGCAGGCCGATCGAGACGACGGGCGTGTGATCGCCCTGGCGGCTTTCCTTGATCACGTCGGCCCACCATCCGAACATCGACACCAGTACGCCCGCCAGGCCGGCGAAGAACAGCGCCTGCTTGCCGTCGGACAGCAGGGCCGAGGCCAGCGGTCCCGAGTCGGCCGGAACGAGGCCCTTCATCCACACCACGGCGCCGACCATCATGACGACGACGGCGATCGATGACACCAGCGGCCAGGGGCTGGGATTCACCAGGTGATAGTCGTGGTGCGGAGCTGCGTGGGCGTCGGCCATCTGGGTCTCTTGCAACGGTCGAGAGTCGTGGTGGGGCAGGCTATAGCGTCCGCTATGCGGCCGCGCCAGTGGCTGCGGCGGGGTTTGCGGAGTCTTGGGCGCCCTTGGTGGGATAGAAGGTGTAGCTGAGGGTGATCTCGCGCACCCCGCGGCTTTCCCGATCGGTGGCGATTTCGGGCGCGACGAAATACTGGACGGGGAATTTCATCGTCTGGCCGGGCTGGATCGTCTGGCTGTCGAAGCAGAAGCACTGCAGCTTCTGGAAGTAGGGCCCGGCCCGTTCCGGCACGACGTTGTAGGCGGCGGTCGCCTGGATCGGCTGGTCCGAGGTGTTGGTCACATCGAAGAAGGCCATGCCCGTCTCGCCGATGCGCACCCGCTGGCTGACCTGTTCGGCCCGGAACACCATCGGCAGGTCGCGCACGTTGGTGTCGAAGCGGATCAGGACCGTCTCGTCCAGCACCGTGTCCGGGGCCTGGTCGGCCCGCATCACCGTGCCGTCGAAGCCCGTCACCTGGCAGAAGATCCGGTACAGGGGCACGGCGGCGAAGGCCGCGCCCGTCATGGCCATGACGGTGAGGACGCAGGCGATGGCGATGAGGTTCTTGCGGTTCACGGCCCCGGCCTCACCCGCCCTGCCCGGTCGTCTGCCCCTCGACGAGGGCGGCCGCCTCGTCCCGGTTGCCCTGCAGCTTCAGCACGGTCGTGGCGAAGACCAGCACGATGAAGGCCACGAGCGCACCGGCGAGGGCCAGATTGCGTCTCTTGCGGGCGGCGAGCTGTTCGGGGGTCAGGCGCATGGCGGCTACAGGCTCATTATCGGGGCCGCGCTCTCGACCAGCAAGGCCGCGAACAGGGCCATCAGGTACAGGATCGAGAACGCGAACAGGTTCCGGGCCGGTTTGGCCTCCGCCCGGACATCATACAATGCGGCCTCTCGCCCCACGGCCTCGGCCTTGTCCGGCTGGTCGCCCGCCCGCGAGCGCCACAGCCGCGCCGCCAGCCACAGGAAGCCGATCCCGCCGGCCACAGACACCGCCAGATAGACCGGTCCGCCGAGCCCGGTCAGCCCGGGGGCGATGGCCACGGGCACGAAGACCAGGCTGTAGAGCAGGATCTGCAGCCGGGTCGACCGTGCGCCGCGCGCGACGGGCATCATCGGGATTCCGGCCTTGGCGTAGTCGCCGGCCGAATACAGGGCCAGCGCCCAGCTGTGCGGCGGGGTCCACAGGAAGATGATCAGGAACAGCAGCCAGGCCTGCCACGGCGCCGATCCGGTCGCGGCGGCCCAGCCGATCACGGGCGGAAAGGCGCCGGCGGCCCCGCCGATGACGATGTTCTGCGGCGTCCGCCGCTTGAGCAACAGGGTGTAGAAGCCGGCGTAGTAGACGATGGTCAGGCCCAGCAGCCCCCCCGCCAGCCAGTTGGCGGCCATGCCCAGCAGCATGACCGAGAAGATCGAGAGCACGACCCCGAAGGTCAGGGCGTCGCTTCTCGACACGCGCCCCGCCGCCACCGGCCGGCCGCGCGTGCGGCGCATCAGGGCGTCGGTCTCGCCCTCAAGGGCCATGTTCAGCGCGCCCGCCGCGCCCGCGCCGACGGCGATGCACAGGACCGCGATGGCCGCCGTCAGCCAGCCGATATCGCCGCGCGCGACCACCAGCCCCGTGACCGCGGTGAAGATCACCAGCGACATCACGCGCGGCTTCAGCAGCTGGAAGAAGTCTTCCGGCTGGGCCGTTGAGATCGTCGGGGCGGCGATGGGCTTGGTCATTGGCTTTCAAAAACCCAGAGGCCGCCCTTTCGGATGAAAGAGCGGCCCCGAGTGTCAGTTCCGGGCTGGCCGGACCTAGTGCTCGTCGTTCTTGACCACCGGCAGTTCGTTGAACTGGTGGTGCGGCGGCGGCGAGGACAGGGTCCACTCCAGCGTGGTGGCGCCTTCGCCCCACGGGTTGTCGACGCCCTTGCGCCGGCGCACCGCGGCCTCGACCAGCATGATCAGGAAGACCGCGACCCCGATGATGGTGATCACATAGCCCACCGACGAGACCTGGTTCCAGAAGGCGTAGCCGTCGGCGTAGTCGACATAGCGGCGCGGCATGCCCTGCAGACCGAGGAAATGCTGCGGGAAGAACACGATGTTCACGCCGACGAACATGATCCAGAAGTGCAGCGTGCCGAGGAACTCGTTGTACTTCACGCCGAACATCTTCTCGAACCAGTAGTAGAAGCCGGCGAAGATGGCGAAGACGGCGCCGAGCGACAGCACGTAGTGGAAGTGCGCCACGACGTAGTAGGTGTCATGCAGGGTGTAGTCGATGCCGGCGTTGGCCAGGACCACGCCGGTGACGCCGCCGACGGTGAACAGGAAGATGAAGCCGATGGCCCAGAGCATGGGCGTCTTGAAGCTGATGGAGCCGCCCCACATGGTGGCGATCCAGCTGAAGATCTTCACCCCCGTCGGCACCGCGATGATCATGGTCGCGGCCACGAAATAGGCCCGCAGGTTTACGCTCATGCCGACCGTGAACATGTGGTGGGCCCACACGATGAAGCCGACGAAGCCGATGGCGACCATGGCGTAGGCCATGGCGAGGTAGCCGAAGATCGGCTTCTTCGAGAAGGTCGAGACGATGTGCGAGATCATGCCGAAGCCCGGCAGGATCAGGATGTACACCTCGGGGTGGCCGAAGAACCAGAACAGGTGCTGGTACATGACCGGATCGCCGCCGCCGGCGGGATCGAAGAAGCTGGTGCCGAAGTTGCGGTCGGCCAGCAGCATGGTGATGGCGCCGGCCAGAACCGGCAGCGACAGCAGCAGCAGGAAGGCGGTGACCAGCACCGACCAGGCGAACAGCGGCATGCGGTGCAGGGTCATGCCCGGCGCGCGCATGTTGAAGATGGTGGTGATGAAGTTGATGGCGCCGAGGATCGAGCTGGCGCCCGCGACGTGCAGCGAGAAGATCGCCAGGTCGAAGGCCGGGCCGGTGTGACCCATGGTCGACAGCGGCGGATAGGCCGTCCAGCCGCCGCCGAAGCCCTTGCCCGGGCCGCCGTCGACGAACATCGAGGTGCACAGCAGGATCCAGGCGGCCACCAGCAGCCAGAACGACACGTTGTTCATGCGCGGGAAGGCCATGTCCGGCGCGCCGATCATGATCGGCACGAACCAGTTGCCGAAGCCGCCGATCATCGCCGGCATGACCATGAAGAAGATCATGATCAGGGCGTGGGCCGTGACGGTGACGTTGTAGCCGTGCTTGCTCGCCTCAACGAAGCCGAGCTGTTCCACCAGACCGCCGGCGATGAACACCTGCATGCCCGGCTCGGCCAGTTCCCAGCGGATCAGGCCGGACAGGGCGCCCCCGACGATCCCCGCCATGATGGCGAAGATCAGGTACAGGGTCCCGATATCCTTGTGGTTGGTCGACAGGAACCAGCGGGTGAAGAAACCCGGCTTGTGGTCGTGATGCCCGTCGTGGTCGTGGGCGAGGTTCGCGGCTGCGGTGGCCATGGTCTTTGGGGCTCTCGCGTATCGTTACTGGGCGGCCGGAGCGGCGGCGGGGACGGGGGCGGCGGGGGCCGGGGCGGCCGGAGCGGGGGCCGACTGGCCGGCCACGGCGTCCGAAGCGGCCCGCATCGGTCCGGAGGAGACGTTGCGCGTGGCGACGGCGCCGGTGGTGCCGGCCGCGATCTGCGCGACCGTGCCGCCCGGGGCTTGCGCCGCGGTGCGCGGCGTCATCGAACCGCCCTTGGACGCGACCCAGGTCGCGAACTCGGCGCGCGAGACGACGTTGATCTGGATCGGCATGAAGGCGTGGTCGACGCCGCACAGTTCCGAGCACTGGCCGTAGTAGACGCCGGGCCGGTCGGCCCTGAACCAGGTTTCGTTGACGCGGCCGGGGACGGCGTCGGTCTTCAGGCCGAAGGCCGGCAGGGCGACCGCGTGAATGACATCGGCGCCGGTCACCAGCAGACGCACCGTGGCGCCCACCGGCACCACCATCGGCTCATCGGCGGCCAGGCGGTAGAGGCTGTGGGGCATGCCGCGCTGGGCGACTTCCTCTTCCGGCAGCATGTTGGAGATGTATTCCGGGATCGCCTGGTCCGGATATTCGTAGGCCCAGTTCCACTGGTTGCCCGTCACCTTCACGGTCAGGTCCGGCTTCGGCATGTCGTGGTAGTTGAACAGCAGGCGGAACGAGAACAGCGAGATGAAGACGAGGATCAGGACCGGCACGACGGTCCAGATCACCTCGACCAGGGTGTTGTGGCTCCACTTCGCCGGAACCGGATTGGACTTCTTGTTGTAGCGGATGACGATCCACACGATCAGGCCCAGCACCAGCAGGCAGATGAAGGTGATGATCGGCATCAGGATGGCGTCATGGAACATGTGCGCCTCGACCTTCAGCGGCGAGGCGGCCGGCTGGAGCCCGACGGCGCCGTCGGTCGGCTGACCGACCAGTTCCTGAGCCGCGGCCGGTGCGGCGGCGAAAAGAGCCAGGGCCAGCGCGGTCATGCCGCCGCCGATCAGACCCCGGGCCCGCGTGCCCATCCCCATGCGAGACATCCTCATAAACCGTTCTGTCGCAATCGCTTGCGAGTGAATCGCAAGCAGGCGCCGGGACGGAGGTCCACGGCGGTTCTTGGCGGGGTCCATATCGCCCTCCCCGGCGATTGCCAAGCGATTGGACGCCGCAGCCGGTCTCCGTCGCCGGATTAAATCGCTGTCATGTTTCACCAGCTACCTTGCACTAACAGATACCTTGCGATACCCCTTGAACATCAAAGGAGATGCCGAGGTGCCTGAAACCATTGAAATCCAGCTGAAGAAGGGGGTGCTCACATTGTGCGTGCTGGCCCTTCTCAACCGCCACGACAGCTACGCCTACGAGATCGCCTCGACCCTGTCGGACGCGATCGACATGGGCGAGGGGACGATCTACCCGCTGATGCGACGGATGCAGTCCGACGGCCAGGTCGAGACCTATATGGTCGAATCGTCCTCCGGGCCGTCGCGCAAATACTATCGCCTGACCGACGCGGGCCGTCGCGCCCTGGAAGCGCAGACCGCCGAGTGGCGCGCCTTCGTCACCGCCGTCGAGGACGTCATGAACGCCGACGCGGAGGCCAAACCGGCCCCGCCCGTCGGCAAGAACGCTGCGAAGACCGCAGAAAGGGGAGCTGAACAATGACCCGCGCCGAATTCATGGGCCGGTTGAGGCGAGGCCTCGTCGGCATGCCGACCGCCGCCGCCGCCGAGATCGCCTCGGACTACGAGATGCATTTCGAGGACGGAGCCGCCGCCGGACGGACCGAGGCGGAAGTCGCCGCGGCCCTCGGCGATCCCGACCGCCTGGCCCGCGAGCTGCGCGCCGAGGCCGGCGCCCGTCGCTGGGACCAGGAGAAGAACCCGTCCGCCGCCGCCGCCGCCGTGTTCGCGGTGCTGGGGCTGGGCGCGATCGACATCCTGATCCTGCTGCCCATCGCCATGGGCGTCGTCGGCGCGCTGTTCGGCTTCTTCATGGCCGCCATCGGCGTGTTCATAGGCGGTGGCGCGGTGATGGTGGCTGGCCCGTTCGCCGGATTCCCCGGCGGGCCGCTGGCGGCCATTCTGGCCGGCCTGGGCATGATGGCCGGCGCCACAGCGATCGGAGCGCTCACCGCGGTCGTCACCATCCTGCTGGTCAACGCGACCGTCTGGTACGCCCGCCTTCACTACCGGCTGCTCAAGCCGGCCCTTGAACCCCAAGCCCAGGCCTGAGGAGAGATCGCATGATCCGCACCCTTCTGATCATCACCGGCGCGAGCCTGGTGCTCTGCGCCGCCTCCCTGGGCGGGGCCGCCGCCCTCGGCGGCAACGACCTCGCCCGCCATGGCTGGAGCTGGACCTTCCGCGACGACGGACACGACGAGACCGTCCGTTTCGAGCGGGCCGACGATGGCCCCAGCGTCACCCGCACCCTCGCCTGGACGGGCGGCGACCGCCTCGACGTCGAGGTCGCGGCCGACGTCACCTACGTCCAGGGCGACGAGGCCTCGGTCGTCGTGACGGGCCCCCGCAACCAGGTGGAGGGCCTCCGCCTCAGCGATGGCCGGCTGACCTTCGACAATGACGACAATGTCGAAGTGGTCGTGTTCGGCTGGCACAACACGGACCGGCTCAGGATCACCGTCACCGCCCCATCGGTCCGCAACTTCAGCCTGTCCAGCTCCGGCGACCTCCAGATCCGCAACTACGACCAGCCGGACATGATGCTCACCATCCAGGGCTCGGGCGACGTCACAGCCGCGGGCCGGACGGAGGCCGTCGAGCTCGACATCCACGGCTCCGGGGAGGCGGACCTGTCCGCTCTCGAGACCCGTGACGCCGACGTCGAGATCTCCGGTTCCGGCGAAGCGGCCGTCGGCCCCACCGGCGGCGCCCGAATCTCCATCTCAGGCTCGGGCGATGTCGAACTGACCCGCCGTCCGGCCAGCGTGACCCAGAACATCTCCGGGTCGGGCGACGTCTATCAGCGCTGACGACCGGGTGAGGCCGGTGACTTCGCCGGCCTCACCCCCTATCTGAGCGGCATGACCCTGCACGCCGAGCCGCCCACCATCCTAGACTCCGCCGAAGTCGCCGCCGACGAGGCGCTTTCCATTCTTCAGGACGCCCTGGCCGGGGCCGACGACGGTGAACTGTTCCTCGAGCGGTCCGAACTGGAATCGCTGGTCTTCGACGACGGCCGCCTGAAATCCGCGGCCTATGACGCCGCCGAGGGGTTCGGCCTGCGCGTGGTGGCCGGCGAGACCGCGGGCTATGCCCACGCCAACGAGATCAGCGGCCCCGCCATCCGCCGCGCCGCCGACAGCGCGGCCTTGGCCAAGGCCGGCCATGCCGGCCTCACCGCCGAGGCCCCGCGCGCCACGAATCAGAAACTCTACGACGCCGTCGACCCGCTCGCCTCGCCCGCCTTCTCCGACAAGATCGCCCTGCTGACCGAAATCGACGCCTGGGCCCGCGCCCGAGATCCGCGGGTGGTCCAGGTCTCCGCCAGCCTCGTCGGCGAACGCCGCAACATCGAGATCCTGCGGGGCGACGGCCGTCGCGTCACGGACATCCGCCCTCTCGTCCGGCTGAACGTCTCGGTCACGGTCGAGAAGGACGGCCGCCGCGAGAGCGCCTCGGCCGGGGCCGGGGGCCGCGCCGGCTTCGAAACCTGGATCGCGCCCGCACGCTGGCAGGCGCAGGTCGACGAGGCCCTGCGCCAGGCCCTCGTCAACCTCGAGGCCGTCGACTGTCCGGCGGGCGAGATGGACGTCGTGCTGGGTGCAGGCTGGCCTGGGGTGCTGCTGCACGAGGCCATCGGCCACGGCTTCGAGGGCGATTTCCACCGCAAGGGCTCTTCGGTGTTCACCGGCATGATGGGCAAGCGCGTCGCCGCCCCCGGCGTCACCGTCGTCGACGACGGCTCCATCGCCGGACGCCGAGGCTCGCTGAGCATCGACGACGAGGGCACGCCGACCTCGCGCACCGTGCTGATCGAGGACGGCATCATGGTCGGGCTGATGCACGACCGGCTGTCGGCGCGCCAGCTGGGCGCGCGGGCGACCGGCAACGGGCGGAGACAATCCTTCGCCCACATGCCTATGCCGCGCATGACCAACACCTTCATGGAGGGCGGCAAGGATTCGCAGGCCGACATGATCGCCTCGACGAAGCGTGGCCTCTATGCGGCCAATTTCGGCGGCGGGCAGGTCGATATCACCAACGGCAAATTCGTCTTCCAGTGCACCGAGGCCTATCTGATCGAGGACGGCCGGATCACCGCTCCGGTGCGCGGCGCCACCCTGATCGGCGACGGGGCCACGGCGCTGCAGCACGTGCAGATGATCGGCGACGACTTCGCCTTTGACCCCGGCGTGGGGGTCTGCGGCAAGGCCGGTCAGGGCGTCCCCGTCGGCATAGGCCAGCCCAGCCTGAAGATCGGCGGGCTGACGGTGGGGGGCACGGCGCTCTGACGGCTCCGCAACGGGACTGACGCAGACGGGCGCCGGCATGGCCTGACGAACGGTCCGTCGTCGCCCGCCCGGCGGGACTGGATCAGCCCGCCGGTGTTTCCGGATTCTGCGGACCGTCCGGAGCGGTTGCCGCGGCGGCGGGGGCGGCATCCGCTCTCCACTCCGGCCCCTCCACCTCGAAGCCGCGCGCCTCCAGCCCGTCCAGAACCCCGCCCTCTTCGGCCAGCAGGCGCAGCGGGGCCACGCCCATGGTCACGCCCGGCGAGATGAGCGCCGTCTCGATCGCCGCCGCCCATTGCTGATGCAGTTGCGGCGCGATCTCGGGGTCGCCCCAGGGCCAGCACTGGTTCAGGGCCCGGTCTATGGGCGAGGCGACGACCTCGGCGACGCGCCGGGCGCGCCAGTCCTCGGCCCGCTCCAGCGCCGCGTCCGGTCCCTGTTCGGCCGCGGCGATGGCCTGCTCGACGCAGGGAACATGGGCCGACTGGGGGGCCTCGATCAGACTGTCGATCAACTCGTCGCCCCGCACGGTCCCGACCGGCCGGGTCGTAACCCGCGCCCGACGCGCGGCGCGGCGGATCACGTCCATGGCGTCGTCGCCGCCCCGTCTGCCGGTGTAGCCCGCCTTGTCCTGCATGAGGTCGAAGCCGAGGATCAGCAGGCTCTTTTCACGCCAGCCCTGGTTTCGCTCATCCGCCATCACCGCATCCAGCCGGGCCTGCCACTCCGGGGCCAGATAGTCGGCGGTGGTCTGGCCCCGCGGCATGCGGGCGATGGTTCGCATGCGCCAGATGACGCGGAACAGGTCCGTCAGCGACGCCTCCCCGACCTGCGGCGTCAGGATCAGCTGCGACCGGGCCGCGGCCGCCTCCAGATCGTCGGGGCGCCAATCGAGGTCGCGGGGAATGCCGGTGATGGCTCCCACGAGGATCAGGGTGCTGTCGCCCCGCGTGACGGTCCACATCGGCGCGCCCGACCGCCTGGCCAGCACCACCACGTCCTCGACCGCCACCGCCTCCTGATCGTCCGGCGTCTGGGCCCGGGCCGCCTGTGGGGCCGACCAGATCACGGTCAGGCCAAAAAATAGCGCTAACATTGATTTCACGATTACCTGCCGTTTCCAGTATAGAGAGAACAATATCCGCCTTTATCAGAACACCAACATGACATCTCTGTAATGCTGTCCGCTTTTTAATCCACCTTGCCGTCTTGTAACTGGAGCCGGTCGCGTCAAACCGCCACACCTTCGTCACACGACGAGGGGAATCCTGCAATGACGAAGACCATCCTTCTGGCCACGACCGCCATCCTTCTCACCGGAGGCGTGGCCGCGGCCCAGACGGCCTCGGACGGTCCCGATCCGCAGGTCGCCCAGGCCCCGGTTCCCACCGGCCCGGCCGGTCAGGCCCCCCAGATCGACGCCGCCCAGCAGGGCGTGCTGGTCTTCACGCCGGACTTCTTCGCCGACCAGCGGCCCAACACGGCGCTCGACATGGTGTCCCGCGTGCCTGGCTTCTCGGTCAACGACGGCTCTGGCAGCCGCGGCTTCGAGGGCGCGGTGGGCAATATCCTGATCAACAACGCCCGCCCCGCGTCCAAGAACGACACCGGCTCCAACGTGCTGTCGCGCACCCCGGCCGGCCAGGTGGAGCGGATCGAGCTGATTCGCGGCGGCGCGCCCGGCATCGACATGCAGGGCTATTCGGTGGTGGTGAACGTGATCCTGAAGACGGAGAACACCCGCCAGTCGATCCTCACCCTGCAGGGCTTCCTGTTCGAGGGCGGCCACGATGCGTTCAACGGCTCCTACCAGTTCACGGCCCGCGAGGGCGAACGCACCTGGGGCGTGACGCTCAGCGACGGCGTCTCGATCAGCGACGCCAACGGCGTCGGGCCGGTGGTCCGCACCGACGCCAACGGGAATGTCACGCGGCGCGAGGACTACTTCAACGATTCCTGGGGCGGCGGACAGTCGATTCGGGGCAACTATTCGAGCCCCATGTTCGGCGGCAAGATCGACCTGACCGCCCGTTACGGCGTCAACGACTTCCAGGCGATCAACCTGCAGACCGCCACCGATGTCCGCCGCGAAAGCCTTTACGAGGAGGACGGCGACGGCGGCGAGGTGGGGGCCGTCTACACCCGGCCGTTGAGCTCGCGGCTCAACCTGGAAACCCGCCTGATTCACGAGTGGAACTCGTTCGACTCCCTGTCGACCTCGCGGACGCGGCTCGGCGCGGTCGACGAACCGGAACAGGCGTTCACCGCCCAGGGGGAGGCCTCGGAATCCATCCTGCGCGCCCTGGTGCGGTTCGAGCGGTCGGCCGCCCTGACCTTCGAGACCGGGGGCGAGGTCGCCTACAACATGCTCGAGGTGGACCAGGCCTTCACCGTCGGGGGCGTCCCGGTGCCCCTGCCCTCCGCCTCGGTCAAGGTCGAGGAGACGCGTGGCGAGGCGTTCGGCAAGGGGACGTGGCGGGTCCGGCCAGAACTGACGCTCGAAGGCGGGCTGCGGCTCGAGACCTCGACCATCAGCCAGTCGGGCGACGCAGAGCAGGAGAAGAGCTTCTTCTTCGCCAAGCCCCGGTTCCTGGCCACCTGGACGCCGATGGCTGACAACCAGGTCCGCCTGCGCTTCGAGCGCGAGGTCGGCCAGCTGGACTTCGGCGACTTCGCGGCCTCCGCCGACCTAGACGACGAGACCGTGTTCGGCGGCAACGTCGATCTGGAGCCCGAGCAGCGCTGGATCAGCGAACTGATCTACGAGCGCCGCTTCTGGGGCGACGGCATCGTCAGCATCGGCCTGCGCCACGACGAGATCACCGACGCCATCGACGTGATCCCGCTGGACCAGGGCCTGTCGGCGGTAGGCAATATCGGCGACGGCGCCCTCGACCAGCTGGCCCTGACCGTGGCCGTACCGACGGACAGGCTGGGCGTGTCGGGGGGCATGTTCCGCTTCCGCAATACCTGGAACCACACCGAGGTCACCGATCCCACCACGGGCGAAACACGGCCGATCTCGAATGTTCGCGCCAGCCAGGCGGCGATCTCGTTCGAGCAGGACATCACCAGCTGGAAGCTGCAGTGGGGCGCGACCTACATACCGATCCTCGGCCAGAAGAGCTTCGATCCGGACCAGACCTCGGGCTGGCGGGGGCACGACTATTTCGAGGCCTGGGCGGAGTACAAGCCGACCGCGACCCTGGCCATCCGGGCCCAGGTCAACATCTGGAACGACTTCGACGTCGAGCGGACGGTCTATGCCGACCGCACCCCGGCCCGCCCCATCGCCTTCGTCGAGCACCGCTACATCGACCCGCGGACCTTCTTCCAGATCCGGCTCCGCAAGACCTTCTAGATCCGCCTGCGCAAGACCTTCCCAGGAGGCAGCCCCCACGCAGGCCGGATGGCCCCGCCGGTGAAAGCCGGCGGGGTCTTCTATTCCGCGCGGTAGACGACGACGCCGTCGACCACGGTCAGCACGGCTTTCCCCTTGGGTATCTCCGCGACCGGCGCCGTCATCAGATCGACGTCGAAGGCGGTGAAGTCGGCCCGCTTGCCGACCTCGATGGTGCCCAGCTCGCCCTCTCGGAAGCTGGCGTAAGCCGGCCAGAGGGTGAACATCTTCAGGGCCGTCTGGCGGTCCACCGCCTCCTGCGGCCGCCAGTCGGGGCCCTGGAAGCCTTCCAGATCCCGCCGGGCCACGGCGGCGTAGAATTCGATCAGCGGCGCGCCGCGCTCGACCGGAGCGTCCGAGCCGCCGACGACGATGACTCCGCGGTCGGCCAGGCTGTGCCACGCATAGGCCCCGTCCAGCCGGGCGTCGCCGAGGCGTGCCGGCGCGAAATGCAGGTCGCCGATGGCGTGGCTGGGCTGCATCGAGGCGATGATCGGCAGGTCGACGAACCAGTGATAGTCCTCCGGCCGCAGGATCTGCGCGTGCTCGATGCGCCAGCGCACGTCGGCGCCGTTCGGGCGGTCCTCCGGCGCGACGCCGGCCATGGCCTGCTGGTACCACTCGATCACCGAGGCGTTGCCGCGGTCGCCGATGGCGTGGGTGGCGATCTGGATGCCGCCTTTCAGCGCCGCCTGGTAGAGCGGCACGATCTCCTGCTCGCCGATCTGCATCAGGCCCGTGGTGTCGGGCCGGTCGGCATAGGGCGCAAACAGCGCCGCGCCCCGTGAACCGAGGGCGCCGTCGGCGTAGTATTTGACCGCCCGGGTGATGATCCGGCCGTCGGCGACGCTGCGCGGGCCGCCGGCGATCAGCTCGGCCGCGCCGTCAGGAGTGATGCTGTTGTAGACCCGGATCGGCGCCTCGCCCTGGATGGCCATAGCCTCCAGCAGGGGGACGTCCTTCCATGGCGCGCTCATGAAGTGGATGCCCGTCCAGCCATATTCGGCCTCGACGCGGAAGCCGGCGCGATAGGCGGTCCGGAGAGACGCGGGATCCGCCTGGGGCGTCAGGCCCGCGACCAGTTGTTCGGCGGCGTCGACGAGGACGCCGGTGGGCTGACCTTGTTCATCCTTGAGAATCTCGCCGCCGGAGGGCGCGGCCGTCCCGTCGGTGATGCCGGCGGCCGCCAGGGCGGCGCTGGACGCGACCACGGCGTGCCCGTCCGCGCGGCCCAGCAGGACGATCCGGCCGGGGGCGGCGGCATCGAGGTCGGCGCGGGTCAGGAACCGCCCCTCGGGCCAGTGCGTCTCGATCCAGCCGCGCCCGATAACGGGCCCTTCCGGGTGATCCCGCGCCCAGGCCGAAAGGCGGGCCATGGCGTCGGCGACCGAGGTCGATCCCTCCAGATTCAGGGTCAGCTCGCGCCAGCCGATGCCGTCGAGGTGGGCGTGGCCGTCGGTGAAGCCCGGAAACATGACCGCGCCCCTCAGGTCGAGCGCTTCGGCGTAGTCGACCTCGGGCGCGCCGGCCGCGGAACCGACGTAGGCGATCCGGCCGTCCTGGACCAGGACCACCTCGGCGGTCGGCTGACCGGCCACCCCGGTGTAGATCGTGCCGCCGTGGATCAGCAGTTCCTGGGCCTGGGCGCTCCAGGCGGCGGTACCGAGCAGCAGGGCTAGGGCGAGGGTGCGACGCATCTGACGGATCCTGAGTCTGGCGGAGTTCGGACTCGCCTTACCACGGACGCTCAGTCAAGGTCCGGGTCAGGAGGAAGGTCATGATCGTCGTCGCCCTGCTGCTATCCCTGCCGCTCGTGGACCCCGAGCCGCCACGGGCCGAGCTATGCCTCGCCCATGTCGAGGCCATGATCGCGGAGGCCGGGCGCGAGACGGGCCGGGTGGCGGGGCCGAGCTGGTTCATCCGCAGCTGGTGGACGGCGCAGCTGCCGGAGGGCGACGCTCCTGAGGCATGGAGCGCGGAACGGCGGGAGCGGCTTGCGCTTTCCATGCCGGAGCGGAAGGCCGCCGACCCGGACGCCTACACGGCTGAGCTACAGTCCTGCGTCGATGAGGCCATCGAGGGCGGCGCCCTGCCCTGAGGAGCGGACATGAGACTGTTCACCATCGGTTATGAGGGCGAGCCGCAGGGGGCGGTGATCGAGCGCCTGAAGGCGGCGGGTGTTCAGGTTCTGGCGGACGTCCGGGCGGTGGCGGCGTCCCGCAGGGCCGGCTTTTCCAAGACCGTTCTGGGGTCGAGCCTCGCCGAGGCGGGGATTGAATACGTCCACCTGCGCGACCTGGGCACGCCCAAGGCGGGGCGGGACGCGGCGCGCAAGGGGCGGATCGGCGAGATGCGGGCCATCTTCGCCGAACACATGGAGGAGCCGCCGTCGCAACTGGCCTTCGAGCGGCTGCGCGAGATCGCCAGGAATCGGCCGACCGCCCTGCTCTGCTTCGAGGCGGACCACGCCGGCTGTCACCGCGCGGCGCTGGCCGAGCGGCTGCAGGCGGAGGACGGCTTCGAGGTGGTGAACCTGTAACGCCAGACCCAGATGCCGGCGACGGCCACCAACTGGTGCATGGCGATGACGGGGGTCTATCCGCAACGTCCCTGATGCGGCGCCGATGTCCGCTCCCGCTCCCGTGCGGCGCGCGGGCGGACACTGGCCCTCCGGCCCGGGTCGCGGCACGGGCGGGCCCCGCACAAGCAGGCCTTGTCGGTCGATACGAACTGCTCGTGCGTTTCAGGCGCGTTGCGGCGCCAGAATGCGGGGCAGGAGATCGACATGACCTACACAGTCTATGGTGCGGCCGGTTCCGGTTCGGTTCCGGTCGAGGCGGCCCTGACGCTGATCGGGGCGCCGTTCGAGGTGGTCGAGGCGGTGACCTGGGAGGGCGAGGCCGAGCGCGACAAGGTCGCCCCGGTCAATCCGATGCGGCAGATACCGGCGCTGATCACCCCTGAAGGGGAGACGATCACCGAGAGCGCGGCGATCCTGATCTGGCTGGCCGAGCGGCATCCCGAGGCGGCGCTGGGGCCGGAGCCGTGCGATCCGCGGCGGGCGCAGTTCCTGCGCTGGATGACCTTCATCCCGGCCTCGATCTATTCGATGTACTGGGCCCGCGACGCGCCGGGCCGGCTGGCGGGGGACGACCCGGCGGCGCAGGCGACGATCAAGGCGCGGACGGCCGAACGGATCGCCGAATGCTGGGGCCGGATGGAGAGCCAGATCGCGCCGGACCGGTTCCTGCTCGGGCCCGAACTGACCGTGCTGGACCTCTATGTGGCCGTCGCCAGCCGCTGGACACCGCACCGGTCGCGTTTCCATCAGGTCGCCCCGCGCATGGGCGAGGTGATGCGGCGGGTCGACGCCCTGCCGGAGTTGCGGGACTTCTGGGCGCGGCGGTTTCCATTCGAGGGGAGGTATGGGGGGTAGGAACAGGGGTCGGGGAGTAGGCGGTAGGCAGTAGGCAGCAGGCAGCAGGCAGTAGGCAGTAGGGATCAGGAACCTGGGACCAGGGCGAGGATTCGGGACGAACGCAGAAACCCGAGTCAGTCGAGCTTACTGCTACTGCCTACTGCCTACTGCCTACTGCCTACTGCCTACTGCCTATTGGCTGGTCCCTGATCCCTGTTCCGCGCCGCTCAGGCCGCTTCAACCAGGCGGGCGGCGGGGAGATCGCCGGACAGGGCGCGGGCGACGGTGGCGAACAGGGCGGCCTGACTAACCGGCTTGGCCAGATGGGCGTTCATGCCGGCGGCGAGGCAGCGGGCGACGTCCTCAGGCATGGCGTCGGCGGTCATGGCGACCACCGGGACGACGCCCCGGGCCTCGGGCAGACCGCGGATGCGGCGCGTCGCCTCGAGCCCGTCCATGCGCGGCATGCGCACGTCCATCAGCACCAGGTCGAAGACCCGGGCGGCCGCGGACTGCACGGCCTCGTGACCGTCGCAGGCCTCGACGACCTCGCAACCAAAGGCCTGGAGCATGATGCGCGCCACCTCGCGGTTGACCGGGTGGTCGTCGACCACCAGCACACAGGGCGTCGGGCTGGCCTCTTGGGCCGAAGCGGCGGCGGGGGAGCGGGCCGCCGCCGGGGCGGGCGCCGGAGCCTGCGCCGCCACCGGCTCCCCGACGGCGTCGGGGGCCCGTTCCAGAGGCAGGTGCAGGGTGAAGGTCGAGCCCTCGCCCGGCCGGCTGTCGACCTCGACCCGACCGCCGAGCCGCCGCGCGTGACGCGCCACCAGGGCGAGGCCGAGACCCGCTCCGTCGTGCAGGCGGGTGGTCGAGGCGTCGGCCTGGGAGAAGGCCTCGAACAGGCGGACGTGGTGGGCCGGCTCGATGCCGCAGCCGGTGTCGGAGACCCGGATCATGACCCCCTCCCCGGCCCGGTCGAGGCGCACCGAGACGCCGCCCTCGGCGGTGAATTTCACCGCATTGGCGATCAGCGGATGCAGGGCCTGGCGCAGGGCCCGGCGGTCGCAGTTGAAGCGCGACCGGGAGGGCAGGCGGTCGTCGATGGTCAGGGTCAGGCCGAGGGCGTCGGCGGCGGCGCGGCTGGGCGTCATGGCTTCGTGGACGACGGCGGCGAGGTCCAGCGGCTCGGGCGAAACCTCGTGTTCGCCCCGGGCGAAATCGAGGACGTCCTCGACCAGCATCAGCAGGCCGTCGCTGGACACGCGGATCTGGCGCGCCTGGCGGACCGCCTCAGGATCGAGATCCGCCCGTCCGGCCAGCAGGTCGGCGAAGCCGGCCACGCCGTTCAGCGGCGTCCGCATCTCGTGGCTCATCATGGCGAGGAAGCGGGCGCGCGCGGCGGCGGCGTCCTCGGCCACCCGGCGCGCCTCCTGGGCCGCGGCGGTGCGGGCCCGCAGACGGGCCTCCAGTTGGCGGCGCTCGGTCATGATCGTGCTGACCGGCAGGACCGTGGCGACCATGGCCAGCAGGAACAGATTGTAGACGCCGAGGCGGCGGACGATCGGGGGAATGGTTTCCAGCCCCGGAGTCTCGGCCAGCCGCATCAGATGGACCGGGCCATGGTCCATCAGGGTGGCGGCGCCGGTGAGGACGGCGAGGGCGATCAGCGCTCCGGCCGACCATGCGGGCGAGAGGCGCAGGCCGATCAGCATCATCGGCGGGAAGACGAGGAACATCAGGGGGGCGTCGGCCTGCCAGAAGACGCCGGCGGTCACGGCCAGCATGAGGCCGACCAGACCGGCGGCCTCGGCGCGCGACGCCCGGGCCGCGCCCGCGAAGCGATGGCGGCGGGCCAGCAGCAGCAGGATCGGCGTGACCAGCATCAGATCCAGCGCCTCGACGGCGATATAGCTCTGGAGCTGGAACAGCCACAGGGCCCAGGGCAGGGGGGCGATCATCGCCCTGACGCCCATGCTGAGCAGGGCGAAGACCACGGTGGCGGGGACCACGGCCAGGATGGCGAACCGGGTTAGCCGGCCCGGCCGGCGCAGGTCGAGGGCGGCGCCGCACACCCGGCGCGCCAGCACGGCGGCGGTGACGGCCATGCCGAGATTGAGCACGGCGCTGAAGACCAGGTACTGGGGCGGACCCCCGCGCATGCCGTTGACCAGAATGTCCAGCGCCGCGCAGGCGGCCAGAACCATGAGCGCCGGACGGCGGTGCAGCTGCAGCAGGGCCGCGGTGACCACGCCATTGGCCAGCCAGACCGTGGCCGTGCCGAACCGCGCCATGGTCCAGTAGCCCACCGCCATGGCGGCGGCGTAGAGCACGACATAGGCGAGTGCGGGCGGGCCGGCGACGCGCCCCGCGTCGTGCCTGAACAGACGCCAACGACCTTTCAAGCGGCCCTCCCGACCAGCGTTGAAGCCACAGGTCTAGGGGCGACCCGTAAACAAATCAGATGCATGCGGTCCGCGCTCCAAGGAACCGGGGACCAACCGCGACCGTTTTCAAACCCTCGCCTCTGAGGGTCAGGACCATGTCAGACACCGTCGCCGACCCCAGCTTCCATCCCCCGGAAGACGCCGTGGCCTTCTATGAGGAGGCCCTGGGCCTGCTGAAGCAGAGCGGCATCCCGTTCCTGCTGTCGGGGACCTATGCGGTGACGGCCTATACGGGCATCCGGCGGCCGACCAAGGACCTGGACGTGTTCTGCAAGCCCGGGGACTATCCGCGGATCCTGACCTTCTTCCAGGCGCGCGGCTATCGCACGGATGTCGAGGACGAGCGCTGGATCGCCAAGGTGTGGAAGGACGGCGTGTATTTCTTCGACGTGATCTTCGCCATGTCGAACGGCACCATCGCGGTGAACGACAGCTGGTTCGGCAAGGACACCATCGAGGTCTATGGCCACAAGGTCGGGATCACGCCGCCGACGGCCCTGATCCTGTCCAAGGTGTTCATCCAGGACCGCTACCGCTTCGACGGAGCGGATGTGAACCACGTGATCCTGAAGCAGTCCGAGGCGATCGACTGGAAATTCCTGCTCGACCAGATGGATCTCTACTGGGAGGTGCTGATGGCCCACCTGCTCAATTTCCGCTTCGCCTATCCGACGGAGCGGGACCGGGTGCCGACCTGGCTGATGACCGAACTGAGCGAGCGGCTGCGCGCCCAGGTCGACCTGCCGGCCCCGCGCGTCAAGGTCTGCCGCGGCCGGCTGTTCAGCCCGCGCGACTACATCGCCGACATCACCGAATGGGGCTTTGGCGACATCGTCGGCAAGGGGCTGGAGGAGCGCCATGACCCGATACATTGATGTGGGGCGCGGCTTGAGCGCGGGGTCCGGATGCCGTGGCGGCGCGGGGGCGGCGTCATGACCGAGGGCCATACCGATCCGCAGACGCCGCAACCGGGGCTCGAGCCCGGTCCGGCGAAGAGGCTGAGGGTGGCCGCCGTCGGCGACCTGCACGTCGGCGAGACCCAGGACCGGCCGCACCGCGCCCTGTTCGATCGGGTCCACGAGGACGCCGACGTTCTGTGCCTGTGCGGCGACCTGACCAATTTCGGCAAGACGCGCGAGGTCGAGATCCTGCTGGAGGACCTGCGCGGCTGCAAGATTCCGATGGTCGGGGTGCTGGGCAACCACGAGCACGAGTGCGGCCAGCCGGAGGAGGTGACGCGGCTGCTGTGCGACGCCGGGGTCAAGATGCTGACCGGCCAGGCCTATGAGATCGAGGGCGTCGGCTTCGCCGGGGGCAAGGGTTTCATCGGCGGCTTCGGCCGCTACATGCTGAGCCCGTTCGGCGAGGCCTCGATCAAGGCCTTCGTGCAGGAGGCCGTTGAGGACGCCAACCACATCGAGAACTCCATCCGCATGCTGAGGACCGAGCGGTCGGTGGTGCTGCTGCACTATTCGCCGGTGGTCGACACGGTGATGGGCGAGCCGCCCGAGATCCACGCCTTCCTCGGTTCGTCGCGGCTGGGCGAGACGGTCGACCGCTACGACAACATCAGCCTGGTGGTGCACGGCCATGCGCACCGCGGCGCGCCGGAGGGCCGGACCAACAAGGGCGTGCCGGTCTACAACGTGGCCCTGCCTGTGCTGAAGACCCTGGGCGAGACGCCGTACCGGGTGTTCGAGGTCTAGCCGGCCAGCAGCACCCACAGTCCCGTCGCCGCGAAGCCCGCCGCAGCGGCGATCCGGATCCATTTCAGCGGGAGCCTGCGCGCCGCCGCCTCGCCGAGCAGCACGGCGGGGCCGTTGACCAGCATCATGCCGAGGGTCGAGCCGGCGACGACCAGCGGCAGGGACTGGAACTGGGCGGCGAGGACGGCGGTGGCGACCTGGGTCTTGTCGCCCATCTCGATGACGAAGAAGGCGGCGGTGGTGGTCCAGAACACGCCGGAGAAGGTCTTTTCGGTCGTGTCGGGCCGCTCGTCGAAGCGGTCGGGGACCAGGGCCCAGACGGCGAAGCCGAGGAAGGCCAGGCCGATCACCCAGCGCACCCAGGCTCCTTCCATGAAATGGCCCAGCACCGTGCCCGCGAGCGCGGCGAAGGCGTGATTGGCGATGGTCGCCGCGAGGATGCCGAGCAGGATCGGCAGCGGCCGGCGCCAGGCGGCCGCCAGCATGATGGCCAGCAGCATGGTCTTGTCCCCGATCTCCGCGATGGAGACGAGGCCGGCCGAGATCAGGAAGGCGTCCAATTCATCTTCGTGCGCGGAGCCTCGGCGGACAGACCTGTGGCGTTCGCAGCCGGGCTCCGCGTGGAAATCCCCTGCGAATGCCAGCGGTCTTGCCGTGTTCGCAGGGGCCTGACGCGCGCACCGCGTGCGCGCCATAGGGCCACTGGAACTTCCCGCGCCATCCTCTCCGGGAAGAGGAAGTCTGTTGACGCGAACCCCGCTGGGATATGCGGGCGGCTACTCCCCGATGACGGGCGGGTGATTAGCTGCGTGGCGGCGGCGGCGCAACCCTAGCTGAAGGCGACGAAGATCAGGGCGACGACGGTGACGTCGACGGTGCGGGCGAGGAAGGTCAGCATGGCGGCGGTCCCGGAAGAGGCTTTCAGCCCCTCCCCAGCAAGGACCGTGCCGCGAAATCACACGTCGGTGTCGGTCGCCTTGCCGGGCTTGGGACGGCGTTCGGCCGCGCCCGAATACGCGGCGCCGAGATAGGTGGAGCGGGCGGCGTCCAGCACAGGCGGGCCGCCCTTGAGGCCGCGCCGCTGGCCGGTCTGGCCAATGACCTGGGCGGCGAAGGCGGCGGGCGAGGCGTCCGCGGGCGGATTGGGGGCAGGTCTTGCCGGGGCCTCGGCAGCCTCTGCGGGAAAATCGGTCGGGACAAGGGCCCGGGACGCGGAGGCGGCGCGACGCTCGGCCGCGCGGCGGTCGGCCTCGCGGCGTTCGTCGCGGCGTTGCACCGGGCCGACGGGGCGGACCTCGTCGGCCATGGTCAGCCGGCCTTGCCGGGGGGGCGGGACAGCTTGTCGAGCTGGGCGCGCATCTCGTCCATCTGGCGGCGCATCTCGGCCAGCGGGTCGGCGGCGGGCTGCTCCGGCGGCGGGGCCGCGGCCGGGCGGCTGGCGGCGCCGGCCGCATTGAAGCCGGGCCACATCTTCATGGCCTCGGCGAACATGGCCATGTTGCGCTTGACCGCCTCGTCGAGCAGGCCCGCGCCGGGGGCGGCCCCGAAGGCCTTGGAGAACTGGCCGCGCATCTGCTCCTGCTGGCGGACGAAACTGTCCAGCGACATCTCCAGATAGGAGGGCAGCACGCCCTGCATCTGGCCGCCGTAGAAGCCGATCAGCTGTCGCAGGAACTGGACCGGCAGCAGGGCCTCGCCGCGGCTTTCTTCCTCGAAGATGATCTGGGTCAGGATCTGGCGGGTCAGGTCGTCGTTGGTCTTGGCGTCATAGACCACGAACTCGACGCCCTCGCGCACCATGCGGGCGAGATCCTCGAGCGTGACATAGGCGGAGGTGGCGGTGTTGTAGAGCCGCCGGTTGGCGTATTTCTTGATGACGACGGTGTCGCCGGCTCCGGGCTTCTTGTCGGCCACGCGCAGTCCCCGATCCTGTTGCAACGCCGCACTATGCTGCGCTGCGGAGGGGAATGTCTAGCCGAGCGCGGCGGGGGCGAGGACCACGCCGACCAGCACGGCGGCCCAGTGGGTCATGGCGCCGGTGACGACGAACCCGTGCCAGATGGCGCGGCGGAACTTCACCCGCGGGCTGATGAAGACGAAGACACCGGCGGTGTAGATGAGGCCGCCGGCGACCAGAAGCGCCAGGGCGATGGGGTGGACCGTGTCCATCATCGGCTTCAGCGCGAGCACGGCCAGCCAGCCGAAGCCGATGTAGACCATGCTCCAGAAGGCGTCGGAAATGCGCGGGGCGACCAGTTTGACGGCGACGCCGCCGAGGGCGACGACCCAGACCAGAAGGGTGAAGCCGACCGCCCAGGCGCCCTCGAACCGCTGCGTCGTGAAGGGGGTGTAGCTGCCGGCGATCATCAGGAAGATGGCCGCCTCGTCGAGCCGGCGCAGGATCGGGCGGGCGGCGCAGGGCCGCGTCTGATTGTAGATGGTCGAGGCCGTCAGCATGGCGATCAGGCACAGGGCGTAGGCGGCGGTGGCGAGCACGGCGCCGACGCCGGAATAGAGCGCGGCCAGCACGGCCAGGACGATGCCCCCGACCGCCGCGAGGGTGAGCCCCACGACGTGGACGACGAGGTCGGCGGTCTGCTCGGCCGGAGTCCGGTAGTGTTCGATCATGTCGAGTTCGTCGGGCTCGCAGACCCGGCCGAACAGCTTCTTCATTCGCATGAGCATGGCCCCATCAAGCCTTCCGCTCCTTTTTCGTTCCCGCCACCATGAGGGCCGGGCGATGACCATTCGCTGAATGGCGGCTTGCAAGGGTGACGAAAGCTTCGGGATGCGGCAGAAACGGCACGAATTCTTTCCCGCGGCCTAACGCCTCCCCCTTCGTAGGGCCGCTTCCCCGAGGTCAGTCAAATGTCTGTCGAAGTGGTCATCGTCTCCGCGGCGCGCACGCCGGTCGGATCGTTTCTCGGCGCCCTGTCCAGCCTGCCGGCCTCGAAGCTGGGCGAGGTGGCCATCCGGGCGGCGCTGGAACGGGCCGGTGTCGGCGCCGACGAGGTCGACGAAGTGATCCTGGGGCATGTGCTGCAGGCGGCGGCCGGTCAGGGGCCGGCGCGGCAGGCGGCCATGGGCGCGGGCGTTCCGAAGGAAACCCCGGCGTGGAGCCTGAACCAGATCTGCGGCTCGGGCCTGCGCGCCGTGGCCATCGGCGCGCAGCAGATCGCCCTGGGCGACGCCCGCATCGTCGTCGCCGGCGGTCAGGAGAGCATGAGCCAGGCTCCGCACGCCCAGCAGCTGCGCACCGGTCAGAAGATGGGCGACCTGTCGTTCGTCGACACCATGATCCGCGACGGGCTGTGGGACGCCTTCAACGGCTATCACATGGGCCAGACGGCCGAGAACATCGCCGAGCGCTTCCAGATCAGCCGGGCGGACCAGGACGCCTTCGCCGTGGCCAGCCAGCACAAGGCCGTGGCCGCCCAGAAGGACGGCCGCTTCGACGCCGAGATCGTTCCGGTGACGATTCCCGGGCGCAAGGGCGACGTGGTCGTCGACCGGGACGAATACATCCGCCACGGCGCGACGCTGGAGGCCATGGCCTCGCTGCGCCCGGCCTTTTCGAAGGAGGGCACGGTGACGGCGGCCAACGCCTCGGGCCTGAACGACGGGGCCGCGGCGCTGGTCCTGATGAGCGCCGACGAGGCGAGGGCGCGTGGTCTGGAGCCGCTGGCCCGGATCGCAGCCTCGGCCACCGCCGGGGTCGATCCGGCGATCATGGGAACGGGCCCGATCCCGGCGTCGCGCAAGGCGCTGGAAAAGGCCGGCTGGACGGTCGCCGACCTCGATCTGGTCGAGTCGAACGAGGCCTTTGCGGCGCAGTCGCTCTGCGTGCTGAAGGAGCTCGGGCTCGACCCGGCCAAGGTCAACGTCAACGGCGGAGCCATCGCCATCGGCCATCCGATCGGCGCCTCGGGCGCGCGCATCCTGACTACCCTGCTGCACGAGATGAAGCGGCGGGAGGCGAAGAAGGGCCTCGCCACCCTGTGCATCGGCGGCGGCATGGGCGTGGCGATGTGCGTGGAGCGGCCCTGAGGCCAGCCCTGAGGCCAGCCCTGAAGCCGGCCGTGGAACTTGCCTCGGGATTGGCCCTTTGGGGGGCTATTCCGGCGTGGGGATGTCGAGGCTGGAGCGGCGGCCGTTGGTGTAGCATTCGCAGGCGGCGCGCTCGAGCGCGGCCCGGTCGAGGATGGTCACGCGGCCGCGGGAGTAGCTGATCGCACCCGCCTTCTGCAGGCCCTGCGCCGCCTCGTTGACGGTGGTGCGCTGGGAGCCGAGCAGGCTGGCCAGATATTCCTGGGTCAGGTGAAGGGTGTCGCCGTCCAGCCGGTCGTGACAGCGCAGCAGCCATTTGGAGAAGCGTTGGTCGGCGCGGTGCAGGGCGTTGCAGGCGCCGGACTGTTCGAGCTCGCCCTGGAGGCCGGCGGCGTAGAGGGCGACGACCAGTCTAAGGTCCGGACGTTCGTCGCACAGGGCCCTCAAGCGAGTGACGTCGATCCGGCGGGTTTCGCCGGGAGACTGGCCGACCAGACGGGAATAGGTGCGCACGGGCACGTTGATTGCGCCGGGGGTGGTGACGCCCTCGCGGCCGACCATGAAGGTCTCGACGGTGCGGCCGTCCTGCATGTCGGCGACGGCCGATATGATGCCGCCGAGCACGAAGTGAACGTGTGCGACCGTGTCCCCCGCCTCCGCGAAAACATGACCCAATTCAAACTCGAATGGGGTCGAGGCGGTGAGGACCGCGGCGCGGTCTTCAGGGGACAGACGGTCGAGCAGGAGATTACGAAGCGTGGCCGAAGGCATCTTCGCCGATTAGGGGAAAGCAGAATGATCCGTCCGCCGGAAATCGACTTAGCCGGATCAAGGCAATCGCCTTGCAGGTGTTAACGCCAGGCTGAACTGGCCGTTCCGCTTCGCACCGCTCAGGCCGCGTTGGCGGCCTTCGACTTGAGCTTCTCCTGATGCGCCCGCATGCCGGCGGCGATCAGTTCGGCGGCCTCGCCGGCGTCGCCCCAGCCCTTGACCGTGACCGACTTGCCCTTCTCCAGATCCTTGTAGCGGGTGAAGAAATGCTCGATCTGCTCGACCAGGATGGCCGGAAGCTGCCGGTAGCTGGCGATGTCGGTGTAATAGGGGTTCAGCTTGTCGACCGGCACGGCGAGGATCTTCTCGTCGCCGCCCGCCTCGTCTTCCATCTTGAGAACGCCGATCGGGCGCGAGCGGATGATGCAGCCCGGCACCACCGGCGTGGGGTTCAGCACGATGACGTCGCAGGGGTCGCCGTCGTCCGACAGGGTGTGCGGAATGAAGCCGTAGTTGCCCGGATAGTACATGGCGGTGTGCAGGAAGCGGTCGACGAACAGGGCGCCGGAGGCCTTGTCCATCTCGTATTTCACCGGCAGGCCGCCCTGCGGGATCTCGATGACGACGTTGACGTCCCAGGGCGGGTTGGGGCCGGCGGGAATGGCGTCGATGTTCATGACGGAGCTCGTCTATGGTGCAGTGCGGTACGGGGAGGCGGGGGTGATAGGCGCGCAACTTGCCGGAAGCAAGGCGGACTTGGCCCCGGAAGTTCCAACCAGCCGTTGGGGTGTCCCGGCGCCGGTGCTAGTGAGCAAGGAGTGAGCAAGGAAAAGACGGTGGTCGGCGCAGCGGCTCCCCCGCCGCCTGCCGGCACCGGCACTGAAGAGAGTTCAGGATGACGATCCTCGAAGGCGCGGCGCTGGCGTTGTTCTTCCTGTGCTGGCTCGGCTACGGGCCGCTGCTGGCCGTGCTGGCGCGGCGCAGCGGCTCGCTGAACGACGACATGCTCGTGGTCCGGCGGGCGTGGATGATGGCGATGACGCATCGCGAGGTGCGCATCGTCGACAGCCAGCTGATGGGCCACACGATCAATTCGGCCGGCTTCTTCGCCTCGACCAGCCTGCTGCTGATCGCGGCGGTGGCCAGCGTGCTGTTCGGCGGCGACCAGGCGCTGCAGGGCGTGGCCCTGATCGACGAGGGGGCGGCCTCGACCCGGCTGCTGGAGGCCAAGCTGGCGCTGGTGCTGCTGTGCCTAGCCCGCGGCCTGCTCGATTTCATCTGGTCGATCCGCCAGATGAACTACGCCCTGGCCCTGATCGGGGCGGCGCCGGAGCTGCACACCGAGGCCGACCGGGTGGCGCTGGGCGAGGCGGCGGGCAGCCTGCTCAATCCCGCCCTCAGCGCCTTCAGCCAGGGCGTGCGGGGCTATTATTTCGCCCTCGCGGCGGCGGCCTGGCTGTTCGGGCCGCTGTGGCTGGCGATCGGCGTTGTGCTGGTGTTCTGCCTGCTGGTCTGGCGTCAGGCGGCCTCGCCGGCGGCGCGGGCGGTGCGGACGGCGCGCCGGCTGCTGGAGCCGCACCTGCCGGATCGGTGAAGCTGTTTCGCACTCGCGCACCGTTGCGGGTGAAGTTCACCGCTGAAATCGGTTACAGGATGGATATCGGGCTGGAACTTGTCGTTACACGGCGTGAACACGGGTGTGAATTCTCTGGTTGACGCGTTGTGCACCGCACACTAACTTGATCTTCGACGCCCTCGCGGCGTCATGCCCTTCCTGGGCGTTTCCTCCCTAAAGACTTTCATGCCGCGCCCTCGGGCGCGGCTTTTTTTATGTCCGGCCGAGCGGCGTCCGATCGGCGAGCAGGTCGTCGATGACGCGGGCCACGCCTGCGGCGCAGCGCGACCAGCCCGGACCGGGCCGCAGCGTCGCCTCGTCGAGGTAGAGGGCGCGGTTCAGTTCGATCTGCACGGCGTGGAACCCTTCCGCCGGCCGGCCCCAGGCCTGTGTCGTCCAGCCGCCGGAATAGGGCTGGTTCAGCGCCACCCGCCAGCCCAGGGCCTCGAACGCCCGCCGCAATCGCCGGGTCAGGGCCACGGCGCAGGACGAGCCATGCCGGTCGCCCAGCACCACGTCGGGACCGCGCGCGCCGCCGGCGCCCAGGGTCGCCCGCGCCGGCATCGAGTGCCAGTCGACCAGCACCGCCTCGCCGTGCCGGGCGTGCGCCGCCCGCATCAGGTCGCCGAGGGCGGCGTGATAGGGGGCGTGGGTGCGCCGGACGCGGTCGCGGGCCTCGTCCAGCCCGAGCCGGCGGCCGTAGAGCGGACGGCCGTCGCCGGTCAGGCGGGGGATGACGCCATAGCCGGCGGCCGTTCGCGGCGAGGCGGCCCGGGCGTCGAGGCCTTCGACCAGCGCCGGGTCGAGATCGGCCGGGTCGCGGTTGAGATCGACGTAGGCGCGGCCGAACCGGCCGAGCAGCAGGGCGGCGCCGCCCTCGCGTCCCGGGGCGATGAGCCGGTCGACGAGGGCGTCCTCGGCGCTGCGCAGGCTGGCGGCCTCGAGGCCGGGCGCGGCGCCCATGTCGGCCGGATAGAGGTCGCCGGAGTGGGGCGAAGCGAACACGAACCGGCCTGGAGTAGCGGGCAGGACGACGGTGAAGGGGGCCTCGCCCGCCTCGTCCCCGCCCTGTTCCGGTCCGTCCGCCATGGCGGCTGAATAGCGTGTTTCGCGCATCGATCCACAGGTTCGCGCATGGGCGGCGCTTCGCCGGACCGGTGATTTTCATGGCGGGTTTACCGGTCGGGTCGTAGCCTCCGGCCAACAAGACGGGGCGAAGAGACTTTATGGCGCGCATTCTTCTGGCCGAAGACGATCACTCGCTTCGGGGATTCCTGACGCGGGCGCTCGAACGGGCCGGCCATTCGGTGGTCGACTGCGAGAACGGCGACGACGCGATAGACGCCCTCGACCAGGGGCCGTGGGATCTGCTGCTGACCGACATCGTCATGCCGGGCGCGGACGGCATCGAGGTGGCCCGCGTCGCCGCCAGCCGTCAGCCCGGCATCCGCATCATGTTCATCACGGGATTCGCCGCCGTCGCCCTGTCGGCGGCCCAGGCCAGCCCGCAGGCCAAGGTGCTGTCCAAGCCCGTCCACCTGCGCGACCTGGTCGGCGAGGTCGAACGGATGGTCGCGGCCTGATGCCAGATGAGGCGCTGACGCTCGCCGCTTTGAGCGAGCGTGAGCCGGTTTTGGGCCTTGCGGATACCAAACAGGCCGGGTTATAGACCGCGCCTTCCTGCCCCCGGGGGTGACCCTGGGGCCGTCTCGGCGGACGCGTAGCTCAGCGGGAGAGCACTTCGTTGACATCGAAGGGGTCACAGGTTCAATCCCTGTCGCGTCCACCATTCCTTTCAACGCTTTAGCGGTTGCGGCGGTTTTGGCGCTGACCAAAACCTGGCCAGATTGGATCTGCGCGGCTTGGGACGGCTTCATGCTGCGCCGCCGGACGCTTCGAAGAGGCCTGCACCTCGGCCGAAAAAGCCTTCCGCGACGTGCCCCATTTCGTGATGTCGGCCGCGGTGATCGCCTCAAGCTGCGCCTTGTCAGGGCGCATGGAGGACGCCCGTCGGGCGGCCAGTGATCTGCTCAAGCTCGACGCCACTTTGAGCGCGACCATACTGCGCCGTCGGCTGCCGTTTCGCCGGGCGGAAGACGCCAATCGCTTCGCCGAAGGCTTGGGCAAGGCTGGCTTGCCGATCTGACTGCCAGCGCCGCCTGAAGCCCGGTGCGGTCCGCTTGGGGCCAGAAGCGGTCCTTCACTCATAACCGGCAAGCGAACCTTCGAACCTCGGCTCCTTCTGCGGAAACAAATTCGGCAGGACGCGGCGGACCACGCCGGAGTATCTTCCCGCTCACGCCCGGAGTGCCCCGAGAGCCGACCTGTAACATGAACGAAGCTGCTGATTTCCTGTTTCGCTGCAACCCGGAGCCGGGGTGGATTCATGATCGCGAAACGCTCCGCTTCCTCGCGGTGAATCAGGCCGCTGTTGCGCGATACGGTTTCTCCGAAGACGAATTTCTGCGGATGAAGACCCCGGATATCGAGGTGTCGGAAGACCTGCCCCGACAGATGGCGCCCGATGAGACGGCAAACCCCGAACCGCAGCACCTGGGCAGGCAGCGGCACAGATTGAAGAGCGGCGAGATCATCATCGTCGAGGTTCGCACGCTGCCAGTCTCGTTCACGGGACGACCCGCCCAGATCGTGTCGGCGCGCGACGTGACGGAAATGGAGCGGCTGGAGAAAGCCGTGGCGGACCAGCTGCGCAAGGAACGCGAGGTCTCGGCGCTCCTGTCCATGGCAGGACGCGTGGCCCGGTTCGGCGGCTGGCGAGTCGATTTGCTCAAGAACGAAGTGGTGTGGAGCGCCGAAACGGCCGCGATCCATGAGGTCGCCAATGAGCCGACCACGGTCGCAACCGGCCTGAACTATTATGTGCCGGAGCACCGGCAGATTATGGAGACCGCCTTCCGCGCCTGCATTGAGGATGGCGTCCCCTTCGATCTTTTCTTGCAGATCATCACGGGGAAGGGGCGGAGGATCTGGGTCCGCACCATTGGTGAAGCCGAACGGGATGCCAACGGCTCCATCATCGCCGCCTGGGGCGCCTTCCAGGACATCGATGAACTGGTCGCGGCGCAAACCCGCTCGGAGGCAACACAGAAGCGGCTGGCCGAAACCCTGAACAGCGTCTCCGAGGGTTTCATGGTGCTGGACCAGGACTGGCGGCTGACCTTCCTGAACCGCGCCGGGGCGGAATTCTTGATGCAAACCGGCCAGGGAATTATCGGACAGTCGATCTGGGACGTGTTCCCCGAAGCGCGAGGCAGCCGGTTCGAGGCGAGCTACCAGACGGCCGTCGCAACGGGGGAGGCGGTGACCTTTGAAGAGTTTTATCCTCCCCTGGACCGATGGTTCGAAGTCAGGGCCCACCCGACGCGGGAGGGTCTGGCAATCTATTTCCGCGATGTCACCGATCGTCATCACTCGCACGAGGCTCTGCGCCTCAGCGAAGAGCGCTTCCGCCTCGTGACGACCATCACCAGCGATGTCATCTGGGACTGGAACCTTGTCGATGACTCCATCTGGTGGAACGAGCACATGGCGCTCAAATTCGGGCATCAGACGTTCGACGTGCGGGAGGACGAGCATTTTTGGGAGAACCGCATCCATCCTGAAGATCGGCCGCGTGTGCTGGCCCGGATCCGATCCGTCCTGGAAGGGAGCGCGGCGGAGTGGTCCGACGAATACCGGTTCCTGAAAGCGGATGGCTCGGTCGCGCATGTGGTGGACCGGGCGCTCATCCTCCGCGACGCTTCAGGCGTCGGACAGCGCATGGTCGGCAGCATGACCGATGTGACCGCCCGGGTTGCGGTCGAGGCGCAACTTCGGGAGGCTCAAAAGCTGGAAGCCGTGGGCAAGCTCACCGGGGGCCTGGCGCATGACTTCAACAACCTTCTGACGGTCGTTATCGGGACGACGGAGGCGCTGGCGGAGCGCCTTGCCGGCGACCCCGAGAGCATGATGCTGGCGGAGACGGCGGACGCGGCGGCCCGCCGCGGGGCTGAGCTCGTCAGCCGATTGCTGGCCTTCGCTCGACAGCAACCGCTGGATCCGAAGAGGATCGACGTCGGTCGACTGCTCCGGGACTTCGACCCCATCCTGCGGCGAACCTTGAGCGAGGATGTCGATCTGGAGGTCGCCGAAGAGCGAGGACTGTGGGAGGCCAACATCGACCCGGGCCAGTTGGAGGCGGCACTGCTGAATCTTGTGATCAACGCCCGGGATGCAATGCCGGGAGGGGGACGGTTGGCGATTCGAGCCAGCAACGCCTCTCTGGACGAGGATTGCGCACTCCTGGAAGAGAGCGTGTTCGCCGGTCAGTACGTGAGGGTGTCGGTATCGGACACGGGATCGGGCATGCCTCCGGAGGTCGTCTCGCGCGTCTTCGAGCCCTTCTTCACCACCAAGGACGTCGGCAAGGGCAGCGGTCTGGGCCTGAGCATGGTGTACGGGTTCGTCAAGCAGTCGCGGGGGCACGTAAAAATCCAGTCCGAAGTCGGCGAAGGGACAACCATAAGCATCTACCTGCCGCGAGCCAGGCCCAGCACGCCAGAGGTGGAGGAGGCTCCCATGCAGGCCGCCGCGCCTAGCCCGGGACACGAGCGAATTCTGGTGGTCGAGGACGACCCCATGGTGCGCGAGCACGTCACACGCCAGCTTCGCGGATTGGGCTACGCTGTCACGGAAGCCAACGACGGCTCCCAGGCTCTTGAACGCCTGGAGCGCGGCGAGGTCTTCGACCTGCTGTTCACCGATGTGGTCATGCCGGGCGACATGAACGGCCGCGACCTGGCTCTGGCCGGGCAACGAATTCACCCGGGCCTGAAGGTGTTGTTCACCTCCGGCTACACGGAAACAACAATGGTTCATCACGGGCGCCTGGATCCGGGCGTTCGGCTGCTGAGCAACCCTACCGCAGGCGGGATCTGGCCGAGCGGATCAGGCTGATCCTCGACGAATGAGTTGCACCTGGGGAACCTACCTGGACCGTAAAGGTTCTGTTTACGAGTCGCGTTCCTAGGGTGCCTCAGAGGTGCCATGCCGTGTCCGAGTTCCCGCCTGTACTCCAGCAGAAGCTGGTGCTTATCATCGAAGACGACCAGGTCCTTCTGAAGACCTTGGCGACCTGGTACGCGGCCGCGGGATGCAGGGTGATGACCGCCCCGGACGGCAAGGCCGGCTTCATGAATTTCGAACAGATCCGACCGGATCTGGTCGTGACCGACATCATCATGCCTGATCGCGAGGGCATCGAGACTATCATGGCGATGAAGGGCCGGGATGCGACGGTGCCCATCCTCGCCATTTCGGGCGGCGGCCGGCTTGGCGCCACCGAGTTCCTGTCGCTGGCCCTTGGTCTCGGCGCCGACGCCGCACTCGCAAAGCCCTTCAGGAGCAGGGAAATCCTCGCCGTCTCGGCCAATCTGCTGGGGCCGGCATCAAAGGCCGCCTGATGGCCCGGCGCCTGACGGGCCGCGTCGCGGAGCGTCTGAACGCCACTGTGCACGGCGAGGGCGACGCCTGGCTCGTTCTGAGCCACGGCTTTGGAACGTCGCAGGCGGTATGGGAGCCGATCATCAACCGGTATGGGCGCCACCGCCGGATTCTGACCTATGACCTGGCTTACATCGAACAGTCCGGGCGGGGCTGTTCCCTGTACGGGAGCCCTTTCGACCTACGCAGACGATCTCATCGCGCTTCTGGACGAACAGAACATTCACGACGCCACGGTTCTCGGGCACTCCGCCAGCGGCATGATCAGTTTGCTCGCCGCGGTCGTCGAGCCAGCATTCTTCCGCGATCTGGTGCTGCTCAACGCTTCGCCGCGTTATCTCGACGACATCGACTACAAGGGCGGCATGACGGCGGAGGAGTTGGAGGCGAACTTCGCCGCGATCAGGCAGGCCTACGCCGAGTGGGTGCTTGCCTTCGCGCCCGCGGTCACAGCGGCTTCAGAGGGGCCCGGACTGTCCGAGTTCGTGAAGGGGCTTCTGGGCCTCCGGCCGGACGTCGCGGTCACCGTCCTGCGCAGCATCTATGACGCCGATCTGAGGCGCCTTCTTCCAGAAATCTCGTGCCCCGTGGAAATCCTGCAAAGCCGCGTCGACGTGGCCGTGCCGGTCGAGGTCGGTCAATATATGGCGGCGCGAATCCCCTCCAGCCGCCTGGTGCTGCTGGACGCTGAAGGGCATCTCCCGCATCTGACGGCGCCTGCACGCCTCTGGCCCGCGCTCGATGTCGCGCTGCTCGGAGGAGCCTGATGCCGGAGAGATCGCCGTCCCCGTCGATGCTCTCGGAGGCGCTTCAGCAGGAGGCTCGCCAGATTGGCGCGGCGCTGATTCTCGTCGCAACCCCGAGGCGGGACCTGTGGCGGGTGCTGGGCGCGTCGGAGCCAACCCTTTCAGAACACCCGGACCCGATCCATCTTTGGTCCCGGCTTGGCGCCGCTGGAGCTCCGGGCGCGGGGCGTCCCCCAGCGATGGTCTGCAGCCTGCTCGGCCGGAGACCTGTCCACACATGGGTTTCCCCGCCTTCGACACAGGGAGGCGCGGTCGTCGCCGTCTATTGGGCGGAAGCCACCGGGACAGGTACCGAAGATCTCAGGTCGATGACGGCCCGGGCGATGGCGGCTGTGGTGGCCGCGCCGCCTCGAGCCTGGGGCGAGGCGGGCCCTGATCTGCTAGCGCGGATCATAGAAGCGCTGCCCGTCGGACTGATCTACTTTGACAGTGGGTGGACCAGGGTCGTCGCGAACCGCTTCGCTCGCAAGCTCCTCGATCTGCCGCCTGGCGATGCGCATCCGCGCGCCCTGGCCGGGCGGCTTGAGCAGCTCAGTTGTCCGACCCCATTCCCCGAAGGCGTACCCGGGGCGCAGGGGACCGTCGGCGATATTCTCGTCGGGGGACGCCGGTACGCGGTTACCTCCCTTCCCGTCGAAGGACTGTGGGGCAAGGGCGTCGTCTGGCGCATCGAAGACGTGACGGAGGCGAGGGCCGTCCAGGCGAAGCTCGACGAGGCGAAGCGCAACCTCCTCCTGTCCCAGGTCTCGGGGGGTATCGGACACGAGTTCAACAACCTGCTGTCGCGGGTGATATGTCTGGCCGAGGACATACAGGGCGAGCGGGATCCGGGAGCAGTGCGCCAGCGCGCCGAAACCCTGATCGAGACAGCGGAGCGAGGAGCGGAAGTCGTCCGAAGACTCATGACCTATGCGGGCGGCGCCCTGATCGACGTGCGGTCGGTGAGCATCGCCCTGGCGCTGGCGGACTGGAAGGACGGGCAGAACGCCGAAGATCTCGCCGTCGATATCGATGGCTGCAGCGCGATGGTTACGGTTGACCCGGCTCTGTTCCGCGCGGTTCTCGACGAACTGCTGGCGAACGCACGACAGGACGGCGCATCCCGGATCGAGGTCTCCTGCGAGAAGACGCCTGACGGCGCCGCTCTCGACATAATCATCGCTGATGACGGGCCCGGCATGGACGCGGCCACCGCGGCGAGGGCCACCGAACCGTTCTTCACGACCCGCCCGGTCGGCGCCGGGGTTGGCCTCGGCCTGAGCATGGTCAAGGGTGCGCTTGACCAATGGGGCGGACGACTTCACATCGCGTCCCAGACTGGAAAGGGGACCACGATCAGACTCACGTTGCCGACGTCGGACGCGCCCCTCGCCGCTGAGTCATAGGGCGATGAATCAAACCAAGAGCATATCGACGTCAATCGGCGACCTGTTGCGGCACGCTGGGGCCTCGGGCGCCGCGGAACGGGGCCAGGTCCACATTGTCAGCGTAGCGCCGATCCGCGAAGCCGTGGGCGAGCGGTGGGGACGCCACGAACCCTTGGTCGAGGATTTCGTGATCCGTTCGTTTCGACGAAGCGCCCGCGACGACGACTTCATCGTCAGGGTCAACGAGGCGGATTTCATTCTCATTCAGCCCAGCCGCGAGCCGATGGCTGCGCTGAGCCGCGCCTCGCAGCTGATGAGAGAAACCCTGAGCTACTTTCTCGGCGTCGTAAAAGCCGAGCATATCCACATCTCCATCGTGGACCGCTTCGACGGACAGGGCGTGGACGCGACACGCGTCGGCGAAGGCGAGTTGGCGAAAGCGGCGCTGGAGCGGTCCGTCGATCTCTCATCCAGCGAAGATGGCTCGGCGCCATGGGAGAAATTCGGCGTATCCCGGCCGCCACGGAAGGTCGTGTCGATACGGCTGTCGGATGGTGCGGACCTTCAGGCGGTCTTCTTTCTCGATCCCGTATGGAACATCGCCCAAGGCGCCGTTGTGTCGTTCGTCGCCCGAACCGTCGCCGTTCAGGCAGGACCCGACGGACAGCTCATGCCAATCGCGCAGGGCTCGATGACCCCAAAGAGCTACGCCTCGCTCGCTGCAAAGCGTCTTCGGTTCGTCCGGGAGCTGGCCGGCGATTCCGCGGGCGCCACGCCGGGGATAGCCGTCCACGTTCCCTTGTCGTTCAATTGCCTGTCGCACTCGGGCTCACGCATGAACGTCCTGGCTGAGCTGAAGAAGATGGCGGCCGCCGAGTGGAAGTCCCGACTCTTCGTTGAGGTCACCGACGTCCCGATAGCGCTTCCCCACGTGCGTCTGACCGAAATCATCGCGCAGCTGAGGCCGTTCGTCAGGGGCGTCCTGGTCCGACTGCCTGAAGGCCCGGTCGATCTGCTGCGGTGGGATCGTTGCGGCGCGATCGGGATGATCGCCACCGTCGACCCTGCCCAGACAGAGCGGGCGATGATTGCGCGCATTGGAAAGTTCGCCGAGGACACCGCCAGGATCGGCGTTATCGCCAGCCTTTATGGCGTACGGACCCGCAGTCTGACGCTCGCGGCCTGGGCCGCCGGCGTTCGCCTGTTGTCCGGGGACTACGTGGCGGAAAAGTACGGAGACGCCGTGACCGCCCAACGGTTCGTTGCGGAAGATCTGTACCGGGAGTGACCCGCCCCGCGCTGTGGGCGCCACGAGCACGGTGCTGCGTGGGCGGCTCGATTTCTGCATGGCGAGGCGACCGCTCCCGCCGCCGTCCCTGGCGAAGGGGCCCGAAGGCGGAACTTCCCAACCTCCGCATTGAGTCAGGAGGGTGCGCACTGGATTTAGGTGCCCGTGCCGACGAGATCCTGCGCATTCTGGCTTGATACTGAGCTTTCGAGCAGCTCGAGGTTCCCAGACCGGCCCCGGCGAAGCGTGGATAATGAGTGTCCGTAGCGTCCCTGGCCAGCCGATATCCTGTTTCGCGTGGCGCTAGGTCTCTCCGCTCGGATTCTTGCGGTCGACCCGGTCGAGGCGAAGGTCCATCGGCTGTCCCCCAGGAATTGGACCACCTTATTCCCCGCGAATTGGATATTTCGCCAGTCCGTCTCCGCGTCTAGCGTCCGGGCGTCGGGGGCGTCCAGCCAGCGCGCTCGAAGAACAACCCTATCGAGTTCATACGACACGCCCCTGAAAGACGTGCCGGCGACCGCCGCAGGCCACCCTTCGCCGATGACGGCGGCATCGTCGCCGGGCCACCTGAAACCGCAGCAGGATATCGCGATGCCGCGCAAGATCGTCGCCACGGACTACATCTCGCTGGACGGCGTCGTTCAGGATCCCGTGGGCATGGAGAATTCCGGCCTTGGGGACTGGACCGGCCCTTTTCGCCGCGGACCGGAGGGTGACCGCCTCAAGCATGAGGAGCTGATGGCCGCGAGCGCGCTCCTGCTGGGGCGGATCACCTATGACGGCTTCGCGGCGGTCTGGCCTCATGTTGACGATCCGGAGGGCTTCGCCGAGCGGATCAACAGCCTGCCCAAACACGTCGCCTCGCATACCCTGGAGACGGCGGGGTGGCGCAACTCCCGCATCATCGACGGCGATCTGGTCGAGGCGGTGCGCGCCCTCAGACAGGAAGACGGCGACGGCGACATCCTCATCTACGGCAGCGCGTCCATCGTGCATCAGCTCCTCCCGCACGGGCTGATCGATGAGTTCCGGCTCATGGTCTATCCGGTCCTGCTCGGCCGGGGCGTCCGCCTCTTTCCCGAAGGGCGGGCGGCGCGACTGACGCTGACGGACCATGTCCGTCTGGGCGACGGGATCATGCTCCTCACCTACCAACCCGCCCCCACGGAGTGAAACCCGCTCGTCCCGGTCCGCGCCGGACCGTCGCACCACCCTGGAGTCAAGAAAATGAAGGCTCGACTGCTTCCGGCCCTCGCCCTCGCACTCGGCGCCCTGATCGCCGGTTCGCCGGCCGAGGCCTGGGCCCAGACCGCCCGGACCGACGCCGTCTCCGCCCCCCCCGAACGGCGCTCCGGGGTCGCGGTCTCGTCAGGCGTCCGCATCCACTACGATGTCTGGGGTGATCTCGACTCCGGCGTCACCCCCCTGATCGTTCTGCACGGCGCCTACATGTCCGCGGATGCCATGACGCCGTTCGTGGAGCGCTTCGCGCGGACCCGTCCGGTTATCGTGCTCGATCAGCGAGGGCATGGCCGGACGGGCGACGCGCCGGGGCCGCTCGCCTATGAGGCGGGCCTCTCAGAGGCTTCTGTGAACGAGAGGTTTCGTTCCGCTCGGCGAAAGACCGGGATGGGAAGTTGCCGCGAGGTCGCACGGCTCATCCTCGCCCAAGAAAATCGTCACGAAATTCCAGAGCTGGTTCCCAGTGGTCCGAGCGCCGATGAACCTCGTCGCCTGGACGCGCCCTGAGGCGCGTCGCTTTTTCGACGATGGAAACCTCTCATGATTGTCGCAACCCTGCTCGCGTCCGCGCTTCTCGCACAACAGACGTCCGTACGGCCGGGACCTTTGAGAGCCGGGGCCCCGCTTCCGACCGCGGCCCAAGCCATGTTCAATGCGCCCTCGGTGCCGGACCTCGCCGCGCTGCACGCCGAAATGGCGGTGGGTCCGGTTGACCCCGCCTGGACGGCCATGACCGAGCGTGGTCTGACCAGCGCATATGAGCAGGCGGCGGCGCCGGCGGACTTGAACTACTGGATGTCAGTTGCACTGCCACGCTCTGTGAAGTGCTGGGCGTCGCCGGTACGGACCTCCCATGGAGCCAAATTCCACAGCTCCTAGAGTCGCTTCAGGGGCAGGAGGTGAAGGAGGCCGCCCGCGGCTTGGGTCTTGAGAACGTGGTGCAGGGATTCGGAACGCCTGGCGTCGCTGACGCTGCTTCCCCGTTTGTGTTCGCTGTCTATTGGCGCCGCGCGTCCTGAGGGGGGGGGGGTCCAGCAACATGATTTTCGAGGCGGGTCCGTACGGCGTGGTCGCGCCGCGTTCAGGATGCCGGAAGGCGCTGGGAACGATCCTCCACCCCAGCTGGCAAGCGAACCTTCGTGCCTCAGTAGCTCAACGTCCGCTCCCGACCTATTGCGGACACCACGACCCGTTGCTGTCGTGATCAAAAATATCGAAAAGAGGCCATGAAGACGAGACGCGCCGTCTGGTTGGCTCTGCCACTTGCCCTGTTTGGCGCGGGGTTGATCGGGTTCGTTTTTCTTGGGTTCG